>Ga0209544_1002567_pt1 | contig 16008 bp, 16 predicted proteins | sample MesohylPK_FD_187297 | JGI IMG/M metagenome (GOLD analysis project Ga0209544, IMG submission 187297) | Host-associated microbial community of the marine sponge Aplysina aerophoba from Gulf of Piran - sponge mesohyl, lysed by proteinase K... | ecosystem: Host-associated > Porifera > Sponge >...
CTACATGAACTCATCGGTTTGCATGTAAACAAATATCCCGCTTCCGGACCAGCCTCAAGTGCTGAAAACACTACTGCCCTCAACGGTTTGCCGCCAAACGACGCCCAGAATCGACCGTGAAGTTCCGACTAGTCGATGCGGAAGGTCTGGTTCGATAGTAGCGAACGGCCGCTCCCAGCCTTACTGAAGCTGGAAGGTAACCGTCAGGTTGAAATAGACAGCGACAGGCCTGCCGTTCAATGTCGCCGGTTTGAACTTCCACTGCCTGACCGCGGCCACGGCGGCCTCGGCGAGGCCCATCGGCAAACCCCTCAGCACCTCGACATCGGTGATGTCACCTTGTTGGTCGATCGTCGCCCGCAGGACTACCCGACCCTGAATTCGCGCCTTGCGCGCGATCTCGGTGTACTGCGGCTTGACGTGGAGGGTCTTTCTTGGCTCGATCACGTCACGGGTCACCTCGATCGGCCCGGACACTTTCGGGGGAGGCGGCGCCGGCGGCTCGACGTTCAAGTTCAGGTCGTCGACCTCGGGCATGAAGATCTCCGGCTCCTCGACGCGAATCGGCTCCAGATCATCCGGCGTCGGATCGGGAATCGGCACCTTCTTCGACCTCGGCTTGGGGATCCGGATCTCCTCTGTGGGAGGCGGCGGCTTGAAACGCACCTGCTGCACCACAAACAACTTCTCCGGCTCCGGTGGCGGCGCCTGTTCCCTGCCGTACAGGTCGGGCAGCTTGACGACCAGGAGAATCGCGTGAAGGAGCAGGGCCAGCCCCAGCGAGTAGCGGAAGGTCCTGCTGTCCGCCCGCGTCTCCCGCGCGTATGCCAGCAGGCCATTCCCCGCTGACGCGGTGGGCACTGGATCGGGTGCGGTCTCTCCGGCCGGAACTCCAGCCGCATCGAGGCTCGTCTTGCTCATCCGGGCTCCCCTCAGGCAGGTCGTGTATCGGGGTGTTATCCCCTTCCAACCTGCTGTCGAGTGCCCCTATTCCGCGCGGTACGCGACCCTTACCGGCTTCCTGGGAACTTCGCCGCTAGCGGCGCGGTTCAGCGGCGCGGCGGTTCGGTCCCCCCGGGGAGTTCCTCCAGTTGCCGGCGGAGTTCCTCGCGCGTGCGCTCCAACTCTTCGATGTTCTTGTTGTGCTCGTCGGCTTCCAGGTTCTCCTGGGCGATCTGCTTGTTCTCGCGCACCCGCGCGGCACCAGCCGAGTTACCGGCACTTTCGTACGCCGAGATCGCCAGGTCGTACTTGTTCTGCTTCGAGAGCACGAAACCGAGATAGTCCTGAATCTGCTTTCTCTCGGTCTCACCGGGAGCCAGGGGGAGAGCAGTGTTCAGCGGTCCTTCGGCCTCGTTGTAACGCTCGAGCGAGCCAAGACCCTGCCCGAGGTAGTAGTGCGCGTACCAATCGTTCGCCTTCTTCGAGATGGCCTGCTGGACGGTCGACACCACCGCGTCGTAGTTCTTGGCCCCCAACTGAACCTCGCCCAAAAGGAGCAGGTTGTCGTAGGACGGGCTCCCCGCCACCAGGCCGCGGGCGACATTTTCGGCCTTGCGGTAGACGCCGACCTTGGCCGAGCCCTGTGTGCCCCGACCCTTGACCTTCAGGGCGTTGACGAGCGCCTGCTTCCACTCCGCCTGGTTGCCGTCCATCGACACCGCACGCTCGTAGGCACCGATCGCGGCGTCGAGCTGCGCGTCGTTGTGCAGCATCCGGCCGTACTCGAACCGCGACTTGGCGTCGCCCTTCAGGTCGGCGACCTTGCCCAGGTCGCCAGCCGCTGCACGGGTGTTGCCAAGCGTGGCCTGGCTCGCGCTGCGCATCTGGTACACCTGAATCTGGTGCGGCTCCGGCAGGCTGCCGACATTCAACCTGTTCAGCGTCGTCACGCAGTCCCTGGGATTGCCGCTCTGATAGTAGGCCTGCCCCAGCCCTATCTGGCTGCCAACATCGCCGGGCTTCAACTCGAGGTGCTTCTGGAACGCCGCGACGGACTCCTTGGCCTTGCCGCCCCGGAGCAGGGACTGGGCCAGCATCTGGTACCCCACGACCTGCGCCTCTTCGTCGGTCCTCTCCTCGACGAACTGCTGGAACTCGGCGATGGCCTGGGCGTAGTTGCCGGCCCTGAATGCCGCTACGCCCTCGTCCCAGCCGGCGGATGCGGTGGACGCGGCGAGCAGTGCAAGGGCCGTCGCAAGGGCGCAAGTAGACAGGCAGTTGGCGGATCGGCGGTTGGTCATCTATCGGGCCTCCTTCATAGGGCGCCAGATACTCCCGGCTGCTGGAATCGGAAGTGGACGGTCACGTCGGGTTCGTTTGATGACGACGGCCGGCTCGGCGCAAGCGCCTCACCGGCCTGAACTCCCCAATACCCCGTTACTGGAGCTGGAAGTTGACAGTCAGGTTGTAGTAGACGGCTACCGGCTTGCCGTTGAGCGTCGCCGGCTTGAACTTCCACTGCTTGACCGCCGTCACGGCGGCCTCGCTGAGGCCCATGTGCAGGCCCTTCAGCACCTTCACGTCCGTGATGTCGCCGTTCTTGTCGATCGTCGCCTGAAGAATGACGACACCCTGGATCCGCGCCTTGCGCGCGATCTCGGTGTACTGCGGCTTGACCTCGTTGATCTTCTCGGGCTTCGTCACATCGCCGGTGACGTAGATCGGCCCGGTCGGCTCCGGCGGAGGCGGCGCCTCGGGGAGGTCGAACAGGTCCAGGTCGTCGACCTCGGGAATGTCGATCTCCTCGGGCTCGTCGATGCGAATCGGTTCCGGCTCATCGGGCGTCGGATCGGGGATCGGCACCTTCTTCGACTTGGGCTTCGGAATCTGCTGCTCGACTTCCGGCGGTGGCGGCTTGAAGCGCACCTGCTGGACCACGAAGACCTTGGGCTTCGGCGGCGGCGCCACGACTTCGCCGTACAGATCAGGCAGCTTGACGATCAGCAGGACCGCGTGAAACAGCACGGCGAGCCCGAACGAGTAGCGGAAGGTCTTGTTGTCCTCCCGGGTTTCCTCCACGTACGTCAGGAGGCCCTGCTCCGCTGACGTCAGCGCGTCCGCCTGGACTTCTTCCGCTTGTGGCTCTTCGGCCGGGGATTCAGCCGCTTCGAGGTTCTCGTCACTCATCGGGGTACCTCTTCGTTGTCTGTTCGACGTGTGGTTTCCGCGTGTTAACTGTAATCGGGTTCGGGGTCGGTCCTATTCCGTCGGGTCCGTTCTTACTCCGGAAGGGCCTTGGCCTAGTACCAGAAACTCTGGATTTCGCGCTGAGTCGGCACGGAAATGTTGATCGGTTCCGACAGTCCGTGCTCTTCGCCCTGCCGTAACTCGTCGTAGACCTCGACCATGTACCTGTACTCCGTCGCGATATCCGGCCGGATGATCACCGGCTTCTTCGGATTCCGCTCCAGCTTCGGCTTCAGGTACTCGATGATCTCGCCGAGCTCCATCGGATTCTGGTCCACGACCAGATTCCCTCCCGGGAAGATCTCGATCAGCACGGACTCTTCCTTCTCGATGACCGGCGGGTTGTCGTCGTCCTCCGGCAGCGCGAAGTCGAGCCCGCGAGTGGCCGTGAAGGTGGTCGTCACCATGAAGAACACGATCAGCAGGAAGGCGATATCGGCCATTGACGAGGTCGGAATCTCGTCGTCCGGGCGGTCACGATCAATCTTCATCTTGAGCCTCCATCCGAATCGTCAAGTTCCAGCATAGCCCTGCACGCCCTCTAGAGGTCGTCGACCGTTCGCTGATCGGACAGCAGGCGCAGATCGCGCACCTTGGCCCGCTTGAGGGCATCCAGGACCTCGTCGACCTTCTCCCACGGCACGTCGCCGTCCGACTTGACCACGAAGGTCTTCTGCGGATCGGTCGCGATCACGGTGGCGGCCATCGAGAGCACCTCGTCGGCCGCACTGACCAGCGAACTCTGCGAGTTGCCGTCGGATACGCGGATGCGCCCGTTCGGATCGACCGACACGTAGGCAGCCTTCTTCGGGATCTCGTACCTGAGAGTCGTCTTCGGCAGCTGCACCTGGGTCTTGTCGACCTCGAAGGTGATCGTCAGCATGAAGAAGATGATCAGCAGGAAGGCGATATCGGCCATCGAGGCCGTCGGGATGTTCGGCTTGTGCTCGATGGATGCCTTGAGCTTCATGTCGCTGTCCTCGCCTTGGGACCTGAAGAGACCCTAGTTGCCCTCGCCGCTCTCGGGCGAAACACCGCTGCGCTCCATCTCACCGAACGTCTCGAGCAGCATGTTCGCGGCGGTCTCGATGTCGCGCACGAACTTGTTGATCCGGCTCATGAAGTAGTTGTACGCGAGCTGCGTGGGAATCGCGACCGCGAGACCGCCGGCCGTCGTCGTCAGGGCCTCCTTGATACCCGTGGCGACCGCTCCCGGGTTGGAGAGGCCCTGCGCCGCGAGGGCGTCGAAACCCGCCATCATCCCGGTCACCGTGCCGAAGAAGCCGAGCAGCGGTGCAACGTTGGCGGTCGTCGCCAGAACGGCAAGACCGCGCTCCAGGCGGCCCATCTCGAACAGGGCCGCGTTCTCGATCGTCTTCTCGATGTCTTCCTTGGGCTGACCGTACTTCATCAGACCGGCCTTGAGGATCGAGGCGACCGGACCCCGGTACTCCTCGCAGACCTTCACCGCGTCGCGGATCGACCGGTTGACCACCAGCGCCTTCCGCACCTTGGGGAGGAACTCGTGAACGTTGATCCGGGCGCGCCACAGCGCGTACAACCGCTCGGCCACCACCGCGAGTGCAATGACGGAGAATGCGAGCAGTGGCCACATGACGGGACCGCCCTCGTTCATCAACTTCCAGAACGTGCCACCAATGTTCACCTAGCTACCTCCTCAAAACCTGTGTACCCGCCAGGGACGGGCCGAGTTGAACCGCCCGCCATCGGCGGACGCGATTCTGGACGGACGGTGACCCCTACACATGGTCTCTAATCCGAGAGGGGTGCCTGGCTCACCTTGGAACGGTGGAGCAATATAGCACACGGCTACCGCATTGGAACCGTGGATTCGACCCGGTTCAACGCGCACTCCGGGCCGCCTCCACGACCCTCTGCAGCGGACGCTGCTGCACGTAGTAGATCGCCACGGCCAGCGCATCCGACGCGTCCGCGCTGCGCCGGCCCGCTCCGGCACCCAACAACACGTCGACCATGCGCGCCACCTGGGTCTTGTCGGCCCGGCCGTTGCCGCACACCGCCTTCTTGACTTCCGCGGGCGAAACTTCCTCCACCTTCAAATCGCGGCGACCCAGCACCGAAAGGATGACGCCCCGCGCCTGGGCGAGCGCGATCAGCGAGCGGCTGTTGCGGCCGTGAAACAGGGTCTCCAGGGCGGCGCCGGCGGGCTGCCAGCGGTCGAGGGCCTGCTCGACGCCCTCCGCCAGGCAAGCCAACCGCGCCGCCATATCCGGTTCGGACACCAGGGAGATGCGACCCGAGTCCAACTCCCTCAGCCGAGACCCTTCCTGTTCCACCACGCCGTAGCCGGTATACCGGCTGCCGGGATCCAGACCGAGGACGATCACGGCTGCGCTGTGCCGCTCACGGCTGGGTGCGGCGAGCAGGATGCGGCGCGACGATCACGGCTGCGCCGCGGCCATCAGGAAGCCAGCCGCTCCAGCAACTCGTCGTCCAGGTCGAAGTTGGCCCAGACGTGCTGCGCGTCGTCCTGGTCCTCCAGCGCATCGATCAGCCGAACGAGTTGACCCGCCACCGCTTCATCGACCCGGACCAGGTTCTGGGGCTCCATCGTCAACTGGGCGACACCAGTCACGAGGCCGCGCGCCTCGACCTCGTCCTTCGTTGCGTGAAAGGCCTCGACCGATGTGTAGACGTTGTAGCTGTCCTTCTCGACCGAAAAATCCTCGGCTTCGAGCTCCAGCGCCAGCTCGACCAGCGCCTCCTCGTCGATCCCGGACTCCTCCATCGCTTCACGGTCGAACGCGAAGAAGCCCCGCCGGTGGAACATCCAGGCGACGCAGCCGTTCTCGCCGAGGTTTCCGCCGTGCTTGGTGAACAGATGCCGCACCTCGGACACGGTCCGGTTCCGGTTGTCCGTCAGCGTCTCGACCAGCACCGCGACCCCGCCGGGGCCGTAGCCCTCGTAGGTGACCTCCTCGTAGGACACGCCCTCGAGTTCCCCGGTCCCCTTCTTGATCGCCCGGTCGATGTTGTCCCCCGGCACGTTGTGGGCCTTCGCCTCCGACAGCGCGTGGCGCAGCCTGGGATTGCCCGCCGGATCGCCGCCACCGAGCCGGGCCGCTACGACAACTTCCTTGAGGATGCGTGTGAAGACCTTGCTGCGTTTGGCGTCCTGCGCCGCCTTCTTGTGCTTGATCGTGCTCCACTTGCTGTGACCGGACATGAGGTGCCTAGTGTAGCGGTCTGCGGCAATCTTGCGGCGCTATGCTGCGCCGCCACGTGACCGGCCAGACCAGACCTTCGGCCCAGGAGATCCTCGACCGGCTCGAGGTCTGGGGCCAGAAGTTCGGCCTCGACGCGATCCGCGACCTCCTCGGCGCCCTTGGTAATCCCCAACGGGGAGTACCCACGATCCTGGTCGCGGGCACGAACGGCAAGGGCTCGACGAGCGCGGCGCTGGCGTCGCTCCTGACCGCCGCCGGTTTCCGCTGCGGCCTCTACACCTCCCCCCACCTCGAGCACGTCCAGGAGCGCCTCCGTATCGACGGCGAGGCGATCACCGAGGCCGAACTCGGATCCCACCTCCGACGCGTACTCACTGCCGCCGGACCGGCGCCGCCTACCTACTTCGAGAGTCTCACCGCCGCGGCCTGGCTCCACTTCGCGACACAGGAGGTCGACGCGGCCGTCTTCGAGGTCGGCCTGGGCGGCCGTCTCGACGCGACGAACGTCTCGGAACCCGTGCTCTGTGTGATCACGCAGGTCGCCCGCGACCACGCCCAGCAACTCGGCTGGACCCTGACCTCAATTGCCGGCGAGAAAGCCGGCGTGATGCGACCCGGCCGCAAGTGCCTGACCTGGCGCTCGCCGCCGGAAGTCGAACGCGAACTCCACCGATGCGCCGCGGTCTGCGGCGCCCGATTGGTCCACGCAGCCTCCGAGGTCACGTTCGATCGTCAAGCCGCAACCTCGTCGAAGCTCTCGTTGACCACACCGAATGCCCGGTACGCCTTCCGGGCGCCACTCGCCGGCGGCCACCAGCTGACCAACCTCGCCCTCGCGCTGCGCGCGGCAGAGGAGTTCTGCGCACTCGACGAGCGAGAACTCGACCCCGAGGCGGCCAGGCAAGGGCTGGAGGCGGTGCGCTGGCCGGGCCGCCTGGAGTGGGTCGAGATCGAAGCCGATGCGGCTCCCCGCCGCGTCCTCTTCGACGCGGCCCACAACGCCGCCGGCGCAGCCGCGCTCCGCTCCTACCTCGACGAGACAGGCCTCGAGTTCGATCTTCTGTACGGAGCCCTGACCGACAAGCAACCGGAACGCTGCCTGTCCCAGTTGGCCGAGCGAGCCAACCGGATCGTCCTGACGGCGCCCGACCATCGGCGGGCGGCGTCACCCGAAACGCTCCTGCCGCTCGTCAGGAACTGTCGCGCTGTCGTCGACCCCGACGCGGCAAGCGCGCTGAGTCGATGCCTCGATGCGCCCGCCGATACACCGGGCACCTTGGTCGTCACCGGCTCGCTCTACCTGGTCGGCGAGGTCCGAACCGCCCTGCGGGCCCGCTGCGGCGTGCCAGCGGCCGCACGAGACCTGGTGACCGGGTACCGCGGTTGAAGACTGGCCTCGCCCTCCGCGGTTCGGCCCGGATGCCGGCCAGAGGGCCGGCGCACCCAGTATTCGGCGCTAATCGGCCGCGCTGTCGATCTTCGCGACGCGACCGGTGTGGCGGTCGCCGTCGAAGGGGGTGTCGAGGAAGACCTCGAGCAGTTCGGAGGCCTGGCCGGCGCCGAGGGCGCGGGCGCCGAGGGCGAGGACGTTCGCGTCGTTGTGCGCACGGGACATCCGGGTCGTGAAGCTGTCGCTCGGGTTGACCGCCCGGACGCCGGCGAAGCGGTTCGCCGACATCGCCATGCCGACTCCGGTGCCGCACACCAGCAGGCCGCGGTCGGCCTCGCCCGAGGCGACCGCTCGCGCTACCGCCGCGGCTTTGTCGGGGTAGTCGACGGGGGCCGAACCGTCGGCGCCGAAGTCGACGACCTCGATGCCGCGGGCACGCAGAATCTCACCCAGGCGGCTCTTCAACTCGACCCCGGCATGGTCGGCGCCGAGCGCGAACTTCATGCGCTCTCCAGCGATTCGGAGTCCCGCCGCACGCGCTCGTCGGCGGCCGCCACCTTCTCGCCCATCCGGCTCCGGTGATCGGCCACGGCAGCGGCAAGCTCCGGATCTCCCAGGCCGAGAATCTGGAGCGCCAGCAGCGCCGCGTTGTCGGCCCGGTTCACGCCCACCGTCGCGACGGGGATGCCCGGCGGCATCTGCACGATCGCCAGCAGGGCGTCGACGCCGTTCAGCGGACCGCTCGCCACCGGGACACCGACGACCGGCAGGGTCGTCGCGGCCGCCACGACACCCGGGAGCGCGGCGGCGACGCCGGCGCCGGCGATCAGCACGCCGATGCCCCGCTCAGCCGCGCCTTCGGCCCACTCGGCCGTCTCCCGCGGGGTCCGGTGGGCCGAGAGGACCCGGGATTCGCAGCCGACGCCGAAATCGGCGCAGACCTTCGCCGCCTTCTTCATCGTCGGCCAGTCCGAATCGCTGCCCATGACGATCCCTACCCTGATGTCGCTCATTCGCTCGGTCGCTCCCCGTCGTTGTCCTGTCGTTGTCTTTCTCGTGCCTGGTCTTCCCGGTAAGCCGCCGCTCCCGCCTGTCCGCTAGAGCGGCACGCTGCCGTGCTTCTTCGCCGGCACGCCGGACCGCTTGCCCTCGAGTTGCCGCAGCGCCCGGACGATTTCCCCGCGGGTCGTGCGCGGCGCGATCACCGCGTCGACGAAGCCGCGCTCCGCCGCCACGTAGGGGTTGGAGAACTTCTCCCGGTACTCGGCGGCCATCCGTTCACGCAGCGCCTCGGGGTCTTCCGCGTCCCGGATCTGCTGACGGTAGAGGATGTTGACCGCTCCGCTCGGTCCCATCACCGCGATCTCCGCGGTCGGATAGGCCAGGTTGACGTCCGTGCGCAGGTGCTTGCTGGCCATCACACAGTACGCGCCGCCGTACGCCTTGCGGGTGATCACGGTGATCTTCGGCACCGTCGCCTCGGCGAACGCGTACAGTAGCTTGGCGCCGTTGCGGATGATCCCGCCGTGCTCCTGCTGCACGCCCGGCAGGAAGCCCGGCACATCCTCGAAGGTGACGAGCGGGATGTTGAAAGCGTCGCAGAAACGCACGAACCGCCCCCCCTTGACCGCCGCGTCGATGTCGAGGACGCCGGCGAGGTAGTTCGGCTGGTTGGCGACGATGCCGACGCTGCGGCCACCGAAGTGCGCGAAGCCGACCACGATGTTCTGGGCGAAGTGGCGGTGCACCTCGAGGAACCGGCCGTCGTCGACGACGGTCCGGATCAACTCGCCGATGTCGTAGGGCTTGTTCGGGTCGACCGGCACCAGCTCGTCGAGCTCAGGCGCGTCGCGGTCGTCCGGATCGTCGGTCGGCCGTCGCGGCGGGTCGTCGAGGTTGTTGCCCGGCAGGTAACCCAGAAGCTCGCGAACGGCCAGCAGGCAGGCTGTGTCGTCGGGGGCGGTGAAGTGCGCCACGCCGCTGCGCCGTGCGTGCGTCTTCGCGCCGCCCAACTCCTCCATCGAGACGTCCTCGTGGGTGACCGTCTTGATCACGTCAGGCCCGGTCACGAACATGTAGCTCGTGCCCTCGACCATCAGCACGAAATCGGTGATCGCCGGCGAGTAGACCGCGCCCCCCGCGCAGGGCCCCATGATCGCGCTGATCTGGGGCACCACCCCCGATGCCAGCGTGTTGCGGAGGAAGATGTCGGCGTAGCCCCCCAGCGAGGCGACACCCTCCTGGATGCGGGCCCCGCCCGAGTCGTTCAGACCCACGACCGGAGCGCCGTTCTCGACCGCCAGATCCATCACCTTGCAGATCTTGCGGGCGTTCGTTTCAGACAGCGACCCGCCGAACACGGTGAAGTCCTGCGCGAAGACGTATACGGGGCGCTGGTCCACTCGACCGTGCCCGCACACCACGCCGTCACCCGGGATGCGCTGCTCGGCAATGCCGAAATCGGTGCAGCGGTGAGTCACCAGCGCATCGATCTCGACGAACGACCCCGGATCGAGCAGCAGATCGACCCGTTCCCGAGCCGTCAACTTGCCGCTCGCGTGCTGGCGATCGATGCGCTCGGAGCCTCCACCCAGCCGCGACTCTTCAAGCCGCTGCTCCAACTCGCTCGCCTGCCGGCCGCGAACCGAGCCATCCGCTTCGACTGACTCCCGCTCACTGGTCATCGCGCGCGGCTTTCTTACCACAGCTCTTTCGCCTCTAGAATCCGGGCCATGGAGACGACGGCCACCAACCGGGGGCCCGACGAGTTACTCGCAACGGACGTCAGCACGCTGACCGACGCTCTGGCGCGGCTTCCCGTGCACCCGGGTCAACACGCGGAGGCCTTCTTCGAACGCCTGGAGACGGTCGAGTTGCTGCCCGTAGGCACACACGATCGGCTTCGGCTGCGGCGAGAGCAGGGCCTTTCCGTGCGCCGGATCGAGGCCGGCGCCAGCCGTCTGGCCTCCACCGACGCGATCTCGGGATACACCTTCGCTTCCTGCTGCGACCGCGTCACCGGCACCGCCGGTTCGATCGGACCGGCGCCGAAGATCCGGATCGGTCGCTGGCCACCACTGCGAATGGCCGAAATCGAGCGCGCCGAGCGACAACTCGAGAAGGCGGTCAATCGGCGCCGCGTGGGCTTCCCCATGGAAGTCACCGTGAGGCGCCACCGCCGGCAGGTCCAGGTGATTCGCGGCCAGGTCTCCGCTCCCAGCCAGTTCGAGGAGTACTCCAGCCTGCGCGTGAAGACCCCGTGGGGCGTCTGGGGTGGTCTGCTGCCGTCGCTCGCCGACGAGGACCTCGATCCGGTCGCCACCTGCCTTGTCGATCGCCTGAGGTCGCGCAACCTGCCGCAACACGCCGATACGCCCAGCGTCATCGTCCTCGGACCCTGCGCCGCCGCGGTGATGTTGCACGAGGTCGTCGCCCACGCCCTGGAGGCCGACACACTCGCCCTCACCGGGGCCCCGGAAAGCGTCGTCGGTCTGAAGCTGGGTGAAGTCCATCTCGACGTGCTCGACGACCCCCGCCTCGCACCCGATGGTTGCGGGCGTTTCAGCGACGATGAAGGAACGGCGGTCATCGCCCGTTGGCTGCTGCGCCGGGGCCGGGTACGTCAACCCCTCGCCGACCTCGCCTGGGCCGGCCGGTACCGGCGCCTGATTCCCGGCGCCGCGCGCCGTGCCAACCGCCACCTGCTGCCGGGACCGCGCACGACGCACCTCGAGTTGCTGCCCAGCGATCTGCCCGAAACGGAACTCTTCCAGGAGGCCGCCGGAGGTCTCTACATCGGCGAGTTCGAGAGCGGCACCCTCAACCCGTTCGACGGCGGCTGCGTGCTACGAGCGCCCTGCGCCCGGCGGATTGGCGCCAGCGGTCCGGTCGACTACGTCGGACCGGTCGAGATCCGCTCCCGCACCGTCGACCTCCTCGCGGCTGTGACAGCGGTCGGGGACCGGCCGCTGGCAGCGGGCGCCGGATGGTGCGCGAAGGGCGGGTCTCTCCTGCCAGTATGGGCCCGCAGCCCGTCCGTGCGCCTGGAGGGTCTCGCTTGAAGCCGCTCCGGCTGCCCACCATTCAGGCCCTCGGAACGGCGCTGAACGCGGTGGCCGACCGTACCGGCGCATCGAATGCCGAGTTCTACGTCAAGACCGGGTGCAGCCTCCGGATCGAGATCGACCCCTGGAGACCCGGCGCCGCTTCGCCGTCCGCCCCGGAGGACTGGCGCTCTCACGCCGGCGTGATCGAGGAGAGAGGCTGGGCTCTGCGCGCCGGAGGGACTCAGGGAGCGCTCTTCATCGCCGAGTCCGGCCCTCTCCCTGCCCCCGGCGGCTGGCGCCGGTTGAACCGCCACTCGCTCCGCGCCGGTTCGCTCAGGCTGCCGACACCTTGCCCAGGCAAGGCGTCGCTGCCTCACGTCGCCGGCAACGACGTGCCGAACGACGAGTCGGAAGCCCTCGGCCGTGACCTCATCCGCGATGTCGTCGAGCGAACCCGCGCCGAGCTCCCGGGCAGCCGGCTGATCCGGGCGAGACTCGAAGACGGCGCCAGTGCATCCGTGCTCGCAAACAGCGCCGGGGTCACCGGACGGACCGCAGTGCGCCTGGTGACGATCCAGTTGGAGTTCGGCGTCGAACGGAACGCTACCCGTGGCTCCTGCAGCCTCTATCGAGCGGCAGGCAACCTGACGGACCTCGACGCCGCCGCCCTGGCCGCGGAAGTCGCCGACCGGCTGACGCTCGCCAGCGCCACATCGATGTCGTTCCTGCCATCCGGCGAGATCGCGGTGGCACCTTCGCTCGCCACCAGCCTGCTGGCCCTGCTCGGCCCGCTGTTCAGGGGCCGCGATGGCTGGGAGAAGCTCCAGCGCCTGAGTGCAGGCGATTCCCTGGGACCACCGGACCTGCAGATCCTGGACGACGGCGCTCTCGAGGAAGGCTGGATCAGGACTCCGGTCGATGACGAGGGCGTACCCACACGGGCCGTGGCGCTGATCCGCGGCGGCGAACCCGCCGAGCCTCTGCTGGCCTGGGAGAATGACGGCTGGTCGGGCTTCTCCGCCTCCGGCTGCCGGCGCCGGTCCGGCTGGCGGTCACCACCCGAAATCAGCCACTCCCATATCTACATCGACCGCGGTCCGGACCCCGCGGATTCGATCCGGAGCGGAATCCGTCACGGCTGCTATCTGCTGGACCGCGCTCCGGGCGGCCGTAGCCACGTGACCTTCCCGCATTCGCACAACGGCGGGGAGGCCAGCTTCGAGATCGATGCGACCGGCTTCGTCGTGGAACACGACCGCATTCTCGGCGCCATCCCGCGGGCGCGGCTCAGAGGTTCGATCCGGCAGTTGTTCCGGGGCATCCGAGCCGTCGGCGACGATCTCCGGTTCCTGCCTGTGCCCGGTGCGGTGGGGTCTCCGACCCTGCTGCTCACCGGGCTGCAGCTCGAGCCGGTCGTCTAGCTACGGCGCGGGTGCCGGCACCGGGAGGCGCCGAATCGTCACGTCGAGCTGAGCGCTGCTGCGCGCCGACGGCTCGAAGCGCCCCCCGCGAGAGCCGCCGAAGGTCCCGGGCGCCGGAGCGGTCGCGGGCTGCCTGCCGCCCGGGCCAACCGGCGTTCCCACCTGGATCGCGCCGCGGCTCCCCGAAGCGGGGCTCGACGACGGCTGCCGGCCGGCCGCCGGAACCACGCCCACACCGCCGGCGGCGACCGTGCGGCGGCGAAGGTCGTCCCGGGTGAACACGCGCGGCTCTCTCTCGGTCCGCCGGTCGGCCGCAGGCGCCGCCGGCTCGTCCTGCACACCAGCGGTGACGGGAGCTTCGAACGTGACCGAACGAACGGTGGGTTCCTGGAACAGGTCGGCATGGGAGCCTGCTGGGACCGGCGACCGGTCGACCTGTTCAAGCCCGTCCCGGTCGCCCGACTTCACGGCCTCGCCCCGTTCAGCCTTCGCGACCTCGTCGTCCGGAACTTCCCGGGATTCGGCCACCTCGGCGGGCCGCGTCGCCGTCTCCTCGACCGCCTCGTCGACGAGCGCCGGCAGTAGCAGGCCGCTGATCCGGCGCGGCTCGGAGTACGTCCTCGGCGGCAGGGCCTCGAGCGGCGTGCGGTCGGCGCGGAGCAGAATCTCGGTGGCGTACCGGTTCACCAGGAAGTGGGGATTCACGTCGCCGAAGGCCAGACGCGAATCCAGGCTGACCGCACTTATGTAGTGTTCCAGAGCCTTCCCGGCTTCGCCCGCATCGTCCGCGATCCGGCCGAGTTGGTAGTGCGCCCAGGCGTTGCCCGGCTCGAGCTCGGTCGCCGTTGCGAGATGGCTGGACGCCAGGTCCGAATCGCCGGTCGTGTAGGCCAGAAGGGCCAGGTTGTAGTGCGCGGGCGCCCAGGTGTCGTCCGCCTCGATCGCGGCCCGGTAGTTCTCGAAGGCCGCCGCAATGTCGCCACGGAGCTCCAGCAGATTGGCGAGATCGTTCAGGGCCGTCGCCCGGGCGCGCGGGCTGTTCTGACTCTCCACTCTCTTGCGCTGCTCCGCGATTGCCCGTTCGAGGATCGGATCCGGGGTCGCCACGGCGCCGGGCACCTGAGCCGCGAGGCCGGAGTCACCGCCGAAGAGGGCCGCGGCCCCGAGCAGAAGCAGGCAGAGGGCGAGCGGCTTCGCTCTCGACAGTGCGCTGAGGAGTGATTGCTTGGCGTTCATGGCTCTCCGCGCGGAAGCTGCGAGGAATAGGATCAGCGGGACGTGAGTCAACTGCGACGACTACCTGCAGTGGGACGTTTGCTGCAGAAGAGCCCGCTTGCCGAACTCACAGGATTATACGGAAGGCAAGCGACAAGGGTCCAAGCAGCCAGGGTCCTCGACGCGCTTCGCGTCGAAATCGGAACGGGCATCGGCGACGATGAACTGGAGGACCGAATCCGCCGGATACCCGAACTCGTCCGCGCCGCGCTCGAAGCCGAAGCGCCTCCGCTCCGGCGGGTGCTGAACGCAACCGGCATCTTCCTGCACACGAACCTCGGCCGCGCGCCCCTGCCTCGGCCCGTCGTGGACGACTTGCGGGACCGGCTCGACGCCTACTGCGACCTGGAGATGGACTTGGGGAGCGGGCGTCGGACGGACCGCAGTATCCGCGTCGAAAATCTGCTCGTGACCCTGACCGGAGCCGAGGCGGCCCTGGTCGTCAACAACAACGCGGCCGCCCTGGTGCTGGCGCTCTCGACCCTGGCTTCCGGCCGCGAAGTCCTCCTCTCCCGGAGCGAACTCGTCGAGATCGGAGGTTCGTTCCGGATTCCCGACATCCTGGGCACGAGCGGCTCCCGTCTCGTTGAGGTCGGCACGACGAACCGCACCCGGCTCGCCGACTACGAGCGGGCCGTGCGCCCGGCCACCTCCCTGGTCCTGAAGGTGTTCTCGAGCAACTTCCGCATCCGGGGCTTTGCGGAGCAGGTTCCAGCGACTCGCCTCGCCGACTTCGCCCACCGTCACGATCTTCCCCTCCTGGTCGACGAGGGCAGCGGCGTGATCAGCTCGCACGCCGCGCCGGCGCTACGACGGCACGAGAGCTTCCGGGATCTGATCGAGGCCGGCTGCGACCTGGTCTGCGGCAGCGGCGACAAGGTCCTCGGGGGACCGCAGGCCGGCCTCATCGTGGGCCGCAGATCGTTCGTCGACCAACTCCGCAAGGCGCCTCTCTACCGCGCAATGCGCCCGGGAAGACTCGTCCTGACCGCCCTGGACGCCGTGCTCCGACGCCGCCTCGCAGGGCAGCCGATGCCGATCGAGGCTCTCTGGGACGAAACCGATGAACCTCGCAGGCGGGTCGAGCAGATGGCGGCGCGACTGGGGGGCCGGGCGGTCCGGGGCGAGGCCTACCTGGGTGGGGGCTCCGCCCCCGACGAAGCGATCGAAGGCTGGGTGCTCGCACTGGACGCACCGGCGGAGACCGCGAGTCGGCTCCGCACCGGCGAGCCGCCCGTCGTGGGATACCAGCGCGAAGGACGTCTCATCCTCGATCTGCGAACCGTGGATCCGGCCGACGACGAGGCGCTGGCCACAGCCGTCGAGCGGGCGCTGGGCCGGGAACTCTAGACGGAACTTCACGGTCGATTCTGGGCGTCGTTTGGCGGCAAACCGTTGAGGGCAGTAGTGTTTTCAGCACTTGAGGCTGGTCCGGAAGCGGGATATTTGTTTACATGCAAACCGATGAGTTCATGTAG
>Ga0209544_1002579_pt1 | contig 15902 bp, 14 predicted proteins | sample MesohylPK_FD_187297 | JGI IMG/M metagenome (GOLD analysis project Ga0209544, IMG submission 187297) | Host-associated microbial community of the marine sponge Aplysina aerophoba from Gulf of Piran - sponge mesohyl, lysed by proteinase K... | ecosystem: Host-associated > Porifera > Sponge >...
TGTGATCGGCGTTGCTTCACTTCCACTTTTGTTCAAGCAACAACGCATTCCTGAAGCCGATGTGACGATTAAAGCTACGGGTAATCAATGGTACTGGTCATACGATTACATGGATCATGAATTTGCTTTTGATAGCTTTATGCTTGGCCGTAGTGCTCTTGAGCGCCATGGCTATACGCAAGATGAGTACACTTTGGCCACTGATGAGCCTGTTGTTATCCCTGTCAACAAAACCGTTGTTATGTATGTCACGGCCTCAGACGTTATCCATTCATGGACGGTGCCAGCATTTGGGGTTAAACAAGATGGAGTTCCTGGTCGATTGGCTGGCTTGTGGTTTAAACCCGAGAAAGAAGGGATTTATTTTGGCCAGTGCTCTGAATTGTGCGGAAAGGATCATTCATTTATGCCGATTACCGTCAAGGTTGTTAGCCAAGAAACGTATGATGATTGGGTGCAAAGATCAATCACCGAATTTGCCCAAGTCAACTCGGTCGAAAAACCCATACTCATGGCAAGTGTTCCCTGATTGTTGCTTATTTCTAAAGTTTTTTAAGAATCGAATCAATTCGACATAGTGATGAGTGAAGTTATCCTTACATCTAAGCCCCATGAGGTTAAAATTGAGGAAGTGATCGCGCTCCTCAAGCCAAGGGTAATGTCTCTCGTAGTATTCACCTCGTTTGTTGGTTTGATGGCTGCACCCGGGACTATCCATCCCATCATCGCTTTGGCCTCAATACTGTTCATTGCTATGGGAGCGGGTGCTTCAGGTGCATTAAATATGTGGTGGGATGCTGACATTGATAGTCTGATGAAACGAACACGTTCAAGACCAATTCCACAGGGTCAAGTTTCGGCAAGTGAGGCCTGTATTTTAGGGCTTTGGCTTTCGGGATTTTCCATATTAATGTTGCTGATAACAGCCAACATTTTAGCTGCTTTACTCTTGGCGTTCACCATTTTTTTCTATGCGTTTGTTTATACGATCCTTCTCAAGCGTACGACGTCCCAAAACATAGTCATTGGCGGCATTGCCGGTGCATTACCACCGGTGATCGGCTGGGCAGTAGTCACGAATAGTATTGCAATCGAACCAGTTCTTCTGTTCTTGCTAATTTTCCTGTGGACTCCACCACATTTTTGGGCTTTAGCCCTGATTACAAAAGAAGATTATGCTCAAGCCGGAGTTCCAATGCTCACAGTAACCAAGGGAGATCAGTTTACCCGAAAAAGTATTTTTTGGTATTCGGTCACCCTAGCTCCAATAAGCATGCTTATAGCCTTCAGTTCAATCGGCGGACCATTAATATTCGTTACAGCTGTCGTATTAAATACCAAGATGATTGTGGATGCAATATCTCTTTTAAATCGGAAAGGTGATTATGCCAAGAAGGATAATTTCGCAGTTGAAAAACGCTTCTTTCGGTTTTCAATATCTTACCTCTTTATTCTATTTGCCGTCATTGCTCTTGAAAGTGCAATTTATAAAGTTTTCGGAGAACTCATCAATTGGCCAGCGGTGATCTCATGAACCCTAAAACAGAACATGAAATTTATGTGCGCCGACGAAGCCGCAACTTATGGGTGTTGCTTGGCTTGGTCACCTTTATCGTCCTTGTGTTTGGGATTACCATTGTCAAGTTTCAAGACGGTCACCTTCTTGAGGGGTTTGATCATACCTACCGCAATTCACTTATCGAGAGTACCGAGTGATTAAATCGAAAAACCATCAAACGCTTGCCAAACTCATGGGAGTTATTCTTCTCATGGGTCTTTTAGTTGTGGTTTCAGTGCCCTTATATGATTGGTTCTGTCGGGTGACGGGTTATGGCGGAACGACTTCGGTTGCCGAGTTCAATACACAAGAAACAGTTTCACACCCCATAAAAGTCCGCTTTGATGCCTCACTCGCTCGGGGTATGACTTGGGATTTTCAACCTGAAGTCAATGAAGTCATTGTTAATTTAGGCGAGAGTAAAACAGTCAATTATATTGCACACAATCCTACCGATGAGACAATTACAGGAACTGCTACATTTAACGTATTCCCTTTCACTGCGGGAGAATATTTTGTAAAATTGCAATGTTTTTGTTTTATGGAGCAAACGTTGGCACCAGGAGAAAGTAAAGAAATGCCGGTCGTTTTTTATGTTGAATCAGAGATTCTTGATGGTGCTGAAACAAAAAACTTGGAAGCAATTACACTTTCATATACATTTCATCGTATGGAAGAAACCGGATAATCAAAATTTGGTATAAGAAAGAATTATGGCTCACACGAAAGATCACCAATATCATATAATTGAACCCTCACTCTGGCCTTTTTTGGGCGCCGTCGGCGGCTTTGTTATGTTGCTTGGGGCTGTATTATTTTTTAATAATTTTGGCCCATGGCTTATGTTGATTGGCTTTGCCATCATCGGTTATGTCATGTTTGCATGGTGGTCTGATGTAACCCATGAAGCTCAAACCGGTGATCATACTCCAATCGTACAGATTGGCTTGCGCTATGGTTTTATTTTATTTGTTATGTCGGAGATCATGTTCTTTGCCGCATGGTTTTGGAATTTTTTCAAACATGCAATGTATCCAATGGAAGAGGGGTCAGGGGGTGTTTGGCCACCAGTTGGCATTGAAACCTTTGACCCTTGGCACTTACCGCTCATTAATACGTTAATTCTCCTTGCTTCAGGAGCCGCGGCAACTTGGGCTCACCATGCCATTGCCCATGAGAATAATCGTAAAGATCTCATCAACGGCCTGATTCTTGCCATTGTGTTGGGTGTGGCTTTTACAGGGTTTCAAGCATACGAATACAGTCATGCGGCCTTTTCCTATTCAGGTAATATTTATGGTGCGACATTCTTTATGGCAACCGGGTTTCATGGAGCCCATGTGATTATCGGTACTGTATTTCTATTTGTGTGTTTGTTGCGGGCGTTGAAGGGCCATTTCACACCAACTCAACATGTGGGTTTTGAAACCGCGGCATGGTATTGGCATTTTGTTGATGTCGTCTGGTTGTTTCTTTTTGTTGCCGTTTACATCTGGGGAGGCTAGAATACTAGCCAGCAACAGTTTTATCACCAAATTTCTAACCAGTTATTTGTGGGAGATATCATGACCCAATTTGTATCGCCCATGCGCTATATTTTCCCGGCTGTGTTTGGTGCTGTCGGCGTGATTCTTTTTCTCAATCTTGGATTATGGCAGTTACAACGACTTGAATGGAAAAATTCAGTCATTCACCAGATTAATCATATGATAGGTGATACTCCTGTACCAGTGCCAACCGAATATACACCCGAAGAGCATAACTATCTCCCGGTTCAGGCAAAAGGTCGAATAAGTTCGGAAACGATACTACACCTTACGAGTTTACAATTTATGGGGCCTGGATACAGAGTTATTTCTCCCTTTGAATTTGATAATCGGAGAATCTTGATTGATCGCGGATTTGTTCTGACCAACAATGCGAAAGGATTAGAGATTGAGGCCGATGTGGAGTTGGTCGGTAATCTTCACTGGCCTAAAGAGGTAGATTTATTTACACCCGAACCGGAAGGTAACCTCTGGTTTGCGAGGGAAGTAGAGAAAATGGCCAAAGCTTTAGGAACGGAACCACTGATGATTGTGGTTCGAACAATTTCATCTGATCATAAGGCTATTCAACCTTTGGCGATCACATCAGAGGGAATACCGAATAATCATCTGGGGTATGCTATTCAATGGTTCGCTCTAATAATTGTTTGGCTAATATTGACCGGTTGGTGGGTCAGTAGTTTGATTCTAAAAAATAAATCTACGTAAAAGCGTAAATTAATTGCAGTATATTTCGACAAGGGGAAGGTCTCGGCCCATCGATTTTCAGGAAGCCCTTTTATCAGGTCTGGCACCTGATGGTGGGCTATATGTTCCCCAACACTGGCCCCAATTCTCACCAAAAGAAATACAAGAAGTTAAGGGAGTCAGTTATACCGAGACGGCATTCAGGATCATCAAGCCTTTTGTCGGGACCTCCATAGCTCATGAACGCCTCGCCGTAATGATTAATGAAGCCTATGGTCAAATAGGGCATAGGGCCAAATGCCCGCTTGTTCAGATTGGTGATAACCTTTTTTTGTGTGAGTTGTTTCATGGACCAACATTAGCGTTCAAGGATTTCGCTCTGCAACTGGTTTCGCGCATGTTGACCGATGTGTTAAAGCAGCGCAATCAAAAATGTGTCATTGTTGGTGCCACAAGTGGTGACACTGGATCTGCTGCGATAGAAGCTTTTAGGGGTCTTGAGCAGGTTGAAGTTTTTATTTTGTATCCCGATGGGAAAGTTTCCGATATTCAAAGACGCCAGATGACAACACCTCAAGAAGCCAATGTTCACGCGATTGCCGTCCAAGGAACTTTTGATGACTGTCAGAATTTGGTCAAACAAATGTTCGGTGACACGACGTTTAGGGCCGAAATGAACCTTGCGGCAATTAATTCAATTAATTGGGCTCGGATTGTTTCGCAAATTGTGTATTATTTTTATTCTGCCGTAACAGTTGGAGCACCTGAAAACTCAATCAGTTTCGTTGTTCCGACTGGTAATTTTGGCGACATTTATGCTGGCTATGCAGCTAAACAAATGGGGTTGCCTGTCACTGATCTCGTGATTGCAACCAATCAAAATGATATATTATATCAAGCTTTAAATTCTGGTCATTATCACATTACAGATGTCCGGCCATCAATCAGCCCATCAATGGATATTCAGGTGAGCTCAAACTTTGAACGAGTGTTGTTTGAAGCGGGCGGAAAAGATAGTCATTCAATTCAGGCCAAAATGCAGGATTTGCAAAAGGGAGGATTCAAAATTAATGAAGTTGAGTTGAATTATCTTCGTAAATACTTCAGTGCTGGCCGTAGTTCAGAGAGGGAAACACGTCAGGTTATGGCGGATACTTTGCGGGAAACAGGGCAAGTAATTTGTCCCCATACAGCAGTCGGAGTAAAAGTTGCTCAAGAGCTTAAGCAAAATTCACCAGAAACTGTCATTACCCTTGCGACAGCGCACCCGGCAAAGTTTCCTGATGCTGTCAAAGATGCCTGTGGGATAATACCCCAATTGCCGGACCGATTATCTAAAAGACTTAAAGGTGCTGAAAAAATTCATACATCTCCTAACTCATTAAGTGAACTTCAAGAGTTTATGAGGAGTACACTAAATTGTTGAGGAATATAAAGGGTGCTGACCATTTAATCGCTTTCTTTCGATACACATGCTATTGGATGATTGGCGAATTTTTTTCAAACGATAACTTTGAATATCTCTGGTTCCAATGTAAGGACATCCGTCCAGCCGCGTGGTTAGACAAAGGAAAGATTAATTTATGAATGCCCAACTTACTACTTTGGCGAATGGTTTAAGAGTCGCTACAGATCACATGCCGGGGCTCAAATCAGCCGCGATAGCAATTTATGTATTGGCAGGTAGTCGTCACGAAAGAGAAGACCAAAATGGAATTGCTCATTTTCTTGAGCACATGGCCTTTAAAGGTACTGAGACTCGTTCTGCTCTTGATATTTCGCAATCAATTGAAGATGTTGGAGGGTTTTTGAATGCCTATACAAGCCACGACAAGACAGCATATTTTGTTAGAGTATTGGAAGAAGATATTGCCTACGCAACCGAACTACTTGCCGATATTCTCCTGAATTCTGTATATGCCTCGGAGGAATTAAATCGCGAACGCAATGTCATTCTCAACGAAATCAGGCAATATAAGGATTATCCCGAGGATGTTCTGCTTGAAAACGTACAACGGTCAATTTATCCAAACCAATCTCTTGGTCGACCTATACTCGGCTCATTTGAACGCGTTGCCAACTTTCAGCGCGAGGATTTACTCGGGTTTATTGAACAATATTATCATCCAAATAATCTCGTATTGGCTTCATCAGGTGCTGTTAAACATGAGCAAATGGTAAGTCTCGCTGAAACTTATTTCGGTCAATTAAGCCCGCAAGAATTTACACCGTACAGGCTCGGTCAATATCGACAAGCCGAATTCAGAAAAGTCAAGGATATTGAGCAAGTTCAATTTGTCATTGCATTTGAATCACCATCGCTTGATCATAAAAATGTAGCAGCAATAAAAGTATACTCTGGGTTACTCGGGGGTGGATCATCCTCTCGTTTATTTAATGAAATCAGGGAGAAACGAGGCCTATGTTATAACATTTCCGCACAGGTCATGCCGCAAAAGGATACAGGAATATTTATGATACACGCCATCACAGGTCGGCAAGAAATTTCAGAGTTGGCTACGTGCTGTATGATGGAGCTCGCCCGTTCATTGAAGGATATTGAAGAGACTGAAGTTAAACGTGCAATCGCGCAGATTAAGTCAGGTATTTTAATGGGATATGAAAATCCCATGAACCGAGTGGAAAGAATGTGTCATCACATTTGTAATTTTGGTAAACTCGTCTCAATTGAGGAAACCATTGAAAAATATCAATCAGTTTCTGTACCAGCAACGATTGAGGCTGTCGAAGATATGATTGCAACGCAGCTCCCCAGTATTGGGATGTATGGACCGATCGATAATGCTCCAGCTTTTGATGAACTGGTTGTTCACTTGAAGCAATGATATTTGATCGTTCTGAAGCGATAAAATTGTATACCGAGCGTTTGTATCTTCGCTTGCCACTGCCTAAAGATTACGAAGCTTGGTACCACCTTAAAAGTTTGAGTCAAAATTTTCTTAAACCTTGGGAACCGATTTGGGAGAGTGATCATTTAACTCGGACAATATTTATTAAGCGAATTAAATGGGCTAAAAATTCTGTTGCCAATAACTATGCATTCCCGTTTTTTATCTTCTCAAAGACTGATCAAGTCTTACTCGGCGGAATTAACTTAGACTATATTCGTGAAAGGCCTTCAAAGTCGGCAATCGTAGGGTTTTGGATTGGTGAACCTTTTGCGCGCAAAGGATATATGCAAGAAGCCCTCCAGGCGTTAGTTCATTTTGCTTTTTATGAGTTGGACCTCAGCCGCATTGAAGCATCATGTCTGCCGACAAATATTGCATCAAGAGGTTTGTTAGAAAAGTCTGGTTTCAAGTATGAGGGTGTTGCCCAAAGTTATCTTGAAATTGCGGGAAAGTGGCAAAATCATGTCATTTATGCTAATTTGCGTTCAGACCGCAGAGGCAATGTATCATAGTAGATTTTCATTGACCGTGGACAACGAAAATAATCAAATTGAAACAGAACTGAGGAGTCAGTTGCGCCCCGAAGTGTTTCAGGACTTTACAGCGAGGTATAAATCTGAACCCAGGGGGCTGTTTCATTGTTCAAATGGCTTGGTTCTCGCACCAAGTTTAGTTGATGAAGTCACTTTGATTGTCAAGTTATGCAATCACTATAAAGTACCAATAATCCCTTTTGGCGGTGGCACTGGATTGGTCGGTGGACAGATTTACCAAGGTGATAGGAAGCCTGTCATCGTGAGTTTTCACAAAATGACAAAAATACGCCAAGTATGTGGAATTGAAAACATCATAACTGCCGAAGCTGGGTGCACGCTTGAATTGCTCCAGACCGAAGCAGCAAATAACAATAGAGTATTCCCCTTATCAATAGTCTCAAAGGGGAGTTGCCAAATTGGTGGAAATCTTGCTACTAATGCCGGGGGTATTCATGTTATTCGCTATGGAAATATGCGCGATTTATGTCTTGGAATTGAAGCGGTTCTACCGACTGGAAAAGTGTTGAATGGATTATCAACACTTCGTAAGAATAACCTTGGTCTTGATTTAAAGAGCCTCTTAATTGGCTCTGAAGGTATTTTAGGGTTAATAACAGCAGCAACTCTCAAATTGTTTCACAAAAACCGGTCAATTTCCATCGCGATGCTAGGTTTGAATGGATTACCAGAAGCAATACGACTTTTGGAATTATTTCAAAATCATTTTGGTCAGTGGATTTCTGCATTTGAACTAATCAGCCAGACGAGTTTTGATTTTTTGTTAGCGGACGGTTTTATTGACCGGCACCCATTCAAGAATCCAACAAAGTGGTATGTATTAGTTGAGCTTGGTACTGAAAGTGAAATAAATCTTGATGACAAATTAATTAATGGGGTTACCTTGGCCCAAGACCAAGGCATAATTGTTGATGGGATATTTGCCAACTCTGAGAAGCAACGAATAAATTTATGGCGGATTCGAGAAAACATTCCCGAAGCAAACAGGCATAAGGGTAGTGTCGTAAGTAACGACATCTCGATTCCCATTGCCAGTATTCCTGAATTTATGACAAGAACCAACCGCCAGCTAGATCAAATTGGTGGCTTGATAATCAATTGTTTTGGGCATCTAGGGGATGGCAACCTTCATTACAATGTATTTGCTAAAGAACAACAATCTACTCACTATTCTGAAAGCACTAAGGTTAAGATCAGAACCATCATCAATGATAATGTCGATTCGTTAAGTGGTTCAATTGCTGCTGAGCACGGCACCGGACGATTACATTCATCCTATTTACATAACCATGGAGATAGAGCGATGGTTGAATCGATTCGAACAATCAAAGCAGGTTTGGACCCAAATAATATTATGAATCCAGGTGCGATTATCAGTTTTAACGATTAGTGAGAAAAAGCGTTATAACAATCCTGTAGTTCCTTGTTGTCAATAGCGGTTTACTGCCCGAACCATTATCCTAGGGATCCCTGGGATAATGGCCCCTTTTTCAAACGTTACTATTGGGGGAATATACAACCGGTAGTGACACTTGTATGGTCAGCATCCAATACTACACTAGACCTCAAGCACAAGACTTAGTCAACTGTTTATTTGCTGTCTTGAGGTTTTTTCCAATCTTGATAAGCTTTTGTCAAGTTAATCCCATTTTTTCTTAGCCCATCTTTAACATTAAGTGATCAAAAGCCAGTAGAAATGGGGGTGTTAAAATTCAAGGGTGCTACTAAGTTGCACTTCCGGCACTTAAGTCCCTCGATCATGTTCTGAGTGTCATGCGGGTTTCATCCCGCCTTGTACCGCATCAATGCTAGGTCAAACTACTGACTTTGCGTACATTCCTTGGCGGTGGTGATAGTCCCATGTCTTGATAGATCTTGGTTTGGATAGCATCAGGTGTCGCTGTCTTGCGAACATGGAGGGTTGTGTTATCCGCACAGGCAAAACGTGTCGGTGTAATCTGCAAGGTCATGTGTTTGACCGATTGACCATGCCGTGAGTTCTCGACCAGTCGATGGGTCATGCGTGGTGAACCGTCTTTGGTGGTTCCTGTTTTGGTTGCTCTGATCAACATGTTGGAGATTGAGTGGTGGTTTGTGGTGGGTTCAACCCCCTAAAATAGAGAGGCACTACTTGAGAGATTTTAGAGGAACCCAGGAAACGTAACTGTCGGGTATAGGGTAATATTGTAAATTAAGGGTATGTTAAAAAAGTTGAATTGAGCCGTAATTGACACTTTTTGGAGAGAAAAATGTTAAAGATGGGTTAATCCTTATTTTCCGCCCATTAGAGACCATGAAAGTATTTGATTGTTGCTCATTTAGTGATGTTATACCTGAAGCTAAAACCAAGCTATTTCGACCCCAAATCAGAGTTAAAATCCGGGTCAATTCCACCCACAATCATGCCTAACCTCTCCGCATGTAATAAGGCACCAAAAATCCTCCATTGGAGACCTTTTTTGGCCGTACAATACGCATAACCCACTCGGTGCCAGAAACAATTACACACGACTCCCTTGAAGCACCATTTGAGCCTGACAATCAGCGATAAAAGCGGTGACCTTAACCTCCTTCAACGCCCGCTTGAAATGGTAACAAAGCGTCATCAGGTTCAATTCACCACGGCATTTGACCAAACCTCGTATCAGGAAAAAATTGATCTCAGCCCACCATTTGAGAGTACCAAAAGGATGCTCAACCACGGCCCCGCGTTGACGCATCACACCATCAACCGTGGCCATCCTGTGGTGATAACGGACCATGACATCCTCGTTGTCCCAACGGTCAATCGCGCAACACTTCGTGGAGGGTACCAAGCAACGCGAGGCGAGGGGACACGACCGACAGATATGACAGTGCGAGCGATAAGTATTATACCACTGACCGCGCCGGTTCAATCGGGTCTTCCCACGCACTAGCTTCTGACCCGATGGGCAGGTATAGCTGTCGGTGGCTTGGTCATAGCGAAAATCATCCGTGCCAAAACGACCGTCCTTGCCCGTGTGGAAAGCCTGCTTTGGAATAGGTACATACATTGTCATACCTTTCTCTACACAACCCTTCAACTGTGTACCACTGGCATAACCGGCATCGGCCAGACCAACCAGTTCCGGATTGCCCGTGGCCGCCGCAGCCTGTGTCATCATGGGTTTCAACTGCTGGAGATCATTCTCGTCTTGGACCAGAGCCACCGCTCCAATCATCGTGGTCGTGTCATCCACGGCAATCTGGCCATGATAACCCACTACCGATTGACCGTTCTTGCGTAACAGACGAGCCTCTGGGTCCACTTCTGAAAGCTGCTTCGCACCGCTCGCCGCCATACGCTCCTGTCAGGCTGTGGTCACATCACGACGCGCCAGCACAGCGGTCATCTTGGCAAAACTAGGTCAGGGTCCGACAACGTGCCATCCAAGGCCGTGCCATACGTGTCCTCCAAGGCCTCAAAATAGGCCTGTATCTAGGTCTCCAGACGTACCAGAGACTGTGAAAGTATTTGAGGAAGTTGCAACTTTCAAAAAACTTCTCGTATTGTATTCTTAAAAATTTAAAATAAAAGAATTATTTCATCGGCTTTAATAAAGTTTTCTATTTAATTAATTCCTATTGGTAATACTTTCACAGTATCACCAGTTCACGGGTCAGATTGCCGGTGGTATGAACGGTTGACCGATTCGCACAGGCCTTCAAAAACGTCCCGTCAACCTCAACCCGACGGCCTCCAATCAAGGCTAACTCATGACAGACTTGGACCAACGCACGGTTAACATTCTGCAAGGCCGTGAAATTTTCTGACGAAAATCGGCAATGGTCTTGTCACTCGGCTTGGCTCCCTGACACAGCCAGATGACTTCAATATGACTCCGCGTGGCTTGTTCCAGAGCACGGGAACGGCGCCGCTTGCTTTGATATCCATCAATATACAGCTTCAGCAGAACCGCCGGCGCAAAGGAGGGGGCTGAACCGAAACGGCCCTCAGTATGGTCAAACCCCAACGCTCGCCAATCAAGGGTCTGGACAAACGCATCAATGGCTCGGACGGGATTGTCCGGGTCATCATCATCCAGACAGGGAGGGCGCAACTGAACCGCTGAGCGGGACTGCGGTTCCTGGTATCGGCGGTGCGTCATGGTTTAATCTCATTCCCAATCAATCAGTGCGTGTACACCAATAGTTAATCATCATGAGACCAATACAATCAGGGGGGGGGGCAGAAAAATATTGGGCATAAATATTTGAGGTCAATTGAGGGTATGAAAAACCGGGAAAAATTATTCAGTCAAAGACCAAATTGAATACTTTCACAGTCTCGTTCCTGCCCGGGTCAAAGATATAAGAGCTATCCAACCAAGAAGTATCTCTGTGAAGAAATGCGTAGTATCTTTCCAGAATACTGTACTATATTGAATGAGGAACAAAAGAAGTTTGAAATGGTAACCCTCCTTTCCAAACCACCATAACCAGCCTCCATGTTTCGGTTGTGTTCATTTCAAGTTTCTAAATTAACGCAGTAAAGGATGGAGAATAAAGCCCTTTGATAAGTCATGTCGACATCTTTGAAGACCATAAAAACATGTTATTATGTTAGTATAAGAAAATTAGCAGAAATGACTGACATGCTTTTTATAACAATGAATCGGGTTTGTATTCCCTTTACTCTCAAATACTTTTTTTCATCAATGATGATTGCCCCTTGAATTTAGATTGAGAACGATATGACACACAATGATCCTACAAATCAGAATATGATCGATAATTCAATGTTTTTTTCGTATTCACCTAAAGTGAGGGATTGGTGTTCTAAGCTTCAATCATTCATGGATACGCATGTCATTCCTAAAGATGGGGATTGGCACATGTCAGCGGAAAAAGGGATCTATCCACTCATCCTAATCAATGAGCTGAAAGTTCAAGCCCAAAGCGAGGGTTTGTGGAACCTGTTTCTTCCTGATTTAAACGATCATGAACCTGGAACCCGTCTGACCAATATTGAATACGCGCCACTGGCTGAAATTATGGGGCGGTATCACTGGGCTTCTGAGGTGTTTAATTGCAGTGCGCCGGACACCGGGAATATGGAACTGCTTCATCAATTTGGATCGGCTGAACAGAAGCGAAAATGGTTAAACCCCTTACTTGCGGGCAATATTCGATCAGGGGTCTCAATTACTGAACCTCATGTGGCCTCTTCAGATCCAACCAACCTCACAACAACCATTCAATCCGATGGCGATTTCTATATTATCAATGGCCGAAAATGGTTCACCACTGGTGCTTTACATCCGAACTTTGCCTTTACTATCGTTCTGGGAGTAACAGAACCAAATAAGCAAGCCCCACGACACTCCCGCCATACGTTTGTAATAGTTCCCGCCGACACTCCAGGATTTAATGTCGTTCGCAATTTACCTATCATGAATCATTTTGCCCTTGAAGGGCACTGCGAAATTGAATTTAAGGACGTTCGAGTCGCGAAAGCCAATCGCGTTGGCGAAGAAGGTAAAGGGTTTGCATTAGCTCAAGCTCGTTTGGGACCCGGACGCATTCATCATTGTATGCGCTCAATCGGTCAGTGTGAACGAGCATTGGAGTTGATGTGCCAAAGATTACTCGCTCGTTCAACCTATGGCAAGGGGCTTGATACCTATGCCAATCTACAGGATTGGATTGCAAAAAGTCGGATGGAAATTGATCAAGCTCGGCTACTATGCCATTATGCGTGCTGGCTCATGGATACTCAAGGGAATAAAGTAGCACGCGTATTGATTTCTGAAATTAAAGTCACGGCATCTCGCCTTCAGACGACAATCCTTGATCGTGCCATGCAGATTTGGGGTGCCACTGGATTAACCAATGATACTCCATTGTCATATCTCTGGACTTGGGGAAGAGCACTGAGGTTTGTTGATGGTCCAGACGAAGTTCACTTGCGTGCCATTGCTCGGGCTGAACTCAAAAAATACATATGATAGTCAGCCGGATTGGTATCTCATTTAAGCTTTAAAAAACGTTGAGTCATGGATAATTTAGACCGGTTTCAACCCCTCTCTCACATTAGAGTCGTTGAGTTTTCGCATATGATCTTTGGTCCTGCATGTGGAATGTTTCTTGGGCTTTTGGGAGCCGAGGTCATTAAAGTTGAGCCACCAACCGGTGATAAAACTCGGCAATTAAAAGGTATGGGTGCATCTTTTTTTCCAACCTTCAACCGTGGCAAAAAATCCTTGTGCATTGATCAAAATACGCCCGAAGGGAAAGAGGTAATTGAACGATTATTGGCAAGTGCCGACATTTTAGTTGAGAACTTTCGCGATCATTCCTTAGAAAGGATGGGCCTTGATCCAGAAAAACTAAAAGAAAAATACCCTCAGCTGATCACAGTGTCATGCAAAGGATTTCTAGATGGGCCGTACAGAGAACGGTCTGCCTTGGATGAAGTCGTCCAAATGATGACCGGCCTTGCCTACATGACAGGGCCTCCTGGCAATCCTCTACGGATTGGATCTTCGGCAAATGATATCATGGGCGGGCTGTTTGGAGCCTTTACAGCCCTTGCCGCATTACAGGAAAGAGGTGCCACAGGAAAAGGGCGCAATGTTAGAGTGGGACTTTTTGAAAATAGCTTATTATTGGTGGCCCAACACATGGTTCAGTATGCCCTGCTTGGTGTGGAGCCTGAACCTATGCCCAATCGATCCTTTACCTGGCCAGTATATGACATTTTTTCCACATCTGATCAGAAGGATATTTTCATTGGAGCAGTTACAGATGGCCAATGGGAAAGTCTTTGCCGCCTGTTGCATCTGGAACACTTACTGGATGATCCCCGGTTAACAACACGCATGGATCAAATCCATGCCCGTAACTGGACTATTCCCCTGTTTAGTAAAACCATCCAACGGTATAGTTTTATTAAATTAGCTACGATATTGGAGCCTGAGGGTATCCCCTTTGCGCCAGTCGCAAAACCATCCGAGATGTATGACCACCCTCAGTCCAAGGGAAGATTGCCTGTTTCGGAACTCCCTGATGGAGACTTAATCAGCATTCCTGGAATGCCTATAGAAGTTGATCATAACAGAGTCGGTGATGATCATACTATTCCTGCACTTGGGTCCTACAACGACGAGCTATTGAAGGAACTCGGTTTGAGTTAAAGTTTAGAATTGAATAAAGGGCAAAAAATGAGCGTAAATCAAAACAAACAAAAAACATTCGAATTGCGTGAACTCGCATTACGTGATGGATTGCAACTCACTCAATCCTTTCCGACAACAGAAGAAAAAATAAAGTTAATCTCGCTTGAGTATTTGGCGGGTGTCAGATATTTTGAAGTTGGTTCTTTTTTACCTGCAAAAACTTTCCCGCAGTTTGCTGATATCGGTCAACTCATAGCGTACGTGGAAACTTTAGAAGGGACACATTCTTCGGCATTAACTCTCAATGAAAGAGCATTGGACGATGCGTTGCAAACTCAAGTTAATGAAGTGGTTATATCGCTTTCGGCCACTGAGGAACACTGCCAGGCCAATATCAAGCGTTCAATCGAATCGGCAATCAATTTGATTAGACTAGCCATCAACAAGCGCAACAATGTGGACGGCAATCCTTTGGTTTCGTGTGCAATTTCTGTGGCATTTGGGTGTTCAATTGCCGGTCATGTGGATCCAGACAATGTCGTCAGGATAGCCGTTCAATGTGCTGAATTTGGGGCGGAGAAAATTACTGTTGCCGATACGGTTGGTTTTGCTGGTCCAAGTCAAGTGTATGCGTTGTCAAAACGTGTCATCCGTGAAGTTGGCGATATACCTGTCGTGATACATCTCCATGATACTCGTGGAACTGGTATTGCTAACGCTTATGCGGCTCTTGAGGCCGGAGTACGCGTTTTTGATGGGACCTTAGGTGGGTTAGGTGGGTGTCCATTTGCCCCTGGTGCAAGTGGTAATGTTGCGTTTGAAGACCTCGTATACCTTTGCGAGAGATCTGGATTTCCCACTGGCATTGATCTGCCAAAACTCTTTGAAGCACGCCAGTATCTTGCGGAGGTTTTGCCTAGCGAAACTTTAGGCGGCGTAATTGCCCAAGCCTTACCCCCAAAAAATATTGATTGGCAAGCCCAACACTTTCTGGGCTAGAAACTGCTCCGTTAAACAGACCTTGTTAAACCGCCATCAAGCCGAATGTTCTGTCCTGTCATATAGGAAGCCCTATCAGAAGCAAGATATTCAATCAGTGCGGAAACTTCGCCTGTATTTCCATACCGGCCCATTGGAATCCTCTCCCGTCTGTCTGCGGTTTCCGGAAGGCTATCGATAAATCCTGGAAGAACATTATTCATCCGTACATTTTTGGCGGCGTATTTATCTGCAAAAAGTTTTGTAAAACTGGCAAGTCCAGCCCTGAACACTCCTGATGTCGGAAACAGTGGGTCGGGCTCAAACACTGCAAAAGTCGAAATATTGATGATGGTTCCACCCCCTTGCTGAATCATTATCGGCGTGACTATTCGTGCGGCACGAATGACGTTTAAAAGGTAATATTCCATCCCTTCATGCCATTCGTCATCACTTATTGATAGAATATCTCCTTTGGGTCCGTGACCCGCTGAGTTAATTACCACATCAATACGACCCCATTGATT
>Ga0209544_1002582_pt1 | contig 15890 bp, 12 predicted proteins | sample MesohylPK_FD_187297 | JGI IMG/M metagenome (GOLD analysis project Ga0209544, IMG submission 187297) | Host-associated microbial community of the marine sponge Aplysina aerophoba from Gulf of Piran - sponge mesohyl, lysed by proteinase K... | ecosystem: Host-associated > Porifera > Sponge >...
TGCTTCCGTTCATCCACATCTCACCCGAGGAGTTGGCCGACCTGGAAGTCGCGGCTGGCAGCCAGGCCCGGCCGGGCTTGGCGGAACACATCGGTGGACTTGTGGTCAAGTTGCGGGCTGCATCGCGCCGCCGCTCACCCGAGGAGTTTGATTCCGCCGTGGAGGCCCTCATGGAGGCGGAAGGCCTCGCCATGCGGGCTGGCCCCAGAGAAAACCTCGCGGAGGGCCTGCTTTCGCTGGTGCGTGACGCCATCACCACGCGCCACAAGATCGAATTCAACTATCTGGCCCAAGGAACGGGCCGGCGGAACCGCCAACGGGCAAGGCCTTACGGGGTGCTCTACGGCAACCGCGTATTCCTGGTGGGACGAACCGACCGGGGAACCGAGCCGAGGCTCTGGCGGTTGGGCAACATCAGCGAAGCACGGATAACCGATGAAACATTCGAGCGCGATTCGGCGTTCGATTTGAGGCGGTACGCCAAGCGTTCGTTCGGGACTTTCCAGGAGGAACCCTTCGATGTGGTGCTCCACTTTGATGCTGACGCCGCGCAGGATGCCAAGGCGTTTCAATTCCATCCAAGTCAGACCATGACCGAGGACGGGGACGGTTCGCTGACGGTCCGTTTCAGGGCGGGAGGTGTTGAAGAAATCTGTTGGCATCTAGTGACCTGGGGCGAAAGCGTGGTGATTCTGGAGCCGCTCAGCCTTCGCCAGCGGCTCGTGGAAATGTGTGCTGCGCTCGCCGCGCACCATCGTCGCCTAACATCCCACAGGTGAGTACAAGAAGAGGGTTTTCCGTCGACGAGCCGAGAAAGGCCCGCTAGGTACTGAAAGTGGCGAGGGAGGAGAAATGAAACGTGTCTGACGTCTACGATCTACATTGGAAATCGATCCCCTCGGGCGAAATCGAGCCCTACTTGACGGGCGAGCGCGGCCTTGGCAGAGGTGTCTACCTTTTTGTGCTGGCAACCACCTACGACACCTACGTGGGCTATTATGTTGGTAAGGGCAACATTCGTGAGCGTTGGGCGCACCACGTGAGAAACTGGTTCAAGAACCCCGAAGATGGTTACTCGTTGCCGAAGAGTGTGGACGCCTTCCTTAAAGATCCAGTAGTGGTGTTCAACCAAGGCGGGCCCGCCGTGCGCACAGACGAGACGAGAATACAACGCCAGCGGACAGGGAGGGCAATGCTAGACCGCACTTGGTTCTGCTGGGCCGAAGTAGAACCTCTTTCGGGGCACCGGATCGAGAACGTGGAGCATGTAGTGCAGAAGGCGCTCAAGAAGCACGTTGGCATTAGGGTGGAAGGGGAGATCGGCGATGATGGCCGTTTTTGTCCCGCGTCCGAGTTAACGATCCGTAGTTTCTTTGAGCCGCCATTCCTTAGCAACGTGCTTCCTCCAGTGTTCACGTTTACCCCCCAGTGTTCTCGATGAAGATCGCTCCCAAAGGAAGAGATCTACCCGATGAAGCCCCAGATCATCACGAACCGTGATCGGGAGCCCGCCTTCGCGGTGATTCCCTACGACGAGTATCGGGCGCTGATGGAGCGGCTGGAGTGGCTTGAGGACCTGCGCGACAGCAAGGCATTTGAGGAGAAACTCGCACGCGGGGAGGAGGAGGTGATTCCGGTCCAGGTGGTGGAACGTTTGGCGGAAGGGGAGAGTCCCGTCAAGGTGTGGCGGGAACACCGCGGCCTGACTCAGGGGGACCTGGGCGAGCAGGTGGGGCTCAGCGGCTCGTACCTTTCCCAGATCGAATCTGGCAAGCGCGAGGGCACGTTGAGGGTCTACGCGGCTTTGGCGCGAGCCCTGGGTGTTGACCTGAACGACCTCATAGCCGCCGGGGATGATTAGTGGGACACCTCAGGAGGCGGTGATGGACGGTGCCCCGAAGAATAGTTCTCTGCATCGTAGAATACTGGATACGCTCATGCGCCGTTACGATACACCGGTCATGAGCAACGTTTATCGGGCCGACTATGTCGAGTGCCTGGTTGTGCTTGCACTGGGGATGGACTGGTGGCTGACTTGGGAACGAGGTTGGGACTGGGCTGCATGGGATATTCAGCATACGTCCGGGGCCCGGCTTGAGGTCAAGCAGGCCGCGGCGAGGCAGTCATGGGATCGTGAGAAACGGGCGCCGTATCGCTCCCCCAGGTTCGACGTCGCGCCTCGCACCGGCTACTGGACAGAGGACGGGAATCAATGGGTGGACTCTCCGGGACGTCCAGCGGACCTCTATGTATTTGCATGGCATGACGAGAGGCGCGAGGGGTATGCCGATCATAGCGATCCCCACCAGTGGCGGTTCTTCGCGGTGGCGGAGCAGTATCTGCCCCCGAACAGGAAGTCCATCGGTTTGACGGGCCTCAGAGCTATCGTCTCTCCGTGCCGAATCGCTGACCTCAAACGCACAGTCGAGAACGCATGTCCCGCACGAGTAGACCTCAAGGCCGGCCTCTAGTGCTTCAACGCGACCCCTTGCTTCTCGGACTTGCTGCGGTCGTCATCGCGTAACGTCGATTCGACGTTGTTGCGAAACACAGTGGCGGCGTTTGGCGAAGGGCGTACCCTCTGGTCAGGGTTTCAGGTCGCCTTCCCCAAACGGAATCGGCTTGACCACCGGCTTCACCTCATCCCCGTCCTTTTCCACCGTGATCCAGTTGAGGCAGTTCAGGTCGTCCCTTTTGGGGTAGTCGTCGCGGGTGTGCTGGCCGCGGGACTCCCTGCGCTCCAGGGCACAGGCGGCGACCATCTCGCCGACCCAGGAGAGGTTCGAGCATTCGAGGGACTTGATGAGGTCGCGGAGGTTGTCGGCCTTGAGCCGAGGGACCTTTTCGTGGCGGAGTTCCCGGAAGCGCTCGATCCCGGCGGTGAGGCCGTGCTCGTTCCGCACCACGCCGGTGCTCTCCCAGGCGATGTTCTTGATCTCCTCGTGAAGCTCGGTGGGGTCCAGCCCCTCGTCGCGTTTGAAGGCCTCGATCCTCGCGGCCTCGTCCGTGGTCTCGCCCGGGTCGATTTCCTCCAACTCCGCGTCCGCCGCGTAAATCGCCGCGTACTTGCCCGACCGGGCGCCCAGCGCGAAGGCGCTGGCGATGGCGTTGCCGGAGAGCCGGTTGGAGCCGTGGGTACCGGTGGCGGACTCGCCCGATGCGTAGAGGCCCTCGACGCCGGGGACCTCGCAGCGCTCGTTGATGTCCAGGCCGCCCAGAAAGGTGTGCAGCGCGGGCACCCATTCGAAGCGGTCGGAGCGGGCGTTGACGCCGGCCTTGCCGAGCTTGGGGGTGTATTCGAACTGGATCTCGTCATCCCATTTCTCGTCCGGGATGTAGGACGGATCCAGGTAGACGGGGCCGCGCCCTTCGAGCATCTCCTTGTAGGTGGCGCCCACCAGGATGGCCCGGGTGGTGCCCTCCAGCCGCTCGGGATCGTACCGTTCCAGAAACCGCTCGTTCAGGGCATTGAAGAAGCGGCCGCCCTTGCTGGTGAAGGGCGACAGGCCGGCCATGGAGATGGCCTCGCCGCCGGGAGCCGGGATCAGCGTGAACTCCAGGAACTCCAGGTTGGCCAGCGGCGCGCCGATGTCGAACGCCGCGACATAGGCGTCGCCGGTGGTGAGGAAGTTGGCGCTGGTGTACTTCTGAATGCCGATGGCGCTGCCGGCGGCCAGCACCACGGCCCGGGCGCGGTACGCCTCGTAGGTGCCCTTCTGCACGTTGATGCCGAAGGCGCCGGTGACCCGGCCGTTCCGGCGCAGCAGCTTGGTGACCATGGTCCACTGGCGCACCTGGACCTCGCGGTTGAATACCTCCTTGCGGAGCGAGCCCAGCATTCCCACGCTGCCGCCCACCGGCGGGCAACTGCGGGCGTAGGAGCTCCCCAGCCGCTTTTCCTGGTAGAACTGCTTGCCGTCGGGGGTCTTCTTGAAGTGCAGCCCCATCTCCTCCAGCTCGACGACGCGGTCGGTGACCTCGTCGACGATGGCCCGGACGATCTTCTGGTGGGGGATGTAATCGCCGCCGACGATGGTGTCCCGGAAGTGCATGTCCTTGCTGTCCCGGGGGTCGGCGTGGCCGAAGGCCGCCTGGGGGACGCCGCCGGAGGTGGGACTGGAGCCGCTCCGCCCGAGCCGCCCCTTGTCCACCAGCACCACGTCCATGTTGCGCTTGGAGGCTTCCAGCGCCGCCATGCAGGCGGCCAGTCCGCCGCCGATGATGAGCACGTCGCAGTCGGTGGTCGGGATGGAGTCGCTCATATGCCTGCTCAGGAGTTGGTGGCAGGTCCGCCGCTGGCGGCGGCCCGCTTCTTCTTGGGCCGCAGCACCACCTCGATGGCATCTTCGGGACAGACCAGCTCGCACAGGAAGCAGTTGACGCAGTACTTGTTGCCGAAGGGAAAGACCTTGTCCTTCTTGTTGGTGAAGCGGAAGACGTCGGCGCCGCAATCATAGACGCAGATGCCGCAGCCGTCGCATTTGTGAGGGTCGACCTTGATCACGCTTGTGTCCTTTACACCGACGATCTATAGCCGAATTGAAGGGTCAATACCATTGAAGACACATGAAAGAGCGGGGACGCAACATGGACCACGACGCCTACGTTACCTACCACGGCAATACCGACGCCGACAGGGAGATCGCGCAACGCAGCGTGCTCTTCATCGACAACGAGACGGCGGCCCGGGTCCTCACCATGGAGGACACCATCGACGTGGTCGAGGAGTCCTACCGGGAGTGGGGTTTGGGGCGGGCCACCGCGACCCGGGCGACGCACTCGGTGCCGCGGCCGGGCGGGGACGGTTGGTACACCTGGGACCCCATGGCCTCCGCGCTCCCGAAAATGGACGCCCTCGCCGTCCGCATGAAGTCCGATATCCTTCCACCCTCCGGGGCTCAGGTGAAGAAATACTGCGTCGCCCCCGGCAAGTTCTGCGGCCTCATCCTGCTCTTCAGCACCGATGACGGCGCGCCCCTGGCGATCATGAACGACGGCCACATCCAGCACATGAGGGTGGGAGCCGCCGGGGCCATCAGCGTCAAGCACATGGCGCGGGATGACGCCGCCGTCCTTGGGCTCTACGGCACCGCCGGAATGGCCACGGCGCACGCCCTGGCCATCGCCAGGGTGAGACCCATCCGCGAGATCCGCGTGTACAGTCCGAATCCGGAGCACCGGGCCGCCTTCGCCGACCGCACGAGCGCGAACATGGGGGTTCCGGTGGTTGCCGTAGACGACCCGCGCCAGGTGATGGAAGGCGCGGAGATCGTCGCGGCCTGCACCAACTCGCTGGCGCCCGTGATCAGAGGGGAATGGCTGGAACCCGGCATGCACGTGCTGGCGGTTTTGCCCAACGAGATCGACGACGACGTCTTTCGCCGGTGCCACCGGTACGTGTACTCCCGCACGCCCAGGACTGACTATCACGTGGCGGATCCCGAGCAGCGTCCGGCGGTGGGCTACGAGCCCATCGACACGGAATGGCTGGAGCGGGAAGAGCGGCTGCTTGCCAGGGAGAAAAGGGTCTTCCTGTCCGACGTGGTGCTCGGCCGCTATCCGGGGAGGGCGGATCCGGCGGAAGTCACCTGCTTCGTGACCCAGGGAATACCCATCCAGTTCGCGGCGGCGGCCCGCAAGGTCTACGAAGGCGCCCGGGCGCTGGGGCTCGGTCACGAACTGCCGTTAAGCTGGTTCCTGCAGGACATCAGCGACTGATCGCCATTCCCCGGCAGAATGTTGAAAAGTCCCTGCGACATGGGTTGGCGCCCTTCGACTTCGCTTCGCTACGCTCAGGGCGAACGGCTGAGTCAACCCCGTGGCCTCGGCCCGTGCAACTCGCTGTCGAACACGCCGGGCTTTCCGCCGAGGAACTCCATGGCGTCGGTCCAGGCCCTGGCTTCCGCCGGGGTGATTTCGTCCTTGGCGCGGTGGTCGTTTTTCTCTAAGAATCGATCGAGGGTGTCGCGCAAGGACTCCGCGTTCCGGATCTGGACTTGCCGGAGTTGTGCGAAATTTGGGTGGCGGGATTGGGTTTCCTGGGCGACGAGGAAGTGGGGGAGGCAGAGGCCGGTGGACTTGCGGTACTCCTCGGAGAAGGCCGTCTCGCCGAGCAGGTCCAGCAGTTGCCGCAGGTGGACGGATTCGGAACGGGCGGCGTGAACGCAGGCGGGGCAGCGGGTCCTCTTGAGCCTGGCGCGAAGGCGCGAGCCGGCGCCGGCGAGCCAACCCTTCAGGCTATCCCACAGGGCAACGGGTTGTTCTCCGGCCATGACCTGGAAGCGGTTCAGCAGGTCCTTGGCGATGATGGCGAAGCCCAGGTCCGGGGCGCTGGATCCCGGCAGATCGCGCAGCAGCCACGTGTGCGGGTTGCAGAGGCCGAAGGACTCCCTCAGTTCCAGGCGCGTGGGCACGTCGGTGACGCGTTCGTAGAGGACGCTGTCCAGGTAGGCGCGGCTGTCGTCGATGACGATGCCGCAGACAGGGCAGCCCCGCGCATCGAGCCGGTCGAAGAGCTTGAAGTAGAAACTGTCCTTGCGCACCGGTTGGTTCACGTCGCCTCGGCGGGAGGGCCGGCGGCTTCTCCCGGACCCGCGGTCACTGCTTGAGCGCGCGCCAGATCTTCTCGCCGGTCACCGGCAGGTCGGTGATGCGCACCCCCACGGCCCGCTCCACGGCGTTGGCGATGGCCGACGGCACCGGGAGGATGCCGCTCTCCCCCAGGCCCTTGGCGCCGTAGGGGCCCGCGCCGTTGCCGTTCTCGAAGAGGATGTTGACCTGCTCGTCCGGCAGGTCGGAGATCTTCGGCAGGCGGTAGGTGAGGGCGTCGGGCGTGAGCATCAGGCCGTTCTCGTAGACGGTCTCCTCGAACAGCGCCTGCCCGAGTCCCTGCAGGAACGCTCCCTGCTCCTGGGTATGGCAAACCTGCGGGTTGATGGCCTTGCCCGCGTCGGCGATGCCGACGTACTTGAGCACCCGGACCTCGCCGGTGTCCCGGTCCACGTGGACCTTGACCGCGCCCCATCCCACCTCCCAGAACGGCGCCCGGGCGCCGAGGGGGGCGTTGGGGTCGCGCTCGCTCTCCTGCCGGCCTTCTCCCGTGATGACGCCGCCCGCGCCCTTGACGTGCCGGACCAGCGCCGAGAAGGGGAAGGCGATCTCGCCCAGGCGCACCTCGCCGTTGGCGAGGGTCGCCTCGGCGTCGGGGCTCTTGCCCAGTGAGCGGGCGGCCTCGACGAGCTGGTCGCGGACGGCCCCGGCGGCCTTCTGCACCGCCAGGCCCATGACCGTGGTGGCGCTGCTGGCGTAGGTGCCCATGTCGAAGGGGGTCGAGTCGGTGTCCAGGGGCGCCACCTCAACGGCGGTGGGCCGCACACCGAGCTCTTGCGCGGCGATGCGCGCCATGGCGGTGTGGGAGCCCTGGCCGATCTCCACGGTGCCCTCGTGCAGGGTGATGCCGCCGCCATCGTCGACTTCCACCCGCGCGGACGAGATCTTGAAGTTGCCGCCGCCGTCCTTGCAGCCGCAACTGACGCCGATGCCGCAGTCCGGGTCAAGTTCCTCTCCCCAGCCGATCTCCTTCGCGGCGCGCAGGAGTCCCTCCTTCAGGTCGGTGTCCAGGAGGGTCTCCCCGGGGGCGAACTCCTCGCCCTTGTCCAGAAGGTTCTTGACCCGGAACTCCACCGCGTCCCACCCCATCTCCCGGGCGATCATGTCCATCTGCGATTCGTAGGCCCACGCCACCTGGGGTGTGCCCATGCCGCGAAACGCGCCGGCCGGCACCGTGTTGGTGTACACGGTGTAGGCGTGGGAGCGGAGGTGCGGGATGCGGTAGGGGCCGGGCGCCCGGTAGCCCGCCTTCTGGGTCACTCGGGGGCCCGAGTCCGAGTAGGCGCCGCCGTCCACGTGCACGAGGCAGTCCCGCGCCACCAGCAGGCCGTCCCGGTCCACGCCGGTGCGGAGCCTGACCCGCATGGCGGGCTTGCTCACCGTGCGCGATTCCTCGTCCAGCGACAGGTGCAGGAACACCCGCCGCCCGGCCTTGCGGGACAGGGCCAGCGCCACGGGCTCGAGCTTGGTGTGGTTCTTGTTGCCGTAGGTGCCGCCCACCAGCGGCACCACCACCCGCGCGCGCTCCCGCGGCACCTCGAACATCTCGGCCAGTTCGTTGCGGATGATGAACTGATGCTGGGTGGACGACCAGACGGTGAATCCGTCCTCGCGCCACTCGGCGACGGCGAGCTGCGGCTCCATGGAGAAGTGGGCGATCTTGGGGAAGTCGAAGGTATGCTCGAAGATGCGCTCCGAGGCGGCGAACCCCGCGTCGACGTCGCCCTTGCCGCGCTCGTAGTGAAAGCTCACGTTGGCGTACCTTTTGGCCTCGTCGTCGACGTCGGGATATCCCGGGAAGCTCGGCGCGTCGTCGCTGACGGACTCGTGGAGGGGCGGGGCAGCGGGATCCAGCGCTTCATCCATGGTCATCAGCGCCGGCAGCGGCTCGTATTCCACCCGGACGAGCGCGAGGGCGGCGGTGGCCGCCTCCAGCGTCTCGGCGGCCACCGCGGCCACCGCGTCGCCTTCGTACCGGACCTTGTCGATGGCCAGCACGGGAGTGTCCTTCACCAGCGGGCCGTGGTACTGCTCGATGTCCGCGAGGTCCGCGGCCGTGAGCACCGCCACGACCCCGGGATGGGACTCGGCCTCGGATGCATCGATTCCGAGGATGCGGGCGTGGGCGTGGGGGCTCCGCAGGACCCGCCCGTAGAGCATGCCGGGATGGGTCAGGTCGGCGGTGTACACCGGCTCGCCGCGGACCTTGGCGGCGCCGTCGATCCGGCGCTCGTCGGCGGAGCGCAGCGCCGGCGCGTCTTTCCCGCGCCGGAGCGTTGCCGCCCGCCGCACCGACCGGATGATGGACAGGTAGCCGGTGCAGCGGCAGATGTTGCCGTCCAGGGCGGTCTTGATGTCCTCGTCCGAGGGGTCTGGGTTCTCGTCCAGCAGCGCGCGGGAGGCGAGGATCATGCCCGGGGTGCAGAAGCCGCACTCGAAGCCGCCTTCCTCCCAGAACGCTTCCTGCACCGGGTCCAGCGCATCGTCGCTGCCGAGCCCTTCGATGGTCGTCAGCGTGTGTCCGTCGATCTCGCGGGTCAGGGTGGTGCAGGCGCTCACCGGACGGCCATCCAGCAGCACGGTGCAGGAGCCGCAGACCTCCACCTCGCAGCTCGTCTTGGTGCCCTTGAGGTTCAGGGAATGGCGCAGGAAATCGGCCAGCAGCAGTTCCGGCGCCACGTTGGCGCGGCGCGCCTGTCCGTTCAGCTCGAATTGAATCGCGATCTCGTTCATGGGTTCCTCGGTAGTGTTACAAAGCTTTCAGGACGCTGGCGACGGGATGGGGAGACTCTGGGAATTTTGCGGTCCTTCGACTTCGCGCCGCTGGCGCGGCGCTACGCTCAGGACGAACGGCAAAAAGTTTTCCACAACCGTTTCGTCCTGAGCGTAGCGAAGCGAAGTCGAAGGGCGCCATTTTCGATCGATCAGATTCTTAGTCTGTACCAGATCAGGGGGGCCGCCGCGACAAGCGGCGGTGAAGCAAAGGCCGGTCTAGGACCAGTACGTGGTGCGGTCCACGGGAATGTGCTGCAGGATCTCGCCGGGGATGTAGTCTTCCACCTTGATGCGGGCCATGGCCTCGTCCGGGACCTTGGACACCGGCGAGAAGGGGCGGTCCAGCGGCCGGGTGGCGTCGACGATCATCACCGAGGTCTTGGTCTCGTCCACCACCGTGGGGTCCAGGTAGTTGCCGGTGAAGGTGGGCTGCGTGATCGATACCTGCCGGTGGGGCTGGACGCGGGTGGCCAGGGCCCACAGGATCTCGGTGGAATTGTAGACGTCGATGTCGTCGTCGAAGACGAAGATGTGCTTGGCGTGGAGCTCGGTGAGGGCGGCGGCGGCCGCCCGGCCGGGGTCTCCCTCGGACATCTTCTTCATGGCGATGAAGATGTTGTAGTGCGCGTGGCGTCCGGCCTTGCACACGGCCGTCACCCCGGGCACGGCCTCGCGGATGCGTCTCAGGTAGGCGCCCTCCCGGGGCAGGTCCAGCCAGGGCTTGTCCCCCTCCGGCGTGATCACCGACTGGTAGGTACCGTTGCTGCGATAGTTGATGGCGCGCACCTCGTAGCGGCAGGCCGAGAAGAAGCGCTGGGGGCCGAGGTAGCCCGGGGCCTCGCCGAAGGGGCCGTCGACGATGCGCTCCCCGGGGATCAGCGCGCCCTCGATGACGATCTCCGCATCCGCCGGAATCAGCAGGTCGTCGCCCCAGGTGGTGGACGGCGTCACCCGGAGCGGCTCCCGCAGGTAGGCGCCGATGATGTCGTACTCGCTCACCTCGAAGGGGCCGGTGTAGCAGGCGCCCATGTAGAACGCCGGGTGATGCCCCAGCACCGTGGCCACCGGGCACTCCAGCCCCTGGTCCTCGTAGTCCCGGAAGATGATCCACTGATGGTGCTGCGAGTGGTAGTGGGAGGCGTGGTTCCGGGACTTGATCTCCATGCGGTGGTAGGAGGCGTTGTAGATGCCCTGCCGGCGGTCCTTGGCGATGGTGCACAGCGTGATGTAGGGGCCGCCGTCCATGTAGTGGTGCCGCATGATCGGCAGCTCGCGCAGGTCCACGGCGTCGCCGCTCCTGACGTTCTCCATCACCGGCGCATCCCGGTTCTCCACCACCACCGGCGCGACCCGGTTCTTTTCGATCTCGACGCAGGCCTCGGCCATCTGCGCCCGGGTCATCTCCTTGGGCAGGTCCAGGGCGATCTGGGCCTTGCGCTGGGAGATGGTGAAATTCATCATCAGCTTGAAGTCGCTGACGCGGCCGTGGAGGTTGCGCGGCCGGTCGAAGATGAGCAGCGGGAACTTCCGGGCCGCCCCCAGGTGCTTGATGATGGCGCTGACGTCGTAGTTGGCGGGGTCGACCTCGGGCGTCACGTGCACCACTTCCGCGGGGATCTCGCGGCGGCAGTCTTCCAGAAAACTGCTGAGGCTCTTGGGCATTCAGGTGTTCCTGCCGCCGCGGTCCGGCTATTCGATGTCCGAGTGGTGCCGCGGCATCACCACGAGATTCGCCGCCACCTCCGAGACTTCCGGGATGGCCTTGATCGCCGCCACCACCCCCTCCACCGTTACGGGCGTGGCAACCATGCCGGATACGGTGATCGTCCCCGTGTGGGCCTTCACGTCGATGGGCAGATCCCGGTACAGGTCGGACTGGAGCAGCGTCGACTGGGCCTTCCGGGCCAATGCGAGGTCTTCGAAGGCCTGCCTGGAGGCCTCCGTCTCCGCAAACGCGTCGAGCCGGGCGGCGGTGCCGATGACCTCGCTGGCGGCTTCCGTGCCCATGGCCAGATTCAGCACCAGGTGGTACCGGGTGGCGTCCTGCCAGTCGTTGCCGAACAGCGCCATCAGCCGCCGGGCGCGGGCCCTGTCGGTGTTCTCGAGCTGCTTGCGGATAACGCCTTCGTCAACCGCGAGGCGGGATCGGAGCCGATCGATGCGCAGGTCCATGGGGCCGGTCACCAGCACCTTCAGGACATGGGCGATCCCGGGAAGCAACTCGTGCCCCACGTGTCCGTGGTATACGATCGGGCCGGCTTGAACCAATTCGCACATGGCGGCCTGAAGCGCTATGCGATAGGGCCGCAAGTCCCGCAGCCACTGTTCCCACCAGTGCGGCTCCTTCTCGGTGATCTCGTCGAGCGTGGCCCGGGGGATCCCGTAGTGTGCGAGCGTGGCGGACAAGTCCTGGCGCCCGAAACACCTGATATCCAGGGACTGGGCAACTCGCTGGGCGACTTCCTCGGCCCCGGAGATTCCGTCGTAAATCACGATGACAGACATGGTAGCCCTCCTTTCCGCTGGCAACCGCACGTCGAGCATGGTTCAGGTCACAGCCTGAGCATACTACAGGTTGGGGATTAGGCAATGGGGCGGCGCGAGAGGAAGGAGCGGGACAGGGAAGATCCACCACCGCTTGAGGTCCGTGTCGCCGTCCTGTTACACGGGTCGTGTCATGCGGTCATCGACGGTGAAACACCTGATCCCGGCGCTTGGGTTGCCAGGCTCGCTTGCGACCCTTTGCCTCCTGCTGCTCGTGGGCGCGGCGTACGGATATCGTCACTCCGGCGGCACGGGGTCCGTCAACGAGACCCGCATCGCCCAAGCTGCCGCCGTGACTCCCATCGGCCAGATTCAGGGGCGGGGCCACATCGCGCCCTTCCGCGGGCAGCAGGTCACGACCACAGGGATCGTGACGGCTGTCGACACCGATGGGTTCTACCTGCAAGATCCCGCGGGCGACGGCGACGCCGACACCTCGGACGGCATCTTTGTCTTTACCCGCAGGGTGCCCGCGGCAGCCGTGGGCGATGCGCTCCGGGTGCGCGGCGTGGTCACGGAGTACCAACCCGGCGGCGCCGCCACCAACAACCTGACGATAACCCAGATCACCCGCCCGAGGCTCACGCGCTTGTCCCGTCGCAACCGGCTTCCCGCCCCGGTGGTGCTGGGGGCGGGCGGGCGCGTGCCGCCCGATCGGGTCATCGACAACGACGGCTTCGGGGTCTTCGATCCGCACGAGGACGGCATCGACTTCTACGAGACCCTGGAGGGCATGCGGGTCACGGTAAGAGGCGCCGTCGCCGTGAGCCCCACCAGCCGCTTCGGCGAGATTTTCGTGCGAACCCGGGGCACGTCCCCTTCGGGATTGAGCGAACGCGGGACCCTCACCATCCGCCCGGACGACTTCAACCCGGAGCGTATTCAGATCGACGACGACTTCGGACTCAGTCCGGTGGCGACGCCGATTGTAAACGTGGGCGATTCACTGGGCGACGTCACCGGGGTGATGAGCTACGGGTTCGGCAACTACGAGATACGGTTCACCGAGGCGTTTTCACCCGGGCGGGGGCCGCTGAAAGCGGAAACCACCCGCCTGAACCCTGGTAACGGCTACCTGACCATCGCCTCCTTCAACGTGCTCAACCTCGATCCCAACGACAGGGACGGGGACACCGACGTGGCGAGCGGCCGTTTCGACGCGGTCGCCGCCATCATCGTCAGGAACCTGCACTCTCCCGACATCGTGGCGCTCCAGGAAGTGCAGGACAACGACGGATCGGCCAAGACCCGGGTCAAGGCCGCGGACGCGACGTTGCGGCTGTTGGTGGGCCGCATCGCCGCCCTGGGTTCGGTACGCTACCGCTTCATCGATCACCCGTTCATCGGCGACGATACCAGCGGCGGCCAGCCCGGCGGGAACATCCGCGTGGCGTTCCTTTACAATCCAGCCCGGGTGGAACTCGTTCCCGACTCGCTGGCCCCGGTCACCGACCCGGCGGATCAGCGCACCAACCCGAGAAACCCCTTCTTCAACAGCCGCCCGCCCCTGGCGGCCTCTTTCCAGTCCCTGGCTCCGGGCCACGCCCGCGTGACGGTGGTCAACAACCATTTCAACTCCAAGCGCGGCAGCGCTCCGTTGTTCGGGCGGGTACAGCCGTTCACGGAACGCCAGGAGGATCCGTCGGTCAACGGCGGGGTGGATCACCGCCGGAGGCAGGCGCGCGCCGTCCGCGACTTCGTTGCACGGAAGCTGGCGGCGCGAGCGGACACGCGTGTGGTCGTGGTCGGCGACTTCAACGAGTTCGCCTTCGTGTCCCCGTTGAAGATCCTCGAAGAACGTCTCCACAACCTCACCAAGGAGCTCCCGGCCAACGAGCGCTACAGCTACATCTTCGAGGGCAACGCGCAGTCCCTGGACCACATCCTGGTGAGCCCGTCCCTGAAGGCGTCGGCCGAGATGGACATCGTCCACGTCAACGCGGAGTTTGCCGAGACCGCGGCGCGGGCCAGCGATCACGATCCAATCGTCGTGCGGCTGCGCTTGCCCTAAACGTGTCCTTCATCGTATTCCGGTTGCTGACCCAGGAACATGACATGACAGTACCCCGAATCGCCCTGATCCTCACCGGCGGCACCATCGACTCCGTCGGCGCCGACCGTCTGGACCTCGCCTGGTACATCGAGAACAACAAGCGGCTCGCCGACGGCGAGTTGGTGGGTTCGGTCCCCGAGTTGGGCGCCATCGCTCAGGTGGAGCAGGTGCCGTTCCGGCGGCTGCCGAGCCATGCGCTGGTGGACCGGGACTGGCTCGACCTGGTGGGGCTGCTACATGGGATCTTCGAACGGGACGGCGCCGACGGCGCGGTCATCACCCACGGCACCAACACTCTTGAAGAGACCGCCTACTTCCTGAACCTGGTCCTCAAGTCGGACCGGCCGGTGGTGCTGGTGGGGTCCATGAGGCCGGCGTCGGCGCTGGGGGCGGACGGCTACCTGAATCTGTACAATGCGGTGCGGGTGGCGGCGGATGCGGAGTCCCGGGGCCACGGGGTGCTGGCGGTGATGAACGACCGGATCTTCGGCGCCCGGGACCTGACCAAGACGGCGACCTACCGGGTGGAGGCGTTCCAGGGACGCGACCTGGGCCCCTTGGGCTTTGCCGACGCCGACGGCCGGGTGCGGTACCATCACCGTACGGTCAAACCGCACACCACCGGAACCGAGTTCGATGTGACCGGGCTGGAGTCGTTGCCGCGGGTGGACGTGGTGGTGTCGCACGCGGGTGCGGACGGCGCCATGATCGACGCCTGCGTGGCGGCGGGCGCCAGGGGCATCGTGTGCGCCGCCACCGGAGCGGGCCGCCCCACGCCGGCGCAGGACGAGGCCTTCGAGCGCGCCCGAGAGAAGGGTGTGATCCTGTGCATCGGCAGCCGGGTGGGCTCCGGCCGCGTGGCCCGCAGCCCGAAGCTGGCCGAGCGCGGCGTGGTCACCGCCGACAACCTCCAACCCTGGAAGGCACGGGTGCTGCTGGCGCTGGCCCTCGGCGTTACCGAGGACCCGGACGCCATTCAGCGGATGTTCGATACGTATTGAGAACCGGGGAGCTGTTCTTCCTGCCGGAGAAGGCGCCCTTCGACTTCGCTCGGCTACGCCTCGCTACGCTCAGGACGAACGGTTTGGAAGGTTGTTGAAAACTCCCTGCGACATGGGTCGGCGCCCTTCGACTTCGCTCCGCTACGCTCAGGGCGAACGGGGTGAGGGTCAGACGAATGCCCCACGCGCGATGCGTCAGCCCAGGACGATGTTGCTCTCTTCGTCTTCCCGTACCTCGATGGCGTTCTGGATCAGCGCGGCGTAGCGGTACACCGCGTGGGCGAACTTGCTGTAGGGGATGGTCAGGAACAGCCCGGCCACCACGCCCAGGTGGATCACCAGCAGCGTTCCCATGGCGGCGGTTTCCCGGAAGACGAGCAGCAGCAGTCCGGTGAAGCTCGTCAGGAACAGCATCCAGAGGAAGGTTCTGTCCAGGCTGAGCATCTTCTCCTCGGCCGGGTCCAGGTCGCTCTTGGACTTGAGGTAGAGCAGGCCCACCGTGCCGATGCACATCATGACGCCGCCCACGGTGCCCAGCACCACCGGCACGCTCAGGTAGGGGTAAGGCGCGTCCCAGTGCATGAAGTGGTGGTAGAAGGCGGCCACGGTGGTGGCGCCGAAGTCCAGCGCGAAGCCGTAGAACACCAGGTGGTGGTGCCACATGCGGCTCTTGGAGAACTTCTCGTCGGGGTAGTTGCAGCCGTCGCCCCCGCCCTTCATGTACTGCAGGCCGAAGGCGTCCTTCATGGCGCGCGCGAAGGCGGGCAGGTTGATGAGGTCGGAGATGCTGCCTCGGGTGCGGCGCCAGAAGCTCACGAAACCCGCCAGCAGCGCGAAGATGGCGTAGAAGAACATCACCGACGCCGGAAACACCATGGCGCCGTAGGGCACCACCGCGTAGAACGCGC
>Ga0209544_1002591_pt1 | contig 15836 bp, 9 predicted proteins | sample MesohylPK_FD_187297 | JGI IMG/M metagenome (GOLD analysis project Ga0209544, IMG submission 187297) | Host-associated microbial community of the marine sponge Aplysina aerophoba from Gulf of Piran - sponge mesohyl, lysed by proteinase K... | ecosystem: Host-associated > Porifera > Sponge >...
TGGACCGCCCGAGCCCGGACCACGCGAACGCAAAGGTCATCGTGCTCGTCAGCAGCCATCTCGAGACCGGCCACTACTTCAACCCCCACGCGCAGCGGATCATGGAGGGCAAGAAGAACGGCGCCAAGCTGATCGTCCTGGACACGCGCCTCTCGAACACCGCGACCCACGCCGACCACTGGCTGTCGCCCTATCCGGGCTCGGAAGCCGCGATCTTCCTGGCGGTCGCGAACTGGATGATCCGGGAGGGCCGGTACGACCGGGACTTCGTGCGCCGGTGGTGGAACTGGCCGGACTTCCTGGCCGCCAAAGGCGTTGCCGGCGCGCCGTTTGAGCGCTTCGAGGAGCTGCTGCGCCAGATGTACGCCGAGTACACCTTCGAGTACGCGGCGAACGAATCGGGGATCGATGCCGGTGAGCTGCGCGCCGTCGCGGAAGTCATCGGGGCGGCCGGCACCCGTCTCGCCACGCACAACTGGCGCAGCGCCGGCGCGGGGAATCTCGGCGGCTGGCAGGTGGCCCGCACCCTCACGCTCCTGAGCGCTCTGCTCGGTGCCTTGGCCACGGAGGGCGGGACCTTCCCCAACGCCTGGAACAAGTTCGTGCCGAAGCCGCCGCGTCTTCCGAAGCGCCATCCGGGCCGGTGGAACGAGGTGCAGTGGCCGCGCGAGTACCCGCTGGCCCTGAACGAGATGTCGTTCCTGATGCCGCACCTGATGCGAGCGCAGGACGCCTGTCTCGACGTCTACTTCACGCGCGTTCACAACCCGGTGTGGACGAACCCGGACGGTTTCAGTTGGATCGAGATGCTGAGCGACCCGGAACGGATCGGTCTGCACGTGGCGCTGACGCCGACGTGGAACGAGACCGCGTACTTCGCCGACTACGTCCTGCCGATGGGGCATTCATCCGAGCGGCACGATCTGACCTCGTATGAGCAGTACGACGGCCAGTGGCTCGGCTTTCGTCAACCGGTCCTGAGGGCGGCCAGGAACCGCCTGGGCGAACAGGTCGGCGACACCCGCGAGGTGAATCCCGGCGAAGTGTGGGAGGAGAACGAGTTCTGGATCGAACTCACCTGGCGAATCGATCCGGACGGCTCCCTTGGGATCCGCGAGTTCTTCGAGTCGGTCGAACGGCCCGGCGAGAAGATGACCGTCGACGAGTACTACGGCTGGATCTTCGCGAACACAGTGCCCGGGCTGCCTGAAGTCGCCGCGCGGGAAGGCCTGACGCCCTTGGAGTACATGCGCCGCTACGGCGCGTTCGAGGTGGCGAGCAAGGTCGGAAAGGTCTTCGAGCAACCCGTTCCGGACGATGAGCTGGAGGATGCGCACGTCGACGAACGGGACCGCGTCTACACGCGCGCGCCGGTTCCAGCGAGCCCGCAGGCGCAGGGAGGCACCGCGCTCGAGCCGGACGAAGACGGCCGCCGCCGGGTCGGTGTGCGCGTGGATGGCGAGATGCTCAGGGGCTGGCCGACGCCCTCCGGCAAGCTGGAGTTCTGGTCGAGCACGTTGGCCGAGTGGGGATGGCCGGAGCTGGCCGCGCCGACCTACATCAAGAGCCACGTCCATCCAAGCCGGCTCGAACCCGGACAGATGCCGCTGATCTCGACCTTCCGGCTTCCGGTGCAGATCCACACCCGGAGCGCGAACTCGAAGTGGCTCGACGAGATCGCGCACACGAACCCGCTCTGGATTCACCCGACCGACGCCGAGCATCTCGGCATCGGCGGCACGGGCAGCCTGGTCCGGGTCACGACCGACCTCGGCTACTTCGTGGTCAAGGCGTGGGTGACCGAGGGGATCCGGCCCGGCGTCGTCGCCTGCAGCCACCACATGGGCCGCTGGAAACCGGAAGGCCAGGCCGGTCAACGGCTCGGCATGATGACCGTCGCGCTCGCGCGGAGCGGCTCGGAGTGGTCGCTGACGCCGAAGCAGAGCGGCGGCCCGTTTCGCTCGAACGACCCGGACACGATGCGGGTCTGGTGGACCGACGTCGGCGTGCACCAGAACCTGACCCACGCGGTGCACCCGGACCCGGTCTCGGGGCAGCACTGCTGGCACCAGGCGGTCCGCGTGACGCCCGCAGCAGCAGGCGACCGGCGCGGCGACGTGTCGGTCGACACGGATGGCTCGCGCGCGCAGTTCGAGCGCTGGCTGGAACTCGTGCGGCCGGCCGACCGGCACTCGCCGGGTGGGTTGCGGCGACCCTGGTGGATGCTGCGTCCGGTGAGGCCCGCCCGCGAGGCCTACCGGTTCTAGCAGCAGGAGGCCCGCGATGATCCCGGCCGAGTTGCTGCGCGCGCTGTCCATCTTCGCTGAACCGCCGGAACCGGAGCACGCCCGGGTCGCCGGTCTGCTCGACCTGGGCGACGGCATCGACGGCTCGGCGTACGCGGAGCTCTTCGTCTTCCAGTTGCCTCCGTATGCCTCGATCTACGTGGGTCCCGAGGGCTGGATGGGCGGCGAGGCCCGGGAGCGGATTGCCGGGTTCTGGCGCGCGGTGGGCCGGACTCCTTCCGCCGAGCCGGACCACCTGAGCGTTCTGCTCGGCCTGTACGCCGCCCTGAGCGAGGAACACGAGCAGGCGACCGGTCCGGCCGCCGCCCTGGCGGCGGAAGCCTGCGGTGCCCTTCTGCACGAGCACCTGGCGCCGTGGGTCTTCGCGTATCTCGACCATGCCGGGGACCTGGCGGTGGGCGGCTACAAACGCTGGGCGGAGCTGCTGCGGGAGACGCTCGCCCGCGAGGCCGAGCGGCTCGGGCCGCCGCCGGCCGTGCCCGCTCATTTGCGCGCGGCATCCGGGCTTCCGGACCCGCGGTCCGAGGGTGGCGAGGCCTTCCTGAAGGGCCTGCTGGCGCCCGTCCGGTCCGGCGTCATCCTGACTCGGGCGGCTCTCGGCACGATCGCGCGCGAACACGGCCTCGGGCTGCGTGCCGGTGAGCGTCGATTCGCCCTGGAAGGCCTGCTCGGTCAGGACGCGCAGGCGACGCTGGCCGGCCTGGCCGCCGTGGGCGCGCGAGAAGAACTCGCTCACCGGCGGCGCCAAGGTCTGTTGGGCGAGGCGGCCCGATTCCTGGCGCGGTGCGCCGGGAACGCGGCTCGGCTTCTGAGGAAACTGGCGGCGGACAGTTAGCGGTCTTCGGTACGCTCGAAAGAGCATGGGAAACGCTTCTAGGGGCGCTGCGCCCACGAGTCGCCCGCGACGGCTCGACTGCGTTCTCGAATCCTCGCTCTATGTGAGGGACCTCTCCGCGGCGGAGGCTTTCTACGGCGACGTGTTGGGGCTCACCCTGGTTTCCTGGCTGGAGGGGAGGCACGTCTTCTTCCGGTGCGGGAACCAGATGGTTCTTCTGTTCAACCCGGAAGCGACGGCCAATCCCGACCTGACGCCGCGCGGCGTCGGCGCTCACGGCGCCCACGGCCCGGGTCACCTGGCGTTCGGTGTGAACGAGGACGAGATCGATGTCTGGCGCGAGCATCTGGAGCGCCATGGCGTCGAGATCGAACAGGAAATCGACTGGGGCGGCCGCAAGGGCCGATCCATCTACTTCCGCGACCCCGACGGAAACAGCCTGGAGTTCGCGACGTCTGCGCTGTGGGGACTGGATTCCTAGTCCAGGCGCGCTTTCCCGTGGGCGCCTACGAGGACGTTCCGCAGAGTTACGCACCCGCGTCATCGGCCTCGGTCGCCGATCGAAGGCGACAGGGCAATGCGATCAGCGAACCCGTCGAGGTGGTGCCGCGATGGCCCTAGGCCAGGACCCTTCGTAATCACGGCCGGACAGGTCGATGGGCCAGCGAGTTGAGGGCCGACTTCAAGCTGCCTTGTGTCGAACGGGGCACCCCAGTTTGGGCCCTGCCGCTGCGCTCGCCGAAGCTCATCGGCCGGGTCGGGGGTCGGCAAGCTGCTGCGGCCCGGAGACACCCTGAGTCTCATACTCTCTAGGCCACTACAGAGACTTGACTTGCCGCGAGACTCCCGCCTAGACTGTAGCCTGCATTGGTCGTTGGGCGCTCGCGTAACGACTATGTAGAGTGTGACTGCCCCAACTCTATCTCGGGCGAATGATGAGTACTTCGTAGCTAGGCGCTCGCCAATTCCTAGCAAGGCTCTCAGTTCCGTGGCAGCAAGAGGAGGCCAGAACCATGCCGAAGACAGCGAAAGTGGCGAACATCAAGTTTACCGGCGACGGGTGGTACATCGCACCAAGCAGTGAGCTTCAAGAACATCTTCGTCTTTCCCGGGACAGGGGCAAGAACGTCGCAATTCTCACGAAGCGGCTACGCAAGCGCAAAGACAGATCCGAGCCAGAGCGTCACATGCTTGACGCCACTGGTTGAGTGTTGGTCAAGCCGACGCGCCACCCATTTCGCCATCGCTGCCAAGCTGATGCCAATCACTGGCGTCGAAGCCTGAACTGCGTTGCTCGACACCAACAGTGGGCATTGAGTCGCTTCTCCTTCCGACCATAGCGGGCTATCTGGTGCTCGTTCGGCTTGACTATAGCAAGCCCAGGGTGCTCAAGGCCTCCGGCTACAACGTAGCGTTCTTGTCGGCCGCGACTGGACTTCTGCTCTTTTCGCTTGCTTGGACGCTACTCTTCTTTCTCGATTCAAGCTACTCAGTTGAACTTGACTTGGAAGCCCTCTTCGAGCCTCTTGAGAAGAAGGACGGGTCATTCCTAGTTCAAACGTATTGTCTCACGTTTGTTCTTGCGTTGCTCGGGCCGCCTGCCATTGACTATCCGTGGCGGTACCTAGCGAGCTGCGTCGACCGCGTCTCCAAGCCCCGTGACCTTGGTGAGAGGCGAGCGGCCGAGAGTTCGGGCGACGCCATCGGAAGGCTGCTGCAGGATGCCGCAGATACTGGAAAGCACGTTCAACTCAACTTGGCGAGCGGGAAGGTCTACGTGGGGCAGCCGGCAACCAGGTTGGACGCCCACGGAGGTTTCGACCGAGACGCAGCGCTCATTCCAGTTGTCAGCGGCTACCGAGATCCCAAGAGTCGAGAACTACAGCTTGACACGGACTACGCGTGGGTGAAGTCTGATTTGCACGGCGATGTCCGCATCTTCGTGCCTCGAAGAGAGATCGTCTTGGCCCGGATGTTCGACCTTGAGGCCTACGAACTCTGGCTCCTGGTACAAGACGGACTGGTTCAACTGGACGATATGCTCGCCGACTCGCCCGACGGGGAGAGCACGAGACTGGCTAACGACTCAGCGGTCACGTTGGTAGAGCGCGCGATTGATCTTCCAGTCGTGCAAGACCGCGGTCCCGGCCGGCATCGAACATTCTTGGCCAGTCCGAGGATCCGTGCGGCTTTGTGCGAACTGCGGAGCGACGGAGGAGTAGACGAGAGCGACCCCGGACGTGAGCGTAGGCGTATCAGAACCGGGTTGGAGATGTTACGGAGTGCCCTAAGGCAGGCCTTCCTCGAAGGGGACTACGGGCCGTAGATCGCTGACTGTTGACGACGATTGGAAGGTGAGCCAAAACGCCGATCCGAAAGTGGGCCACGGCGTCGAGATCGAACAGCAGATCGACTGGGGCGGCGGCCAGAGGCCGGTCCATCTACTTCCGCTACCCGGACGGAAACAGTCTCGATGTCGCCACGCCCGCTCTGCGGGGCTTAGCCTAAGCCCAAGCGCGGCAGAATGACCGGAGGCCGCAGGTTCGCGCCGGATGCCGGCGGGGACGCCGGCGCACCCAGTTTCTCCCGCGCAGGCTCCTATCGATCGAAGTACGGGTGCTTCGCCACCGGAAGGTGGGGTGCGTTCCCGGACGGCTTGCGCAGGCTCAACTCCTCGAAGAGCAGGTCGGGGGCCGAGACCGAGACGACCTCGCCAAGCCCGAGCGCACCTAGCGCGCCGGACAGGAAGGACGGGATCAACCCGCCGGCGGGGGAGTGGGTGAAGCTGTGCACGGTGGACGTGTCCGAAACGGCGACGATGTCGCGAAAGGCTGCTTCGGTGAGGGCCACCAGTTCGGCCTTGGGAATCAGTTCCTCGCGCCCGTCCGGGTAGACCTTGTACGCCACGCTGATGTGGCCGAGCGCAGGCCCCGCCTGGGGGCCGCCCCGCAGGAGGCTGAGAGGATCCGACGTTCCGTCGTCGGCGCCGAGCTTCGCCATGCGGCGCACGACGATCCCGTAATCCGAGCCCCGTTCCTCGATCAGCAGCTTGAACTCGGCATAGAGCTCATCGTGGCTCATTCCGCGGCTCGAGCTCACGACCAGGTTGCTTGGAGCGGGACCGTCGCCGCGGCGGTTGCCGGAACTCCTGTCGATTCCGGGGATCGGATTCCGGCTGGTCACCAGGGATCTCAGGACGCCGTTCTGCACCAGGGCCGTTGGCCCGGCTTCGACGCCGTCGTCGTCGACCGCGTAGCTGCCGAGAAAACCGTCGTCCGCCAGAGTGGGGTTGTCCTCGATGCTGAGGAATCTCGGCAACACCCTCGCCCCGATGCGATCGAGGAATGGGTTGCGGCTCATCTGCAGCATCCTGGCGAAGCTCGGTTCAGCATCCGGTACCCGGTTGCCGAGCAGTCTGGGCATGAAGGCCTGGGCGAACAGCTCGGCGGCGGCCTGGCCTTCGAACAGCACGGGACCGTTGTAGGGGTCGAGCGCCGCGGCGGTGCGCCGGGCAGTCAGGCTGGCGCCCATCGCATCGACGCGGGCCTGCAGGGCCGCGCGATCGTCCACGTCGTCCCATGAATCTCCCCATGCCTCGACAGAGTCGTTCAGGACGACGCCATCTTCGGCCTGGGTGCGTGCCTCAACGACAACCGAGGCGGTGGGATCGGAGCGGATGAACGCGGATCCCTCGGTGTTCACGTAGTAGGTGTGCCGATTGCTGACCGACGCCTCGGCCTTCGAACTGAAGACGTCGGGCACGCTCCGAAACGACTCGGAAAGCTCCCGGACCAGGTCTTCGAGAGCGCGCAGTGGTGGCAGGTCCAGGCCGTTACCTGCGAAGAGAGTGAACTGCTCCTCTGCGGTGAAGTCGCCGATTTCCTCAGCCCGCGTCTCGTTCTGAAGCGCCGCCCGCTTCTCGGCCAGGGACTCCAGAGCGGCCTTGTAGGCCCTGTCGGTAGCCAGCCAGATCGCTCTTCGGATTTCCCGGTAGTCGTTCTCCAGGGGCAGCCCGGCAATCCGGCCAAGACTCGACGGCAGGAACGACATGCTGCCGAAGTTCGTGTTGTCGAACGAGGAATCTCCGACCCGTACTTCGACGTTCAGGCGTCGGTTCTCGGTCTCCGTGCTCGACAGCAGGGCTCCGAAGCTCCCGGAGGCCTGTAACCGTTCGGTTTCGTGCACGGTGTAGGCAATGAAGTAGGGCTTCTCGAGCCCCTCCATCTCGAGTTGCTCGGAGCTGCGGGCCAGTTCATCGCGCATGGCCTGCATCACGACGCTGAGTCCGGGCTCTTCCTGGGCTCCGGCGTTGGAGAGTGGCCAGAGAACCGTGGTGAGCAACAGGACGGCCAGTGCGGCCTTGCCCCTTCGCAGTCGTGTTGGTGGCATGTGCACGGCCATGGTCTAGAGATCCCCCACAGGAGCAGGCAGGATGGGTGGTCGGTCCTGGGACTTCTCTTTCTTCTGCACCTCGATCTGCGACACGAGGATCGAGGGCGCGGCCGCGGAGACTGGCACCATGCCCGACTCCGCGCCGCAGAAGCCGTTGAACACGCCGATCTGGTCATCGGCCGCGACGACCCGGCTGAACGTCGTGAGGGGGGTGCCGATCAGGTCGACGCCGCGGACAAGTTCCTCGCGTCCGTCGGGATAGACGCGGTAGACCAGGAGCGGCGTCACGTTGAACGAGTTCGGGATGGAGCGACCCGTAAAGGTGAAGCCGCCCTGGATCTCTTCGATGCGCAGCCCAAAGGGCTTGTCGGCTGCCTTGATCGCTGCGACGAATCGTGCCTGTAACTCCTCGCCCGTCAGCGGGTTTTCCACCTCGACGATCAGGTTGGATTGCCTGGCCACGGGTTTGAGGCCGGCCTGCTTGCGGCCGTGACCGTTCGACTTCGGGAAGCCCTCTACCGGCGAACGTGACATGAGGAAGTTCTTGAGGATCCCCTTGTCGATCGCGGTCACCCGGCGCGCCGCTACGCCCTGGTTGTCATACCGGTAGCTGCCGACCAGATCGGAAGGCCCCCAGGTTCTGATCGTCGGATCGAAGTGGACCGAGAAACCCTCCGGCAGGACCCTCTCGTTCAGTTGCTCCCTGAACGTGTGGCTGTCGTCGGCTTCCTTCAGACGGTGACCCTCCAGCCGGTGGCCGAGGATCTCGTGGAAGAACACGCCGCTGGCCTCGCCGGAGAGGATTGCCGGGCCGGTGTAGGGGTCCACCAGGGGCGCCTCACGCAGTGCGAGCAGGGTCTCGATCATACTGTTGACATCCTGCGCCACGGTTTCCGCGTCGGGCAGACCGGTGGGCGAGAAGGCGCTGTAGCTCTTGTGGAGCGGCAGCTCCATCCCGTCGTCCGCCTTGGTCATCGCGCGCAGGAACAGTCGGTACCTGGTCTCTGAGGTCTGAATCTCCGAGCCCTCGTTGTTCGTGAACCATCGGGTTTCGGTACCGGCTGTGAAGGTGGCGCTGCCGTTCAGGAACTCGGCGTGTTCGGCGAACGGGGCCGTGTAGTGGCGGACCTTCCGCTCCCAATCGGCCCGGTCGACATCGATCGGCGCCGGTTCGTCAACACCCTTCGACGGTTCCTCGCGCGAGAGGTCGTCGGACTGGTCCTCCGCCTCGACCTTGACCTGGACGTTCGTCTTCACCTGGGTGAGCTGTTCGAGGGCGCGCTTGTAGTGCTTGTCCGTTTCGCTCCACAGGATGCTTCGAATCGCCGCCTCATCGTTGTCGACCGGCATCTGGGTTCGCCCGTCACGGAGAAACGAGAGTGAGGGGAACCGGTCCCGGATCGGGCGGGTGTTGTCGAACTCGTAGTCGCCGACCCGGAGGTCGATGTCGAGTAGCCGCCCCCGGTTCTCGCTGCTGTCGGTCAGGGCCCCGAAGGCGCCGCTGACGGACACGCTGTGGCTCTCCGTGATCTCGTAGCTCAGGAAGTACGGCGGTACCTCCTGTTCCCCGAGCAACTCCATCGAACGATCGAGTTCGGCCTTCATCGCGTCCAGGACGATCGACTGGCCGGCCATGGGCGTCGCGGCGAGTGTGATCGCGGCGAGGCCGATCAGAACGCGCCGCAGGAGCGGTCGTCTAGCCACGGGATTGCGACCTCTGTGTTTCGGTTGAACTTCGGACATGCACACGCCTCCCCTCGATGTGGTCCGTTTGATGGTACGGAGCCGGCTGGCCGCGCGTTTGCCTAGCCGCCCGCTTGCTCTTCGACTTCCCTCTCTTCAAGCCGCGCGCCGCGCAGGGTATTCCCGGTGGCGTAGTTCCCCTCGTGGCAGGCGAACTCGTACAGCTTGTCGTCGGTGGCCGGCCAGGTGTACTCGCCGCTGTACGGGGTCTCCCAGTCGCCGCTCTCGAGCGTGTATTGGTAGAGGAGAGTGTCCGCGTCCTGGAAGGAGAAGCGCTCGACCACGTGCTGGTCGGCCGGCGGGGAAGGCTCGCCGAAGAGAGTCGTCGCGATCCAGTTCTCTTCCAGGAAGTTCGTCGTGTCGACAACCAGCGTGTCGCCCTCCCACCAGGCGACCGAGTCGCCGGCGCGGGAGCGGATGGTGTCCGGGAGGTGGATCGCCGTGTCCCGGGACGGGCTGATCGGGATGATCCGTGCATAGTGCATCCACTCGATCAGGATCATGAGGTGGGTGTCGGTCAGCACCACCGTCTTGATGTTGTTGTAGCTCTTCGAGTACACCGGGATCGTCGCTTCGAGCGAGAAGATGCAGCGATCGGCGATCGAGAGCGACTCGGGGCCGTCGTAGGGGCCGACTTCCCGATCGCGCCACCAGGCCGGTCCGGTGTTCCTCTTCGAGAATCCGTAGAGTCCCTCCCGGCGGGCCTTGCCGCGTTCGGTCAGCGGCGGGAAGCGGCCGTTCGGCGGGTCGATGAGCACCGAGGTGCGGTACTTGCCGTCGATCTGGAAGCCGCCGGTGCCGCGGTCCATGAAGAAGTAGTTGTAGGCGCCGACGCTGCCGCCGACCGGGGGAGCCTTGCGATCGGGATCGCTGGCCCGCGACCTCTGGTCGATGTTCTGGGCTTCCCGATCCCTGATCGCCTGGGCTTCCTCGGCGGTCAAGGTGAGCCGATTCCCCAGCTCGGGGCTGCGCTGGATCGGTGTCAGGTGAGCGATGTCGTAGTTGCCGGAGAAGTCGGGCTTGCCGCTCGGTGTGCGGGGAATGTCGTCCCCCGCGGCTGCGGTTCCGGCACCGGCGACCGCGACTGCGAGAACGAAGGCGATGCGAGTACGACCGTTGATGCTCATCGAGCTCCTCCCTGACTGTGATCCTGCGAGTCTAGCTATACCTAACGAGGTTTCGCCTCAGACCGACGAGCGCGCGGACCGGAGCGGATGCCGGCGGGGACGCCGGCGCACCCAGTGGGCGGAACTTGCCTCAACTGTAAAGGTCAGCCCTGTTCAAGGAGTCTGGTTTCCCGGTACGTACCAGATCGGCGACGACCAGGCCCGCTCCTGGAGTGTCGCCGGCAGGTCCGGCCGTGGTTCGACGCCGGCCCGCAGGGCGTCCCAGGTCGACCAGCGGCAGGTCGGGTTCTCGAGCACTCGGACGTAGTAGACAGCTCGCTGAGCCGGGTCGAAGTCGGGGTCCCGCCACAGGGCCGAGAGTTCCGCGGCGCCCGCGTTCTGGGGGAAGCTGCAGTCCGACAGGTCGACGGCGGCGCCGTTGTCGGGGCAACTGGGCGGGCTCCCCGACGGTGCGACGCCGTTCGCGCATGCGACGTCGACGACCTGCTCGCGTCCCTTGCCGTCCTCGACCCAGCCCTTGACCGCCTGGAGGCGCTGGAGCGGCGCGCTGTCCTTGTCGCGAGAGGCCCAGACCAGGAAGCGGGGGCTCTTGCCGGCAGAGGCGAGCAGGTCGCCGCCCATCGGCACGCCGCCCGCGTAGGCCCTCTCAATCATCTCCGGGTCCGCCGCGAGGTCGTCGGGGTAGTCGTATCCAGCGAAGAACCGGACGCGGACGCGCGGACCCGTCGTGGCGAAGGTCTCCTTGCGCCGCAGCGCGTCGTAGATCGAGTCGCGGGTGTTCTGTTCGGCCCAGACTCCCGTGAGCCCGGAGCCGCTGTAGTAGCGGTTGTTGGTCTGGCTGTACTTCCGGCCGGACGAGTCCCCGGCTTCGAGCGGCACCGCGCCCCGCCGCTCAGGGGTGCCGTCGCCGGTGCCGAAGTTGCCGTGGAAGTTGGACTCTCCCGTCGTGCCGCCCGCGTTGTGGGAGTCCGTGGCGCCGATCAGGCCGAAGCGGAAGGGGTTGAAACCGCGGGTCTCCTGGAGCACGAGGCCGTTCAGGTAGGCCTCGCGGACATAGCTCCCGGGAGCCTGGCTCGGGAGCGTCGTGCCGATGCGGAAGGCGTAGATCTCGAAGTCGGCCCACTCGTCGTTCGGCGACAGCAGCGGATGTGTGTCCGACGTGCCCTTGCCCTGGGTGATCTCGACCAGGGGCTCGTTGCGGTTGCGCTGCGCGGCGTAGGCGGGGTCGAAGTCCCGGCCGTCCGCGCGCTCGAGCCGGAACATCTGGCCGTTGCTGCCGTTCGAGTTGTGGGGGATCGCGAGCGCCTCGAAGCCCTCGTCGCGGCGCGCGTCCAGCCACCGCCAGAGATCCTCGGGGTTGTTCGAGTCGTCGGCCGTGAACGGCTTCGAAGGCGCTTCGTCGCCCTTGAAGATCACGTTGCGGTGCAGGTTGCCGCGGCCCTCCGAGAACGCGGTGTACTCGTAGGCGATGAAGGTGGTGAAGCTGCCCGGGTCGTAGTGGCGCTCGGCAGCTTCGATCGTGGCCTGCCAGGCATTGCGCCCGTCGCCTGTGTCGGCGGCGGCCGGCGCGTTCGCCCGGTTGCCGCCCGGGCCCATCGCGGCGAAGAACGAGTTTTCCGGGTCGTAGGTGGCCGGCATTTCGTAGAGAAAGGCGCCGTGATCGGTCACCGCCAGGAAGTCGAGCGGGCCGGTCCGAAGCTGGAAGCGAAAGCCGCTCGGATGCTCGATCGCTTCTCCGCGCGCGAACCGGTAGGCGTGGTCCGGATCGGTGCGGACGCCGAACAGGTAGGCGTCGATGGAGTACCGCGTGTGGACGTGGAGGTCGCCGAAGTAGGCGTCCTTGAGCGGGTTCGGTGGGGCCGTGGTCTCGGCTGCTGCGAGCAGGGCCGGGACCAGGACAACGCAGTAGAGGAGCGGTCGGCCTGACGGCCGGCGCTTTCCGGCCGCCTTCGGCGGCAGCCGGCGGGGACGCCGGCGCACCCAGTTTGCAGCCAGTTTTCTCGGCGCCAAGCCCTACCCGCCCGGGACGTACCAGATCGCCGACGACCAGGCGCGTTCCTGGATCGTCGCCGGCATGTCGGGATTGGGCTCCGCGCCGGCGCGGAGCGCGTCCCAGGTCGACCAGCGGCAGGTCGGGTTCTCCAGTACGCGCACGTAGTAGATGGCGTGCTGTGCCGCGTCGAAGTCCGGGTCGCTCCAGATGGCCGACAGTTCGGCGGCGCCCAGGTCCTGGGAGTAGCTGCAGTCGGAAAGATCGACTTCGGCGCCGTTGTCCGGGCAGCGGAGCGGTTCGCCGGAGGGCATGCCGCCGTCCGCGCAGGCGATGTCGGTGACCTGTTCACGCGCCTCGCCGTCTTCGACCCAGCCCTTGACCATCTGCAGGCGCTGGAGCGGGGCGCTGTCCGCGTCGCGGGCGGCCCAGACGAGGAAGCGGGGGCTCCGGCCTTCGTCGGCGAGCAGGTCGCCGCCCATTGGCACGCCGCCCTCGTAGGCGGCGGCGATCATCTCCGGATCGGAGGCCAGGTCGTCCGTGTAGCCGTAGCCGCCGAAGAACCGGAGCCGCATCCGCGGGCCGCTGGTGGCGTAGGTCTCCTTGCGCCGGAAGGCGTCGTAGATCGAGTCGCGGGTGTTCTCTTCGGCCCAGACCACGGCCAACCCGGAACCGCCCCAGTACCTTCTCGGTCTGTACTTCTCGCCGTCCTCGGTGGGCTCGTCGACTGGCACGGCGCCGCGAAGCTGGCCGGTGCCGTCGCCCCTGCCGACCTTGCCGTGGAAGTTGTGCTCTTCGGGTGTGCCGCCGGAGTTGTGGGTGTCCGTCGCTCCGACGACGCCGAAGCGGAACGGGTTGAAGCCCTGGGTCTCCTGGAGCACGAGGCCGTTCACGTAGGCCTCGCGGACGTAACTGCCCTTCGGTTCGCTGTAGAGCTGCGTGGCGATACGGTAGGGGAAGATCTCGAAGTCCGCCCACTCGTCGTTCGGCGACAGCAGCGGGTGCGTCTCCGAGGTGCCTTTGACCTGGGTCATCTCGACCAGGGGTTCGTTGCGCATCCGCAGCTCGGCGTAGGCCGCGTCGAGCGGCTCGCCGCCGACCGTCTCGAGCTTGAACATGTGGCCGTTGCTGCCGTTCGAGTTGTGCGGGATGGCAAGGCCCTCGATGCCTTCGTCCCGGCGTTCGTCGAGCCAGCGCCAGAGGTCCTCGGGATTGCGCGAGTCGGTCGAGGCGAAGGGCATGGGCGGCACGTTGCTGCCCCTGAAGATCACGTTGCGGTGCAGGTTGCCCCGGTCGTCCGCCGAGGTCGTGTACTCGTAGCCGACGAAGGTGGTGAAGTTTCCGGGGTCGTTGTGGGCCTCGGCGGCGTTAATGATCGCCTGCCAGGCGCCGCGCTTGGCGTCGTCCTGCGCGTCCTGCGGTAGTGCGGCGAACTCGCCGCTGCGGAGCCCCTGGATGGCGCGGGCGAAACCGCCGCCTTCCCGCAGATCGGTCCCGAGCTCGGTCGTGTAGAGGGGATTCTCGGGGTTGTCCATTTCCGGGAGCGCGCCGAGATAGAGGCCGTGATCGGTCACGGCCTGGAAGTCGAGGGCGCCGCTCTGGAGCTGGATCTGGTGGCCGCTCGCGTGCTCGATCGCCTCACCCTTGGCGAACCGGTAGGCGTCGTCGGGATTCGTCCGCGTCCCGAACAGGTAGGCGTCGAAGGAGTACTTCGTGTGCACGTGCAGGTCGCCGAAGTAGGCGTCCTTGAGCGGGTTCGGCGCCGCGATGTCGCCGGTGACGGCAGCGTCGCCCCCGGCGTCGTCGCCGCCGGTGGAGCAGCCGAGGAACGCGAGCGAGAGGATGGCGACGGCCGCGAGGAACGGGCGAGTCTGGCGCATGACGATCTCCTTTGGAGGGATTGCGCGTAGATTAGCGCGAATGCGTACAAAGCTCCCGGTGTCGACTCTCGCCTCGGCGGCGATGCTGGTTTGCGCCGGCATGCCCGCCTTCGCTCAGGACTCCCCGGCGTCGGAGACGTTGCCTCCGGCCGAGGACATGGCGCTGGCCCGTGGCTTCCTGGAACAACTCATCGAGATCGACACGACGGACACCGAACGGGGTGACAACACGCGGGCAGCTCAGGCGATGGCCGATGCCCTGCTCGAGGCCGGCCTGCCGCCCGAGGACGTCCACGTGCTGGTGCCGGACGACTTCCCGACGAAGGGCAACCTGGTCGCCCGGCTCCGGAGCAGCGACCCCGAGGCCGAGGCGATCCTGCTTCTCGCCCATTTCGACGTCGTCGAGGCGTTGCCCGAGGACTGGAGCCCGGACATCCCCCCGTTCGAGTTCATCGAGCGCGACGGCTACTTCTACGGCCGCGGCACGGCGGATGACAAGGACGAATGCGCCATCCACACCGCGAACCTGATTCGGTTGCACCGCGAGGGGCTCGTGCCCGACCGGGACATCGTGATCGCCCTGACCGCCGACGAGGAGAGCGGGACCCGCAACGGCGTCCAGTTCCTGCTCGAGGAGCACCGGGAGCTGATCGACGCCGCCTTCGCTCTCAACGAGGGCGGCGGCGGCATGGAGCGGAACGGCCGCAAGGTGTCGAACAACGTGCAGGGCGCCGAGAAGGTGTACCAGTCCTTCGACTTCGTGGCCAGGAATCCCGGCGGCCACTCCTCGCTGCCGGTCAGGAAGAACGCGATCTACGACCTGTCTCAGGCGCTGCTCGCGGTTCAGGAGCACGAGTTCCCGGTCATGTTGAACGAAGTGACCGAGGAGTTCTTCGATCGCGCGGCCGAGCTGATCGGTGGCGAGACCGGTGAGGCGATGCGGCGCATTGCCGCCGACCCGAGCGACGCGGCCGCGCTGGCGGTCCTGTCGCGGCAGCCCGCCTACAACGCGCGCCTGCGAACCACCTGCGTCGCGACGCAGATCGAGGGCGGTCACGCCGAGAACGCACTGCCGCAGTTGGCGCGGGCGAATGTGAACTGCCGCCTGCTCCCGGACCATGACCCGGTCGACGTCGCGGGAGCGCTTCAGGAGCTCGTCGACCCCTTCGGCGTGACGGTAGCCGCGAAGGCCGACACGACACCCAGCCCGCCGTCACCCATGACCGACGAGGTCCTGGGCGCGATCACGCGGATCACGGAGGAGATGTGGCCGGGCGTGCCCGTCCTTCCGACCATGTCGACCGGCGCCACGGACGGTCTCTACCTGCGCAACGCGGGTATTCCCGTCTACGGCGTGAGCGGCATATTCGGCGACATGGACGACGTTCGGGCCCACGGCCAGGACGAACGGATCCGGATCGACCACTTCCACGAGGGGCAGGAGTTCCTCTACAGGTTGATGAAGGCGCTGACCGGGGGCGGCTGACCGCCCCGCCCCGCGATCACCGTCCTTCGGCGTTCCCGGGCGCCCGCGAGGAGAGCTCCACGGCGGCGCCGCGCAGC
>Ga0209544_1002604_pt1 | contig 15756 bp, 12 predicted proteins | sample MesohylPK_FD_187297 | JGI IMG/M metagenome (GOLD analysis project Ga0209544, IMG submission 187297) | Host-associated microbial community of the marine sponge Aplysina aerophoba from Gulf of Piran - sponge mesohyl, lysed by proteinase K... | ecosystem: Host-associated > Porifera > Sponge >...
ATTCCTTGCCGCGCATCCGCACAAGTGCGACCATGCAGCCATGGAAAAAACCCACAGGCGTGTTGACGGGGGCGTGAGTCGTTGACACTATCCGCAATGGATGGGTTCGGGGAACCTCCTGTGACATCTGGGACGACCGCCGGAAAGGCACTTTTGACCTACATTAGGAGCAAAGCAATGACGGGCTTGAGAATGAAGTGGTTGGCGCCTGGCGCGATGATGTTTGCGCTGGTGCTTGCTGGGTGCGGCGGCGGCGGGTCGTCCACGACCATGACGCCGGAGCCGACGGATCAGGAGAAATGTGTGGCTGCCGACGGTCGGTACGAGACCGACGGCACCTGTACATCCGCCGCGGACCTGGCTGTGGAACGGCAGCACATGATGGTCAGTGACGCCATCGAAGCGGCGGAGGCCGCTGTCGCTGGTCTCTCTGCCATGTCCAGCGACGCCGAAGTCTCTGCCGCGAAGGCCCTTATTGCTGCGGCGGAGACCGCTCTGGGCGGTGCGAACCTGCTGTTGGCGAACCAGGTGTTCGTCCTCAACGGCAACCTCTCGACCGTCAAGGCGAGCCTCGCCACGACCGAGGTGGCCATTGCCGATCATCGCCAGATGGTTGCCGACGAGGAGCAGCGCATGTCGGAGCAGCGCATGGCGGCCAACACCGCCATTGATGCGGCCAATATGGCCGTTGCCGGTCTGTCCGCCACGTCCGAGGACGCGGAGGTCATGGCTGCGCAGGATGCGATCCAGGCTGCAAAGGACGCCGTGACGGCCGCGACGGCTCTGTCGATGGCGGACCGGGACGCTCTGAACTCCCGCATCTCGACCATCGAGACGACGTTGGCCAGCACCGAATCGGACATTGCCGATCATCGCCAGATGGTTGCCGATGAGCAGCAGCGCATGGGGGTCAGCGACGCGATCGACGCGGCGATGGCCGCCGTCGGGGACCTCGATGCGATGTCCACCGATGACGAAGTCGATGCCGCGAAGGCTGCGATCCAGGCTGCGAAGGATGCTCTGACCGGTGCGACGTCGGTGTTGACTGCGGAGCAGGCGCTCGCGCTGAACACCCGCATCTCGACCATCGAGATGACCCTCGAAACCACCGAGACGGCCATCGCATCTCATCGCCAGGAGGTCGAGGACGATGCGGAAACGCAGCGCGTTGCAGCCGTTGAGGCGGCTCGCATGGCGGCGATGCAGTCCTACATGGATGCCGATGCCGACGCCGAGAAGGCCGAAGAGGCGGCTGACATGGCCGCGGAGACGGCTCCGGGCTCTCAGGGAGCGATGGACGCCAGAATGGCCGCGGACGCAGCACGAGCGGCGGCGAATGCTGCAATGGCGGCGCACGATGCCATCACGGACGGCATGACCAAGGCAGAGGCTGACGCTCAGGCTGAGATGGCGGCAACCGAAGCAGGGAAAGCCAATTCCGAGTACATGACGGCCAAGGCCGAGAACGACACCATCCAGACTGCAAAAGCTACGCAGGATGAGACACGGCGCATGAGTGATATCGCCGATGCGAAGACAGCGGCTGGAGCGGCTGTCATGGCTGCCATGACCGCGAAGGACAACGCGGATATGGCGGCGGACGCGGCGGAGGATGCTCGTAACAAGGCCCAGGCGGCGTACATGATGGCGAAGGCGGCGCGTACAGATGCCGCCATGGCCAAGGCGGAGTATGAGAAAGCCAAGGCTGCGGCGATGATGGCAAGGGATGCGGCAAACGCCGCAGAAGCTGCCTACATGGCGGCGAAGATGGCTGCCGATGGCATCATGGACGACGGCACGGCGGACGCTGCCGAGATGGCGCAGATGACGGCCGAGGAAGAGCAGGGTAAGGCCGAAACCGCAGCCAGTACGGCTGACGAGCAGAAGATGACTGCGGAGACGGCCAAGGGTGTTGCCATGACGGCCGCTGACACGCACGTCCTGACTCTGTTCCTGGCGGCGAACGGCGCTCATGTCATGGACGTTGAAAACACGCCAGCCGACGAGAGGGCGGCCCACGTTGCACGTGTTGGTATGGCCATAGCCGACATCGCGGATGGAACTGCTGAGGAGCGGGCGGGTACTGGTACCGGGGTAGTTGCTACATGGCCCGGTGACACGGTGGCGAATCCGGATGTCGATCCGGCGACGGAATTGATGCCTGGCATGTTCGAGATCACGGTGACTGTCCCCGGTGCTGTCTCAATCGTCTCCGAGTTGAGGGAAAGCAAGGCCGCCGTTGACCTTAACAACGATGGCGACACCGAAGACGAGGGCGAGTCAGCCCGTATCATCCAGACAGCCAGGGCGATTGACGATCTCGGTGCCTTCCGGGGTTACGACCTCTGGGAGGATGACGGGGACGCGACCACCACCACGGACCGTGCCCGCGCGATCGTCTTCACCAACAAGCAGAAGGGTGACGACAGCGTTCTCGCAGTGACTGGCGGGGGAGCCAGGTCGGTCAGTGGCCAAGAAATCACTACCATTACTGAGCTGAGCAACGTGAGGAGCACAGGAAGCACCATCACGGGCGTCACATGGACACCGGACGGGGAGGCGCCGCTTACGGGCACTCTGAGTTGCACGGGTGATGCTTGCAACATCGTGCTTGGTGAGGACGGTGTGGTGACGGCCATGACTGGTTACACGTTCACCGGTAGACGGGCGGCCGTAGAAACCGTCACAGCCGCAGATGCGACTGAGGACAACGACTACCTGGCGTTCGGTCTCTGGTTGGAAAATGACGGTGCCGACGACACCTTCGGCGCCTTCGCCGTTGGCGGGACCGACTATGCCGTCAACGTGGCGAACGCCGTCACCGGCACCGCGTCCTACAGCGGCAAGGCTGCCGGCGCCCATCACAGGACGGGCGAGGGCGTCAACTGGTTCCACGGCGATGCTGGCCTGACGGCCAACTTCGGTACGGATACTGCTCCTGGTACCATCTCGGGCTCGATCAGCAACATCCAGGTGGCTGGCGGTGCGGCGATGTCGGCCCCGATCTACCTGGGGCAGGCCGACCTCACCGATGCAACCGCCACCTTCAACGGTGCGGCGTTCATGGGTGCGCCCACGGCACCGGGTGCCTCGACGCATGAGTTCGACGGCACCTGGAGCGGTTCGTTCTTCGGTGCGACGGCCGACGTTGACACTACGACTGACGACGAGTCGATCACCGCGCCTCTCGCGGCGGCCGGCACCTTCGGCGTCACCAAGTCGATGGGTACGGGCGACGACGAGATCATCGAGAGCTTCGTCGGAGCCTTCGGCGCTCACAAGGACTAAATCGCCAAGACAGTGTTACCTTGAGGGCGGCCTCTTGGCCGCCCTCTTTTGTGTTCGGACAGCAACAGACAACCGACGAGGATCCTTCCGATGCCGCTTGCGCCGCTCCGCAGAACGTTCGCGGCCGCCGTCTGCCTCCTTCTTCTCTGCGCCCCTGCCTGGGGTGTTCCATTTGGCACCCCTCGCCGAGACGGCCGCCTTGTGGGATTGCGAGCGAAAGTCGACAGGCAACAACACGTTGCGATACGATGCCGTCTCCAGCCCAAACATGTGGTGTCGAGTTGCGAGAGGGCCTATAGTTTTCTCACGACTTCGGTGCGATTCGGCAAACGGGAGAGTCCGGTATGTCCACAGGAAAGCTGTTGACGGTCGTTATCTGCGCGACGGCGCTCGTGCTTGCCGCCTGCGGCGGTGGGGGCGGCGTCAGCGTCAACGTGAGCGTCGACAAGGCGAAGGACCAACGCGCGGCCATCGACAGGGCAATCAAGACCGCAGAGATGGCCGTCGAAGCCCTCGGCGGTCATTCCGACGAGGCGGCGCTCGCCGCCGCCAGGGACGCGGTTTCGGCGGCGAATGATGCCGTGACGGCCGCCGGGGCCCTTCCCGCCGCCGAGAAGGCCGCATATCGGACGGCGATCCGGGTGATCGAGAACAACTTTGATGCGGCCGAAGTGATAATCGAGGCAGCCCTGGCGATGGCGTCCGAAAGGCTGTCCATGGCACTGGAAGGGTCGCGGATAGCGGGAATCTCCGCCGCCGTGAATCACGGGGCGGCACCGACGATGTCCGGGAGGGTTCCGGGAGATACCCCGACGCCGGTCGCGGACCTCGAGACCGCCCTCGTCAGGGGCAGCGCATCGACGGTCGACGGCTGGACTCGAGGCCGGTACACCGCCGCCGATGCAACGGCCGGGACCTCCGATACCGTTGTCCTGTACACCAACATCGAGGCTCCGGGCGTCCAGCCGTTCAGCGGCGAGGGGGGCAGGTACAGCGACGCCGATGACCTGGACCCGGACGGCAACCTGCCCATCGTGGATGACACGGACGCGACCCTGATCGCGTCGTCCGCGTTTCCGACCGGGGCGGGGATCAGGGAACACACGGCAGGCGCGGGCGGCTCGGTCGAGGTCACCGGCAGCTTCGACGGTGCCTCTGGCACGTATGTCTGCGTGCCGGCGCCCGATAGCGCCTGCACGTCCGCGGTGAAGTCCGCGGGCGGAGTGGATCTGACGGGTGGAGGCGGATGGAAGTTCGTGCCGGCGCGGGGTGCGGAGGTTGCGACGCTGGATGCCGAGTACCAGTCCTTCGGGTGGTGGCTTCGCAAGACCGAGGGCGGCTGGGCCGTGGGCGTCTTTCACGACGGCACTGGAAGCGCTGCGGATGAGTTCAGCAATCTCGTGGCGCTGGAGGGCACGGTGACTTATAGAGGCCCGGCGGCGGGGAACTTCGCTCTGGACAGCCGGACCGGCGGGGAATTCACGGCCACGGCGATGTTGGAGGTGGATTTCGGCGACGGCACGCAATCCGGCACGGTCGAGGGAACGGTCGACGGTTTCACGGTTGAAGGCGAGGAGAAGCCCTGGTCTGTGGAACTCCAGGCGGCCGAGATTGGCGCTGACGGTGTCATCTCGGCGGGTGGAAGCGCCACGGCGCTCACATACTGGACCGTCAACGAAGAGAGGGCCGCGAACGCGGCGCTCTGGAGCGGCCGGTTCCACGATGTGAACGAGGACCAGGTCCCGTCCGTGGCGACCGGCACGTTCGAGGCCGTTCACGGCGATACCGGGCGCATGTCCGGCGCATTCGGAACAACCTTGCAACCGTAGACGGTGGAGTGAACTCCCCCTCCTGATGGCATCGCGATGCCAGGGTCGCGGCACGATTGTGCAATGAGGAAGGCGGAGGCGTATCTGTAGAGCTTTACTGCGTCCTGCCTTGAGTTTCGTGACCATGAGGACGGCGGAGCGGCAGGCCCGGGGGAAGTTGCGCTTGGGACCCGCAATCTTCTGGTGTGCCGAAGCATGCAGTCGATCAACGCGCAGAGAGGTCATTTGGCGGAGTGCTGGGCCGTCGCGCCGCCGGGACCTCTGCTTCTGAAGTGCCTACAGGCGTCAGGGCCACACTGACGAATGGGATTCACCACCTGTCCGGGCGCTTTCTCCGGCTTGGCCGGAAGTTCGTTTTGGCCTTGGCCTGTGTTCTGCCGTGGGTGTGTCAATGACGGTCGAGAACTGCGCTCTCTCTTGTTTGATGAAGTCAGCGGTTGAACGCTTCACGGTCATGTGCCTGCCGTCAGGCCTTCGGCGGTAGTATCGATGACGGAGAAGCTGCCGGAATCCCGCCGAAAGCAACGTGATCGCGTCGCTTCGCTCCGGGGTGGCTACAATGGTGACATCAGGTGGGTACGTTGGATGACATCGGGCGGCGACATTGGTGACATTCTGCAGGCGGTGCCAGCGTCAACGTGAGTGTCGACACGGCGAAGGACCAGCGGGCGGTTCGGTCGAGTTCATCGGCAGCTTCGACGGCGCCTCCGGCACGTATGTCTGCGAGCCGGCTCCCGGCAGCGCCTGCACGTCCGCGGTGAAGTCCGCAGGCGGAGTGGCACCGGCGGGCGGAGGCGGGTGGAAGTTCGTGCCTGCCGCGGGCGCCGAGGTGCCGACGCCGGACTCCGAGTACCAGTACTTCGGAGGTGGCTTCGCAAGGCCGGGGACGTCTGGTCCGTGGGCGTCTTCCACGACGGTACGGGAAGCGCCACGGACGAGTTCGCCAGTCTCGTTGAGGTGCAGGGCACGGCAACCTACAGAGGTTCGGCGGCGGGGAACTTCGCTCTCGACAGCGGAACCGGCGGGGCATTCACCGCAACGGCGACGCTGGAGGTGGATTTCGGCGGCAGCACAGAACCCGGCACGGTCGAGGGAACCGTCGACGAATTCACGGTAGACGGCGAGATGAAGCCCTGGTCGGTGGAACTCCAGGCGGCCGCAATCATCGGCTCCGACGGCGCGATCAGGGCGGGCGGCGGCTCCACGGCGCTCACATACTGGACCGTCGACGAAGAGACGGCTGCAAATGCAGCGATCTGGAGCGGACAGTTCCACGACGTGAACGAGGACTGGGTTCCGTCTGTGGCGACCGGCACATTCGAGGCCGTTCATGGCGATACCAGACGCATGTCCGGCGCGTTCGGAACGAACCTGCAGCCGTAGGCGATGGAGTGGATTTGCCCTCCCGATGGCATTGCGATGCCAGGGCGCGGTACGATTGTGCGACGAGGAAAGCGGAAGCGATCTGTAGAGTTGTATTGCGTCCTGCCTTGAGTTTCGTGACCACGAGGCGAAGGCGAAAGGCGCGGTATGGTGAGTCTCGTGTCAGAAGGAATGACGGTAGTGGGAATGTCGGCTACTCTCGCCAGACATCCCTGCTGGCAAGGCTGATAACAACCATGGCCACGAATGGCAGTCTGAGAGAGTCGAGGTATTGCCGAGGGGGCGCCAAACCCATGTCGTTGCTGTGCGCCGGCGCGCAGGCATGGCTGGAGGTTGCGGACGACGCGGCGAATCGAGTCGCCTGCACCGGGGGCCGTGCGACTATACTCCCGGCGACATTGCACTGAATCACTACGGAACGGAATGCTCGAGCGCCTTGAGTTGGAAAATGTTGGTCCGGCGCCGGAGATGGCGCTGGACCTGCAACGGCGGCTGAATCTCATCACCGGCGACAACGGGCTCGGCAAGAGCTTCCTGCTGGACGTCGCATGGTGGGCGCTGACGCGGAAGTGGCCGCGGGACCTGAATCCACGCCTGACTTCCGGATATCCGGCACGACCGACGGATGTCGCAAGGCCGGCAAAGTTGCGCTTCGCGCTGACCACCGATGCCGGAAACAGCAGGAGCTTCGAGAGCACGTATTCCGCCCGGGACCAGGGCTGGACCGGACAACCCGGGAGGCCGTGGAGTCCCGGACTGGTGATCCACGCACATGCCGACGGCGGCTTCTCGGTCTGGGATCCGGCCCGGAACTACTGGCGGAGAAGAGGGAATATCGACGTCCAGGATCGGCTTCCAGGGTACGTTTTTTCACCCGAGGAAGTCTGGAGTGGGCTGGAAGTCTCGATCGAGGGCAAGTCGATCAAGGTCTGCAAGGGGGTTCTCGACGACTGGTCGAGCTGGATTCGGGAGAATGGGGAGAGCGCACGCCGCATGGCGGAGGTGGTGGGCGCGCTGACGGTTCGAGGCGAGCCGTGGGAAGTCGGTCCTCTCTTGCGTCTTTCCGTTGATGACGCACAGGATATTCCATCAATCAGAACCGAGTATTCCGATGCTGTTCCCATCGTCCATGCGTCATCCGCGGTTCGCAGGATCGCCGGCCTGGCTTACATGCTTGTCTGGGCCTGGAGTGAACATGTCCGTGCCGCGGGACAGATCGGCGTAAGGGTCGCCGGGCAGGTCATCCTGCTGTTCGACGAAATCGACGCGCACCTTCATCCACGATGGCAGCGCACCATCGTGCCCGCCCTTCTCAGGGTGATGGACCGGCTCACCAATGGGGGTGCGGGCGCACAGCTCATCGCGGCCACACACTCTCCGCTCGTTCTCGCCTCAGTGGAGCCCCACTTCGACCAGGATCGCGACCGGCTGTTTCACCTGGACATCCGCGATGGCCGGGTACAGCTCGACATCGTGCCCTGGGCGGCACAGGGAGACGCGCTCAACTGGCTGGTGTCGGACGTCTTCGGGCTGCGGCAGGCGCGGTCGGTCGAGGCGGAATGCGCCATTGAGGCCGCGCAGGCATTCATGCGCGGTGATGCGCAGCGAAATCCGGAGGATCTGAGAGAAGCCCAGGCGATCCACGAGGAGCTTCAGCGTGTGCTGGCCGGGCACGATCCGTTCTGGCCGCGTTGGGTGGTGTCGACGGAGCGCCAGAGCAGCGGGGAATGATCCGTTTCGAGCGCATTCCCGAGCCGGCGGGCCTCGGCCGGCGGGCCAGGGAGCCGGGCAACGCATGGCTAGCGGCCAATCCCGGCGACGGGCGACCGAAGGATTACTGGACCCCCTTCAAGGGAGAGCTCGCAGTGGGCTTCCGAAATCTCTGCGCTTACTCCGCGATGTACGAGCCGGTTGGGACCGTGGACCACTTCGTAAGCTGCGACGAGGACCGGTCGAGGGCATATGAGTGGGAGAACTACCGCTACTGTGCGGCGTGGATCAATTCGAGCAAGAGCCATGTATTGGCGGGAGACCTGCTCGATCCGTTCGAAATCGAGGACGGGTGGTTCGAACTTCATCTGCCGTCCTTGCAGCTGCGGGTTTCGGACGCGGTTCCCGAAGAGTTTCGCGAGCGCGCCGAGTATGTTGTGGTCAGGCTGCATCTGCGTGACGACGAAAGGATCATGCGTCAACGCAGGGAGTGGTACCGCCTGTATCAATGTGGCGAGATTTCCCAGAGTGGTCTGGAAGGGAAAGCGCCGCTGATCGCGGCGGCGATTGATGGTCTCCGCCGGGAACCCAGGTCCGCGTCAGGCTGCATCTGCCCTGGTGTTGGGCAACGAAGCTGACACGGCTCTACGGAATCCCCGTGGTGGCATTGCGTCTCCCGGCCATACCGGTCGACGGCATCTGGTTCGACAACAACAACGATCCGTTCGTCCGGGAGATTGATGTCGGCATCGGACACGTGTGAGTGACGACTGGAACGACATGCGCCGGCGCGACCTCGAAAGCAATAAGCTCAAGATCGACGATCGTTTCACACCTGTTAGCGACGGTCAGGAAGTGCGTTTATCTGATGAAGTCGCAGTCGGGACGGATCTTGGGTATCGGTTGTCGAGCGTGGCGCACGGTAACGCGACCGCGTTCAAGGGCGTTGCAGCATCCATGTGTGACGTCAGCGATGATGCTGGCGCCGACCGTATGGCCGGCGGTGGTCAAGGAGATTCAGGCGGTGCTGTTCATGCGATGGGACGGTCATCGGTCTGGATGGGTTCGCCGGTGCGGTTGCGGATGAGCATGTCGTTCCAGCAGGCGCCGTTGTGAGTGACGGCCAGGAACTGCACTTATCTGATGAAGTCAGCGGTTGAGTTCATTTCGTTCATGTGCCTGCGGTTGGGCACTGCTCGGTGCAGCCGTCGAGGTCGGGTCGCATGCGGATGGTTCGCGTGTCCCTGGCAATCAGGCGTCGGGCGGCCTCATCGCCGTATCGTGTGGCCTTCCAGGCACAGAAATTGCGGCGTGGGTTCCAGTCCTCGATCCAGGAGGGAATCGTGTCCTTGACTGCGCCGGTGGAGATCACGGCGCATCCCCGTTGTACCGGGAGGTTGTGGAGGGAGAGGATCGACAGGGCGTCGAGTGAGTTGCCTGCGAGGATGACACGGGTCGGCCAGTCGGGTTCTCACGACATCCAGAAGCCACCGGTGTCGACTGGTTCCGTCATGGGCCCGTCGGTCTCGATGCCGACGGCTTCGCGGCCGGCGTTGCGGCGGACGAACACGGGGTTGCCATGGTGGTCGGCGTGGATCATGTCGAGGGCGCGGGCGACGGCTTCGAGGGGACAGGCCCGCAGGGTTTCGGCCCCTACGCGCCGCGTGAGGGGGAGGTGCATCCAGGTGTTGCCTTTGCGGTTCGGCATTGCCCTTTGGCGTCGCGTCGCCAGCGGCGTTCGGCGGTACGCGCCTTCCGGCGTTCCTCGGCCTCCCTGCGGCGCCATGAGTCGCCGTCGATGGGGATGATCTCGGCGTTGTGGACGAGGCGGTCGACCAGGGCGACGAAGCAGGCGGCGCTGGGGAACGGCGGTTCCACCCTGGCCGGCACCATCCGCTTCGAGCTGCATGGCACGTCCATGCGCACCGGCGACGCCGGAACCACAACATGAGCGCGGTGAGGGAGCGCCCCTGCGTCGCTGCGCTCCGGGACGTCCGCGCCAGACGACAGGGTGTGCCGCAGCATGGTGCGCGCGCGGGGTCGCGCATCGCGCGCCCACCATGCATGCACCGCCCGTATTGCGGTCAGGCCTTCGGCGAGGGTGTGAGTGACGGCCAGAAACTGCGCAATCCTGCCGATAGCGACCTGATCGCGCCGCTTCGCTCCGGGTGGCTCAATTGGCGAGGAAGGCCGCTGCGATTCGGCAAACGGGAGACTCCGGTATGTCCACAGGACAGACTGCTGACGGTCGTCATCTGCGCGGCGGGGCCAGCATCAACGTGAGCGGCGAAATGCTCGACGATAGCACTGGTGTTCCTGACCCCGGATCTGAACATGACCTTGCGGCACGTCTGCTCTTCGGCTACTCACACGAAAATGTCGACCGGAAACTGAAAGCAGCGATCGGGAACCTTGGGAAAATCACGCAGGATCTCGAACCATGGTGCACCCTTGCGGCAGAGGGACGTCCGAACGGCTTGCCAGGGCCGTTCTCAAACGACCTGGCGCCATGGCTGTTCGACGGCCACCCTGCCGGTGCCGGCATGCTCTTCCACGTGACCGTGCCGCGCCGGACCGGGCCGGGTTTTCCCGATCGTCCGGCGCCTGGCCCGGATGGTTCGGAAGAGTTGGCGGATAGCGACCGCATCGTCTCCATCCCCGCCGCACGCGGCGAGCGCCCGGCACACGAACGCGTGTTGCAGGCGCTGCGGGCCGCCTGGGGTGACAGCGTTCTGGCGAGATTGCCGGGCGATGCCTGGCTGCGCAGCGGATTCCTCGAACAGCACTGCAGGCTGTTTCACCGCCGTCCCTCCATCTGGCACACTTGGGATGGCCGGAAGGGCGACGGCCCTCATGCCCTGGTCAGCTGCCACAAACTCACAGAAACTGGTGGCGGGAGTCCCCGACTGCCGGAGTCGCTCACCTGCAGCTGCTTGCGGGACTGGATCGGCCGTCGGCACAATGGAGCAAAAGACGGCGAGTTCGATGCCGGGGATCGCCTGGCCGCCACTCTGGAGTTGCATGTCCTGAAGGGCGAACCGCCCTTCGAACCCTTCGTTCGCCGGAAGCCGCTCGAGGATCACCCCACGGGCCGGGATCCCGGCATCAACGGCGGCGTCCGGCTCAATGTCCGCCCATTCATGGCCCGGAACATCCCCGGCGCCAGGAAGGGTGCTGGAATCTCGCGGCTCAAGCCGACTGTCCATTGGAAGAAGGGCCGCGGCAGGGAATCCGTGCGTGAGCAGAGCCGGTTTCCCTGGTTCTGGCGAAGCGGGACGTTCATGGGAGAGCGACCAAATGACCTGCGCTGTGCCGTCGCCGAAAGGAAGGCGGCTCGAGACCGTGCGAGGGACTGGAAATGAAGGAACACTCTACCTTTGCGCAATTCTGGAAATGCGCGTTGCAGGTCAATCCCCATGCGTATGGCGCGAACTATCGCGGCACGGACCACGGCATGGACGCGAACATCTATGCAGAGTCGCTGCGGGACACATGCCTTGCCGAGAAGATCCAGGTCGTGGGTCTAGCGGATCACGGAAGCGTGGCTGCTGCGGAGACCATGCGAAGGGTGCTGATTGATGCCGGCATCGTGGTCTTTCCGGGTTTTGAAGTGGCAACAACCGAAAAAGTCCACTGGGTTTGTCTTTTCCCGGAGGACGCGAGCGGGCAGCAGCTCGAGCGCTACCTGGGCAGACTGGAATTGACCAATCCGGAAGACGGGATAAGGCCATCCAGGCTTGGCGGTCAACAGCTCTTGCAGTGTGTTGACGAGCTCGGGGGGTTCTGTTTTGCGGCGCACGCGACGTCGGACAGTGGTCTGCTGAAGGGAAGATTCAACAACCTCTGGGTCAATGCGAGACTGCGGGCTGCACAGATTCCCGGAAAAATCGATGATCTGCCGCAACAATACAAAGCCATCGCGTTGAACAGGAATCCCGATTACAGGCGTGATCATCCTGTGGCTTTGATCAACGCGAAGGATGTGGCGAAACCTGATGATCTGTGCGATCCACGAGCATCGACCTTTATCAAGATGACGCGACCCTGCTTCGCATCCTTTGTCATGGCCTTCAAGGATCCGGAATCACGCGTCCGATTGGTCGATAGTCACCAGGAACGCTTCTACAGCCAAATCGACAGTATTGCGATTGAAGGCGGTTACTTTGATGGTTTGTCAGCTGAGATATCCGGGCATCTGAATGCCGTTATTGGCGGACGAGGCACGGGCAAGTCTACACTGCTGGAGTGCTTGCGGTACGCGATGGACGTGCCGCACAAGAGTGATGATGCGATCAGGCAGGGCGATCAAGTCGTAAGGGAAAACCTTGGCAAGGCGGGCGGCCGTGTCGTTCTGCAGTTGCGTTCGGCAGCGAACCACATGAAGCCCTATACGGTCGTCCGTCGCTTCGGTGAGCCGCCCCGGGTAATCGATGAGCAGGGCAATGAATCACGGCTACATCCCGGAAGAGACCTGCTCCCCGGTATAGAGATCTACGGCCAGAATGAGATTCACGAGTTGGCGAGGAGTCCCGGTGCACTTGCGCACGTGCTGGATCGGTTTCTTCCCGAGAGCGCGGAGCAACGGGCACGGCTGGACTCGGCATTGCGAAAACTCAGGGAGAATGGTGAGCGACTGGTCAAGTCACAGGAGCAGAAGGATGAGATCGAGAGACACATTGCACAGTTGCCAAGGCTTGAGGAGCAAGTGCGGCAGTTCAGGGAGCAGGGGCTGGAGGAGAGGCTGAGGCAAGTGCCGTTGCTGGAGAAGGAGCGGCAGTTAGGGCCGCGAATTCTGGAGGAAACGAGGCGCACTCGCGACGGGCACCAGCAGTTCGAGGAAGCCCTTCCCGACTTCGTTTTCCTCAGCGACAAGGCGCTGGAAGGCCTGCCGCACGCCGAACTGCTGCAGCGCGGGCGATCGTTTCTGGAGACTCTCAGCGCGACTCTGAAACAGAAACTTGGAGAGATGGACAAGGCCATAGACGAGGCCGAGAGGTCGATCGAAGGTGTGGTTGCTGAACTCGCCCAGGCGTTGGCCAAAGCCGAGACAGGTCTTGAGAGGGAATTCGCCAAGCTGCCCGCAGTCGCCGGCAAGGACGGGAACGAGGTCGGGCGTGCCTATCAGGCACTGCTGCGTGAAATTGAACAGGTCCGGCCTTCGCAGACCCGGCTCAAGACCGTCGAGGCGCTCGTCAAGGAGCTGGAGCAGGGACGCCGCAATCTGTTGGGAGAGATTTCGGATGTCCGCAGTGCACGCACGGCTGCCAAGCAGAAGGCAGTGAAGCGCCTCAACAGGCGCCTCGCCGGCAAGTTGCGGATATCCGTCCTGCCGGATGGCCTGCATCAGCCGCTACGCGAGTTTCTGCAAGGCTTGCCAGGTGTTGGCGAGAAAAAGACGGAATGGGTAGCAAATGCGCAGGATCTGACCGTCTTGGGGCTGGTCGCGGCCATTCGCGAAGGAAAAGACGCGCTCTTGAGCAAGAATTGGGGTCTGACATCTGGCGTTGCTGAAACATTGACCCGAATGACGGCGGCGCAGGTCTATGGCCTGGAGGCGATCGACCTCGAGGACCGGGTGGGCCTGGAACTCAACGTTTCCCACACCGGTGATCGGTACCGGGAACTGGATCGTCTGTCCACCGGCCAGCAGTGCACAGCCATCCTGCACCTGCTGCTCCTCGACAATCCGGATCCTCTGGTTATGGATCAGCCCGAAGACAACCTGGACAACGCCTTCATTGCCGAACGCATCGTGCAGGAGCTGCGCGCGGCCAAGACCGAACGTCAGTTCCTGTTCGCAACCCACAACGCGAACATTCCGGTCTTCGGCGACGCAGAGTGGATCGGAGTGTGCTCCGCATCGGAAGATGGCGCGGAAATGCCGGTCGATGAGCAAGGGTCCATCGACATACCGGCGATTCGCGATCGGGTGGCCAACATTCTGGAAGGTGGCAAGGAAGCATTCATGCAACGCAAAGAGAAGTATGGGTTCGACTACTGATGACTAAGTCCGAGCTTCTCGAACTGATTGCGAATGGCGAGAATTCCGGTGTGGAGTTCAAACGCGACGATCTGCGGCCCGAGCTGATGGCGAAAGAGGTTGTGGCACTGGCCAATTTTCTGGGCGGTCGCATACTGCTGGGGGTTGATGACGACGGCACAATCACCGGAATTCAGCGGGCGGATCTTGAGCGTTGGGTGATGGATACAGTATTCGGCCGTTACGTGCATCCCATGATGATCCCCTTCTATGAAGAGGTTCAGGCGGATGAGAAGCATAGGGTTGCGGTAATCACCGTCAGCCAAGGAGTCAGCAAGCCGTATGTCGTTCGGAGCAGGGGCCGCGAAGACATCTATGTCCGAGTTGGTAGTACGTCCCGGTTGGCAAGTCGGGAGCAACAGGCGCGGCTGCATGCCCTGGGTGGCATGCTGCATCCGGAATCGCTGCCAGTGTCAGGTAGCGGTTTGCAAGACCTCAGCCTGGACCGACTCAAGGACTATCTATCAACGGTCGTTGGGGACAAGACCCTCCCGGCGAATGACGAAGAGTGGCGGAAACGTCTCTGTGGCTTGGGGTTCATGGCTGAACGCCTGGACGGCCCAGCCGTTTGCACGATCGCGGGCCTCGTCCCATTTGGACACGCGCCGCGTCGACTCTTGCGTCAGGCGGGTGTCCGGTGGTTGGCGTTCGAGGGCGAGGATAAGTCGTACAAGGCGCTTGACGACCGCACGATCGACGGTGCGCTGGTTGCTCTTTGGAAGACAGACGAAGAAGGGAATCGTGCGCTTGTGGAAGGTGGGCTCATTGAAAAACTCGCCGATGCCATGCAGCCATTCATCACCGAGGAAGTGGACGATGTGGACATATCGATGCGTCGCGACCGACAATGGTTGTATCCGGTGGAAGCGCTGCGCGAGGCAATTGTGAATGCGCTCGCTCACCGCGACTGGACTCGCCACGAGGAAATCGAGGTCGTGAGGTACGCGCATCGTCTGGAGGTGCTAAGCCCTGGCGCATTGCAGAATTCGATGACGGTGGAAAAGATGATTGCCGGCCAACGATCTCCGCGCAATCCGTCAATTGTTGAGGTACTGCGTGACTACGGTTACGTGGACGCGAGGGGAATGGGGGTGCGCAACAAGATCATTCCGCTCTTGCTGGAGCACAACGGAACAGTGCCGGAATTCATTGCAACCGAGGATCATCTCAGGCTCGTCTTGCGCGATGGTCCGGCGCAATCAGAGACTTTGGGCTGATATGCAAACGAGCCCTTCCATTGAGGGAAGCGGCAACGCGGTCGTTGAGGCGCTTGTAGGTTCTCTAGCGGCTGCGGCCGCCACCAACCATGATGTTGGGCGCGTTGATCGCGACCTATCTTGGGGAGAACCTGGCGAGCGGGCGCTGGTATGTGTTCAGCGGCCGCCCGCCGTACGATGGTGAAGGTTCTCGGCTTCGAGCATGGCGGGTTCTTCATCTGGTCCGAGCGGCTGGAGCGGGGCCTGTTCGCGTCGCCCGATCCGCGGAGCGGAAGCCGCTGTCGCGGAC
>Ga0209544_1002612_pt1 | contig 15690 bp, 17 predicted proteins | sample MesohylPK_FD_187297 | JGI IMG/M metagenome (GOLD analysis project Ga0209544, IMG submission 187297) | Host-associated microbial community of the marine sponge Aplysina aerophoba from Gulf of Piran - sponge mesohyl, lysed by proteinase K... | ecosystem: Host-associated > Porifera > Sponge >...
CGAAGTGGGTCCGGCGCCGCCGCAGCCGCCGCGCCGGCCTAGTCCGTGGTGAGAACCGTCACGGGCCGCTCGGGCGCAGGTCAGGAGACTGCAATCTCGATCCGCCTTGCTGACTGACCGTGAACGTCCTCGGCGCGCTCCGGGTCGAGGGGACAACGCTCGCGGCCGAGCGCGCCGGCCGTTGCGCTACCAGAGTATCGGTGCCGGATAACGTGCGATTTCGGGATCGGGCGTCACGAGGGTCATCCCGTGCAGGATCGCCTGCGACACCAAGCCCCGGTCGAACGGATCGGCATGGTGCGGGGGCAGCAGCGCGTCGTGCGCCGCGCAGGCCTCGTCGAAGGCCAACGGCCGCAGTTGCAGCCACTCGCGCCGGCCGGCCACGTAGCGTCCGGGCGGCTCAGGCAGCGGCAGCCGGCCGAGCCGATACTTGATCGCGATCTCCCACGCCGAGAGCGAGCTGAAGTAGACCTCGTTCGCCGGAGCGCGGCACGCCGTGCGCGCCGCCGGCGACAACTCGGGGTCGTCGGCCGCCAACCACAGGAACGTGCAGGTGTCGACCAGGAGCTTCACGGCTCGTCGTCAATGCCGAACGCCCGGAGCAGCTCGTCCGGCAGCGGCTCGAAGAAGCTGTCGGGCACCTTCATCCCGCGATCGATGCCGACCGGCCGCTCCTTCGGCGGCGGTTCCGGAAGAGCCCGGATTTCGGCTATCGGCACGAACGGATTGCGGAACGCCAGCCTCTCGACCATGAAGCCGGACTGCATGTCCTCGGTGTGGAGCGTCGTACACGCGCCGTTCAGGGCGGCCCGCACGACGAGCGCGTCCCAGATCGACAGCCGATGCAGCCTGTGCAGATCGATCGCCGCGACCACATCGCTGACGCCGAGCGTCACGACGTCGAAACGCGAGTACTGCACGATGCGCCGCCTGGCGTCCTCGCTGCTCATCCCCAGCTTCCGGGTGGCCGCCGCAAAGAACTCCTGCAGAACCTGCAATGACAGAACGCCGCGCCGCTCGCGCAAGAGGCGCCGAATCAACTCGCGGGCGCAAGCTCGCTTGCGCGGGTCCCGCGCATCGTGGGCATGGATGAGAACGTTCGTATCCAGGAACTCACGACCGTTCATGCAGTTCCTCGCGCGTCCATGGGCCTTCCGAGCGATAGTCTTCCTCGGCCCACAGCGCATCGAGCTGCGCGACCACCGATTCCACCTCGTCTACCTGCGTCAGCTCGTTCAGAAAGTCCCGGACGATCTGGTTCAGGCTGGTGCCCCGGACGGCAGCGATGCGTCGGGCTTCCGTGACGACCCGATCCTCTATGGACAACGTTACGTTCATCGCTCACATGGTATGTGTGCACGTAATACGTGTCAATGCTGTACGATCCGGCCATGCGGATGCCGATCCGGCTCCCGCCGGCCGACGTCCGTCCCTTCGACGTAGTCGGATTCGGCCTCAACATGACCGACCTGCTGGTCGTGCTCGAGCGCTTTCCCGAGCCCGACTCCAAGCAGCCGGTCCGGCGGCAGGTGTACTCGCCGGGCGGGCAGGCGGCGAGCGCCATGGTGGCGTGCGCGCGGCTCGGCTGGCGCGCCCGGTACGTCGGCTGCTTCGGCGACGACGAGAACGGCCGGCAGGGACGGTCGAGCCTCGCCGACGAAGGGGTCGACATCGATGCGTGCCGGGTGGCGTCCGATACGCGGAACGGGATGTCCGTGATTCTCGTCGACGAGCGGACCGGCGAGCGCACGGTGCTCTGGTCCCGCGATCCCGGGCTCAAGCAACGGCCCGACGACATCGACGCGGCGGCCGTGTGCGCCGGCCGGGTGCTGCTGGTCGACTGTCACGATACCGCCGCCTCGACCACAGCGGCGCGCCATGCACGACGGGCCGGCGTCCGCACCGTCATCGACGTCGAGCGCGTACGAGACGGCATCGACGCGCTGCTCCCGGAGATCGACATGATCATCACGGCGCGGGACTTCCCGGCCGCCCTGACCGGCAAGGGCGCCCCCGGCGCGGCGCTGCGGGCCATCCGCGACGCCTACCGCCCGGCGCTGGTCTGCATGACGCTCGGCGCGGAGGGGAGCCTGGCCCTGGTCGGCGACGCAGAGATCAGAACGCCCGGGTTCCGCGTGCCGGTGGTCGATACCACCGGCGCCGGCGACGTCTTCCGCGGCGGGTTCATCTCCGGGTGGCTGCGCGGCGGCGATGCTTCAGAGGTCGAGGACGTGCTGCGCTATGCGAACGCGGTGGCGGCGCTCAAGTGCCGCGGACTGGGCGCACGAGAGGCGAGCCCGACGCCGGCGGAGGTAGACGCCCTGCTCGCAACAGCCTGAGTCGGCACGAGTCGGCATCTCAATGCCAGACGCTTCCGCCAGCCGGGTCATGAACCAGTTCCAACGGCGCCGTCGCACGGCAGGTGCGCCCGCGCTCCACTATCCGTGACCTGCAGGCCGCGGTTCGAGTCCTGAATCATTTCCGGGCTGAAGTCAGGCCCCACCTCCTTCACCTCCGTCGGCTGCACCCAACAACTCCTTCACCAGGAAACGGGTCTTGGCCGGCACCCGCTCGTGTGGGTAGTAGCGTGCGATTCGCTCGAACACCTGCGCCGGCTCGACGAGCCCGAGATGCCGGATGAGGAACGCGACGTCGCCGGCGTCGTGCGTGTCGAACTGCGCCGACACGCACTTCATCGCGAGCATGTACTCGGCCGTGGGTGCCCAGACCCGCAGATTGGGAAGATCCAGCACCTGGATCCTGGGGGGCGAGGACACCAGGAACCCCTTGGCCGCATCGTTCAGCCAATCGTCCGCGACGCCGTATGTGCGGGCCACCACCCGGGCCGCATCCCGGATCTCGCGCGTCGGTGCGAACACGGCGTCCACGTCCTTCGTGCTCTCACGGGCCTGAAAGACGAGACACATCACCGCGACGCCGAGGAGCCCAACCTCGCCCACGACCGAGCGCCTGGCGAGCTCCTGGTCGAGCGCGGAGAAGAGCGCCCGAATGCGATCGCCGCTCAACACGTTCACGCCCGTTCGAGGAAGTTGGCGAGGACGAACACGTTGCGCGACCGGAACGGCACCGGGCTCTCGACGAGCGCCGACGCCTTGAGGCTCTCGAAACCGGAAACGAACCAGGGACGGTCGAGGCACCCGACGCCGCCGGTCCACTGCGGAGCGCCGAAACCGCACTCGCCCGCCAGCGTTTCGGCGACTCCCGCCACCAGGGCGCGCAGCCGCTCGGGCAAGTCCCCCGCCGGCGGCGTCTCCAACTCCGCCGCCGACCGCGAGCGGCGCACTGCGTCCACGCTGTCCATCAGGTGGTGGCGCCACGATTCTTCCCCGTCCTCCAGTATGCGCAGGGACGCGCAGAACAGCGAGCCCGGCGGTTCGAGAAGAACGCGAGCGACCGCGCGCCGCACACCGCTGCGCGGTAAGCCGAATGCCTGGACGACGCGCTCCAGGCTCGACAGGCGGGCATCGTGCGCCGGCGACTCGAGCAATTGCACTCCCCGGGAAAGAGAGCCCCGCGCGCTGGGCGAGCACACGCTGGGACAGCCCGCAACGCTGGCGGATCGTGCGGATCAACTCCACGCAGACGAGGATAGTCGACTAACTTTACTACGTCACCGCCCGGCGCCGGACAACGGCCTCCGGTCCCTGAGGCGCCAAACGGGGTCACGGCTGCTCCGGAATCAGACTCATCGGCACCGTCGCGTGGCGGATCCGGCGCCGGTTCCACGTGTAGGTGAGCTGCAGGTTCCCGTTCGAGTCCTGGATCAGCGCCGGGTACGACAGCTCGCCGCGCTGACCCTCCGCGAGCTCCTCGACGACGAGGAAGTCCTCCCACGTGACCCCGTCGTCGAACGACACGGCGAGCGAGAGCGGTGTGCGCCGGGTGGACGAAGGGTTGTAGAGCAGGATGCAGCGCCCGTCGTCGAGGCGCACGGCGTCGATGCCGGCGCTCGGATTGTCCAGGTCGGTCAGCTCGAGCGGCGTCCAACTACGTCCCCCGTCATGCGAGATGGAGGTCGCGATCTTCCCCAGCCGGCGGGGCGTCCTCATGAACGCGCGGATGACGCCCGGCTCGATCTCCAGCAGGGTCGGCTGGATGGATCCGATGCGGTCCCGCTCGGGGTCGCCGAAGAGCAGCGGCCCGTGCTTGCTCCACGACGCGCCCCCGTCGGCGCTGATCTCCATCCACGACGACCACGTCCGGTAGCTCTCCAGGGACGTACCGGCCAGTATTTCGCCGCCGGCGAGCCGGATCGGCTTCGCCCGCACCGGGCCCAGCATGCCCGCGGGCAACCAGACCGGCTCGGTCCACTGCTCGCCCGATGTCGTGGACTGCATGTAGGCCCCGCTCCACGCGCGTGGGCTCGGGCCGATCTTGAAGTAGAGCCAGATCGTGTCCCCGTCGCCACGAAACAGCACGGGGTTCCAGGCGGGCTGATCCGGTTCCTTGTAGAGCTGCGCGGGAGGCGACCAGTCGCCGCCCGGCGGCTTGCGCGACGACCAGACGCCGACGTCCTTCTCTCCCTCGCCCGAGCCGCCGAACCAGGCCGCGATCAGCGTCCCGTCCCGCGCTTCGACGATGGTCGAGGCGTGCGCCCGCGGGAAGGGCGCTTCGTCCCAGATGAAGTCGAGCGTGTGCTCCTGCGCCCAGGCGGTCGTCGCCAGCGCGACGAGGAGGAACGAGAAAATCGCGCGCGTTCGCATGATCGTGTCCGTCCTTTCGACGATGCCCGGCGCACCCGACTGCCACTCGCGAGTCCGCCGGGTGCCGCGCCACAACTATAATCAGCGGAGTCTCATCCAGTAGACGCCTCTCGAACCGGAGGTAACCAGATGCGCAAGACATGCTTCACGGCGTTCGCGGTTGCAGCGATCGTGCTCACGTTCGCGGCCGGGCCCGCCCTGGCCCAATCGGCCGGCGGCGACATGCCGATGCGGACGCCCGACGGGCACCCGCACATCTCGGGCACCTTCACCTTCCGGACGCTGACCCCGATGCAGCGGCCGGCCCAGTTCGAGGGACTCGAGACGCTGAGCCCGGAGCAGGCCGCGGCGTTCGAGGCGTCGGAGCGGACGCGCCAGAACCGCGATCTGTTCGACCCCGAGACCGGAGCGCCGAACGCGGGCTACCAGTCGCGCGCCGACGGGGGCGTGCTCTCCTACAACGAGTTCTGGTACGAGCGGGGCATCGAGCTGACCTCCGACAAGCGGACATCGCTCATCGTGGATCCGCCCAACGGGCGCTATCCCCCGCTGACCGACACCGCCCGGCAGGCCGACCGGGAGCGGGCCGCCTACCGCCGCGAGCACATGTACGACTCCTACGAGAACCGGAGCACGGGCGACCGCTGCATCGTGTTCGGCAAGTCGGGCCCGCCGATCCGGTCCGGCGCGTACAACAACAACCTGATGATCTTCCAGACGGCCGACCACGTCGCGATTCTCACCGAGCAGGCGCGCCAGGCGCGGATCATCCCCCTCGTGGACACCGAGAAGCCGGCGTTGGAGCAGTGGGCCGGCGTATCGCGCGGCCACTGGGAGGAAGAGACGCTGGTGATCGAGACCACTCAGTTCCGCGACTGGGGCAACGGGCGGAACGGCCCGAGCGTGCACCTGATCGAGCGGCTGACACGGCTCGATCCCGATACCCTCGCCTACGAGTACACGGTGACCGACCCGGCGCGGTACACCGCCCCCTACACGGTCACGATGCCGTTCCGGCGTCTGGGCGGCGAAATCTACGAGTACGCGTGCCACGAGGGCAACATCGGGCTGTACGGCATCCTCGCCGGCGCCCGGAAACTCGAGCGGGACGGGCGCGAGCTGCGTCCCTGAACCCCGTCGAGCGAAGGAGTCAGCGATGAGTCGTCTTTCTCGTATGCAAGTCGGGTTCGGTGCGCTGGTCCTGGCGGCGAGCGTCGTTTCGCTGTCGCCGACGCCGGCATGGTCCCAGCCCGCGCCGGCAGGGGATTGGACCCCGCCGCAGACTCCCTGGGGCGACCCCGACATCGGAGGCGTCTGGAACAGCTCCACCGTGACGCCGCTCCAACGTCCGGAAGCGCTGGCCGACAAGGCGTTCCTGACCGCGGAGGAAGCGGCGGCCATCGAGCAGGGGGTCGTCGACGCCAACGCCCGCGCCAACGCGCCCAGCGTCGTGCGCAGCGAGCCGCTGCCGGTGGGCGGCAACGTCGGCGGCTACAACGCCTTCTGGCTGGATCGCGGAACCACCGTCGTCCCGACGCGGCGCACCTCGCTGGTCATCGATCCGCCGAACGGGCGCCTGCCCGCGCTCACGCCCGAGCACGAAGCGCATGTCACGTCGCCCGAGCGGCAGCGCCTGAAGGCCATCCGGGAAGGGTTGGTGCCGGCAGACTCGCACGAGCAGTTCGACTACGGCGACCGCTGCATCTGGTACCGCGGCGTCCCGTCGCTGCCCACCGCCTACAACAACAACTACCACATCGTGCAGACGGCCGACGTCATCGCCATCGTGCAGGAGCACATCCACGACGTGCGCTTCATCCACCTCGACGGCCGGCCGGCGATCGACGAGGGCATCAGCCAGTTCGGCGGCCACTCGCGCGGGCGCTGGGAAGGCGACACGCTCGTCGTCGAGACCACCAACTTCGGTCATCGGGCCTACCTGTTCTCGTCCGGCCCCGGCGTACAGGGCGGCATCAACTGGGACCTCAGCCCGGCCCTGCGGGTCGTCGAGCGGTTCACCCGCGTGGGGCCGGGGACGCTCGACTACCAGTTCACAGTCGACGATCCGAACGTCTGGACCCGCCCGTGGACCGGCTCGTCGCCGTGGGCGCAGAGCGACCAGCCCATGTTCGAGTACGCCTGCCACGAGGGCAACTACGGGCTGACGAACATCCTCGCCGGATCGCGCGCCGAGGAGGCCAGAGACGCGGCGCGCTGAATCGAGCCGCGACGGAATGAAGCGCAAGCTGCCGCTCGGCATCCAGACCTTCCGCAAGATTCGGGAGCAGGACTGCTACTACGTCGACAAGACGGCCTACGCCCGGCGTCTGGTCGAGGAAGGCGACCACTATTTTCTCTCGCGCCCGCGGCGGTTCGGGAAGAGCCTGTTCCTGGACACCCTGAAGGAGCTGTTCGAGGGCAACGAGCCGCTGTTCCGCGGGCTGGCCGTACACGACGGGTGGGACTGGTCGGTGCGGCGGCCGGTGGTGCGGCTCGACTTCGGCAGCGGGAGCTACGGCCGGCCGGATGACCTGCACCGGGAGGTGATGGAACAGCTCGACGCCATCGAGGAAGACGCGGGCGAGAAAACCGAGTACGACACGGCGCCGGGCCGCCTGCGCCACCTCTTGCGCGCTCTGCACCGCCGGACCGGCCAGCGCGTGGCGGTGCTGGTGGACGAGTACGACAAGCCGATCCTCGATGCGTTGAAGACGCCGGAGGTGGCCGAGGCCCACCGGGACTACCTGCGCGGGCTGTACTCGGTCACCAAGACCAGCGACGCCCACATCGCCTTCAGCTTCCTGACCGGGGTCAGCAAGTTCGCGAAGGTCAGCCTGTTCTCCGGCCTCAACAACCCGACCGACCTCACGCTGGATCCGGCATGCGGTGCGATCTGCGGCTACACGGAGGCGGACCTGGACACGGTGTTCTCTCCCGAGCTGCCCGGTCTGGACCGGGATCGGGTCCGGGAGTGGTACAACGGCTACAACTGGCTCGGCGAAGAGCGGCTGTACAACCCCTTCGACGTTCTCCAACTGTTCCGCAGCCGCCGCTTCCGGCCGTACTGGTTCGAGACCGGCACGCCGGCGTTCCTCATCGACACGCTGATAGGTCAGAAGGTCAGCATCCCCTCCCTGGACGGCCTGCGGAGCGACGACGAGCTGCTGTCGAAGTTCGACGTACGGGACGCGGCGCCGGAGGCGTTGCTGTTCCAGACCGGCTACCTGACGATCCGGGAAGAGGAGACGGGCCTTCTCGGCGCACCCCTGTACCGGCTCGGCTACCCGAACCACGAGGTGCGCTGGAGCCTGAACAAGAGCCTGCTGGCGGCGCTGACGCCGCCGGACTGCACCCGCCGGAACCCGGACCCCAGGCTGGTCGAGCGACTGCGCGCGAGCGACCTCGAGGGCGTCGAAGCGCTGCTGCGGGGGCTGTTCGCCGGCATCCCGTACGAGTGGCACACGCGGAACGAGATCGCCCGCTACGAGGGCTACTACGCAAGCGTGTTCTACGCCTGGCTGGCGGCGGTCGGGCTGGACGTGACCGTGGAGGACAGCGGCGCCGCCGGGCGCGCGGACCTGGCGGTACGGCTCGACGGGAACGTGTACCTGTTCGAGTTCAAGGTGGTCGAGCAGGCGCCGAAAGGGTCGGCGCTGGCGCAGTTGAAGACGAAGGGCTACGCCGACAAGTACCGCCACCAGGCGCAGGAGATCCACCTGATCGGGGTCGAGTTCAGCCGGCGGGCGCGCAACGTCGTGGCGTTCGAGACCGAGCGCGCCTGACGGCGAGCGGGAACCTGGCACCATCGCGCCAGCGGCGGCCAGCGCCTGCAGGTGCACTACTCCCTTCGGACTTCCGGCGGAAACGCACGCACCTCACGGCGTGCCGAACGCCCGGCCGCGACGGCGACGAGAACGGCCCGGCGCCGAATCCGCGGCGGGATTCCGGCTCGGCGACCGGCTCGCGCTCAGCCCGAGAGCGCCGCGCACGCGCGCTGAATCCGCATGCAGGCTTCCCGGAGCCGCTCGGTCGCAAGCGCGTAGGAGACGCGGAAGTACGGCGAGCTGCCGAACGCCTCGCCGTGCACCACCGCGACCTCCTCGGCATCGAGGAGATACTTCGCGAAGTCGGCGTCCGTGTCGATGACGCCACCCCTCGGCGTGCGCTTGCCGATCGTCTCCCGGCAGTCGACGTAGAGATAGAACGCGCCGTTCGGCACCCCGCAGGAGAGCCCCTCTGCCTGGTTGAGCATCGAGCCGGCCAGGTCGCGCCGCTCCCGGAACACCGCCACGTTGTCCTGAATGAACGCCTGATCGCCGTCCAGGGCTTCCACCCCTGCCCACTGGCTGATGCTCGACGCGCCGCTGGTGGTCTGCGACTGGATCTTCGCCATCGCGGCGATCAGCTCCTGCGGCCCCGCCCCGTAGCCGATGCGCCACCCGGTCATGCAGTAGGCCTTCGAGAGCCCGTTCATGGTCAGCGTGCGTTCGTGCAGATCGGGCGCGACCTGCGCCAGCGTCGAGAACGGCTCGCCGTCGTAGATGATGTGCTCGTAGATGTCGTCCGCGAGCACCCACACGTGCGGATGCCGCCGCAGCACCTCGGCGAGCGCCTCCAGATCCCGGGCCGAATACACAGCGCCGGACGGGTTGCAGGGGTTGTTCAGAATCAGCCACTTCGTCTTCGCGGTGATCGCTTCGGCGAGCTGCTCTGCCCGCAATCGAAACCCGTTCGCCGCCTCGGTGGCGACCACCACCGGCTTGCCACCCCCGAGCAGCACCATGTCCGGATAGCTCACCCAGTACGGCGCCGGAATGACGACCTCCTGGCCGGGATCGAGCGTCGCGGTGAGGGCGTTGTAGATGACCTGCTTGCCGCCGTTGCAGACGAGCACCTGGTCGGGTGCGTAACGCAATCCGTTCTCCCGCTCGAGCTTGCGACAGATCGCCTCGCGCAGCTCCGGGATGCCGGTCAGCGGCGGGTACTTCGTCTTGCCTTCACCGATGGCGCGCACCGCGGCGGCCTTGACGTGGTCCGGCGTGTCGAAGTCCGGCTCTCCCGCGGAAAGGGCGATAACGTCGCGGCCGGCCCGCGCCATCTCCATGGCCCTCGCCGTGATGACGGCGGCGGGCGAGGCCTTGATGCGGCTCATGCGCCGCGCGGCGATGGTCATCGACGTCCCGCCGCCTCGGCCTCCGCCCTGCGATTCCCGGCCAGGATGTTCTCCAGGCCGTAGTTGCCCTCGTGGCAGGCGAACTCGTAGATCGGCAGCTCGCTCCGTTGCATCGGCAGCTCGACCGACCAGGGCCGCTCCCAGGTGTCCGGATCGGTCACCGTGAACTGGTAGAGCAGCGTATCGGCGTCGACGCGCGTGAAGCGCTCCACCAGCTTCCGGTTGCGGCCGGTGTTCCGCCACGTGGTGTGCGTCCGGTCGTCGTTGAAGTTCACCGTCTCGACCACGAGCGTGTCGCCGTCCCAGTAGCCGCGCCCCTCGCCGACGTACTGGCGGATACCGTCGGCCGGCGCGGGCCGTCCGTCGAGCGGAATGACGCGCACCGTGTGCATCATCTCGTTCATGATCGCGACGTGGTCCGGCGTCTGGAACAACTGCATGTTGTTGTTGTAGACGCCCGGCAGCATCGGCGGCCCGGCGTTGCCGCTCATCAGGCAGCGGTCCGAGTTGCTGAAGTCGAGGTACGACGCCGCCGTACCGACGGTGTCGCTGAACGAGGAGCGGGATCCCATGGTCCGCGCCCGCTCCCGCCCCGCCTCGGTCAGCTCGGGCAGCCGGCCGTCGGACGGGTCGACGACGAGCGAGGTGCGCCGGGTGCTGACGGCGGTCGTCCCCCAGTCGAACCAGAAGATGTTGTAGGAGCCGGTCTGCCCCTGCAGGCTCGGATGATCCGGCGAGTCGAGCCAGCGGCCGGGACGTCCGCCCGCGGTCGGAATGGCGACCGTGCGCTGCGCCGGGCGCTCCTCCATCGCCCGGATCCGGGCGCGTTCGTTCTCCTCGATCTCCGCTGCCTCTTCCCGGGTCAGGAACTCCCGGCCGCCGAACCGTTCCGGACGCTCCAGCGGGGTGCGGGTCTTGTACTCCCAGACGCCCCCGAGGTCCGGCTGGCCCCAGGCCGTGCGAGGCGCCGGCTCGGGCTCCTCGGTCTGGGCATCAGCATGCGTTGCAGCCAGGCAGCCAGTTGCGACGACACAGGCGAGCGTGACGGACAGGGACCGCATCTCTACTCCTCCACCGGCGGATACACGCCGCCGATCACCGCAAGACACAACCAATCCGAGAGAATACCGCGCTGCGCCAGGTTGCGGCGACACTCGGACCTTCCGGGGGGTGCGCGACAGGAAATGAGGACTTGCGTGGGCCGCGCCTCGTCGCGCCTTGCCACGCGGGCGTGTCGCCGCTCTCGGTGTTACGCGGGATCTCACCACGGACTACGCCGGCTCGGCGGCAGCGGCGGCGCCGTCCTCGGTCCGGGGTTTCCACAACACGTCGATCGCGTAGCCGAGATCGAGCCGTTCGCCGTGCCAGTCCGGGGTCGCCGTGTCCGGTCCGATCTGGATGCCAGCCGCGGCGAGGCGGTCGGTGGGTGCCAGAGGCAGCCCGTTCCAACGGGGCGCGGCCGGCACGGCGGGAAACGGCCGGCCGTCGGGCCAGCAGAACGTGGCGTCGCCGGACGGACCCATCCGGACCAGGAAGCCCTCCTCATGGACCGCCCGGTGGTGCCGGCGGCACAGCAGCACGAGGTTGTCGAGCCGGGTCGGCCCGCCGTCGGCCCAGTGCTCGACGTGATGGGCGTTATGCCGACATCGGCATAGTGCCCACTATGCCGATGTCTGGATTATGTCGAGGTTGGGCGCCGATGCCGCGACGGCAGCCATCGGCGCCCAAGGAATATCGTCATAATCACAGCCCTTCGAGGAAGTCGAGGAGCGAGTCGGAGGGCCGATAGCGACCGGCATGGACGCTGGCGGGAGCGACCCTCGCGAGCGCGCGTTCTTTCAGGGCGAGGTCGGCATGGATGTAGATGCTGGTGGTGTCGACGTGCTCGTGTCCGAGCCACAGGGCGATGACGGTGGTGTCGACCCCGGCGTGCAGCAGCCTCATGGCCGCGGTGTGTCGTAGCGTGTGCGGGGTGACGGTCTTCTCGCCGAGAGAGGGACAGGCGCGTGCAGCGGTGGCGACATGCTTCGCGAGTCGCTGTGCCAGGGCGTCTCGGCTGAGAGGTTGGCCGGACCGGGTTGGGAAGACCGGTGCGTCTGGGATGTCGTTGCGCTCGGCGAGCCAAGTTCTCAGGGCTGCGGTCAGCGGTCGGGTGAGGGGCGTGATCCGCTGCTTGCGTCCCTTTCCCAGACAGTTGACGTACGCCCCCCGAGCGAGGTGCAGGTCCGCACGTCGCAGGCCGATGAGTTCCGAGGCGCGCAGCCCCGTCTGGATCGCGAGGGCGAGGAGGGTGTGGTCGCGGCGGCCGGTCCACGTCGTGCGGTCGGGTGCGGCGAGCAGGGCGTCGACTTCGCCATCGGCCAGAAAGGTCACAAGCCGGTACGGGCTGCGCTTGCGCGGAATCGCGAGCACGCGAGCGATCACCGCCGCGTGCTCGGGATGCTCCAGGGCAGCGTAGCGGAACAGCGCGTGAATGGCGGACAGGCGCGCGTTTCGGGTACGCACGGTGTTCGCGCGGTCATGTTCGAGATGAGCCAGGAAGTGCCCGACGAGGGGCGCATCGATGTCTCCGATCTCCAGTTGCGAGGGCGCTTTGGCGAGGTGGTCGGCCGCGAAGCGGACGAGCAGGCGCCACGCATCGCGGTATGCGGCGATGGTGTGCGGGCTGGCGTGGCGCTGCTGAACCAGCCGGTGGGTGAAGAACGCCTGGAGGGTGGGAGCGAGGGCACTCATGGCTGGGCTCCCGGATGGCGTTCGAGGCGGTCGGCGGCCAACTGCATCAGCTCGGGCGCCGCCGAGAGATACCAGTAGGTGGACTTGGGGTCGATGTGCCCGAGATAGGTCGCCAGCAGCGCGAGCCGCGCCTCGGGGTCGTGGTCGTGCCGATAGGCGTCGAGCAGGGTGCACACCGCGAACCGATGTCGAATGTCATGCAGCCGTGGCCGACAGACCGTCGAACGCGGCGTGAGACCGGCGCGCTGCACCAGTGCGCTGAACGTCCGCTGCACGCTGCAATACCGCAGTCGGGTGCCGGCGGTGGACACGAACAGGGCGGCAGCGTGCCGGGCCGCCGGCCGGTCCGGCCGGCGGAGGTACTGCTGGACTGCGCTGGCGGCGGTGGGGTGCAACGGCAGCGCGCGGGATTTCCCGAACTTGCCTTGGCGAATGGTGACCAGGCCCTGCGCGGCATCGAAGTCGCGCCGGTCGAGGGCGATGGCTTCGCTGATCCGCATCCCGGTCACGACCAGCAGACCGAGCAGCGTCCGATACGTCGCCGCCCGGTGTGCGGTGCGCAACCGGGACGTGGCGGCGAGCAGAGCCTCGATCTCTTCGTCGGTGTAGAGGTAGGGCGTGGCGCGGGGGGTGCGCGCCCGCAGCAAGTCGGCGGACGGTATCTCCGTCGCGGGGTCGATCGTGTGCAGGAAGGTCGCGAAGCGGCGGACCACGGTGAGCCTGCTTCTCCACCACCAGCTCGGCGCCTTCCCGGCGGGGAGTGTCGCCCAGGCGAGGGCGGTGTCGGTGCGCAGGCGGGTTTCCCCGCGCTCTTCGAGATAGGTCAGGAATTGCCCGAGGAGCTTCTCGGGGCGGGCCAAGCGATACCCCATGGCCCGGCGCAACGCCAGATAGTCGGCCAGGGCTCGACGCAGGAACGTCATGCTGCACCTCCCGGCCACGCGCGTGCGATGGTACGCAGGGCGTCGTAGTCGACCTTCGTGTAGATCGCCGTGGTCTGCAGGCGGTCGTGGCGCAGGAACTGCTGGATCTCGGACAGGGGGGCACCGGCGCGGAGCAACTGCGTGGCTGCGAAGTGGCGCAACCGATGTGCGTGGATGCAGCCGAGGCCGGCCCGTCGCGCGGCGGCGGCCACGATACCCGTCACAGTGGTGGGGCTCAGCGGCCTGAGGGGCGCGAGCAGCCGAACGAAGACGGTGCGTCCCTGGGCGTGAGCTGGTCGCTGACGGAGGTATGCCGTGATCGCCTTGCCCACGTCTGTCGGGAGGGGCATGCGCTCGGCCCGGCGTCCCTTGCCGTGCACGACGATCTCACCGGCGCGCCACCGCAGGTCGTCGAGACGCAAGGTAGCCACTTCGGCGGCGCGCAGGCCGAGACGGGCCAGCGTGGTGATGACCGCAAAGTCGCGGCGGCCTCCGAGAGTCCGACGGTTGCAGACGGCGAGCAGACGCTGAACGTGATCGGGCTCGAGGTGCAGCGGCAGCCCCACCAATCGCCGACCGGCTACCGACGGGACAGCCGCAGCCAGCGAACGCGTGACCGCCCCGGTGAGGTGAAGAAAGCCCAACAGCGAGCGTAGTGCTGATGCCGTCCGTTGCGTGGCCCGGGGGGATTGCTCGGCGCAGCACGTCACCAGGAACGCCGTCACGTCGGCCTCGTCGAGTGATGTGAGGTCCAGCGCGAGGCCGTCGGCCGAGACGCAGCGGCGCAGGAAGGGGCGGGCCGCGTCGACGTAGCCGCGGGCGGTATCTGGCATCAACCCCCGCTCGGCGCTGAGGTAGTGCCGGTATCGCACCAGGGTCTGGTCCACGGGCCCCGCGGGGAGGGGCGTCGGCGCAGGCGGGATCGCGCCACGAGTCCGGAGGTATGTCAGCAACGGTCGTAACGCCTTGCCCGTCAGAAGGCTCTTGTAGCCAGCGTCCTGCCGGGCTCCCAGAAACTGCTGCGCTTGCTCCGGTAAATCGCCGATGTCGAGGTCTCTCGCATGCAGCCAGCGGCTGACGTGGGCCAGCAGATTCAACTGGGTCAGCAGCGAGCGTGGCGTGTAGCCCTGCCGTACGAGCTCGGTCGCAAAACCCGACAGGAATGGCTGGAGCGGACCGGAGATACGAACGCGTGACGGGTCAGTCATGAAGGCTCCTCTCTCGTGCCCCCACGAGAGAGGAGCCTGTCCGTCAGCGCAAGTGATTATGCCGATCGTTTCGTCGCAGACGCCTTGTACGACAGGGGGATCAGGTCGGGCCTCAGCATAATCCAGACATCGGCATAGTGCTTGCGGCAGAGCCACTGGCGCAGCCGCCGCGCGGCGTGCTGGTCAACGGCGCGATACGCGGGGCTGACCTGCCCGAGAGTGAAGTAGTTCGCCCAGCCGGTCAGCAACCGGTTCAGGCGCGCCACCACTTCTCCCGGCGGCAGAAGCGCGTCACGCCGCGTCGTCAGTTCGCTCACTCGACGGCAGATGCTCTGGACGCTCTCCCGACTGGGACGCGTGCCGATGTAGGCGGCACCCGTAGACGGCCGGTAGTTGCGCCCAATCCGGTAGCCGAGGAACGTCATCGGCTCCTCCGGCACCCGGCAGCAGCGGGTCTTCTCAGCGTTCATCGGCAGCTTCAGACGCCGCATCAGCCCTTCGACCGCCGTCAGCATCTCTGCCGCCGGCGCTCGGCCGTGGTAGCGGCAAGATGAAAAGGACTCCCCACCATTTTGCAAGCGGATTATCGGCTCGTTTCGGTAGCAACTCCGTCGAGCTCGAGAACGCGATCATCCCGCCCTGGTGAGACAGATGTAGTCGGTTTGGACGTACTAAATGCCCTCGCTACGCTCGGAAGCGTCTTCCTCGCGCACGGTCGCCCGCGGCTGTCAAGCCGCTGCGCGGCTCCTTCGCTCTGCTACGGCCCTGTGGGTGACTGCCGCGACCGACCGTGCGGGAAGCCCTTGCGGGCCAGCCGAAAGGCTGGCCCTCGTTCAACCGGGAGCAAGAGTGGCGTCGGGAGCCGCTCCGCTGTCGCGGACAACCGATGCAGCGACACGACAGCCGTGTACCTGGTTGGCCACTGTTGG
>Ga0209544_1002616_pt1 | contig 15671 bp, 17 predicted proteins | sample MesohylPK_FD_187297 | JGI IMG/M metagenome (GOLD analysis project Ga0209544, IMG submission 187297) | Host-associated microbial community of the marine sponge Aplysina aerophoba from Gulf of Piran - sponge mesohyl, lysed by proteinase K... | ecosystem: Host-associated > Porifera > Sponge >...
GAGCGCGAGGCTCCGCAGGAACCCGTCGAGGTCGGCGTCGCGTTCTGGCATCGGATGGACCGTCGCCCCCGCGGCGAAGGCGGCGAGATGGTGCTGGACGGCCCGAATCTCGTCCAACAGCGCGAGCGGGGTCGACCGTACCGAGCACCGCGGGCAGCCGGTCCTTCGTCGCGACGGGAATCGCGTCCAGTGCCAACAAGGATCGCTCCTAGACGATTGATGAATCCGCCGCCGGGAACGCCTGCGCCGAGTTCCACGACACGCACGTCGTCGACGTCCGCGCCGGGCGCATCCAGGTCGACGAGATGTGGGCGTTCGTCTAAGCGAAGCAGAAGCACGTCGAGGCGGCCCGCAAGGCGCCGGCCGGCGCGGGCGATGCGTGGACGTGGACGGCGCTCGACGCGGACTCGAAGCTGATCTTGACGTGGGCGGTCGGGTCGCGCGGCCTCGAGACGGCGCACCCGTTCATGCAGGACCTCGCGAATCGGCTGCGGGGCCGGGTTCAGCTCACGTCGGACGGCCTCGGGCCCTACGTGGCGGCCGTCGAGGACGCCTTCGGGGCCGACGTCGACTTCGCGCAGCTCATCAAGCTCTACGGCACCGAGCAGACCGAGTCGCGCTACGCCCGGGCCGGGAAACCCCGGACCTCGCGCCCGACCTGCCCGCCCCGGCGGTGGGGAAGCCCACGGCCCGCTAGACAGGGGCCTCCGCGCCCCTCAGATCGCGACCGCAGTACGCCCGTGCCGGTGCGCGGTCAGGTCGCGGTAGCGCAGCCGCCGCCCCTCGGTGCAGACGAATATCGTCGCCATCTGGTCGATGGTGTCCATCGGGCGCCGGTTGTGGCGCGCCTCGAACTCGGCGACGAAGCGGTGAAGGTGCTCGGGCGACATCCGGTGGAAGGTGCAGATGCACGCCCGCTCATCCGCCGCCGACGTCGCGGTCGCGCCCGGACGGTCCTCGTCGAGCTACTCCCTGGGGTGACAAGCAACGACACCGCAGCCTGGTAGCTGGCGTGCCACCACAGACACCCCTAGTCCAGTCCCTGAAGGGCGTCTGAGCCTCCTTTTGACCGCGAATCGCGGTCATCCCCCATCAGCTTCCCGGCGCCCCTACACCTCCCCGGAGGGGGTGGTCGGCTCCCCGCAGCAGACCGGGCAGGCCTCGACGGCCGGATAGTAGCCGCGGGCATCCCGCAGAGCGCTTCGACAGTCCGGGTGCCAGCCGAGGTTCACGCGGAACAGCGGCCACCACCGACACCCCTCTTCGTGGACGGCACGCTCTCCACTTGGTTCGGGGTCGCGATTCACGCAGTAGGTCGGCATCGAGTCGGTTCTTCCAAGACCCGAGAGCGGCGACCTCACCAGTCCGCGAGGCCGTGGGCCGTGATCCGCGTGTGCAGGAGGTCCAGCACCTTGCCGTTGTGCCCGGTCGTCCTCGTGTTGACGCCCGGCAACGCGAAGACGTACTCGGGCGTGCCTCCCGGCTCGACGGACTCCCGCAGCGTGAAGCCGGCCCCCTTCGAGACGCAGAACTCCTGCGTGCGCCCGTTCCGGCCGAGGTCCCGTAGCAGGCGCGACCACAGGAAGCGGTCGCTGAACAGGAGCACCAAGGTCCTGGGGAGCGCGACTCGGATCAGCTCGATCCCAACCTCGATGCTGCGCAGCGGGGCGGGCAGGTCCTGCCACTTCAGCGACCGATATGGGCTCAGGTTGGCCGCTGGACTGGAGCGGAGCAGCGCCTCGCCGTCGTTGCCGCGACCGGCGAGCAGCGCCGCTGTGTCCAGGACCGCCCTCTGCATCGGGTGATGCCCCGGAGGATACGCCCCCCATCGCAAATCGAGGTAGGCCGACCATCCGGGCTGCGCCGTGAACGGACTGTCGTGGGGGTGCTGGTCACCGCCGATGACGCCGCCGCCAGGGTTCTTGCCGAGCCACATGACGGACGTCGGCGGCTCGAATGTCTCCGGTGTCGAGTAGACGAGGAACACGTTCGGGTTGCCGTGCGGCGACAGATACCGGTACCGCACGCAGACGTTCACGCACTCCCGGTCTAGCCCTGCGAGGCGCTCTCGCGTCGTCATCGGGTCCGTCCAATCTCCCCAGCGTCGCGCTCGCCCGCCGCGAGATCACGCCGCGCCGGTCGGCGCTTGAGCTGGAGTTCCGCGAACTGCGCGCGGCCGACGTGCAGGGACGCGCGCGGGCCTACTAGTCGCTCACGACCGCCGGGGTGAACGACTCTACCGCTCGCACCATCGCGGGGCTGTGGCCTCAACTGGGCCGCTCCCGCTCGGCGCTTCGCCGCAACCTGATAGGCCGTCGACGGGCGGAAACGCGGAGCCCAATTCATCGCGCAGTTCCGGCTGATTGCGGAAGACGCGCGGCGGGTAGCGCCGGCATTCGCCGCGTCGGTGTGCCCGGTCGACGGCGGCGCGGTTTGCGGCCGTCATCGGGTCGCCGGCCGTGTCTGGCGTGACTCGGAAGAACCGGCACTCGCTACAGTTGACCATCGTCGCTCCTTTCAAACGGCCGCGGGCGGGATGGCGCGGAAGCCGGGAGAATTCCAGCGGTCGTCGAGTTGCGCCAACGTCGCCTCGACTCCCCCGAGAACCTAGCAGGCGGCTCCGGTGAGCAAGCGACAGTCGTGATCGTGCCACGGACCTCCGCGCCTGATCGCGCAGGGTCTCCGCCTCCCCTCGCCGGTCGCGCAGGTGGCACAGGTCGGACCGGGCCAGCCCGTCGCCGGGTTTCCCTGTACCCCTTCACGATGGACTAGAGGCTCGCGTCGCCTCATTGCGGGGGCCGGCCCTCGAACTCTACCAAGACGGGCGCGCGCCCGTTCACAGGGGGGAGCACCTACGGATCCAATGCCTCCATGCTGAAGTCCCCCTCCAGTTCCTGGAGTTGGTCCTGGATCTCATCGCCGTTGGCCGTCCAGATTTCGCCGTCCTCGAATCGGACTTTTTCGACATAGGCCACGCCGGTGTAGAAGGCGGCCTCCGCCCGGGCGAACGTAGCAAGCCAAGTGCCGCTATCGACAGCGCCAGCATCCAAGTCCTCGATCGCGAAACCGTTGAGGCTATGCTGGAACTCGTTGAAGATGCTGAACGCCAGCAACCCGAACCGGAACGCCACGATCTTGCGATTGCTTGTATTCCGATAGTTCAGTTCGTGTCGGATACCTTCGCGCTGCGATCCAAAGCCCTGTCGTTGATAGCGCGCGCTGTACTGGAAGATGGTCACCGGCGCCCCTTCCTGCGCGAGGACGCGATGCTCTGCAGGTGGAGGCTCCGCCGCCGATGGACCGCCGAAGCACAGCGCGGTGGCGAGCGCGACGACGAATGTGGTATGGCGTCTCATGTTTGCTTCCTCCCCTTGGGCTTCCGAGCGTTTGGACCCTACCTGACCCGACGGCGAAAGGCCAGCCCCGGCGACCGATCACCGCGCGCCCTCGATCCCGGCGACGCCCGACGAACCGTCCGGCAGGCGACACCACCGTCCGCCCGAATCGGCGGTGTCGGGGCCGCACCCAATGTCGAGGCTCTCGGGCCAGTTTCGGAGCTGTCTGAAGGTCTCCGCGACGGTCGTTGCACGCCTCTCAAGCAGGACGGCCAGCAATTCCCGGAACAGCTCGGAGTGAACCTCCCGGGCGGGCTGCTCCACTGAGGAGAGGTCCGGGGGGCAGCTCTCGTCGCCCCCTGGCCCCCATCGCCGTCACCGCAGCGAGAATGCCGTCAACGACGCCGCCGGACACCACGCAGTCGTAGTGGTACCGGCACGGCTCCCCATCGAGTCACTCGGAGTCGACGTAAGCTACGGGAACACCACAGACGCCCGGCAGGCGGCCGCCCGCAGATCACCACGGACGGGCTGAGCGCGTACTTGGGGGCGGTCGAGATGGCGTTTCGGCGCGGACGTCGACTACGCGCAACTCATCAAGGTCTACGGCCACGACAGCGCGACCGAGGCCGCACGGCGCTACAGTCCGCCGGCCTGCAAGAAGATGGTCGTCAAGCCGATCCAGGGGAACCCGGACCCAGACCAGACGTCAGCACGAGCTTCGTGGAGTGGCACAACCTGACGATGCGGATGAACATGCGGCGGTTCACGCGGCTCCACCAACGCCTCTAGCAAAGCGGCTGGAGTACCTGACGTACGCGGTGGCGCTCGACGCCCGTCTACTACAACTTCGTGCGGATGCACCGGACGCCGCGGATGACGCCCGCGATGGCGGCCGGGGTCGAGCACCTGTACGATTTCGACAGGCTCGCTGTCGGCGCTGGCCGCGCTCGGCGTCGACCGGGAGCTGTTCCGCGGCATCGGCGAGTGGGGTACAGTCCCGCCAGGACGATTCGACCCGGCCTCATTTGCTGCGAACGCGGCGAGGAATCCAGTGCGACGATCCGTTGTCTCGGCGATCGGTGTGTTCATGCTGGCGGCGTCGGCGTTGGCGCAGACCAAGGACGACTTCGGGTACTGGGACGCCAACGGGAACGGCGACCTGACGTGCTCGGAGGCGGTCGGGCGGGACGAGGGGCTGAGGCTCCCGGCCTACCGCGACAACCGGAACAACACTGCAACCATCTACGAGTGGCTACAGCGGGTACGACGCAGCGATTCGGACGGCGACGGCGTCGCGTGCGAGAGCGATTCCAACCCCGGCGGCTACGCGCCACGCGCCAGCGGGGGTGGCGGGGGTGGCGACGACGGTGATGATGGTGGTGGTGGTGGTGGTGGTGGTGGTGGTGGTGGTGGCTCCTCGCGCGGTTGCCCAGCTGGTTCCCCGACCTGGATGGGGCTGAGGGTCTGCGAGGAGTCCCCGCGCGGCGGATACAACCGGGATGCCTTCGGGACCGGCTACCGGTCGCTTGAGGACGAGATCATCGACGATCTCCCCCAATCCGGGGGCCGGGTCTACACGCCCTACACCTGCACCCTCTTCGACATCCGGCCCGACGGCACGGCGGCCACGGACATCGAGCACATCGTCGCTCTTGCCGAGGCGTACGACTCAGGGCTGGCAGAATCGCGATTCCGGGCCTTCGCGCGGGACCTCGACAACCTCACGATCGCCGCCCCGAACGTGAACCGGAGCCAGAAGAGCGATCGCGACGCGGGCGACTGGGGGCCACCCCGGAACCACGGCTGGTTCGCGTCGCGGGTCGTGGCCGTCAAGCGAGAGTACGGCCTGTCGGTCAACCCTGCCGAACGTGACGCCCTCGCCCGCATGCTCTCCAGCGACCCGAGTCGTCGTGTGACCTGCGGGGGTAGTGGCGGTGGTGGTGGGGGCGGCGGAGGCGGCGGCGGTGGGGGCGACGATGGCGATAGCATTGAAGGGCGGCTTCGGAGGACGGCCGAGAAGATGGGGGCGGGCGGCGGTCAGGGCGTCAACCCGGCTCAGCAGTCCCAAGCCGACGCTGTAGCGGCGACGTCTACTCCGGCGCTGCCGGGCGCTGGCGTCGCGTTGCTCGCGGCGACCCTCCTGGCCGCTGGTGTCAAGGGCACTCGGCGGGCGATTCGCCAGGCGAACCGGGTGTCTGGGCCAGAAAAGTCACACTGGGACACTACCCGGTAGTGGTCAAGTTTGGGGAATTTCATACGAAAGTGCCGATTGACGTTGCGCCCCGCCCGCTTCGGCACTATACTGTAATCCATGAGCCGCAAGCAATCCGGGCCGGGGCACTGCTACCGCGACGGAATCAGCCTGCCGGAACTCTTCCAGATGTTCCCCGACGACGCCACCGCTGAGGCGTGGTTCGTCAATCTCCGCTGGCCGGACGGTGAGATCGCTTGCCACTACTGCGGGTCCACCAACGTCCAGACCGGCTGCAAGCACAAGACGATGCCCTTCCGGTGTCGCGAGAAGGACTGCGCCATGCGGTTCAGCGTGCGCACCGGGACCGTCATGCAGTCCTCGAAACTCGGCTTCCAGGTCTGGGCCATCGCCTCGTACCTGATGTCCACGAGCCTCAAGGGCGTCTCCTCGATGAAGCTCCACCGCGACCTGGACATCACGCAGAAGTCCGCGTGGCACCTGGCGCACCGGCTCCGCGAGGGGCACATGGCCCGGATGCCCGGTCAGTTCCGCGGCCCGGTCGAGGCCGACGAGACGTTCGTGGGCGGCAAGGCGAAGAACATGCACCGCGACAAGCGGGCTAAGCTCACCGGCCGCGGCGGCGTCGACAAGACAGTCGTCGCTGGCGTGAAGGACCGGGCGACCAACCGCGTCGTCGTGTCGGTGGTGAAGAAGGTCGACCAGCCGACGATGATCGGATTCGTCAGCGAGCACACGAGGGACGGCGCGCAGGTCTACACCGACGAGGCGAGCGCCTACGACAAGCTCCCGAACCGCCAGAGCGTCAAGCACGGCGTCGGCCAGTAACCGTGAAGGGGCAGGCGCACACGAACGGCATGGAGTCGTTCTGGTCGATGCTCAAGCGCGGGTACATCGGCACCTTCCAACCGGATGTCGCCCGAGCACCTTCACCGCTATGTCGCCGAGTTCGAGGCGCGCCACAACCGGCGCCCGATGGACACGATCGACCAGATGGCGACGATGTTCGTCTGCACCGAGGGGCGCCAGCTCCGCTACCGCGATCTCACCGCGCACCGGCACGGGCGCCAAGCGGTCGCCATCTGAGGGCTCTGGTCATGGTTCACGAGGTCAGACATGTGGCGGATGCGGCTGTCGATATCAAGCCTGTCGAAATCGATTGCCGCGGTGAGAACTGTTCGGGCACGGTCACGCTCCGATTCGATCCAGGCGCTCGATCCCTAGACGTGGTCAAGTGCTCAATCTGCGGGACCGCACTGTGGTCGACCGGAGAGCAGAGCCGTGAGCGCGCGTTCGTGGACGCGATTCTCGGACTCCGAAGCCGGAATCACCCTAGAGGAACCCCGGCGCCTCCGCGAGTCCGATCGTCCTTCCCGATGTTGACGGGCAGCCGCTGGGGTGGTGGGGGGAGCTAAGGATTGGGTTTCTGGGCAGCGATACTCGGATCGGTCGCGCTGCTGGCAGCGGTGCCGGCATCGGCGCAACCGGCGGCCGTGGCGTTGCTCTCGCCAGTCGAAGCAGCGGCATGGGAGGCGTCGTCGGCCTCGCCGGTGGAGGGTGACCGGGTGTGCCTGGAGCCGGGCGCGTATGTCGCTGGCGTGCGGGTCGAGCCGGGCTTCGAGGGCGCGTTCAACATGCTACGGCGGAGCGGGGATCCGGTAGCACCACGCGTGATTCGCCAGAACGACGGGCTCCGGGAGACTTGGGCCGTGTTTCAGGTATTCGGCGACGGGGAGCGGTGCTTTTCGGTGACGGCGCTCGTGTGGGAGGGCGCGTCGACGGAGGGGCACCGGCGAGCGGTGGCGCTCCGGGCGCAGATCTACTCGCTGCGGGTCGGCATCGACTGGGATTGACGGTGAGGGATCGAGCCCGACCGCTTCGGCTTCGTGGCCCGCGCAGAGCGCGCAGGCGCCTCGCTGTCGGCGGCGGCGCGTGGCGATGCATCTGCCGTATCGGAGCACTCGTGAGCTTGGCCGAGCCCGCGACCCACGTTGTCGGCTTCGTGAGCGAATACCACCTTGTGATTCTAGCGATGGTCGGCGCCGTGTTCGCGACGGACGAGATCGTCGAAGAATGGCGAGGTCGGCCGCTCTTCCATCTTCGCTTCCCCACGTGCTGCCAGTGGTGGTGAGACGGCGGTACGCCGAGGTTTTCCGAACGAGGCGCCAACGCCGCTGGCTGTAGTGGGCCAGCGACGTTGGGCGTACGGTCGCCAGTCTACTTCATTCGCAGACTTGGCCGTCGCCGTCGCCGTCCCGCATGAACGGGTAGAGCGGGTGGTCGCTGGTCACCGGGATCGGCGCGCCGCAGCTCGCCGCCCGGGCCTCCGCGCACGTCACCCGGCCGTTGCCGTTCGCGTCGCACCGCTCGAGCCACTGCTCGGGCGTCGTCGGGGCGTCCTGAGCCCCCCAGGCCGAGAGTCGCGCCGACAACGGCGCACACGAACATCAGCGACTTCCTCATGATTCCCTGCCTGTGGTTGAAGACCGGATGAGCGCGAGGCGCACGCAGCCGAAGATGACTGCGATGACGCCGACTCCGAACAGACCCGCGAGGACGACGAACGGTGGCCAGACGCCAACATCGCCGCCCCACGCGAACCCGACGATCCACCCGTTGATGGACCCCGCTGCCAGACCGAAGAGCCAGCCCGTCGCGATGCCCGCGATCATCGCTGGTCGGAGAACTGAACTCGACACGTGGCACCTCCCCCAGAAGCTCATCTGACGCCTCAACTTGCTGGGGCTGTGGCTTGGTGGCGAGAGTCGTCCTCACCTTCTGCCGTGGTTTCGGCGATCCCCATCTCTACCCGAATCTCGCGTAGTTCAGCGCGTACAGTCGCGAGTTCCGTCGTCAACATGGCGAGCGCAGCAAGCACGAGCAGCCCGATTCCGACCGTCCATTTCGAGTCGTCACTCATCGTGTACCTCCGCGCCGCGGTTACGCCGAGCGGCTACAACGCGAACGCCGACACCAACGCCGACCGGTGAGGTGAGCCGACCCATGTGGCACCTCCAGACGGGTTGAACGTCGCCCGCGCGGACACGTCGGGTTGTGGTGATTGAGCGGCCCCCCTGGCCCTGACCGGGATTGGTCACCGGGCCGGGGATGCCACTCGATTGCGCACGTCCGTCGTGCGGGTTCCCGCCTTCTTCCCTGCTGGCGCAGGTGTTCTATCCGGCGGCGGCCCGGTGTCGGGCCGGACGCCGCAATCGAGTGGCGGAGCCCTCTTACACGAAAGTGCCGGGAGGTGTAGAATCGTCTGCGAGAGGGACCGGCATGACCAACGGCAAGACCACGCTGACGTTCGATCACAGCGTCCATGACGCCGTGCGAGCGAGCCTCGATGCGCTGACACTCGCCGACGCCTGGGCGTCGGATGACCGCCAGACTCGGGCGGAACTCGTGAAGATCAAGAGCGAACTCGAAGCCGTGCTCGCGCAACTGAACACTGCGCGCACCGTGCCCTACAAGATTTGAGGCCCGGGCCACAGGGGCCCCGGAGGAGGAACGGGGATGCCGAAGCGCGGTGACGGTCAGCCGGCCGAGTCAGACCGACCTGTCGTGCGGCTGAAGCCGCACAGCTACCAGCCGAGCAAGGCGGAACTCGAAGCGGAGATCGAACTGCCCCCGGGGACGACGCCGGAGGATCTGGCGCGCGCGGCGGTCATGCCCGTGACCGTGGTCGAGGAGTAGGGGTGTGGGAGCGCAACTCACGTGCGTACACTGCGGCCACGTCGTGCACGTTCTCGACCGGGGTAGCGCGCCGCACGAATGCCCGAACTGCGGGAAACCGCGCCCGTACGAGAAGCCGACCTCGGCACGCGAGATGTCTAGATGGTCGACCGCAGGCCCGCACGGACGATTGCCCTCAGAGCGGCGACGGGACCAAGATCGGAGCCGGCGCTATGATTGAAGCCATCGGAACCAGCCTGGAACCGGGGACCCGTTCGGCACTTTCGTATGTACTTCCCCAAGTTTGGCTCCCGGCCCATCCTTAACCGCGCAGGCGGCGCCCGGTCATGATCGCCGGCATTGGGGTGAGACGAGAATCAGGCGGCGTTCGGAAACGGTCCAGAGCGTCATCGCCAAGACCGAGCCGCAGAAGAACCCCGCGACCGTCGAGCTCGGTCGCCGCGGCGGAAAGAAGGGCGGCAAGGCTCGCGCTGCCGCGCTGTCGCCCGAGCGCCGCTCCGAGATCGCCCGCAAGGCCAGCGCGGCGCGGTGGGCGAAGCGGAAGGCCTGACGCCCGTCAGCGGCGCGACCGGATCAGCCGTCGAGCGCCACGTTGGACTTCTGGAGAGCCTTCAGCGCCGGTCCAATCGCGCAGGGCGGTCTCGATCTCATCGTTCGAGGCCGTCAGCGCTTGGAGCGCGGCGTCGACATCCGGTCATCCGCGCGTCGATCTGCGCCCCGACCTCGCGGCGGATCTCGTCGCGAACCTCGGCGGTCAGGGTCATCACGTCCACCTCCTCGCGTCGTCTCGTAGCCGGGCGATGTCCGCACGGTGCGGACATCGCCCGGCCATCGTGACACGTTTCCGCACGTTTTGCGTTTTCGCCGGGGGGGAGCCGCGCGAGCCCGTCCATCGCGGCCCCGGAGAGATCACTCGCAGGCGTGGCCGTCGTCGTCGCGGTCGCTGTGCGTGTTGAGACCGTAGGTGCGGCGCTCAGCGTCGTTCCAGGACGCGCGGTACGTCCCGCCGTTCCGGTTGACGCCGCGGTTCCAGCCGGCGCTGCGCATGGCATCGCAATTCTGGAACCGCTGGACGGGCGGGGGAGCCGGCTCGGTCGGCGGAGGCGGCTCGGGCTCTTCATCCTCGGGTGCCGGAATCGGCTCGAGTTCGAAGTCGAGCGTGAGGTTCATCCTGACGTTGACCCGGGTGCGCTGCTCGCGGTAGCCCTCAGCCGTCACCGAGATTCTCATGTTGCCGGCCACGTCGCGCAGGACGTAGCGCCCCGCGCTGTTCGTCGTGGCGCTCTCGTCCTCGTGGGGCCCGCTCAGGACTCGGATCTGCGCACGGCGAATCCCTCGGGATGTCTCGGCATCGGTGACGGTCCCGCGCACGTTCCACGTAGACGGCTCTGGCTCGGGAGCGGCTTCGACGGTGACAGTCGCGCGTCCGGTATTGCGCTCGTAGACCGCAGAGATGGTGGTCTCGCCCGGCGCCACCCCCGTCACCAGGCCACTCCCCGAGACCGTCGCGACGGTCGGCGAGGATGAGGACCAAGTTGCGTCCACCCCGCAGCGCTCGGTGTCGTCGCTGAAGGTCGCGCAGGCGTCCAGGGTCACGGTCTCGCCGACGACCAAGACCTGCCCGCCGTCGACAAATGCTGTGGGCGCCTGGAGAGTGACGCTGGTCACGGTCGGCGCGGTGGTCGGCGGCGTGACCGGGCTCGGCTCCGTGGGGGTGTCGTCGCCGCAGCCAGCAGCGAACGCGGTGGCGAGCAGCAACGCGCCGGCCGCGGCTGCGAGCGAACGAGTACGAGGCGCACGCGGATACGTCATGGTGTTCACGGGCTCCTTCTCGTGGGGAGGTACGCCGAGAAATACGAACGACGCGCCGACGCCGCGGGCGATGGCGAGCAGCGACATCGGCGTGACAACGCGGGCGATTCTACTACTCCAACGGTCAGGATCCAATCATCGCGCCGACTTGACCACCTCCCTGCACGCACCTCGGACAGACCGTCCGTCTGATCGATTCGATCATCTCGTACCCTACTCTTCCACGCGGTCCAAGTTCGTCGGCACGGGGTCGGCCACCGTCACGCGGATGGTGTACGCGAGCGCGTCATCGTAGCTCCGGACGACGGCGTAGCCGATCCGGTACCGGAGACCGCTCTCGTAGCGCAGCCGGAACGTCGTCTCCAGGTTGATGACTCTCGCGTCGTCGACGTGGTTGTTGCTGAGCCAGTACCAGTCGCCGTTCCCCCGCACGCAGCCCAGGTAGACTGACGCGTCGACCGTTCTCCTGCGCTCTTGGGTTCGGTTCTCGACGTGAACGGCCACCCGATAGGTCTTCGCATCCCGGTAGCGATTCCGCACGGTCTCCAGCCGAAGACGCATCGTCTCCGGCCGTGGTGCCGGACGCAAATTGCTGCAGAGGCCCGCCGCCCGCCCGACTCGCAAGTCGCGAGCCTGTGTCTTGACACCCAAACTGACACCCTACGGGGTGGACGCCCGCGGGATGCCCTGGACGACGGTGGAGGCGAAAGTCGCGGATTCCCTCAAGAAACCGAACCTGTGCACGACCGTGGACCGTCCTGGACAACACGCATTGGGCCTGAAAATTATGGTGTCGCCAGTTCGATTCTGGCCCTCGGCACCACCCTCTCGCTTCCGATTCACCAGCAGTAGCCGGACCGCTCAACCGGCGACCGCAGCGATGATCGTCGCCGCAGTCGCTCATTGTCAGACGTCGCTCGTTGCCGGCGCGCATTGCGGGCATCGGTGGCAGCGATGATCGTCGCCGCAGTCGCTCGTTGCCAGGCCCCCGGCCCGGTCCGGACGTGCTCTGGCGTTGGGGTGGGACGCGCCGCAATTCGTCCGCCGGTGATCAGCGGATCGCGTCGTCGGGGAGCCTGAGCGCCACCAGCGCCCCCGGCTGCCCGCGCCGTGCGCTCCCCGCCTGCATCAGGATGTACTGCACGCCCTCGTGAAGGTAGGTCAGCATGCCGTACTGGCCGGGGATCGGGACCTCGACGCTGGCCACGATCTCCCCCGTGCGCTTGTCGCGGGCCCTTAGCAGCGGCAGCCCGTTCTCGCCGAGCTCCGCCTCGCCCCGCAGGTCCTCCGTGGTCTGCACCAGCAGATCGCCCATCACCATCTGGATAGAGCGCCCGCTGCCCCCGAGGTCGGGGAGGTCCACGCCGGCCAGCCGGGGATGGTTGCGGAACCGCTCGGGCGTCTCGCCGATGGGAATGTCCCACAGCTTCTCGCCGGTGTTCATGTCGTAGGCGGCCAGCGCCTGGAACAGCGGCCGGTAGATCGGCAGGCCGTCGATCGTGGCCGGGAACTCGGCCGGGCCGCCCGGCGCCCAGGCCGCCACCGTGGTGCCGGTGGTCGGGGTGTGCCGCTCGCGGCCCCGCCACGCCTCGGCCGACAGGCCCGGCAGCCCGCGCTCCACGTCCACGCCGTTGGTGGGCACCATGAACCGCGGCGCGCTGCACACCCGGTTGTGCGGTGCGTACAGGATGCCGGTCGTAGGGTCGGCGACCGGCGGATGGTAGATGTTGAGCCCGCCCATGCAGCCGATGACGTTGCGGTAGTCGTTGTCGTGCGGATACGGCAGCGGCGGCACGTAGAGCCCGCCCGCCCGGAACTCGGCCAGAACTGCGAGCGCCTCCCGCTTCAGCTCCGGCGTGAAGTCGAGGACGTAGTCCTCGGTCAGGCCGTCGACCACGATCGGGTCGAGCGGCTCGGGCCGGGTGGGGTACGGCTGCGTGGGGGCCGTGTAGTTGCCGGGCACCTGCGTCTGCATGACGGGGCGCTCCTCGATCGGCCAGAGCGGCTCCCCCGTGGCCCGGTTGAACGCGAACACGAGCCCCTGCTTCGTGTTCTGGACGAGCGCCGGCACCGGCTCGCCGTCGACGGTCAGGTCCAGCAGGATCGGCGCCGTCGGCAGGTCGTAGTTCCACTGGTCGCTGCGGTGGATCTGGAAGTGCCAGCGCCGCTCGCCGGTCGCCACGTCGAGGGCGAGGACGCTCCCGCCGAACAGGTTGTGGCCGGGCCGGTGGCCCGTATAGGACTGCACCGTCGAGGCGTTGGTGACCAGGTAGACCAGCCCCAGCTCCGGGTCGGCCGCGGCTGGCGCCCAGGTCGACATGTCGCCCGACCAGCGCCAGGCGTCGTTCTCCCAGGTCTCGTGGCCGAACTCGCCGGGCCGCGGAATGACGTGGAACTTCCAGCGCACCGCGCCGGTGCGGGCGTCGATGCCCAGGATGTCGCCCGGAACGTTCTCGATCCGCGTCTGGTCGTAGCTCGGCTCGTGACCCACGAGCACCACCACCACGCCGTTCACCACGATCGGCGGCGACGACGCGGTGACCATCCCGAGCTGCCGGGGAATTCCGTGGTCCGGGTCGTAGGGGCCGTCCCACGCCAGCCAGGGGCCCCAGTCGGCGACCAGGGGCGGGATGAGATCGACGACGCCCGCGGGCGAGAAGCTGTCGATCCCCACCTCGGCGCCCCACCCCTCGAGCGGGCGGCCGGTCCGGGCGTCGAGCGCCCAGAGGAAGAACGCGGGCGAGGTGACGAAGACGACGCCCCGGCCGTCCACCTCCGCGTAGGCGACGCCCTTGCCGAAGTCGGTGCGCGGCGAGCGGAGGTAGCGCATCGTCTCCGGCTCGCGGAAGGTCCAGAGCGTCTCGCCGGTGGCGGCGTCGATCGCCACCACCTGCCGCCGCTGACCGGCGACGGTGTAGAGCACGCCGTCGGCGAACACCGGCGTGGCCCGCACGGTGTACTCGACACCGGGCCCGAAGTTGTCGGCGCGCCAGATCCAGCCGACCTCGAGGTCGGCGAAGCTGCCGGCGTCGATCTGGGTGAGCCAGGGGTTGGCGCGGGTGTGGCCGGCGTCGCCGCCCAGGTAGCGCCACTGGCCGCCCTCGACGCCCGGAAGCTGCGCGGCGGCCGGGAGGGCCACCCCCAGCAGGAAGGCCAGTGCGACCAGGAGGCCGCCGAGCGGACGGTGTCGCGTCATCGTGATCCTCCGGTTCCCGGCCCAATCCGCGATGGACGGGCGAGGATGGACTGCGAGGGAGCCGATCGACCTCGACGCCGAGGCGCGGATCACTACGCTTCGCAGGCTCCGCCTACTGCGACTCGTTCGCCCTCTCGGCCGCCCGGGCCGCGGCCAGCTCCTCGTACTCGGCGTCGTCCAGATAGGTGATGCCGATCCAGGCGTGGGACATCTCGTCGACCCCGCGCGCGCCGAACACCACCCACTGGTCGGGGTCGGGGTTGATCCGGTTCGCCGCCGTGTTGTCCCACTTCGCACGCAGCATCAGCACCGTGCCCCTGGGAAGCAGCGGCTGGGCGTCGTCGTCGTAGACGTAGGCGATCTGCCAGTTGTGGTCGTAGCGGTTGACGCTGCTCAGCAACTCGCGGCGGCCGTCGGGATAGAGCGCAGCGACCGACATCTCGGTGCCCCGCATGTGCATGTGAGGCCGGAAGCTCTGGAGCAGCGCCGGCCGGTCCAGGACGTACTGGTCCTCGAGCACCAGGTGCCCGTGCGGCGGGATGAGGATGTCGCTGGCCCGCAGGCGCTCGCGATGCGTGCCGTCGACGTAGAACTGCCGCTCGCCAGCCGTCACCCGGGCCGGCACCTCGCCCTCGGGATACAGCCACACGCCGACCTCCACCACGTCGGTCACCTCCTCGCCCACGGGGAAGTAGTGGAGGCTGAAGCGGACCGTCCCCGGACCGGGCGGCAGCCGCTTGCCGACGCCGTCCGGCAGAATGTCCCAGCGCTTGCCGATTCCCATCCCGACCAGCCGCACCGATGGCGGCCGCTCCTCCCCCTCGGCCGGCTCCGCGCCCCGCAGCACGGCGTGCCCGTGGTGCGTGACCCGGATGCCGAGCGGATAGGAGGGCTTGAACTCGGCCGCGCGGATGTAGCGGGGCGCGTCGAAGCCCTCGAACTCGAGCTCCGGCGACCACCACTGATCCTGTCCGTTGGCCACTACATGGTAGGGCGTCGAACGGACGATGAAGTCGGGCGGGCGGCCCAGGATCGCCTCCACCTCCCAGGCGTCGGCGCGCGGGAAGGCCAGCGGCTCGGGCAGATCGGCCGGATCCCCCTGCGGCGCGCCCGCGTCCACCCACCGGACGACGGTGTCGATCTCGTCCGGCGTCAGCGAGATGTCGTTCTTGTAGTCCTGGATGCCCACGGTCGGGTCGAGGTGCCAGGGGGGCATGAGGCGCCGCGCCACCCGATCCCGGATGCTCCGCGCCCAGGGGCGCGCCTCGCGATACGTGAGCAGCGACATCGGCGCGATGCCCGCGGGCTGGTGGCAGTGCTGGCACGACCGCTGCAAGATCGGCGCGACATCCCGGCTGAACGTCGGGGCGGCGTCGGCCGCGGCCAAGGCCGCCACGCCGCTCTGCGCCGGGGCGTC
>Ga0209544_1002626_pt1 | contig 15543 bp, 15 predicted proteins | sample MesohylPK_FD_187297 | JGI IMG/M metagenome (GOLD analysis project Ga0209544, IMG submission 187297) | Host-associated microbial community of the marine sponge Aplysina aerophoba from Gulf of Piran - sponge mesohyl, lysed by proteinase K... | ecosystem: Host-associated > Porifera > Sponge >...
GCAACAGCGCGTTCCGCCAGGGCAAGCTGGGTGAAGCGATCGACTTCTACATGGCCTCCCTGGAGGCGAATCCGGACGACCTGGATACGAAGTTCAACCTGGAGTTCGTGAGGGAGGAGCTGAAGAAACAGCAACAGCAGCAACAACAACAACAGCAGCAGCAGAACCAGGGGAATGAAGATCAGGAACAGGAGAGCCAGGAGGGCGCCGAGCAGCAGCCGGAGGACTCGGAGCAGGGCGGGGCTGGGCAGCCCGAAGACCAGCAGCAGGACGACGGCGCCCAGGGCCAGGACCAGTCGGAGGACCAGCAGCCGCAGGATGGCGAGAGTGACGGCATTCCCGACGCGGCGGATGCGCCGCCCGAGGGCGATGGTTCGGATCCCGGAAGTCAGGGTGGCCCTCGGGAGCAGCCTCCGGGCATGACGCCGGAGGAGGCCGAACGCTATCTCCAGGCACTCGAGGAGGGTCGCCTCGACCCGAATCGCCGGGGTCAACGCGGCCGCAACAAACGCCAGGCGAAGGACTGGTAGCCGCGATGGAACGCCAGAGACAACCGTGGCCTCGGCCGGTGAGCAGGAGCTCCGCGGCCCTTGGCTGGTTTGCCGTCCTCTGCGCGGCGTTGGCAGCCATGCCGCAGCCCGCGCCGGTCGGGGCACAGGAAGAGGGGAGAATTCAGGCCACGGTGGACCGTAACCAGGTCACCCTCGGCAACCAGATTTACCTGACGATCCGCATCGACGGCTCGCCCGACCAGCCGCCGAGACTGCCGGAGATGCCGGACTTCCGGGTCGTGTCGCGGGGTCAACAGCGCGACTTCCAGTTCAGTAACGGCAGGTCGAGCGCCAGCACGTCATACAACTACCTCCTGATTCCCGTACGGGCCGGAACGTTCGAGGTTGGCCCGGCCGTCGCGCTCGTCGACGGTGCGGAAGTCAGTAGCCTGCCCTTCACGGTCGAGGTCATCGCGGCGGAGGAAGCCGCCGCCGAGCAGGATCGGGCTCTCTTCGTCACCGCGTCGGTCTCCACGGGCCAGCCATGGCAGGGCCAGCAGGTGATCTACACATGGCGCTTCTACAGCCGGGTGCGGGTCGGTCAGGGGTCGATCGAGTCGATGGACTTCGGCTCCGACGTGGTGGCCGAGGATCTGGGCGAGGTTCGTGAGTTCACGACCGCGATCGAAGGCGTCCAGTACAGGGTGAACGAGGTGCGCAAGGCGCTCTTTCCGCAGCGCGCCGGCGAGATCGTCCTGCCGCCGACCCAGCTCAGCGTGGAGGTGCTGGTCGAGGAGCCGCGCCGGCAGAGCCGGCGGCGCAGCGTCTTCGACGACTTCGACAGTCTGCTCGGTCGTGGCGGGCGTTGGGAGACGAGGTACCTGGTCACGGAACCGGTGACGCTCGACGCGCGGCCGCTGCCACCGCCTCCGGCGGGGTGGAACGGCCTGGTCGGGGACTTCGACATCAGCGCCTCACTCAGCCGTCGCGAGTTGCAGGTGGGGCAATCGGCGACGCTGGAGGTGCGGGTCGCGGGCGCCGGCAACGTGCAGCTCCTGTCCGAACCCCCCTTTCCCGAACTGCCGGCGTTCAAGATCTACCCGGACCAGCCGACCAGCGACATCGACAGCAGCGGTCGACGCCTGACGGGACGCAGGATCTTTCGCCGTGCGCTCGTGCCTCTGGTCGTCGGCGCGCTCGACATTCCGCCGCTTGATCTCGTCTACTTCGACCCGGACCTTGGTGAGTACGTGGAGCGGTCGACGGAGCGCATCGATCTGGAAGTGACGCCCGCGGATGGCGAGGAAGAGCTGATGCTCACCGAGTCCCTGGCGCCGACCACGGGCAAGGTAGCGGTTCGGATTCTCGCCGACGACATCCTGCCGCTCCGCCGGACTGCGGCCGGCATCGCGTCCGCCGCGCCTCAGGGCTGGCGGGCGTGGTTGTGGCTGGCCGGCGGTGTGCTGCCGCCGATCCTGTACTTCGTGCTGCTCACCCAGTATCGCCGCGAGCGGAGGTATGCCGCCGACAGGACGCTGCGCCGGCGCCAGCGGGCCCTGCGCCAGGCCCTGGCCGCGGCGAACAGGCTGACCCGCCCTTCGGGGACGGAGGGAACTGCGGGAACGACGGGGACGGCGGAGGCTTCCAGGGTGCTGCGGGCCTATGTGGGCGACAAGCTGGGTATCGAGGGAGCGGCCCTGACCCCGGCCGAAGCGGAGACGGCGCTGGTCGGGGCTGGCGTCGAGCCGGACGTGGCGGCGCGGTGCCGGGCTGAACTGGAGCGGTTCGAGGCGGCGCGGTACGGCGTGGCGGTGGAGCCCGGGACGGAGACCGGCGACGCCCTGGGCCCTTCCCGCATCGACTCCCCGCGGCGGCGTCTCCGCATCGCCGGCGCGGCGCGGCCGCGACACCCCGGCGGGCAGTCCGGGGAGGTCCTTTCCGAGTTGATCCGGTCCATCGATCGGCAGCTCCGTAGGAGAAAGGCATGAGACGGGGGCTGGCGCTGTTCTTCGCCCTGCTGGCCCTGGCCGGTTCGCTCGCCGGGCAGCCGGCGACGACGTCCGTGGTCACCGAGGCTCCGGCCGTGAAGGAAGCGCCCGCTTCGACACCGCCCGAAGCGCCACCGGAACCCGCGGAACTCTGGGTCAACGGCAATGCCGCGTACGAGGCCGGCGACTTCGAGACGGCTGTGTCGCTCTACCGCGAAATGGAGAGCCTGGGCGTCGAGAACGGTCATCTCCACTACAACCTCGGAAACGCCTATCTGCGAGCCGGCGACCTGGGACAGTCGATCGCTTCCTACCGCCGGGCTCTTCGCCTGTTGCCGCGCGACGAGGATGCTCTCGCCAACCTGGCGTTCGCACGCCGCAGCGCCCGCGATGAGATCGCGCCGCCGGAACCTCCGGCGTTGCTGCGGACCCTGCTGTTCTGGCACTACAACCTTGCCCCGGACGAGGTACTTCGCAGCGTCGTGCTCGTCAGCGGAGCGTTCTGGATGGTCCTTGCCCTGCGGCTCTACCGGCGTACTTCGGAGGTGCTCCGGTGGTCCGCCGTCTGCTTGTTCGCGGCAGCGCTGGCGCTGGGCGGCTCGCTCGTCGCGCACGCGGCCTTCACTCCCGCCTCGGCCGTCGTTCTGCCGCAGGAGATCGACCTCCATGCCGCGGCCGGGGAGGGTTCGGTCGTCCGCTTCCGTCTCCATGCCGGCACCGAGGTCCGGGTCATCGAACAGCGCCCGGAGTGGATCAGGATCGAACTGCCCGACGGCCAGAGAGGCTGGTCGAGGCGCGAGTACATGGAGATCGTCGAGTAGTCGAGGGTTCCGCTTTCAGCCGCCCGCCGCGAAGCGCCGTCCGAGAATCTCGAAGAAGGCCGCCAGGAACCGGAACGTCAGGCCCCAGACGATGTGCCGGTCGGGATCGCCGACGACGACGCCGGGGAAGCTCACTTCGGGATACGGCGGGTGCCGGTAGTCGATGACCCGGGAGCGCTCCTCGAACCAGGCCAAGGGCACCCAGAACGCCTCGGCGACTTCGTAGTTCACGACCAGGTCGTTGCCCGTGTCCGCGTCCACCTCGTAGACGAAGGCGGCGATCCGGAGCCGCCTTCCCTGGCCGGCGCGCTGGCCCGCCTGATCGTCGAGCCGGCCGATCAGACGGGCGCCTTCGAGCGACAGGCCGACCTCCTCGACGGTTTCGCGCTCCGCGGTATGCCGCAGATCGCGGTCGGTCTCGTCGTGCCGGCCCCCGGGCAACGCCATCTGCCCCGACCAGGGGTCGGAGGGCTTGCGGGCCCGCTCGATGAACAACGCCTCGGGGCCTGCCGCGGAGGGGCGGAGAACCATCGCCACGCTGGCCTCGAACTCGGCCGGCGGGAGGATCCGCGGTTCGTGCCCGGCCAGCCGTCTGCGGATGTCGGCGCTGTTCATTGCGGGCAGAAGCGGGGCGGCCGTATCGGGGACGCCGGGTCCAACTACGCGAAGGTCGCTGTCAGCCAATCGATCAGTACCCGGTTGAACTCGTCGGGCTTCTCCTGCTGGGTCCAGTGACCGCAGTCCATGATCGTGTGCTTGTCGATGTTCGGGACCAGCGCTTCGATGTTGTCGGCGGAGGAGGGCGGCAACACGACATCGTTCTCGGCGCCGATGTAGAGGCAGGGCTGGTCGATCTTCTGATCGATGCCCTTCATCAGCTCCCAGTTGCGGTCGATGTTCCGGTACCAGTTCACGCCGCCGGTGAAGCCGGTCCGCTGATAGACCGCGACGAAGTGAGCCAGTTCCTCGTCGGTAAGCAGAAGTTCGCCGCGCAGGTCGTCCGCGGTGCCGTGCCTGATGATCTCCAGAAGTTGGAACTTCCGCTCCGGGGCGTCGGCGGGGAGCTTGCTGAAGGCCTCGGCATCCCACGAGCCGCGGCGCATGAAGGTGCGGAAGCTCTTTTCCGTATCCGCTTCGAGCACCTCTTCCGCCCTGTAGGGCTCCTGGAAAGCGACGACGTAGTTGTCCTCGCCCCGCATGCGGCGGAGAAGCTCGATGGGTGGCGAAGGTGGCTGGGGGCCGGTCGGTGTGTTCACGCCGACGACGCCGAGGACGCGGTCGGAGTGCAGCCGCGGCATCGCCCAGACGACTCCACCGCCCCAGTCATGGCCGACGAAGACCGCCTTTTCGATGCCCCGGGCATCGAGGAGGCCAACCAAGTCGGCGCACAGTTCGGCCATGTTGTAGGCCTCGATTGCCAGGGGCCGTTGGGTGTGGCCGTAGCCCCTCTGATCGGGCGCGAGGACGCGGAAGCCTGCCGCGGACACCGCCGGCAACTGGTGGCGCCATGAGTAGGCGAGCTCGGGAAAGCCATGGCTCAGGACGACCGGCACGCCCTCGTCTCCGGCTTCGTACACGGCCATCCGGAGGCCGCCGTTCGTGCGGATGTAACTCGGATCGGGCCAGGCTGGGTTGTCGGGTTCGGCGGCGGGGGCTGCGCCCGTGCTAGTGGCGATCGCGGCGGCGCCCGCGGCCGAGCCGGCGATCAGCGTGCGGCGGGTCATCGGTGCGTCGGAGTCGCTGGAGTCGTCGTGTGCGGTCATGGCCCGGAATGGTAACCGAGCGGTGATCGAAGCGGCGCCGGTTGCGGCGGCCCGAGCCGGCGGGCTCCCTCGAGTCAGGGCGTCGAGTCTGGCGGCCAGGGTTTCGTGCGGATCACGCGTCCGACATCGCCCGGTGCCGCGATCTTGCGCTGTGCTTCCAGAACCTCGACGAAGCGATCGTGGATGTCGGGCGGAAACGGCGTACTTCGCCGAGTGTCCAGGTCGATGTGGATGCTCAGCAGTTCGTGGGTCGCGGCGACGTAGCCGTCCCCGGCGTGCACCATGCGCATGAAGGTGTGGTACTTCTTGTCGTCGAAGCCGAGAAGCTCCGCTTCGACGATGATAGGAGCGCCTTCGGGCAACTCCCGCAACCAGGTCAAGTGGCTGTCGATCGAGAACGTCGAGCGCCGGTTGGTCTTGCGATAGGTCCGATCGATGCCCAGGAACGCAGTCCAGGGACCGGTCGCGTCGTCGAAGGCGACCAGGTAGTAGCCGGCGTTCATGTGGCCGTTGTGGTCGATCCACTCGGGCAGGACCGTTCCGGTCCAGATCTGCTGGGGGTCCTTCATCTGTTCACTCCACCGTCGGCCCGTGCCGGAGTGTAGCTGCGGGATCATGTTGCTACGATCCCTCGTCGGTCGCGCCTGAACCACCAGGAGTTCCAACCCATGAGAGTCGGCATTTCGCTACCCGTCCGTGAGCTGAGGGACGACCTCGGTGCGGTGAAGGCCTTCGCCCAGGCTGCCGACGAACTCGGCTACACGCATCTCCGGGTCCCGGACCTGGTGGCGCGGCCGAAGAGCGGGCACCTGCATGAGCCGCTGGTCATGCTGGCCTATGTCGCCGCGGTGGTGGAGAAGATCGAACTCGTACCGTCGGTCATCGTCACTCCCTCTCGGCAGACGGTGCTGCTCGCGAAGCAGATGGCGAGCCTTGAGAGGCTGTCCGGCGGCGGTGTGCGCCTGGGCGTCGGCGTCGGCGGCAGCGAGGCGGAGTACCGTGCGCTCGGACAGGAGTTCGGCACTCGGGGAGCCCGCTGTGAGGAGCAGATCGAGTTGTTGCGCGTTTTGTGGACCGAATCGGACGTGAACTTCGAGGGCCGCTGGGACACCGTCCAGGGCACCGGCATCGATCCTCTGCCGTCTGGCCCGATCCCGATCTGGATCGGCGCGCGCGGGTTGCCGGTGCCGCGGATCCGCAGGCGTATCGGCCGGCAGGCGGACGGCTGGTTCGTGCTCTGTTCGCCGGAGGACTTCGACGGATTGAAAGCGGACATCGATGCCGCTGCAGTTGACGCTGGTCGAGACCCGGCCGCGATCGGTACCGAGGCCGGCGTCGCGGTCGTCGGGCCGCGGGAGCACGAGTGGCGGGACCGTGTCCTGGGCTGGCGGGAGAAGGGGTTGACCCACCTTTGCCTGCGCACCCTGGGAGGCGGTCTCGGAGGCGACGCGGATGCGCACATCACGACGGCACGACAGGCCTTCGAGGAGCTGCAGGAGCTGCTCTGACGGTGCTGGAGCGTTGCAGGCTCCACGCTTCGGCTTGACACGATGGTGCCCAGCCCGCACAATCCGCGCTCACCTTTTGAGATCCGAACTTGCGTCGGCTGGTACGAAGCCTCGTCAAGACATCGACATGACTTCCTCGACAAGCACTCCGTCTCTGGTCAAGCGGCCGCACAAGCCGGGCGCGAAGCCTTGGCTTCACGACTGGGTGCCTACCGCCTAGAGATCGACGCAGCGACACTTCTCGGCCGGCCATCCAGTTCAGGGATGCGCCGGCTTTTCTGTACCCGGAGGAATCCTCCATGCCCTCCCATCCAGCCATCACCTCTCACCCAGCCATCATCGAATCGACACTGCGAGAAGGCGAGCAGTTCGCCAACGCCTTCTTCGACAGCGATCAGAAGGTGGAGATTGCGGGTCTGCTCGACGCGTTTGGGGTCGAGTACCTGGAACTCACCTCGCCGGCGGCCAGCCGCCGCAGCCGGGACGACTGCGAACGCGTGGCGAAGCTGGGCCTGCGAGCCAAGGTGCTGACCCATACACGCTGCCACCTCGACGACGCGAGGCTGGCGCTCGAGACTGGCGTCGACGGCATCGACGTCGTCTTCGGCACCTCCCGCTACCTCCGGGAGTACTCGCACGGCAAGAGCATGAACGAGGTGATCGAGACGGCGATCGAGGTTGTCGAGTACATCCGGTCGCACGATGTCGAGGTCCGCTTCAGCACCGAGGACTCGTTCCGCAGCGAGCTGGCCGACCTGATCCGCGCTTACCGGGCCGTGAACGCGGTCGGTGTGAACCGCGTGGGCGTCGCGGACACCGTGGGCGTGGCGAGTCCCCGGCAGGTCTACGACCTGGTGCGCCGGCTGCGGCAAGAAGTGGACTGCGACATCGAGTTCCATGGCCACAACGACACCGGTTGCGCGGTGGCCAACGCGTTCTGCGCCCTCGAGGCGGGTGCCACCCACGTCGACACGTCGGTGCTGGGGATCGGCGAGCGGAACGGCATCACGCCGCTCGGGGGCTTGGTGGCGCGCCTGTACGTGGAGGATCCCGAAGGCGTCCGTGCCCGCTACGACCTGCCGCTCCTGCGCGAGATCGAGAACACCGTCGCTTCTCTGGTCGAGGTCGACGTGCCGTTCAACAACTACATCACCGGCTACACGGCCTTCACCCACAAGGCCGGTATTCACGCGAAGGCCATCCTCAACGACCCCTCGAGCTACGAGATCCTCGATCCTGCCGACTTCGGGCTCGACCGGTACGTCCACGTCGCGCACCGCCTGACCGGTTGGAACGCGATCAAGTCCCGTGTCGAGCAGTTGCGCCTGGAGCTCACGGACGCGCAGATCAAGGAGATCACGGCCCATATCAAGGCGCTGGCGGACGAGAAGCCGCTCAGCCTCTCGGACGTGGACACGCTGCTGCGGGAGTACCACACGGCGGAGCTCCTGCCGGCGGTGGCCGGAGCGGCCGGGTGAGCGAACAGGGTCGGCCGGCCGACACGGCCCGCACCTTCGCGCAGAAGGCCCTGGCACGGGCCAGCGGCCAGGAGGCGGCCGCGATCGGCGAGATCGTCGACGCGCGGCCGGACATCGTGCTCAGCCACGACAACACGGCGCCGATCGCCGAAATCTGGCGGCAGTTCGGGCAGGACCGGGTCGCCATCCCCGAGCGGTTGGCGATAACCCTCGACCACGCCGTGCCGGCGCCGACGGTCCGGCACGCGCAGAACCACGCGGAGGTCCGCGCCTTCGTCGCCGAGCAGGGCGTCGGCCACTTCTTCGAGGTCGGGCGCGGCATCTGTCACCAGGTGCTGAGCGAGGAGGCGGTCGTCCTGCCGGGCGATCTGATCCTTGGTTCCGACTCCCACACGCCGCACTTCGGTTGGCTGGGGGCGTTCGGCGCCGGCGTCGGCCGCAGCGAGATGGCGGTGATCTGGGCCACCGGCGAACTATGGCTCAGGGTGCCGGAGTCGATCCGGATCCGACTCGAGGGCGCGCTCGGCGAGTGGGTGACGACGAAGGACGTTGCGCTGACGCTGATCGGCGGTCTGGGTGCGGACGGCGCTCTCTATCGCAGCGTCGAGTTCGAGGGACCGGCAATCACGGGCCTGAGCCTCGACTCGCGCGCGGCGCTCGTCAACATGATGGCGGAGATGGGGGCGAAGAACGCGTACATGCCGCCGGACGAGGACGTGTTCCGGTATCTGGCCGAACGGCTGCTGGCACGGCCGGGACGTCGCGCGGGCCGCAGGGCGGAGCCCGGCGAGACGGCGGAGGCGGTGGCGGCCCGGCTGGAGAGGGAGGCGCTCTGTCCCGATCCCGGTGCGATCTACTCGGCGGATCACCTGCTCGATCTGTCGGCCGTCGAGCCCCGGGTGGCCCGGCCGCACCACGTCGACGACACGGTGACCGTTGGCGAGCTCGACTCTGTGCGGGTCGACCAGGCGTTCATCGGCACCTGCACGAACGGGCGGATCGAGGATCTGGAGGCGGTACATCGGGTGATGGCTGGTCGCCGCTCAGCTCCGGGTACCCGGATGGTCATCGTGCCCGCGTCCAGCGAGGTCTGGAACGAGGCCCTGGCGCGTGGCTGGGTCACCGACCTCGCCGAGGCCGGCGCCGTCTTCGGTACACCGGGCTGCGGCCCCTGCATGGGGAACCACCTCGGTGTGCTGGCGCCGGGCGAGGTTTGCATCTCCAGCGCGAACCGGAACTTCCAGGGCCGGATGGGGGACCGGGGTGCGGAGATCTACCTGGCGTCACCCGCAGTGGTCGCGGCAAGCGCGGTCGCGGGCCGCATCGTCCACCCGGCGGAGGTTGTCGAGTGAACGGTCCGGTCGATGTCGGGCAGCCCTTCCGCGGACGGGTGTTCCGCTACGGCGACCACGTGAACACGGACGTCATCTTCCCCGGTCGCTACACCTACACGAAGAGCCGGCCGGAGGAGGTCGCACCCCATGCGCTGGAGGACCTCGATCCGACGTTCGTGGAACGGGTGGGCTCAGGCGACGTGATCGTCGCCGGCTGGAACTGGGGCTGCGGCTCGAGCCGCGAGCAGGCCGCGGTCTGCCTGCGTTACGCCGGCGTCGGCGCGGTGGTCGCGCGGAGCTTCGGGCGCATCTTCTACCGCAACGCGCTGAACAACGGTCTGCTCGCGATCGTCTGCCCGGAGGCGGTCGACGCGCTGGAGGAAGGCGCCGAAGTGGAGGTTGATCTTGAGGGGTCGATCATCCGGTGCGGCGGTTCCAGTTTCGGGTTCTCGCCCTTCAGCCCGGCCGTCCGCTCGATGATCGCGGCTGGCGGCCTGATCGAACAGACGAAGCGGCGTCTGGCGGCGGGGTAGCCGAACCGTGACGCGAAGCCACGACGAATCGGACCCGGCGCCGGTCCGACTCGCCCGCATCGGCGGCGACGGCATCGGTCCCGAGGTCGTGGACGCGGCGGTGCGCGTCGTCGACGCGGTGTGCGGCGACCGGATCGAATGGGTCGAAGCCGAGATGGGCTGGCGGACCTTCGAGCGGACCGGTCGAGCGCTCCCCGAGGCCACGGTCGAGATCCTGGAAGACTGCGCCGGCGCCCTGTTCGGCGCCGTCTCGTCGCCGAGCCATGCTGTGGACGGCTACCGGAGCCCCATCGTCGAACTGCGGCGTCGTCTCGATCTCTACGCGAACGTGCGGCCGCTCCGCGGCGGCGCCGTCGACGCCGTCGTCGTCCGTGAGAACACGGAAGGTCTCTATGCCGGCCGCGAACGTTGGGAACGGGAAGGCGAGGTGGCGATCGCCGAGCGAGTGATCAGCCGGCGGGCGACGGAACGGATCGTCCGTCTCGCCTGCGAGCTGGCGCTGTCACGCGCCTCTCAGCGCGGCAAAGGAGCCCGGCTCACCGTCGTCCACAAGGCGAACGTCCTGCGCCTGAGTGACGGCCTGTTCCGCGAGACGGCGCTCGATGTCGTGGCTGGCTTCCCTGAGATCGAAGTCGAGGAACAACTCGTCGACTCGATGGTCTATCGCCTGATCCTGGAGCCCGAGCGCTACGACGTGATCGTCGCGCCGAACCTCTACGGAGACATCCTGAGCGACGCCGGCGCCGCGCTGGTCGGCGGACTCGGCGTCGTCGGCTCGGCCAACTGCGGCGAACGCTTCTGCCTCGCCGAGCCGGTCCACGGGAGTGCGCCGGACATTGCCGGCCGGGGAGTCGCGAATCCGATCGCCGCCGTTTCGGCCAGCGTGCTGCTCCTGGAGCGCGCGGGGCTGGCCAACCAGGCCGCCCGCATGCAGCAGGTTCTCGCCGTGCACCAGGAGGCCGGTCCCCGAACCCCTGATCGCAGCGGCGACGCGACGACAGAGGAGGCGGTCGCCGATCTGCTCCGTCGAGTCTGAGGGAGCTTCCGGCGTCGCGTGATCGCTACGTGCAAGGGCGGCAGTCGATCCGTGCTTCGGAAGCGGTAGGCTTCACGGCGGAGACAGCCCAAGTGGTAGATCAGGAGAAGCTCGACGAGATCGTCCGCCGCATCGTGGAAGCGGTGGAGCCTGAGAAGATCATCCTGTTTGGTTCTGCGGCTCGGGGGGACGCCGGTTCGCACAGCGATGTAGACCTGCTGGTGATCAAGGAGGGGGCGGACCATTGGCAAGCGGCGACTCGCATCTACAGGAAGCTGGCCGGCGTGCGTGCCGCCGTCGATGCGGTGGTCGTTACGCCGCAGGACGTCGAGCGTTACGGCGACAGCCACGCGCTTGTGATTGCGCCCGCGCTACGCGAAGGCAAAGTCGTCTATGCAGCCGCCTGAGCGCTTCGACCCCCGAGATCCCCGCGAGTGGCTGAATCGGGCGCGGAGCAATCTGGCGCTGGCCAAGAGGCGCGAGCCGGACGTTTACCTGGAGGACCTCTGTTTCGAGTGTCAACAAGCGGCCGAGAAAGCCCTGAAGGGGCTGATTCTGAGTCGTGGCGGCGAGTTTCCGTACATCCACGACCTGGACATGCTGATGGCGATTCTGGAGGATGCTGGCGTGGTCGTTCCGAGAGAGGCACGAAGGGCAGTGGACCTGACCGTCTATGCGGTGGCCGGACGCTATCCGGGCCCTGCACGGTCCATCACCCCGTCGGAGTACGAGACGGCGGTCGAGATTGCCGAGACCGTCGTCCGATGGGCCGAGACCACACTGCGCAGCCGCTAGCTGGAGGTTTCCATGAACGGCGGAACCCGCATCGAACGAGTCCGTGTCCGGGGCTTTCGCTCGCTCGCCGACGTCGAGTTGGTCGATCTGCCTCGAGCCGCCGTGCTGATCGGCGCCAACGGGGCGGGGAAGTCGAATTTCATCCGCTTCTTCGAGATGCTGAGCTGGATGCTGAAGGCGCGCCGCCTGGACGAGTTCGTCCAGAAGCAAGGAGGCGCCGACGATCAGTTGCATGGGGGCAACCGGACGACTCCGCGCATGGAGGCCGAGATCTCGATTCGTACCGATGTAGGGAAGAACGACTACCGTTTCGCGCTGAGCCATGCGCACCCGGATCGACTCTTCTTCGTCGAGGAGGGCTTTCGCTTCAGCAGGGAGGATCAGCCGACCGAGGCGCGTTGGCAGTATCTCGAAACCAGCGGTCAAGAGGCCGAGATTGTCAGGGCGGCCCAGTCAGGCGCCCACCCAGGCGTCGACGTCACGACTGCTCGCGTCGTCGTCCACCTGCTGCGCGACTGCTCGGTCTACCAGTTCCACGACACGTCGGATGAGTCGAACTTCAAGAAGGGGTGGGAGGTCGACGACAACAACTGCATTCGCTCCCACGGCGGCAACTTGGCGGCCGTGCTCCTTCGCTTGGAGCGGGAGGACGTTGATCGGTACGAGCTGATCTGCGAGCAGATCGGCCGGATCCTGCCCGGTTTCGACCGCTTCGAACTTGAAGAGAGCTTTGGAAGGGTCTTTCTGCGCCGGAAAGCGAAGGGGATAGACAAGACGTTCGGCGCCCACCTGACCTCGGACGGGTCGCTGCGCTTCTTCGCACTGGTGACCTTGCTGAACCTGCCGGCCGAGATGCTGCCGAACGTGCTGCTCCTCGACGAGCCGGAGTTGGGGCTGCATCCCGCGGCGATCACCCTGGTGGGCGGGATGATCAGGTCGCTCTCCGAGGAGCGGCAGGTGATCGTCGCCACCCAGTCGCCCCTGCTTGTCGACGCCTTCGATCTCGAGGAGGTCCTCGTTCCGGAGTTGCGCGAAGGCCGCACCGAGGTACGCAGGTTGTCTTCGGACGACTATCGGGTCTGGCTCGACAAGGACTTCACCCCCGGCGAGTTGTGGCAGAAGAACCTCCTCGGCGGCCGCCCGTGATCCGACTCGCCATTTCGGTGGGTGGTGCGTCGAGGCGCGGCCGCCCATTCGTGTAGGCTCTCTTCTTCGTCGCTATGTGGAAGATGCGTTGGCAGGCAGCAGCTTGAGCCGCTCGGGTCAGGTCCTCGAAACGACCGTTGAGAGTGTCAGAGGCCATCTGGTTCAGGGCGCGGTCCGGACCGAAGCCGATGTCCGGCAGTACGTCCTGAGCCCGCTTCTTCGCGCTCTGGGCTGGAATCTGGACGATCCTGGGGCGGTTCGGCGGGAGTACGCGGTCAAGGGCAAGAAGAACTACTTCTTCGACTACGCGTTGTTCAACCGGCACCAGCGGGTCGTTTTCGTCATCGAGGCGAAGGCACCCGGGAAGATGGACGCCGACGCCAGAGACCAGCTCTTGCTGTACGCGATGAAGACGGAGACCAGTCTCGGGGTGACGACGGACGGCCGGTCGTGGTCGTTCTACTTGCCGCTGGCCGGTGGCAGTTCGCAGGCCCGACTCGTGCGGACCTTGAATCTTGAGACGGACGGCCTCGACGAGGCGGCCAGCGGTTTGGAACGCTACCTAGCGCGGAGTGCCGTGCTCGCCGGCGAGGCCCATCTAGCCGCTACCTCTGACCGGCAGCGTTTCGCTCTTCAGGGCCTGGTCAGGTCCGGCTGGGACGATCTCGTTGGCGGTCCGAGCGACAAGCTCGTCAAGGCTCTCGCGGCTGCTGCGAGAACGACCGCACAGCGCGAGGGATCGACGTCGCCGAGTGGGCGCGTCCTTAACAAGGTCGTCCGGGCCTTCATCAAGAGCGGCTTCTCTTTCCCGGACGACACGGGCGATGTCGCGCCTGAACCGCCAGAGGACGACGGCGACGCTTCGGGTGTCCAGTCGCCACCTCGTCCTCCTCGGCTTCGAGCCGGGCGAGGACCGCGCGCGCAGGGCGGTGCGGCCTGGACGTACCGGGGCAAGCGACGTGTCGAGAAGAACCCCACGGAGATGTATGTCGCCGTCATCGGCCGCCTGTACGAGGATCATGGCGGAGCGGATTTCTACGTCCGTCTTCGGGCCAGAATCCAGGGCCCCAAGAGGGCGCACCTCGGTTCGTCTCCAGCCGCGACCGGAGTGCCGAGCAAGTACTCTCGGCAGCTTCCCGGCGGCTGGTGGCTGAATACCAATCTTGGCACCCAGGACAAGATAAGGAAGCTGCGACGAGCCTGCGAGGCTGCCGGGATCGACTTCGGCTCGGATCTCGAAGTCGAGGTTCCCGTGGCTAAAGCTAAATCCCGGCAGCCACGTTCCTGAGAGCGCCAGTTGCCGCTTGAGAAGGACGTCGCCGTTGGCCAGAAGGCGCGCTCCTGGCGCCACGGAGTGACCGGCGTCACTTGGCCGTGAAGTCCGCCCATACTCCGAAATGGTCCGACAGGGGTTTGTCGGGAGTTCGCCGGGGGAAGATGCCGACGATTCGTTCGGCTCCGTCGCGGGCGACGGTGGGGACGAGCGACAGGTCCCGAGTGTGGGCGACGTGATCGATGAGCTGATACCTGGCGCTCCCGGGGCGCAACGGGCGGAGGGGGGCTTCCCATAGCTGTCGGCCGGTCTTCGGAGTGCTCGCGCCTCGGTCATCCGCGTTCGGCCATGGCAACTCGCCGCAGGTCGAGATCTGCAGCCCGTCGAATGCCTGTCTGAACTCGGCGTAGACCCCCTTCGGTGTCCAGTTTCTGGGAATCCTCTGATTGAAGTCGCCCAGCACGATGGTTCTCCGCGAAGCGGTTGCAAAGGTCGTTGTTGCGAAGCTGGAGAGCCAGTCGCGGTGGACGTCCCACGGTCCCCGGTTCTTGAGACCGTTGTTGACATGGGCAAAGTGCCACGGAATGCAAACGCCCACCACTGTGAGGGAGCCGATAGGCGTCGTGGTGGTCCCAGCCACGAATCCGCCTTCCGGCATCTGCTGGGGGCCGACTCGACGTACGTTCTCCCAAGGCTCCTTGCTCCAGAGAAGCACGTTCTTCTGGCCTTCGACGATCGGATACCCCGGGTCGTCGCCCCCCGCGACCATGTTCACTCCGTCAGGGAAGATCTCGGCGTAACCCTCGGTGACGCAAAGGATGTCGCAGTCGGGGGCGGCAAGAATCGGCCGTACTCGTTTCCCTCTAACGGAACCGGGTTTGGCCAACTCCGTGTTCCATGTGCCGATCCTGACTCGTGGGGGCGGAGGTGACGCGCTAGGCATGTCTGACTACCGCTGGAACCAGAACGGCTTGCGCTGCAGCTTCTCGCCGGCGATCTCGTTCATCGAAAGGGCGTCGAAGATGCGGCCGCCGACCATGACGTAGCGAACCAACTCGGAACTCCGGAGGTTCTCGAGTGGGTTCTCTTCGAGGACGATCAGGTCGGCAAGCTTGCCGGCTTCCAGCGAGCCGAGATCGGCCTCCATGCCGATGTAGCGGGCGCCGTTGATCGTGCCGGCGATCAGCGCCCGGTGGGGTGACATCCCGCCCTGCTCGAACATCCACATCTCCCAGTGGGCGGCGAGGCCCTCGCGCTGGCCGTGGGCGCCGAGCATGATCGGTACGCCGGCCTGGTCGAGGGCGTTGACCACGCGGGCGGTCAGGATGTGGTTGTACTCGCCTTCCGGCGCCTTCTGGCGGCGGCGGGAGCGAGCGT
>Ga0209544_1002630_pt1 | contig 15507 bp, 17 predicted proteins | sample MesohylPK_FD_187297 | JGI IMG/M metagenome (GOLD analysis project Ga0209544, IMG submission 187297) | Host-associated microbial community of the marine sponge Aplysina aerophoba from Gulf of Piran - sponge mesohyl, lysed by proteinase K... | ecosystem: Host-associated > Porifera > Sponge >...
GGAGTAGCCGGCCGCCGATGCAGCCGCTCGCACCCGTCAGTAGGATCGCCGGTCGATCCGCCGCCGGCCTCATCGTTCGGGATCCGGCAGCCGCGCCTTCGCCTGGTCGAGCTCCGCTACCTCGGGGAACCGCACCCCAGGCATGTCCATGCCTGTAGTATGCGTAGGCAGAGGTCCTCGGCGCCAGCGGCGGGCGACTCCACGTTCCGATGCTCCGGTATCTCGAAAGCCTGCGGTCGTGGCAACTCCTGCTCCTGGCGGGCGCGTTGCTGTTCGCGGACCTGCTGATCCCGGACCCCATCCCCTTCCTCGACGAGCTGCTCCTCGGGGTGCTGACCTACACGCTGGCGCGCTGGAAGAAGCCGCCGCGGTAGGCGAGGATCGGAGCCGCGCGCGACGGTTTCCAGCCGAGGCCCCTCGCGGCTCGCCGGCTGCGTTCGTCGGTGTTACGATCTACGCTTCCGATCGAAAGAACGTAGCGTGCCCGCCACAGCTTCCGAGGTCACGTATCGCTGGAGCCGCGAGGCCTACGACCGGGCGATCGAGGCCGGCGTTTTCGACCCCGACGACCGCCTCGAGCTGATTGAGGGGCAGCTTCTCGCCGTGACTCCGCAGGGCAGCCGGCACGCAGCGATCGTGGACCAGGCTGGAGAGATGCTGCGCCGAGCTTTCGGCGGCGGCTTTCGAATCCGGGTGCAGAGCCCGTTGGCCGTCGGGGACGACTCCGAGCCGGAGCCGGACCTCGCCGTCGTTCGCGGCCGGGCGCTCGACTACCTCGACGCTCACCCGACGAGCGCGCTCCTGGTGGTGGAGGTGTCCGACGAGTCGTTACGCCGGGATCGGACCCTCAAGCAGCGCCTCTACGCGGGACACGGCATCCCGGAGTACTGGGTTCTCGCCCTCCCGGACGCCTGCCTGGAGGTGTACCGAGACGCGGCCGCGAGCGGCTACCGGAGCGTGGCGACGCTACGCGCGGGGGACCGCATCGCGCCCCTCGCGTGTCCCGGGACGGCGATCGCCGTCGGCGACCTGTTGCCGTAGTTCTCGTTTCCCGCGCACGCTCACGGAGGTCGACGTTCCGGATCGACCACCGCGGCCGGCAGTCGCTGTTCAAGATGGGCAAGCTGGGCATCCTGTGGGAGCTCGACCGGAAGACGGCGGCGTTCGTCGCCGCCCACGACCTCGGCTACCAGACGCTCGTCGACGTCGATCCCGAGACCGGCGAGGCGACCTACCGTCCGGAGATGATCCCCAAGCCGGGCGAGGAGCTCGAGTTCTGCCCCGACTTCCAGGGCATCCGGAACTGGCGCGCTTCGGCCTATCACGCCGGGACGGGGATGCTCTACATCCCGATCCACCCGACCTGCGTCAAGGGAACCTTCAGCCCCGTGGCCCGCGAGCCGCACCCGACGGGCGACCTCTACCACTACGGCAACCCGCGCTGGACCGGGTGGCAGTCGGCGGGACGGCTCCCGCATCCCAAGAGCCCCGACCACGACGGCCACCTCGTGGCGATGGACATCGGGAACGGCGAGGTGCGCTGGCGGCACTCGATGCGCCTGCGCTCGCAGGCCGCTGCCCTGACCACCGCCGGCGGCCTGGTCGTGACCGCCGACGGCGACCGCTACCTCTACGTCAACGACGTGGAGAGCGGCGAGGTGTTGTTCCGCACGCGGATGCCGTCGCCCGTGCAGGGCTTCCGATCACCTACGCGGTCGCCGGCCGGCAGTATCTGGCCATCCGGTCGGCGGCGGGCGCGTCCGGGCGCCCCGAACGCGATGTACGTGTTCGCGCCGCCAGAACCCCAATAGTCTTCCGAGGTCGACCGCCGGACACCGAGAGATTCCGGTTTCAGTGAGTATTTTCGTGTTGGCTAGGCCGTCCGTCGTCCGCGCCGTTCCGTGGATGATCCTCCCTGTCCCGCTCTTAACGTGGCATATTCCTGGGGCGGCGTCTGGTGGGAATCCCGGTGGCAGGACGACTCAGAGCCAAGCAGGTCCCGACCTTGCGGCCAGGACGTCACGGCGACGGCGGGACGCTCTTCCTGGTCGTGGAGCCCGGCGGCCGGAGCCGCCATGGGTGCAGCGGCTGACGGTCGACGGCAAGCGCCGCGACCCTGGGGCTCGGCGCATATCCGTACGTCGGGCTCGCCGACGCGCGTGCTGCAGCGTTCGCCAATCGTCAGGTGGCGCGCCGGGGTGGTGACCCGGCGGCGGCTGTGCGGTCGTCGCGGGTCCCGACGTTCCGCACAGCGTGCGAGCCGGTCGAGGCGGCGGCGGATTGGAAGGGACTCGGGCCCGAGAACCGACGTCGGGCCCTGGAGCGGTTCTGCGGCTCCATCCTGGACCGGCGCCTCGACCCAGTTCCGCCGCGCCGACGTGATCGCCTCGTGGCCCCGGTCATGACCGAGAAACGGGCCACCGGGTCGAAGCTGCACGGGTGGATCCGGGCGGCGCTGGCGTGGGGCGTGGCCCGGGAGCACCTGGAGTACCACCTGGCAGAGGGCATCGGCGCGGCGTTGCCCGCCGCCCGGAAGGCGAAGAAACACCACGCGGCGCGGCCCTACGCCGAGGTGGGAGCAGCACTGGAGGCCATCGAGGCCTCTACGGCGAGCGACGCGGTGAAGGCGTGTCTCGGTTACGGTGCTGACGGCGGTTCGATCGGGCGAGGCGCGGGGTGCCACCTGGAAGGAGATGGACCTGCAAGCGGCGGAGTGGCGGATACCGGCCGAGCGCAAGAAGGTCGCGCTTGAGCACAGGGTGCCGTTGTCGGCTGCCGCCGTCGAGACGCCGGAGCGCGCGAGGAGCCTGCACAGTCCGGCCGGCTGGTGCTTCCCGGCCCCGACGCGCGCGGGCAGGAAGTACACGTGACGACGCTGGCGTACGTCGTGAAGCGGATCTACGGGGACCGCTGCACGGTGCACGGCTTCCGCTCCTCGTTCCGGGACTGGGCCAGTGAGCAGACGAGCGTGCTGCACGCCGTCGCGGAGGCGGCGTTGGCGCACCAGGTGGGAAGCGCGTTGGAGCGGTCGTACGCCCGGTCGGACCTGTTCGCGAAGCGCCGTGGTCTGATGAACCGTTGGGCGGAGTTGTAACAGCGCCGCGTCAGCCGGATGCTAGGGTGACGGATAGGAGCCTTGGGGTGGGCTGTCGCCGTCCGGATGCCGACCGCAGGCTGCTAGCCTGCTAGCCTCCTTGTCCGGCCGAACTGTCGATTCTGTGCAAACTGCGCCTGTTGACGGTGCGGGAGGATCGTAACGACGGAGGCGGTTGTCGAATCGTCAGGCGGTTTCGGCGGCAAGCCCGAGGGTGGCGCAGAGGGCGTCGAGGGCCGAGGACGGGACACCGTCGGGAGCGCGGCCGGCGTGGCTGCACGGGGCCGATCGGCTACACTGAAAGAAGAGCAACGAGCATCTCATCGACCTGTGCCGGCTCTTGGCGAGACGACGCCGCCCGAGGACGACGCGTTCGGCGAGATCAACCCGAGAGGACAGATTTGACGACCGCGGGCGCAACGCCGATTCACGTGTCAGGAGAGACCTCCAGGCGACTATTCCCAGCCCCCAAGCGGTCCGAGCGCTGGCTGCAGGAACTCATCCACCGACATCCGACGTGTCTGCCGATGGACCAAATCGAGCCGGGCATCGGGCGTCTCGTCCCGGTCTGCATGGAGTTGCCCCTCCACGTCGGGTCAGTGGACAACCTGTTGATCACGCCCGAAGGCAATCTGGTCATGGTCGAGGTGAAACTCTGGGGCAACCCCGAGGCTCGCCGGCAGGTCGTTGCGCAGACCCTGGAGTATGCGACAGCGCTCTTCAATCTCGACTACATCGAGTTGGAGGCCGCAGTCGGTAGGGCGGACTTCGACGGAGCAGAGCGACCAGAAGGACTCTACAGCGTGGTTGATGGAGCCGACGCCCCACCCGAGAGAGTGTTCGCAGACCGGGTCTCGCGCAACCTGCGGGACGGACGGGTCGTCGTGCTGGTGGTAGGCGATGAGATCCGGCCCGCCGCCGACGAACTGGTGGCGGGGCTCCAGGCCCACGCGAACTTCCACTTCACCTTCGCTCTCATCGAAATGCCGGTGTACACACTACGCCGTACGGATGCTGACAACGAGTACGTTGTCATGCCGCGAACGCTGCTGAAGACCGTCGAGGTGCCACGGTTCACTATCCGGACCGAAGGCCGCGAGACGGTGGTCAGGGACGCGGGCACGGACGAGCGGGAGGCCAGGAAACCGTCGCGGCGATCAACGATCTCCACGGAGGAGTTCTTCGAAGCGATGCGGGAACGCTCTCCGGACGTTCCGGACAAACTGAAGCAGTTTCTCGACGAAGTGGCCGCGGTCGACGTTCGCGTCGAGTACGCGGCCTCGCTACTGCTCAAGTGGGATCAGCCTCAAGGTCGTGCAACGAACCTCGGAATCGTCAATCGAAGCGGGGAGATCGCGACTCACGCGAGCTATTGGACGGTAGACGACGATCTGGCAGACGACTACAACCAACGTCTCGCGCAACTGTTCGGCGGCAAGGTAAGGCGTGGTACGTCCAAGAAGGTGCCTCTTATTACGGTGAGTCGTCACGATGGAACCTTGTTTCGCATTGAAGATGTGGTCGATAGGTTGTCGGGTTGGAGGCGGATCATCGAAGACTTCCAGCGTGCCATTCGAGCACGCGTCCAGGACGACGAGACATAGACGCAGGTTGTGGAGCGGCTGTAGCCCTGTCCACCATACACAGGCAGCCTGAGTCGTCCGGTGCGGTCCTGAATCGTCCGTATATTGCTGAATAATCACTGATTATCACCGTTTCGCGAGCTTGACGACGGTCGTTTCAGTCCCGGTACGATCCGCAAGTATCCGCCACTTGCTGAGGGGAGGACTGGCAGCGATGGAACTCCCGAATCGACCCCGGACCACCAAGCCCAACGGCCGGCAGCCGCACCACGCACTCTCGACCGCCTTCGTCCGCAACGTAGCACAGGCCGGGCGCTACTGCGACGGCGACGGGTTGTACCTCGACGTGCAGCCGACCGGCACCCGCAGCTGGGTACAGCGGCTCGTCATCCGGGGCCGTAGCCGCGAACTCGGGCTCGGCGGCTTCCCGCTCCTCCCGCTCAAGGAGGCCCGCGCGGCTGCGCTCGCCAACCGCCGGCTCGGCCGCGCCGGAGGCGATCCGCTCGCGGAGAAGCGCCGCCTCAAGAGCTGCCGTCCTTCGCCGCCGCCGCCGAGGCGGTCCTGGCGCAGATGCGGCCCGGCTGGCGCAACCCCAAGCACGGCAAGGACTGGCTGTCGAGCATGGAACGGTTCGCCTTCCCCCGGCTCGGCAAGCTGCCCGTCTCCGAGGTGACGAGCGCCGACGTGGTCGAGACGCTGCGGACCGTCTGGCATGAGCGGCCGGCGACGGCGCGGCGGGTCCGCCAGCGCATCAGCACCGTCATGGAGTACGCCGTGGCGCTGAACTACCGCGACGACAACCCGTGCAGCCGGATCGGCCCGGTGCTCGGCCCGCAGCAGGATCTCGTCCGGCACATGCCGGCGCTGCCCCATCGAGACACGGCTGAGGCCGTCGCGAAGGTGCGGGCGTCGAAGGTGATCCCGCCCGTCAAGCTGGCGTTCGAGTTTCTCGTGCTCACCGCTGCCCGGTCGGGCGAGGTGCGTGGTGCACGATGGGACGAGATGGACACGGAGGCCCACGTGTGGACCGTCCCGGCCACGCGGACCAAGGCGAAGCGCGAGCACCGGGTGCCGCTGACGCGCCGCGCCGAACAGATCCTCGACGCGGCGCGGGCGGCCGGCAACGGCGGGCCGCTGGTGTTCCCGAGCGCCCGCGGCAAGCGGATCAACGACATGGCGCTGTCGGGACTGCTCCGGACGCTGGAGGTTCCCGCCGTTCCTCACGGCTTCCGCTCCACCTTCCGGGACTGGGCCGGCGAGGAGACGAACCACCCGCGCGAGGTCGTCGAGGTCGCGCTCGCCCACGTCGTCCAGAACAAGGTCGAGGCGGCCTACGCGCGGTCGGACCTGTTCGAGCGCCGCCGGCGGTTGATGGACGACTGGTCCGCCTACGTCGTCGGCCATGCCGAGAGCGCCGGCTGATGGTCGCCCATCTTCGGGACCGGGCGGACGCGCTCGTCCGGTCCGGCTGGACCCGTCGCGAAGCCGAGTGGCTGGCGCTGGTCTGCCTGCACAGCACGCGGCGCTGTGGGCGGCGCTGGCCGCGGCCGGCCGCCCCGTCGAGGTGGTCGTCGTGGGCCGGGACCCGGTGCGTCTGGCCGCCGCCGGCCGGGTGCTCGACAAGTGGGCGGCGACGCCCCCCGAGGCCGTGCTGCTGTCCCACCAGGAGGCGGCCTCGGAGCTGGCCGCGATCAAGAAGGCGATCTCGACGGGCGACTGGGCCGCGCTGGAGACGCACGGCGGCCTGAACCCCGCCATCCAGCGGGCGTGCGTCCTCGACGCCATTTGCGGCGGAGACCGGAGGTCGAGGGCGGCGATCACGACCGGCCGGACGTGGCGCTCGACGCGGGTGCCGGAATGGATCCCGACCGGCCGCGCCGACGAGGCCGCCTGACGAGCGGAAACCACGCCGGCAGCCGACGTGTCAAGCCTTGCGGCTCCTCCACTTCGTTCCGGCCGTTCCGGTGACACGCCGGCCACCGGCGCGGTGTTGGGCGCTTACGGACCGAACGCAGGCGTCCGGCCCGTAGACGGACCCGGACGCCCACCGCGTCGTCGAACCGCTCCTCGTCGGCGCCCGCCGACGAGGACGCCAGCCTCGACCGACCGGCTGCGCGGTCGCACACCGTTGCAGGCACGGCGACATCGAAGGACGCGGGTCGGACACGAGGAAGAACTGTGGCATCATCAGCAGTGGAGACGGACCGCCGGATCCGGTGCAGCAGGACGGCCCAGCGAGCGCAAGAGTCGTGCCACTGACCCAGGTAGAGGCGCGGCGGTCACGGTGCTCGACGGGAATCAGAGGGTGGCGAGGGTGAGGCAGAGCGGGTGCGGGTCGGGAGTCGAGGTCACCGAGCGGGACCACGATGCCCACAGGGAGCGGGGCGAGGGTGTGATCAACCCTGCCGCCCGATCACAACACGACACGGGCTCGAACTTGCACCGGAGATGCCGCACGGCAGGTGTAAGCAGTCCAAGGAGCTCAATTTACATCCCGAGTCACACTTCCACTTACAGCCCTGTACCCGCTAAGTCCCTGGATATCAACCAGATCCCGACTCACCCCCCACCCCCCGATGCCGCAAATTGGTACAGGGGGGAAGTCGGGGAGCGACCCCCCGCAAAACTGGCGTTTAGCGGACCCGGCAGGTGTTCCTCCGTCACACCTACCGCGCCGGGTCGCTCCCCGTCAATTCTTCCTTGGCAGGAAGGCCAATCCCGGCCCGCGGGCCTCGCGGGCACGCCAGCTGTCCGGCGGGGACGAAGAGATCCAGCCCCTGCGCTACGCGACCGTCATTGGCAGCGCGACTGCTCCCGATAGACGCGGGGACTCCGTCGGGAGGCAGCGGTAGGCGAATGGGACAGCAGGACCGATGAGCGACGGTTTCCAGCGAGCGCTTGACCAGATCCGGGCCGCCGCCGGGTGCGGTGCGCCGCCGTCCTGCGCCCGCTCGACGAGAGCCGTTCTCGGTTCCCGTCGCAAACCGAATGCCCGACCTCCACTTACTCTAATTCGGCCAGTGTTTCCCGCGATGGACCTACCCCCAATACCCACGGGGGTGTCTTTGAGGAGACTGGACTGTTCGCGACCGGAGTGGAACGCGTCGACAACATCACGGACACCGCCCTGCGCGCCTTCCAGGAGCACTACGTCGACGAGGCGATCACGAAGGACGCGATCTTCAACTACGTGTACGGCGTGCTCCACGCGCCGGCCTACCGCGAGCGATTCGCGAACGACTTGGCCAAGGCGTTGCCGAGGATCCCGATGGCAGCCGACGTCCGTGCCTTTGCGGAGGCTGGCCGAGACTTGGCGGCCCTGCATCTGGGCTACGAGACCTGCGCCGAGTACCCGCTGGAGATCGTCGCCGCCCAACTCGGGGGGCTGCAATCACGTCACTTCCGACTCGGTGAGCGGGCCATGCGCTTCGCCGACGGTGACAGGGCCGTGTTGATTGTCAACGATCACGTCCGGCTGGCGGGCTTTCCAGCCGCGGCTCACGGCTACGTGGTCAACGGCCGCACGCCCATCGCGTGGTTCATCGACCGCTACCGGGTCACGCGAGACCGGGAAAGCGGGATCGTGAACGACCCGAACGGCTGGTTCTCGAAACCCGAGGATCTCGTCGCAGCGATTCGGCGGATTGTTCACGTGAGCGTCGAGACCGTCCGCATCGTCGGCGGTCTCCCGCAGCCGTTCGCCGAACCGTCCAGCGACCCGGGCGGCGCCCGACCATGACGAGGCCCAGTGTTTACGTGGAGACCTCGATCGTCAGCTACCTGAAGGCACGGCCGTCACGCGACCTAATCGTCGCCGCGCAGCAGGCCATGACCCGGGAGTGGTGGCGCGATGCGCCGGACCGGTTTGTTCTCGTCGCGTCGGAGCTTGTGCTGACGGAGGCTGCGGCCGGTGACGCGGATGCCGCCCGCGCGCGGCTGACGGCGCTGGAGATGGTCACGCATCTCGATACCTCGGAGGATTCCGCGTCGCTGACCCGGAGGCTGCTCGCGCTCGGGGCGTTTCCGCCTGCGGCCGCCGCGGATGCAGCACACGTCGGCATCGCCGCCGTGCACAGGGTTGACTACCTGCTCACGTGGAATCTCCGCCACATCGCGGGTGCCGCCGCACGGTCTCGGATCGAGCGCGCGTGCCGCAAGGCGGGCTACGAACCGCCGGTAATCTGCACGCCAAATGAACTCATGGAGGAGTACGACCATGGCGACGAGGGAGACGGACCCGATCATCGCTGAACTCCGCGCCATCCGGCAGGAGTACGCCGCCCGATTCAACTACGACGTTGACGCGATGTTCAGAGACATTCGAGCCAGGCAGGAAGCCTCCGGGCGAGAGTACGTGCGGTTGTCGTCGCGTCGGTCGGTTTCGGCCGATGAGAATTCGGGCAACGACCCGACGTAGTCCGGAACCGTCCGCCGCGGGTCGGCGAGGTGCGTAGGCTTCGACTTCGGAACGGGGGGATACGTTGAGGGGAACACACGCCAAGATCGGAGGTAAAGTCGTTTATTGTCAGTAGGTTGTGGAGCGTCAGCGTCGGAAGCCCTGGAAGCCCGCCGTCTTGTTGGGTTGCGCGACCGCTGGTTCAAGCCACCCGCGTGGGTCGAGGGGGTTGGGCGAGGCCGTTCCCGGCTCCCCAAGGGTGTCCGCTCTCGCGCGACGAGGATGCCGCGAAGGCTCTCAAGAATCGAACCCTGACGAATCTCTACAACGCCCTCGATGTCCGCGGTTGGCAGCAGCGTACGGATCGTCGGCAGACATCTCCCGACGACGACGCGCTCCGCGAGTTGCTGGCGCTCAACGGCGGCCGGCGGCGAGACCCCAGGATGACGCGCCTATGCTCCGCGGACCACCTCGGAACGCTATTCGTGCTGGCATTCACGGCCGGCGGCGGGATCATCTACGCGACGATCTACCTGTTGGCCCTGGCGCGACCCTCCGGAGCCGTCAACTTCGTCGCCGACAGCCGGTTCCTCGTCTTCACGCTCGCGGCACTGTGGCAGGTCGGGGCTCGGGTCCGCCAGGGCGCTGTGGGCTGACCGTCGGCGATGCCCGGCCTCGCGGCGGTCGTGACTGGATCAGCCGCTCGCCGACGACTGAGAGTCGCCGGCACCCGCCGCGGCGGGCAGGAGCCGCTCTTCCTCGCCACGCTGTTGTCCGCCGCCCCACGGCACCGCCCCAGACACGCCCCCGCCTCCGGCTGGAGGCTCCCGACAGTGAAGAAACCGCGGACCGCAGCGCGTCGAGAGACCGGCTCGGGGAGTTCCCGCGGGACATTGACAGAGTTTTTTGTCAATGCTTCAATAGCCGTGCATGCTCGACGTCGAGGTCATCGACGATCCGGCCGCCGCGATGACGACCCTGGACCCGAAGCGGGCCCGTTTGCTGGCAGAGATGGCCGAGCCGGTCTCGGCTGCGACGCTGGCCGCCCGGGTGGGGCTGCCCCGGCAGAAGGTCAACTATCACCTGCGCGCCCTGGAGAAGCACGGCCTGGTGGAGGTCGCGGAACAACGCAGGTGGGGAGGATTGACCGAGCGCCTGCTGGTTGCCAGGGCGGCGTCGTACGTCGTGTCGCCGGCTGCGCTCGGTCCGATCGCGAGCGACCCGGGCAGAACGCGCGATCGTCTGTCCGCCGGCTATCTGATCGCACTAGGTGCACGCGTCGTCCAGGAAGTGAGCCAGCTCCTGCGGCGGTCGCGAGAGACCGGGAAGCGGTTGGCGACCCTCTCGATCGACACCGAGATCCGCTTCCGATCGGCGGGAGAGCGCGCCGCGTGCAGCCGAGAGCTGGCCGCCACCGTCGCCCGACTCGTCGCGCGCTACCACGACGAAACGGCGCCGGGGGGCCGCCGACATCGCTTGGTGATCGTCGCGCATGCCAGTCCGGTCACGCCGCAACCGACCTCCGAGGAAACACCATGACCGTGAAACGGAGCGCGTCCGGCCGCCGGTCCATCGAGCTCGAAGTGGAGGTCCCGGGGACGCCCGAGGACGTCTGGCAGGCGATCGCCACCGGCCACGGCATCTCCGGCTGGTTCTTTCCCGCGGAGGTGGAAGAGCGCCAGGGAGGACGCGTCGTCTGGCACATGGAGGCGGGCGTGGACGCCCTGGGCGCCGTCACCGCCTGGGAACCGCCACGCCGGCTGGGCCTCGAAGAACCATCAGGTTGGCGACCGGGCGCCCCGGCACTCGCCACCGAGTGGACGATCGAACCCCGCGCCGGGGGCACGTGCGTCGTGCGCCTCGTCCACAGCTTCTTCGCCGACACCGACGACTGGGACGGCGAACTCGCGGGCATCGAGGCGAACTGGCCCGGCTTCTTCGGCATCCTGCAGCTCTATCTCAAGCACTTCCGCGGGCAGCGGGCCGCGAGCATCCGCCTGACGGGATCCGGCTCGGGGACCGAGCGCGACGCGTGGACGGCGTTGCTCGACGCGCTCGGCATCGCCGACGCGGCGGTGGGCCGGCCCTGGCGCACGCCTGCCGGCGGTGCGCCGCGGCTGTCCGGCACTGTCGAGCGCATCGTGGAGGGAACGCAGCCGCATGCGCTGCTCCGGATCGACGCTCCCCTGCCCGGCATCGCCGCGCCGATCGTGTATCCGCTGGATGATCGGGTGCTGACGTCGTTGGGCATCTATCTGTACGGCGACGATGCGCCCGCCGTTGCCGCCCGCGAGGAGCCGGCGTGGCAGGCGTGGATGAAGCGCCGGATCCCGCCGCCGGAGACGACGGAGACATGACCGGCGGACGTGTTCGGTCCGGCCGCCGTGCAATCCAGATGACGCTCGGGCCCACCGCACGCGCGCAGGGCTGCGGCACGGGCAACGTAGCAAGTCGCCGCGGGCCGGGAGTGTGCGCCGCAGAACGCAACGAAGTGAGTGCTGAGGCGCAGGGTCACCATCGAGAACTGTTCGACACCGGGGTTCTCATGATCGATGCACTCGTGCTCCTGTCGAACTGCACGCTGGCGCGGAGCCGCGTGTTCGTCGAGCGGCCGGCGGGGCACCGGCAGAATGCGTCCAGCCGCCGGATAGCGAAGATCCCGACCAGCGGCCCTGAGCGAGGCCGTCGAACGCCGTCATGAACGCTTGGCTTCCCGGCTTTCCGCAGGATGTGGTGTCGGCGGGGCGTGGCGTGCTGCCGTCGCAGCAGATCCAGGCCCTGGTCCGGGGAGGCCACGTGCTCGCGGCCAATCCCATTGAGGACCGGCAGATTCAGCCGGCCAGCTTGGACCTGCGGCTCGGCGAGGAAGCGTACAGGCTCCAGGCGAGCTTCTTGCCGGGCCCACGGTCGACGGTCGCGGGCAAGCTCGCGGATCTGTCGATGGCGTGGATCGATCTGTCGCAGCCGGCGGTGTTCGAGAAGCACTGCGTTTACCTCGTGCCGCTGGTCGAGCATCTCAGGCTCCCCGCCAATCTCTCGGCCAAGGCCAACCCGAAGAGCACGACGGGTCGGCTGGACGTGTTCACGCGTCTCATCACTGACTACGGCACGGAGTTCGAACGCGTGCGAGAGCGCTACGAGGGGCCGCTCTACGCGGAGGTGGTGCCCCGTACCTTCTCTGTCCTCGTCAGTGCCGGGCTGAGCCTGTCGCAGCTTCGTTTCATCCGCGGCCGCCCGCTGTCATCCGACACGGACCTCAACAGGCTGGCTCGCCGAGAGCGCCTGGTCTACCTCGACGACTCGGAGCCCGGAGAGGAGGTGATCGACAAGGGTCTCAACCTGTCCGTCAGCCTTCGGGGAGACCGGGAAGCGAGCGTTGTCGCCTACCGGGGGCGACGGGATGCCCCGCTGGTCGATCTGCGGAAGATTGGCTTCTACGATGCCCGGGATTTCTGGGATCTGATCCGCAACCCGGGCGATAGTCTGATTCTGAGTCCGGGGGACTTCTACATCCTCGGTTCATGCGAGAGGGTGAGCGTGCCGCCGGAGTACGCGGCCGAAATGACGCCGATCGATCCGTCGGTGGGCGAGTTCCGGACCCACTACGCGGGCTTCTTCGATCCCGGCTTCGGCTACGGGGACAAGGATGTCAGTGGAACACGCGCCGTGATGGAGGTCCGGGCTCACGACGTACCGTTTACCATCGAGCACGGCCAGATGGTCGGACGCCTGGACTACGAACGCATGCTCGGCGTCCCCGACCGGATCTACGGCGCCGCGATAGGCTCCGCCTACCAGCGTCAGGCGCTGGCCCTCAGCAAGCAGTTCCGTCGCGAAGCTGCGGCGTCCGTGTAGCCGTCGTCCGGAGCGCGCCATCTTCCGCCTGCCCAGGGCCGCGGTGAGCCGGATTCCCGCCCGACTGCGCACTCCCTGGCAGCCCGAGGCGAGAACGCGCCGCGGTCGGCGGCGACGGCGGGCGGGAGGGGACATGGAGGTCGCGGACGGGAACCGAACTGCACGTACTCCGCTGCACCGCATGGCGCGGCGCTGGTGCACCTTCAACGCGGTCGGCGTCATGGGCGCAGCGGTGCAGGTGCTGGTGCTGACGGTGCTGATCCGCCTGCTCGGCGTGGTCGGGCCGGTGGCGACGGCGCTCGCGGTGGAGGCGGCCATCCTGCACAACTTCCTCTGGCACGAGCGCTGGACGTGGGGGAGGCGGCACGGCGGGGCGGGCGGTACGCGCGGGCGGTGGCGCCGGCTGGCGCGGTTCAACCTGGTGACGGGCGCCCTGTCGATCACGAGCAACGTCGCCCTCACGGCCGCCTACGCGAAGGCGTTCGGCATCGACTACGTGCTCGCCAACGTGCTGGCCATCGGTTCGTGCTCGGTCCTGACGTTTCTCGCCAGCGATCGCCTGGTGTTCCGCCCGCTGGCTGGGAGCCTCGTCGAGGGGGCGGTACAATGCGGGGTGCGGAAGATGCCGGACCCGAGTCGGGTGGCGCGTACCGCGCGCCGGAGGCGCGAGATGACGGAAGACACACGGCTCCCGGCGGTCCCGCCCGGTGCCGCGACCCCGGCCGCCATCCCCGGCCGCACGGCACGCCGACCCGCGCTGGCCGTGATCCTGCTGGTGGCGCTCGCGGCGGCCGGCGCCGCCGCGGCCGAGCTGAAGGACGAGACCGTCGCCGCGTGGAACCGCTACATCGAGGCGACCGAGCAGCGCATCGCGGAGGAGTTGGCCGACGGCGACCGGTTCCTGGTGCTCGACTTCGGCGAGAACCCGGACGCCGCGCGCGAGCGACTGCTGGCGGGCGAGGTTCGCGTCGACAAGATGGAGTCCCACGCCCGGGACGGCAAGCGCATCCGTGTGCCGAAGGGCACGATCCACCACTGGCGCGGCAGCGTGCTGATCCCCGACGTTGCGCTCGAGGACGTCCTCCACGGCCTCATCGTGGCGATCGATCCGGCCGACCTGCAGGACGACGTGGTGGAGTCCCGCGTGATCGAGCGCGACGGCGACCGGCTGCACCTCTTCCTCCGGATCCGGCGGCGGCAGTTCGTCACGGCCGACTACAACACCGAGCACCAGGCGGTGTACACGCGCCACGGCCCGGATGCCGCGTCGAGCCGCACCACCGCGACACGCATTGCGGAGCTGGAGGACGTCGGGTCGCCGAACGAGCGCGAGAAGCTGATCGGGCAGGATCGCGGGTTCCTGTGGCGCCTGCACACCTACTGGCGCTACCAGCAGGTCGCGGAGGGCGTCATCGCGGAATGCGAGTCGGTCACCCTCAGCCGCGGCATCCCGCGGCTGCTGGGCTGGATGGTGCGGCCGCTCGTCAACCGGACCGCGCGTGAGGTGCTGACCCAGACGATGACCTCGATCTCGACCGTGCTGGCCGAGGCCGGTCCGCTCGACGGCGCAGAGCCCCGGGGCGGGCGCGCGGCCGGACCCTGACCGGCGCGCCCGCCGCCGCGGACCCGGGGGGCGCGGCGACGATCGCCAGCCCGATTCGCAAGGCTGGCGGGCCACTCGTCAGGCCGGCGGCAGGACAAGCGTCAGATCGGTCCGCCGCGAGGAACGCCGACGTGGCGATGACCATCAGCGGGGTGCCCGTCCTCGTCGTACCCGAGAATCTCGTCCGGCGGCCGCGGATCCCGCACCGGGAGTCGTGCGCAACGGCGCCCGATGTCGTCGAGCTCGTCGGCCATCGACCGCCCGGACCTTTCGTGCCGCACTCGTTCCAGGTGGTACCGAATCGCGTACTCGGCGGCGGGCGGTGCCCGCTGCGCGTTCTGCGGCTCGGAGGAAGGCGCACGCGGCGGGTCAGTCGGAGGGGAACGCGGCCCGCGTCGTCGCCGGCTCCATCACGCGGGCGCTCAGGACGCCGGAGACGGCCAGGCCGATGAAGAACGCGGCCCAGCCGTTGTGCTCGGGCGCGATGACCGCGGCCGTCGTGAGGAGCAGGACAGCGAACGTGGTATCGGTCAGGCGCTTCCAGGAGGCCGATCGCCGGCGCTGCTCGGCGAGTTGCTCCGGGTAGACTCGCGACGTGAACCAGAGGTGCAACCGCAGATTCGCGGCCGCGCCGACGACGGTCACGGTCGCGATGAAGGCGAAGAGCCCCCAGCCGTCCGGCATCCATTCGCGCACGCGCCAGATGGGGAAGAGCGTCAACCCGTAGACCAGGCTGATCGCGACCTGGTGGAACTGCCACCAGTGGAAGGGCGTCCAGGCGGAACGCCCGCCCGCGCCCGCGGGCGCGGGCGTCTCGGCCGCGGACGGCGGCGGAACCGCGGCTGCCTCACGGTGGACCGACGCCGCCGTCGACGGAGTACCGGCCTCCGGTGAAGTGCTGCCGTCCGCCGGAGCGCTGCCGCCCGCCGGAGCGCCCGAGACCATCGGAGCACCTGCAGGCGCCGAACGGCCCGTC
>Ga0209544_1002632_pt1 | contig 15504 bp, 20 predicted proteins | sample MesohylPK_FD_187297 | JGI IMG/M metagenome (GOLD analysis project Ga0209544, IMG submission 187297) | Host-associated microbial community of the marine sponge Aplysina aerophoba from Gulf of Piran - sponge mesohyl, lysed by proteinase K... | ecosystem: Host-associated > Porifera > Sponge >...
TCCCGGGAGCTGGACGAAGCCCATGCCCCCGGCGACCTTTATTGACGCCAACGTTCCGATCTACGCGGCCGGCCGGGAGCATCCCTACCGTGAGCCCTGCATCCGAATCCTGGCCGCCGTCAACAAAAACCCCGACGGGTTCGTCACCGACGCCGAGGTGTTCCAGGAGATCATGCACCACTATCGCCGGACGCAGCGGTGGGACGCCGGACAGACGGTGGTGGAAAGCTTCGCTGCCATGATGCGCGGTCGAGTGTCTCCGATGGCCATCGACGATGTCCTGGCGGCGGGACGTCTGGCCAATGAGCGCCAGGACCTGAGCACGCGGGATAGCCTGCACCTGGCGGTGATGCGCCACCTGGGCGTGACCCGCGTCCTTACCGCTGATGCCGACTTCAGCAGAGTGCCCGGCGTGATCCGGCTGGATCCGGCCGATTTCAGGGAATGAGAACCGGCTTGAGGAGTTGCGCCATGCCCTACGCGGCCCAGACCAGGGTATCCATCGCACAGAGCAAGACCGACATTGAGGCGCTGCTGGCCAGGTACGGCGCCACTGGCTTCGGCTACGCCACGGAAGGGGACCGGGCGATGGTCGCCTTCAACATGGAGGGACGCCGGGTGCAGCTCATGCTGGCGATGCCGTCGATCGACGATTTCGCCCGGACGCGGGGCAACTCCAGGCGGACCGCGGCCGCGCAGGAGTCGGCGTGGGAGCAGGCCTGCCGCAGCCGGTGGCGCGCGCTCCTGCTGATCATCAAGGCCAAGCTGGAAGCGGTGGAGGCGGGGATCACCACCCTGGAGACCGAGTTCCTGGCCAACATCGTTTTGTCCAACGGGGTGACGGTGGGGCAGCTGATGAGCCCGCAGATCGAGGAGCACTACCAGACGGGCAAGATGCCGGCGCTGTTGCCGGGCAGCTGAGTGGTCGCCGATGACGACCGGTGTATAATCCACCAGCGTACAATTGTCCGCACCGGCAGCTGGGGGACTGCAATGGCCGACGTCCACTTCCACATCTGGCATTACAGGAGGGATCCGGACGGCGTGATCCGGTCGATGGAACGCGCCGAGGACCGGTACGACACGCGCCGCAAGGCCAACTACGCCCTGGAGCTGTTTCGACGGGAACGCTCCCTGGCCGGCCAGGTGGTGCAGTGCGTTGACGGAGCGTTCTGCCAGCCACCGCCCGATTGGGTGGTCCGGGGCGCGACCATGGCCGGGCCTCGGGAGTTCACGGCGGAGCACTTCATCGACTGGACCCCATCCATCCGGCCGTCGCGCAAGCTGGCGCAGGGGATGGAGAAGCTGGAGCAGTTTGCGGAGAACCATCCTGATGACGTGGTGCGGAAGCCGCCCAGCGCTGAACATTGATGGCAACTCCGGTTCATACATTCGGCCATTGCGCGGCGCAGTCGTCCTGGTATTCGCGCTGCCGTCCACGGGTGTCTTCGCCACCTGCAGGGCCACGCTCACGAAATGGACGAGGAGGTCCCGATGACCGATGACCAGATGCGCCGTTTCGCCCGGTGGCAGGACGGCTTGACCATCGACATACTGGAGCAGTCGATTCCGGCCATCGCCGACGACCTGGCCGACTGGTACTGCCGCAATCACCGGCCCGCGCTGGACCCGTCTGCATTTCCGGAGCAACTGCGCGCCGCCCTGCTGCGGAGGATCTGCGCCTGGTGCGGCGAGCGGATCTCGGCCGGCCACGCCTTCGACACCCGTGCCGGCGATCTGAAAGCCTGCGGGCCAGCGTGCTGCGACCGCATCAACGAAGCCCACGGCGTCTGACCCGGGCTCTGCAATCATGGACATCCACGACGAGATCACCATCCCCGAGCAGGAGGCCCGCCACGGCGACGCCCCCGCCTGGCTGATCACCAGTCCGGCCTGGCCCGCGGTGCAGGCGCAGACGGATGGTGGTCAGCTCTACCTGCACCAGGCCATGGGGCTGGAACTCGTGGGCCAGGGCCACAACCTGGTGATCAGCACCGGCACCGCCAGCGGCAAGTCCCTGGTCTTCCAGGCGCCCACCCTGCACCATCTGGCCGCCAATCCCAACGCCACGGCCGTCGCCATTTATCCCATCAAGGCATTGGCACGGGACCAGGTGATCCGCTGGCAGAGCATGGCGGAGGCTGCCGGGCTGGACCCCACCGCCATCAACCGCATCGACGGCGACGTGCGCGACCTCACCGAGCGACGACAGATCCTGCAGCGCACCCGGTTGGCGCTGATGACCCCCGATGTGATCCAGCAGTGGCTGATGGCGTACTCCGAACCCCTCTACGGCAAACGGCCCCTGCGCAACGACCTCCGGGAGGTCCAGAACACCCAGTACAACGTGCGCCGGTTCCTTTCGAACCTGGCTTTCCTGATCCTGGACGAGGCCCACACCTACGACGGCGCGCTGGGCACCCACTGCCTCTACCTGCTGCACCGCCTGCAGCAGAAGCGCCGGGAGCTGATGGCGCAGTTCCAGCCGCTGCGGGTGATCGCCGCCAGCGCCACCATCCACAACCCGGCCCAGCACCTCGAGACATTGACCGGCCTGCCCTTCCAAGTGGTGGACGACCGCTACAACGGCAGCCCCCGGGCGGAACTCACCGTGCAGCACGTCGTCGGCCGCGAGCCACACGACGAGGGCTGGCGGGACCTGCAGGCGGCGGTACGGGAGGTGATCAGCGAGGACGCCGAGCGGTCCTACATCGCCTTCATCGACGACCGGCAGCTGGCGGAGCGCGCCGCCGCGGGCATCGAGGCGGCCCGCAGCATCACCGAGGACGCCATCATCGTGGAGTCCCGGGACGCCATGGCCTATCGTTCCGGTTTGATGCGCCGGGAGCGCATCGAGGAGGCCCTGCGTTCCGGCGACATCCGCGGCCTGGCCAGCACCAGCGCCATGGAGATGGGCATGGACATCCCCGACCTGCAGGTGGGCTTCAACCTGGGACTGCCCCACTCGGTGGGCCGCCTCAAGCAGCGGGCCGGACGGGTCGGAAGGACCGGCCCGGGGCGGTTCATCATCGTGGCCCCGCGCCACGCCCTCCAGTTCCACGAGGACAGCCTGGCGGCGTACTGGAACCAGCCGGTGGAGCCGGCCCGACTCTATCCCTCCAACCCCAACATCAAGAATACTCATGGGCGCTGCCTGGCCAAGGAGACCGACCTGAACGGGATGGAGCGGTCGATCCCGTCGCCCACCGACGCCTGGCCGGAGCAGTTGCCCCAGACGCTGCGGGAGATCGCTCGGGGCCACCACTACGCGCCGGAGTTCCAGACCGGGGATCCCCAGCAGCCCCACCGCAGCGACATCAGGGACGCCGTCGACGGCCGCGCCCGCATCGTGCAACTGATGCCGGGCGGTGAGGGCGAACCGCTGACCACCGACCTGCTGACCAGCGAGGTGACCCGCCGTGAGGCCGCCCGGGACGCCTATCCGCTGGCCACCTACCTCCACGCCAAGCAGAGCTACAGCGTCCTGGCCTGGCGGGAGTCGAACAACGAGACGGTGATCACGGCGCGACACGCTCCGCACCGGGAGACCCGGCCCATCACCCGCAGCGGCGCCACCGTGACCCTGCAGCAACCTCGCGTTTCCGAGCTGGGCCACCTGGAGTACTGCACCCACGCCCAGGCGGTGGCCTGGGAGCGCATCGTGGGCTGCTCCGTGCGCGAGCCGGGCGACGCCGATTGGCGGGATGTTCACTACGAGGCGGAGGGCATCCCCGAGGTGGAGACCAACCTGCGCACCACCGCCACGGTGATCATCATCTGGGAGGACTGGTTCGACGACGTGAACACGCGGCGGGACGTTGCCAGAGCGCTGCGGACGGTGCTGTGCAGCCGGGAGTCGATCCATCCCGCCGACATCCGCACCACGCACCAGAACGTGCGGGTAGTCAGGGACGACCGCAGCAGCGAGGTCCGCCGCGCCATCGTCCTCTGGGACAAGGTGGGCGGCGGGCTGGGACTGTCGAAGGCCTTGGCCGACAACCTGGGCCGCTACACCCAGGCGCTCCTCGAGGTCGCCCGCTCGTCGGGACCGCGCGCGGAGCGGGAGCGTCTGCTGCGGGAGGATACCGCGGCTCGGCTGCACCGGTGGGCGGTTACCGTGGCTCCCGACACGCTGGCCCCAGAGCAGACTCCCGTCATCACCGAGTACGGCGGCACGACCTTCCGCAGCCAGCTGGAGGCCCGCTGGGCGGCGTATTTCGATCGACGCGGCATCGCCTGGGAGTACGAGCCGGCCCGGTTCAACGGCTGGACGCCTGATTTCCGGCTGGTGTTGAACGGGGACGATGTCTACGCCGAGGTCAAGCCGGTGGTCGAGTTCCCCATGGACGTGGCCCAGCTGATCCTGAACGCCGGCTGTGATGCTGACGTGCTCATCCTGGGTCAGGGACCCGGTCACGCTTGGCGGTACCGGGGAGACGGGTGGGCGACCATGGACTTTCCCGCCCGGCAGCGCCCTCCCTGATGGTGGCCATCTCATCGTGGGTTGGAACGTCAGCCGAAGAAGAGCGAACGCCCGCGGCGAGGATGAAGCTCGCCGAACACCGGGCGACCCCGGGCCCGGTGGCGTTGCCGCGCACCATCGGGGAATCCCGGTCGGCATTCTGACAAACCCGGTGGCCAGCATCCGGCGCGTCACACTCCGGACGGCTCGCGCACGGTGTAAACTTGCGCCGCTGCAACTGATGTTGGGCGCTTATTTCCGTTCGCGTCAATCGGACGCACCGAGAGTTAGCAAGATGCCATATCTGGTTGGACTGGCCATCGTGGTCGCAATCGCGTTGGCGCTCTGGTTCTATGGCAGGAGGAACGCCCGCCGCGCCAGGGGCAGCGACCTGACGGAACTGCGCCAGGCTGAGAACAAGGTCAAGGTGTCGGACCCGATCATGCGGAGGGACATCGACATCCTGGAGCGATACGGCTCGGACCTGTTGCAGGACGCCATAGAACTCAGGCGCGCTCAGTTGTTACGGGGCGGGCACCCGGACAGTCCGCCCACCGAGTGAGAGCGCCGCGCCATTTGCCCGTTTAGAACGCTGGTCATGAGCATCAACCTGGAGGCATTTGCGGAACGGCGCCGTGAGGCCGAACGAAAGGCCGGGGTAAGACCTCACCTGCTTGGCGGGCTGGCTTTCCCAGGCGCGTAGTGGTACGCCGGATATGAATTTGTTGCTGTTCTACGATTCTGTCATCCAATCGTTGGTCAGCGAAAATGTCAGTCGATGAAGGATCTGACATTATCATCGTGCTGATCCTCGGCGGCTGACGATGAACCTTGCCTTGCCGTCCCAAAAAGTAACGGGATTCTCGGCGGTGGGAATCCCGTTTTTCGCGCCGTGACGGTGCAAGGCACCCATCGGCTATGCCCATTGTAGCGCAAAATGCACGTGAACCCGTCTGCTTGAAACCGAGTTTCACTGGTCATTCAGCCCAGGCAGTCCGCGCCCACGCCCAAAGGCAACGGCGGTTACTATCAAGGCTATGGCCGCTGGCAGGTACACTACGCCGAACGACAGATAGCCCAACCCGCAGAACGCCAACAGGACGGCCGTGAGGCCCCAAACCACCACCGCATTCGCCCCTCGCCGTGCCGTCCGGGTCAGCAGGAACATCAATACCAGCCCAGTCACGACCACGGGAACGAACAACGCAAGCACCGACAGATATGCATTGGCCTCAGAGAACAAAACGCGCGCGGGCCCAAGCACTAACCACAAGAAGGCGGCCCAACCCAAGACATGCGCAACCGTAGCTGACGCTATGGCCACGTGGCTGTTCTTGGCCCGATGGGGGTTCATTCAGTGGGTGTGATCGTCGAATGCGGTACGCAGTTGCTCATGTGCATCCTGGAGCGCGTCAACCTTGCCGTGGACTTCGTGAACCTCGGTCGCTATTCGGTCTGCCTTCGCGTCCAATCGCTGAACGACATCAGCTAGAGATCCCAGAACTTCACGCATCGCCCCAAGGTCAGAGCGGATAAAGGCCAGAGTGACCGAAGTGCGGTCGTAATCCACCGGGGTTTCATTTTCTTCTGGTGTTAGTGCCATCACATCCGCCGGTGGCGATTTGCACGTTCATAGGCCCAATGAGTGATCGCGTTGGTCATATGGTACATTCAGCGTACCATATGACCAACGGTTTTTAGGAGGTGAACGATGCCCAGGGCAACGCGAATCTGTGAAATGTGCGGCAAGCGCGTGGGCACCTGGTGGGAACGCGACGACAGGATCCTGTGCGGTCCTCACATGCTGGAGGACCTGGCGGCCGAGGGCCTGATCCGCAAGGGCCAGCCTAACCCGCCCGGGTGGACGGCGCTGAACCAGCGCCGGCGCGCGGCGTAGGGGAACCCAACTTGGATGATAAGGGCTGTGGCTGCCTCTGGGTCATATTCAGTTTCCTGGTCATGGCCGCGTTTGTCATCGCCATGCGGGTGATCGCTGGCTGACCCAGGTTCGCCCAACGACCGTTGCGTAACCTCGGTTGAGCATGGCGACCGGCCGCCGGCGCGTTGCCGGTTTTCGTCGGGGCGATTTCGCCCCCGTTCTATTCCGAGATTCTTCACCCTGCAGGACGGAATCCCGGCCTTGCACGAAAAGTCGGGTTTCCGGGTACTTTTCGGGGCCTTGCCCGAAAACTCGCGAGGTTGCCTAAAAACCCCGCTATTCTAGGGTCTGTGGACAAATCGACACGACCCCGGAAACGGGTTGAGTATCTTGCATGAATGTCAACAGACCCTAGCCGGGTGGTCGTCGAGGATGTCCTCGGCTACGTCGGTGCACTCTCTGACCCAATCGTAAATCACGCCCTTGGACGGTTCGAGCATATCGTACATATCGGCCATGTTTTCACCAATCTGCTTGTAGCTGGTGCCGGAGTAGAAAAGCCTGATGGCCGCGCCAAACCGGTCGGCAGGAACCTGGGGCCGTTGAGGGGCACCGGGTGGTTGAACTGTCGCCGACAACCCTTGCAGCGGTATCGCTGCTTGCCTTTCTACGTCCCGTTCTTCACCACCTTGTTGTTGTGGCAGTACGGGCAGTTGACGGAGACAACCTCGGTCTTGACTAAATCGGCCATGTTTTCCCCTTTGGCTCTCGATTCTACCTTCGTGATTTCCCGCCAACCACGCAAAAAGCCCCAAGCGGGCGCTCGCCGACCAGAGAAAAGCGGTTCCCCTGTCCACACCGCTAAAATCAAGTCACGGAAACCAGCCAAGGCGTCTGGAAAGGGGAAAACGACCATGGCTCAAAAAGACAAACCCGAACACGGAACATTCGAACTTGTCGCCCAAGTCCCAAGGCAAGTCAAAACAAGGGAGCTATAAACCTGTGTACACTGGCGATCAGAAGTGGAGGGGCCGGGCATCAGCCTGGGCCCCTCTTTGGTCCCCAACCTCTGGATTGTTTAGGGGTCGGAGTCGAAACGACATCAGGGACAGACCAGGTTCAGGATATCGTCGGGTCTGCTGCTCCGTCTGCCATAGTCGCAGGCCGTTTCGCCATCATCTTCCGCTGCGTTAATATCGGCACCGTTTGCCAACAGAAAGACAATGGCGCTGTGGTCTCGCCCATTCACCGCCTCATGTAGAGGCGTCCATCCGTGTCTTCCGCGGGCGTTCACGTCGGCGCCGTGCTTCAACAGCAAACCCAAGAGTTCGGCATTTGAACGCCGCTGAACCGCCGAATAGAATGGCGTCATGCCGTATTCTCCGACCTCATCGACATTTGCGCCGTGTTCCAGCAGGAGCGCGACTATCGCCGGATCCCTCGTGTCGCTGGCTGCGTAGAACAAAGGAGTTCCACCTTCGTCCGTCTTCGCTTCGACATCCGCGCCGTACAACAGGAGCAATGTCGCCACCACCGGGTCCCGCACTCGATGGAGTGGAGTTAACCCCCAATCCGTGCGGGCGTTGGGGTCTGCACCGCGCTCAAGCAACAACATCACCACTGCCGAGCTCTGACTGTGAAAAATGGGATGGTGGCTCCGGGACAGCAAAGACCCACCTACGGTTTCGGACGTGTGAAATGATGTCAGCACTCCGTCGTTGGCGGCCACGTGAAGTGGTGTCATCATTCCGTCGTTGACGGCCTCGATCTGCGCGCCCTTATTCAAGAGATAGTCTACGACATGGAAATCAGCCAGCAACGCCGCATAGTGCAACGGAGTGTTCCCACGTCTGTCTTTTGCGTCAATCGACGCGCCCCTTGCCAGTTCGGATTCCAACGCGTCCACGTCACTGTCGAGCCAAAAAACAGGTTGACACAATCGACCGCAGTAGGTGTGGCCGGATGATGCCAACGCAACGATCGCGGTCGCTTCTGCTTCGGCGACCCCTGAAGCGATTTCTGCCGGTAATTCGGATTCGGCCTGCGGCGAGGTGGCAGTTGGACCCTCATCGCACGCTACCAAAGTTGGCAAGAACGCTGAGACTACAAGCAACAGGAATATGGTTCGGGGAACTGAGCCGGGTTTGCTTCTGCACCTGCCGCCCGAAGAAACCCGTTCAAGGACCGCGCCGGCAAGTGTGGTTAAGCCGACTCCCAAGAGACAGCCGGGTGCGGTTAGATTTCGGAACATTTGGCCTCCGCAGTTGCACGGGCCCAAACTGAGACACTACCCCGGATAGCGCAACCTTGCGCATGTCAAACGGATACACTACCCTCAGGCTGCGGCGTCTGGCAATACCAATCCTGGAGCTGGACTTCATCCACATCAAGCTACGTGATCAACGGAAACGGGGGCATCTGAAGTCCATGAACGCAGAGAACGATATAGATCAGCGGATATCATCTCGAGGCGAACGACTATGCCTGTGGTCGTTTCCAGAAGACATCGACACTACTGCTCCCTGTCCCACACGCAACGGGACAGCAGGCACGGTGTGTGAGAGGTCGGGTGACAGCATTGAGAGAGAGGATGGCCAATGCCGGGAATGTATAGAGTTTGGATTGTGCGGGACTATATTAACGACCATCCCCTAACCTTGGATGCGGTAGCAGCCTAACCTGCCCGAACCACAGGGCTATTATGGGGCAAAGCCATTGACAGCCAAAATTCATTCGGCCTCAGTTTGGCAATGTTCCCTGCCGTCAGCGCAACAATCATCCTCTACACCAGCAGGAGACAACCATGCCACGAGGTGGAAACGACGACAACCGAGCGAACCAAATGAACCCGAACAACGATGCCTACTGGCAGTCGCGCGGGTTCGACGGACGCCCTGAAGACGACGATTACGACGACGATGAAGAGACGGTAACTACGCCAGGAACCGGTCAATCAACTTCGCAACCGCAAAACCCAAGCCAATAAATCCAACTGGGCAGGACAAATCCTGCCCAGTAACTTGTGAAAGAAGCCCGCGCGGCATGAACACGAGGGACAGGAAATGGTCTCGTCAGCATCGGGCGCCAATCTTGGTAAACTGGATGGGGACCCTACGCAAATAGCACAATGATCTCAAGGATGTCGTAAATGGCAGTGTGGATTGTTCGCGGAGGAAGCCACGCAGCAGATGCAGATGCTGAGCGTGACTTCCTGGAAAGTAGCTCGGTCGGCATTTACTTTGGCGTCGACCAACCCATTGACGGCATGAACGATGAACTCTTACGCAGGGAGATACAACGCTCCTATATCGATTCGGTTGAGGAACGGGGTGTGCGGTTCCAGGAAGGAGTCGTTACCCGCTCCTAAACCAGGTATTGGCGTTCCGTGATGGCATTCAGCCGGGCGACACCATAGTCATGCCCCGTAAAGCATCCGGCGGACACAGCGTGGCTCAAGGGACAGCGTACGGCGGGTACGAATATTGGGGGCCAGAGCATTACCGCCATCGGCGTCGGGTGCGATGGTTGGAGGCTGAAGCGCCACGGGAAAGCATTGAGCATGTCTGGTCTCCTTCTGACCAGCGCACGGTATTTCGCATAGACCGTGCATAGCCTCTATCGGCGAGGATGGGGAATGCAGATATGAGCGAGTTTGAGGCAACAACTCTGATACTGATGCTCATTCTTGGGTTAATTGGGACTGCCGTTGCCGTAGTTGGGTTTCTACTGTCGAGGAATCCGACGTTATTTCCCGTGTTGATGGGTTGTCTATTTCTTTTCGGAGTCGCGTGTTTTCGATTACAAGCCGTGTAATCACTCCGAACAGAAAGACACTCCATGATCCCGGACTTGCTCAACAACTATCACATCTGCCCAAAGAGTCCCTGACATTTCGGAGTTTTCGGGCAAGGCCGGTCTTGCCGCCAGCGTTGGGCCACGTCATGCTCTGGGGCATCAGGCTTGTGAGCGTAGATCAGGCGGAGGTTCGCACGGTACATTTTCTCTCCGCCTTTTACATCGCGGATGAGGAGCCTGGCCCAGGGGTTGGGGGCCGCAGCCAAAAGAACATTGACCTCGGGCTTTCCCAGGTACTTCGGCAGTGTGAAACCTTTGGCACCGGTAGTCAGTGGCTGCCGGCCACCAGCGCAGCCGCATCGTCGATGTAGGCGGCCGTTTCCCGAATGCGCCGCTCTACCTCATCAACGGGTTCGCAAATGCCGTCGTAGAAACAAGCGCCGTGAAGTTCCGCCTGTCTGGAGTAATAGCGAGGGCGCAAAGGGCGGACGGCCTGATCCGCAGTAGCCAAACTCGACAACCCCCGCGAAGTTTCAGACGACCGTTCTGGTTCCGTCCCGGTGCGTGCCAGCACCAACGCGTCGGTGGCCCTCTTAGTAGCGCACCAGGCTTTCTCCGCCGCGTCGCGAATATCGCCGGCGGCCAGACGTTCCAAGGCCTGGGAGTGTACCTCGCGGGCGTCGGCCAGGAGTTCCGCCACGCGAGTGGTGGTATCGGGTGTCATAGTCACGATGGCCCTCCAGCGCTGCTGTTGACTGTTGCACTTTCAGAATAATCCAACCACATCGGCTTGTCTCCGGCTATCGTCCAGAGGATCGGGTCCTGACCGGGATCTGGTATCCCAATCTTTCCATCGCCAAGTACGGGAAAACGGTTGAGGGTAGGGCTCCGAACGGCGGGATCAAAATGCTCAGCCATCTGCACGGCCACGCCTCGGTCGAATCCCAATTTGTGCGCTCGCTCGGCAACGTCGTGAATCACGAGCCCACAACCCGCACAAGGCGTCAGGGGTTCGGTAACTTCCAAAATCCTGCGAATGATCTGGCACGCGTGGCGCCTATAGTCATCTGTCATCAGTGAACATTCCTTAGCCCCAACCCACCGAAGAGGTGGATGTGGCCTCGTGGTGAGACGATGAGAAGGTGCTCCCAGCTTCGGGGATAATGGTTTGTGAAACGGAAAATCACCCTGAAACAAGGACCACCCGACGGATGCTACCACGCGAGGGCCCCGATCGTATCCACGTCGCCTTCGACGATCACCGCCTGGTGGCCGATGCTGGGCTGATCCTTCCAGACTCCCGTCCGCGGCGTTTCACAGTTGTTGCCCGCGCTTCCGCCGCTAGCTCCGACAGGAACCAGGTCACCCCGTCGGCGTGCCGGATCTGCCTGGCCCAGGTCTCGATGCGGTGACCCCGGCGCCGGGGCCGTCCGTGGTTGTCCTTTGATGAGCTCCGTGCTCCAGATGCCCCGCGTCGTCGGCAACTGCGCCCGGTCCCGGTGGGTGACGTAGCGGATGCCCTCCTCCGACAGGGTGTAGCGGGTATCGAATCCCAATTCTAGATTATTGGCTTGGCCGGCCACCACTTATGGTTAGAACAATCTAGAAGATATGACGTTCAAGTCTTGGGGGAAAGTCATCATCCTCGTCTCAGGATCAAAATGTATGAACGAGAACTTGCAAGGATGACTACTTGAGCGGTTTAGTTCCAACGTGATTGATACCAGCGCATTTGATGCAGAAAGTTGATCATCGCCCTCTCCTTTGGGCAGTTGCGCCATCTCTGCCGTAGGAAATCTCATCTTCGTCATCCCAGTAGCATCTGGGACTGAAACCGAAGTACTGTCAATTTTCACCGACTTTGATCATCTAAACCGTGAAATGTTCACGGTCTTTGACGATGATTTTCATGGTCATTGACCACCCTGGGAGCCAGATCGGCGACCATTGCCGCACTTTGATATTGAGGTGCAGCGATGGCGTTTCGGGAGGTTTCCAGGATGGAGATAAAAGAGATTATCCGCCGCTGGCAGGCGGGGGAGAGCCCGGGGCAGATTGCCTCTGGGACCGGACTGTCCCGCAATACGGTGCGGAAGTACCTGGCGGCGGCTGAGACCGAGGGAGTCGCCCAGGACGGACCGGCTCCCGATGATGAGCAGTTGGTCCGATTGGTTGGGATCAGTCTGCCGGGACCGCGGCAGGCGGCGACGCCACGGCAGGACCAGTTGGAGCCGTGGTCTGACCAGATCTACCAGTGGATCACCAAAGACCGCCTGCAGATGACGCGCATCCACGAGCTGCTGGCCATGCGGGGATGCCAGGTGTCATACCCGTCGCTGCGCCGTTTCATCGTGAACCGCAACTGGCGGCGGCGCAGCAAGACCACGGTGCGGATGGCGGACACGCCGCCCGGGGAAGTGGCTGAGGCCGACTTCGGCCGCCTGGGCATGATCACCGACCCGGCCACCGGCAAGCGCAAGGCGGTGTGGGCCATGGTCATCGTGCTGTGCCACTCTCGCCACTGCTTCGTCTGGCCCATGCTGCAGCAGAAGCTTCCGGACGTGATCGCCGGCCTGGAGGCGGCGTGGGCGTTTTTCGGCGGCATGCCCAAGTATCTGGTCATCGACAACTTCCCCGCCGCCGTGGTCGGCACGGACCCCCTGCATCCCGTTCTCACCAGGGGCTTTCTGGAATATGCCCAGCACCGGGGCTTCATCCCCGACCCGGCGCGCAAGGCCCATCCCCAGGATAAGCCCAAGGTCGAGCGCAAGGTGCCCTACGCCAGGGAGCGTTTCTACAAGGGCGCCGATTTCGACGACTTCACCCACGTCCGCGCTGCCGCGCCCAGATGGTGCCTGGAGGTGGCCGGAATGCGCATCCACGGCACCACGCGGAAGCAACCGCTGGTGGTATTCCAGGACGAGGAACGCCACACCCTGATCCCCTGGGACGGCATCCCCTACGAGATCGCCAACTGGCGCACCAACACCGTCCATGAGGACCATCACATCAAGTGCCTGGACGCACTCTACTCCGTGCCCTACCACCTGTGCCGGCCCGGCCGGAAGGTGGAGGTCAAAGTGGACAGCAAGCTGGTGCGCATCTACCACCGCGGCCAGCTCATCAAGACCCATGAGCGCCAGCCTAAAGGCGGCCGCTCCACCGACGTCGCCGACTATCCACCCAAGGTCGGCCCCTACACCACCAGGGCTCCCGACGGGCTCAAGCGTGAGGCCGCCAAGCTGGGAACCGCAGTGGGCGAATTCGCCCAGCGGCTATTTGAAGGCAATCACCCCTGGTCCAAGATCAGACAGGGACACAAACTGCTGCGCCTGGGCGACCGTTACACCGCCCAGCGCCTGGACGCCGCCTGCCAGCGGGCCCTGGACGTCGACCTCATCGACGTGTACCGCGTGGAGCGCATCCTGGTCCAGGCTCTGGAAGAGGAAACCACGCCCCAACTGCCTCTGCCCCTGCCCACCGGCCGCTTCGCTCGGCCCGGGTCCGTCTTTGCCCAAAGCGACCCGTACCACCGGAAGTCGGCCTGAGGAGATTATACCCATGACCCGCATCACCGAACTCACCCCTCTGCTCAAGAGCCTCAAACTGGGGGCCATGGCCGCGACCCTGCCCGAGCGCATCGCCCTGGCTCGCCGTGAACAACTGGACTACGCCTCATTCCTGGAGATCATCCTGAGCGACGAGGTCAATCGCCGCGCCCACCGGCGCATCGAAGTGCGCATCAATGGTGCCGGTTTCGAGGAAACCTGCCGGCTGGAGGACTTCGACTGGACGGCGTCGATTACTCTGGATCGTCGCCTGCTGGACGCCGTCTTCTCACTGGAATTTCTGGACAAGCACGAGCACGTGCTCTTGGTGGGACCCGCTGGCGTCGGCAAGAGCTTCCTGGCTCAGGCCCTGGGCTACTCTGCCATCCGCGCCGGACACACCGTCCGCTTCAGCCATGCCGACGACTTCTTCAGAACCATGGCTCAGGCCAGAGTGGACAACTCGCTGGACCGCGCTTTCCGATCCTTCCTCACCCCTGACCTGCTCATCCTCGATGACCTGGGCCTCCACCGCCTCACCGCCCAGCAGTCCGCTGATCTTTACGAACTCATCCTCAACCGGCACCGGTCCTCCAGCTTTATCATCACCAGCAACCGAGCCGTCGAAGAATGGCTCAGCCTCTTTGACGATCCCATTCTGGGCAATAGCGCCCTGGACCGCCTGGCCAACGCCAGCTACCAGATCGTCATCGAAGGCACCAGCTACCGGGAACGGCTGTCTCCACACCGCGCTCTACTCAGCAACCAGGGAGGTGATTGACCGGCAAACGACAACCTGATATTTGTCTAATCGCTCCGCTCCCAGGGTGGTCAATGACCGTGAAAATCTCGGTCAATGACGATGAAAATTCACAGGTACATCCCAGAGCGCAAAAGCCCAAGCAGCGTTTCACTCTTCCCGGTCAGTGGTCGGGCTTGCCCAGGGGAGACAACCGGCCTCGCAAGGAGGCGGTGGCGGTGCAGATCCCCGTGGGTGAGGTGGAGCGCCGCTCCCTGGATGTGTACGAACTGGTGGCGGGAGGTGTGGCATGATCGCCCTGGAACAGGCCCGCCAACATTTGGAAACACTGGGTCTCAAGCAGGCCGTGGAAGTCCTGGACAATACCCTGGACTCTGCCGCCGGCAGGCAGCTGCCCTATCCCGAGATGCTGGCCGAACTCCTGGGCGTCGAGGTCGCCGCTCGCAGAGAGCGCTACCTCACCACTCGCACCAGGCTGGCTCACCTGCCCTTCCAGCGTACCCTGGAGCAGTTTGACTTCGCCTTCCAGCCCTCCATCGACGAGCGGCTGGTCAAGGAGCTGGCCAACCTGGCCTTCGTCGCCGAGGCCACCAACGTGCTCCTGCTGGGTCCGCCCGGCGTGGGCAAGACCCACCTGGCCATCGCTCTGGCCCTCAGAGCCATCGAGAACGGCCAAGGCGCCTACTTCGTCCGCGCCTACGACCTGATGGAAGACCTGCGCAAGGCCAGGGCCGAGCACAATCTCGACCGGCGGATGAAGGTCTATCTGGCTCCCAAGGTCCTTGTCGTCGACGAATTCGGCATCTGGCCCTACGACCGAGAGTCGGCCACCGCCTTCTTCACCCTGGTGTCCGCCCGGTATGAACGCGGCAGCATCATCCTGACCTCCAACAAAGGCTTCGGAGAGTGGGGTGAGCTGCTCGGCGACAGCGTGATCGCCTCGGCGGTGCTGGACCGGCTGCTGCACCACAGCCACGTGCTCAACATCCGCGGCGAGAGCTACCGGCTCCGAGAGAAACGCCAGGCCGGGCTATTCCCGTCACACCAACAACTCAACGCG
>Ga0209544_1002638_pt1 | contig 15481 bp, 21 predicted proteins | sample MesohylPK_FD_187297 | JGI IMG/M metagenome (GOLD analysis project Ga0209544, IMG submission 187297) | Host-associated microbial community of the marine sponge Aplysina aerophoba from Gulf of Piran - sponge mesohyl, lysed by proteinase K... | ecosystem: Host-associated > Porifera > Sponge >...
CTGCCGTCTCCTGGCGGCACAGGTCTTCCATGGCCTGGCAGAGCAGGTTTCGGGCCTCGCTTTCCTCCTCCTCGCTGAAGGTGTTCCGGTATGCCAGCGCCGCGGCGTGGGCCCTTCTTGCCGCCTGCAGGGCGGCCGCGCCGTGCCGGTCGTTGTGGGCGGCGGCGTCCTCGCTCCAGCGTTCTACCTTCTGTTCCATGACGATGGACAGGGCCCTGCGGTTATCGTAGATAGGCCCGAGCAGCGCCCTCATGTTCCGGAGCTGTCGCTCTGCCCTTTCGTCCAGCGCGGCCTTTTCGGCTGTTGCAATCGTGGTCATCCTCTGTTTGTCGTCTCCTTTCCCGCCGTCGGGCGGGTTATTTATTTCCCGTTAGGGCAATTCCTTGTGCCGCGCTGTTGCAGCTTTTCCGGTGACCAGTTTTCAGCGGCGATACAGGGAGATTGTTTGCCCGCACTGCAGGCAGTCGCCGGCCAGGTGAGTCAGGCCGGGTTTAAGCTGCTCGGCGTATCGTACTGTGATCATGTGGATATGTTGCTTCATTGGAGTCTTCCTCTACTCCCGCTTCGTGAGCCCGCGGTCGCTCAATTTTCCCTTCTGGCCCTGCGGGCTCCGGGGAGCCGGAACGGCAGTATTCTGGTCCAGCCTTTCCTCAGTGTCTCCTGGCCCTCCTCGGCGGGCTTCTCCCGCTCCAGTTCCTGAAGGTACTGGGTGGCCTTCCGGATGGTCCGGTTTCTCACCTGCTCCTCGGCCAGGGCTAGGATTTCCTTCAACGTTGCTGTCATGTCCGGGCCGTCGTCCGGCGTGGCCTCGCCGGCGCGGTTTGCCTTATCATCTATCAGGATCAGCTCCAGGTTTCCCTGGTTGCCGGAGATCCTGAAGTTCAGGTCCTCGACCCCCGCGATGTACTCGTTCCGTCGCAGGCCGTTCAGCCATCTGATTCTGCCCTCGCGGGATTTTTCCAGCAGGAGTGCGGCCAGCTCCTGCATCCTTGTGTCCGGTTGTGTATTTTCCAAAGTATCCTTTCCGGTGCGTGGTTTTTCGGTCTGCTCTTCCTTGGAGCCCCATACCGGGCTCGAACCGGTGTATCCTGGTTGGAAGCCAGGCGCTCTGCCACTGAGCTAATGGAGCTCGTAATTTTGGGGGCCCGTCAGAAGGGCAGCTCGCCCGCGGCGACGGGTTCCCGTTCCACCCGGCTGGCCGGCTGGAGCTGCCGGGCTGCCAGCCGGTTCCGTGCCTGCCGTTCGGCCCTTCGTTCTTCGGGGGTCTGCCAGATGCCCAGCTCGGTCCACCTTTTCACCAGCCGTTGGTGCTCCTCCATCTCCTCAGGGTCGTGCCACTGCATCGGCATCGTGGACAGGTAGGCGTTCATGCTTTCCTTCTCCTCGATGACCAGCAGGTCGTGGTCGCTGAAATCCTGGCAGTTGGGGCAGCCGTCGGTCAGCGCCGTTTCGAACCGGAACATGGCGGCCGGTAGCCGTTCCTCCATCAGCCTGATGTCCTCCAGCGTCTTGTCCGAGTCCAGGCTGCAGTTGCAGCGTCGGCACTCGGTCAGCGTTAGTACCACCGGGCCCTCCGGTTCGGTTTCCAGGTTGTATTCCAGCGGGTCGGCGGATATTTTCACCGGCTGGTCGCCCTGTGGTTCTCTCATCGTGGTCATGGTTGCTGGTTTCTCCTTTCTTGCCGGTATCGGCGGCGCTGGCGCCCTTCGGCTACTCGTCGTTGTCTTCCATCGGGTCGTAGGGTTCCCTGCTCTCTTCCGTTATCCAGCCGTCGCGGGAGATGGTCAGGCCGCTGAAGCAGCGTCCGGGCTCGGCGTAGCGGACCTCGGCCTTCAGGCCGGGGAATTCGCTGGTGATGCTCCGCAGCAGGCGCGCTCCGATGGGTTCCCAGGCGGTCCGGAAGTGGTATACCGCGCTGCCGTCTTCCTTGACGTCCAGGCAGGATATGGAGATCTCGCGGCCGGTGCCCCAGTTGATCATCCGCCAGTTGAAGGAGTCGGCGGCGCCGTATTCGTCATAGAGCCATTGCGATTCTTCCTCGCTCTGCGAGCTGATGTTCGCGTAGCGCAGGTCTTCGGGCATGGGCTTGATGCTCTGCAGGGACAGGTCGGTCTTGGGACCCCTTGCCTTCTCGATGAAGCGGGCCAGCTGTTCCGGCTCGCCGGTGATGTACAGGTTGTTGTCGCAGTAGTTAGCCATGATGATTTCACCTCTCTTATTTTGTCAGATTTGCCGGGCGTCACGCCTTTCGTCTTCTTGACTTTTGCCTGGCCCCGAACTTTCCAAAATTTCTCATCGACCGGACGGCCCGCTGTGCGGCCGTCTTCAATCCAGCGGGACGGCGCAAGCCGTCCCTGCTGGTCCGGTTCAGCCCGTCGGGCTTCCGGGGGCTTATGACTGCCGGCAGAAATCTACATTAATCTGTTCTAATGGGTACTAATCTATGACACTTGCTGGTTGATAACTGACAGTTCACCTGGGTACGATAGCAGCATCTGCCCTCCGGTTATGTGACTGCTTCCATTGCCAGGGCTTCTTTGCAGGGGTAAACCGGTTGCTAATCTGCCAGGTCATAGAACTGCAGCCTAGCCAGCGCCAGGCGGCGGCTTTCCGCAGCCACGCCGCGGCGGCCCGGATCGCCCGCAACGACCTCATCGCCCGGTGGCGGGAGGAGGGTGGGCGCCTCCCAGGCTTCCGGCTCAGGACCGGCCAGCTCCGACCGGAGCTGAACCGAAGGAAGTATGAATCTCACCCCTGGTTCCGGGAGTTGAGCCAGAACGCCGTCAAGGGCGGGATGATGGACGGGGTGGACGCCATAGAGCGGTATTACCGGGGACAGAACCGGCGGCCCCGCTTCCTGGGGAGGAACAGCCGGCTCCGCTTCCGGATAGACAACGGTGTTGGGACGGTGAAGGTGGACGGCAGCCACCTGGCGCTGCCCCGCATAGGCCGGGTGCGGATGAAGGAGGGTCTCCGCTGGCCGGGCAAGGTCATACGGGAGTGCCGGATACGGGAGCACGGCGGGCGCTGGTACGCCAGCATACGGGTGGAGATTGAGGAGGCGGAATACACCGGCCACTGTGGAAGAGGTGTGCTGGGCATTGACCTGGGCCTGAAGACTTTCGCCACCATCGCCTATCCGGATGGGACTGTTGACAAGGTCCAGGCTCCGGAACCGCTCAGGCGCAGCCTCCGTTCCCTCAGGAGGTCCCAACGTAAGCTGGCTCGCCGCAAGGTGGGCAGCAAGAACCGGGCCAGGGCCAGGAGGGACGTGGGCCGGAGACACCGCAGGATGGCAAATATCCGCAAGGACTTCCTGCACCAGGTGTCTCACCGCATCACGGCCTCTGCTGAGGTAATCCAGGTGGAGGATGTGTCCATCAAAGGCTGGCAGCGGATGTGGGGACGCAAGACGTCGGACCTGGCTCCCGGGGAATTGCTGCGTCAACTGGAGTACAAGGCCAGGTGGCGTGGCGGAACTTTCCTGAAGGTGGCTAGGGACTTCCCTTCCACCCAGCTATGCCACGACTGTGGACATAGAAACGGCAAGCTGCACCTGGAGGTCCGGCGGTGGCGCTGCCCCGGATGCGGAATGGCGCATGACCGGGACGCCAACGCAGCCCTGAACATCAGGGATTATGGGCCGTGAGCTACACGGTCCCTGCCTGTGGACGCTGGTGTAAGACCCGCTCCGGCGGGCGACAGCGGTGGAAGCAGGAATGAGGCTAACCCATGTGCCACTGTCACTGGTCAGTAGATTAGTGCAGATTGTGCAGATTAGGTAAGATCCTCATTAGCGGTTCCGGCTTATCTCAATTGAGAGGTGAATCTGTTCCAGGTTACTGCGCTGCTGGGCTGTGGCCTGCTCTGCCGCAGGGCAGCAGGTGGGCGCCGCCGTGGGTCCACGTCCGGGTACCGACGCGTTCGCTCCGGCAGTCCATGCATTTTTGAACGCACTTGCGGCAGATCTCCCTGCCCTGGAAGAGCAGGGGTTCATCGCGCCTAATCCCGGAGGGTTCCTCCTCCGGCGGCCTGGTCATCTCGGAGAGGAGGTTGAGGAAGGATTCGCGCATGGGCTTGATGATCCGTCCCGGATCGCTCTCGGGCTTGTTGCCCGCGTCCGCGCCGGCGAAGCCCGTCTTATCCTGGGTCGTCTCCCCGGTTTCGTACCGCCACAGCGCGCCGGTCAGGGCGTTGAGGGCGGCTCCCGTCAGGTCCCGGGTTCCGCAGCTGAGGAGTCCGGCCTCTCCGGCCGCCCACAGGGCCTGGATGGCGGCGCCGTGTCCGCTCTCGCTCAGGATCCGGTAGGCCCTGGGCAGTCTCCCCTCCGCTGCTCTGTGCCACCGGTCCGGGTCGGCCAGTTGCCTCTCCCGCCGGGCCTTTACCATTTCCTCCAGGGACTTCTCCTCGATGGGTCCCGCCATCTGGTAGAGTTCCACGCCGCCGTTCCGGGGGTTGACCGACCATTGGCGCAGCTGCTCCGCCTCCTTTTCCAGGCCGTCGACGGTTTCCAGGGCCGCTGGGATCAGGGTGTTGATCAGCCAGCTTGCGGCCATCCGGCCGTGTTCGGTCGTCTCCTGGCGGGTGGTGGGCCCGCCCTTCCGGCACCTTTCGGCCAGCGGTTCCAGCAGCCGGTCCGATTCCTCGCGACCCAGCTCGCTGGCGTAGCGGTTGATCATGTGGGCGACCACCGGAGACAGCTCTTCGTCGCCGTCCTGGCAGCCGATGATGACGTTCTCGTAGGGTATATCCGTCATGCGGCGGCGTCCTCCTTCTTCTTTCTTCCTCTTGATGCGGGCTGGGGCGCCTTGCGGCTCTTTCTGGGGATGGGCGGCCGGCCCTTCTGTTTCTCCTCGTCGGTCAGTCCGGCCAGCATATCGACGATCTGGAGCAGGTCCACGTTGCGGCCGGTCAGCTCGTGGGCGTACTTGCGGATGAAGGCGACGAGGTTCTTCTCCTCGATACGCCAGGTGTTGCCCGAGAATTGCTCGTCGTGCTGGTCCAGCTTCGCCTCGTCGGTGGTGGCGGTGTACCGGACGGCGGGCATGACGCCGGAGAGGATCCGGGTGCGGACCCAGTGGTCGTCGACGCCGAGGATGCGGGCCACGTCCCGGGCGGTGTACCAGCCCTCGTGGTCCCGTCGGTTGATGCCCAGGCGCTTGGAGCGCACCACTACCGAGTTGACGCTGCGGTTCATGATGTTGGCGATGCGCGGCATGCCCATGGTGCCGGCCAGGTCAACCAGCTTCTGGTCGTCGGCCCGGGTCCACCGCTTGCGTGCGTAGGAGCGGGTGATGTTCAGCTGCTGGATCATTCCCTTGATCGAGATCTCGCTGCGGTTGAGCCGGTGGGCCAGTCGTTGCACCGAGGCCCGGTTGTGCTCGTAGCCCACGCGGACTATGTCCTTCTCCTCCTCGGTCCAGGGACGCTTGGTGGCTGGCGGGTTTACGATGGGCCGGAGCATTTTCTTCAGGCCGGCCCGGCAGATCAGGCATAGCTTTCTTGGGTCCTCTTGCGGCTGCAGGCCCTCGCTGCCCTGTATCTCGTGCTTGACGATCAGCTTGATCATCAGGAAGTCGTGCCGGTCCAGGGTCCGTTCCTTTCGGTACCTGTTGCCGCAGATTACCCTCCGGAGTCCTTCGTCCGGTTCGGGTTCCTGTTCGTGGGGCGTCGCCCCTGGTCTTTTCGAAGCTGGCATGGGAATGTGCCAGAGGGTTACGGGCCTGGCTGCTTGCTTTATCCGGGTCATCCTGGCGGGTTCCTCCGCTGGTTGTTTTGTTCTTCCGGGAAAGGAAAGAAGGCCCGCGGGTTGTCGGGCCTTCCTTTAATCCAAGCTGTGGTTGCGTCTTCTACGGCGTAGCCGCTACCGGTGGCTGCAGGCGTTGAGCATCTTCTGGGCTATGCCCCCCAGCAGTTCGGCGTCCAGCTGGGCGTCCTCCTGGCGGCTGGCCACCTTGACGATTCGCGTGGAGTTGATCACCATTTCGGTGTGCCGGTTGCGGACCTCGACGTAGGGCCAGCGGTCCTGGGCAACCAGCAGCGCCAGGTTGCTGGCGTGCTCGTACGCTCCGGGGCTGACGGCGTGCTGCAGGGCCGAGGGCAGGGCGATGGTCAGGGTTCCGTGGACTAGGGCGTCCAGCCTTTGCTCCTCGCAGTCCTGGCAGGTCGCGGCGGCGATGGCCGGGGCCAGGTGGTTCAATTCCTGGAGGGTCTGCTGGTGGAAGTGGGGTCTGACCTGGTACAGGAACTTGTCCAGGATGGGCGACAGGTCCTCGGGGAGGTCGCTCTCCTCTTCCCGGTTGAGCCAGCTTATGATGCTGTCGGCGTCGGCTTCGGGTCCGTTGCTGATTGGGGTGGTCATCTTCTCATCCTCCGTTTTTGAAGTTCATCTGCAGGGGCCTGGGGCGCCTGCGTTTTTGATTCTGCCACCCGGTCGCTCCGGCTGCGTCAGCGCCGGAGTCAATTCCAGCTCTGGCCGAAGGCCGCTGGATTTCCTATTGGTCGTCGACCAGCTGCCAGACCCGGCTCTCCGCGACGTCTGCGTCGACCTTATTGAGGTAGTAGGCCATGTCGAGATCAGACAATTTCATCGCGGTTTGGAAGCAGCTCGGGCAAAAAATCCGGTGGATCGGGCTGGCCCCTCGAGAGTTGAGCGTCAGCTTTATCATGAGGCGGGTCACGCTCATACCGCAGGGTCGGCAGTTGACCTCGGTGGTCATGGGAACGGTCTCCGGCGGCACTGCCGCTGGCCGCCGGTCCAGGCCGGCCATGTCGGCGCGGCGCTCGGCGAGGTACTGCTCCATCTCTTCGCTGTTTAGGCACAGGGCTTCCTGAAAGCAGAGCTGACAGAACCTGACGGTGATGGGATTTGGGTCGGCCACCTTCAGGGTTGGGCTGAAGACTGGTCCCTGGATCTCCTGGCCGCACTTGCGGCAGGTATGGTTATGCCTGGGACGGTATAGCGGTTGCATTGGCGCGGTTCTCCTGGTCTGTTTCTCTGTGCTGTGGCGGCCCGTTTCATTTCTGCGGTGGCGGGTCGATTATAGGGCAGGTTCTGTATCTCCCGCCCTTTGCCATGGGTCTTAACGGCATTCGTTTCAGCAGCCGTCGCTCATTCCGGCCAGTTGGAGCTGGCCGCTGGCCGGGGCCGGGTTCTTGGCAGTCTGCTCGGCGTCCCTGGCGCTCAGGGCGGCTCTTGCCTCGGCGTTGACCGTTGTGGCCGGCAGCGGGGCGCGGCCGTCGGTTAGGCGGCGCATGGCGGCCAGGGTCTTCAGCTGCCCGGTGGTCAGCTCGTCCAGCTCCCTTCTCAGGCTGGTCCTTGGCTGGGGGTCCGTGCTGTTCCGGGCGGCCGCTCGCGCCCGGCTCAGGATCCTGCGGGCGGTCCGGTCGGTGGTGTCCAGTACCGCGGAACGGCGGTCTGTCGGCCGGTGGGGGTTGAACCGGAACATGGTTTTTCCTCCCTTCTTATGGCATAAAAAAAGCCCCCGTTATCGGGGGCGTTGCATAATTCCTGTTCTGCCGGAGGCGGGGTCTCAAAATTGAGACCCCGGTCCTTGAGTGGAGTCTCAAGGGTTATGTTTGTCCTTGTTACGACTTTGCCGTTCCAGTGATGTCGGAAATATTCGTCTCAGAGCTGGTTCTCTCTCAGCAGGGCTTCCAGGATTTCCTCCTCCATCTCGATTGTGTGTATCTCTTGTCTGACTAGCTGTTTTTCGTGCCGGTTTACGGCCTCCAGCGCTTGTCTCAATGCCCTGACCGGGCTGCGGTCCAGGATGGTGATGTTGGGGGACCCGTCGGGCTCCCGGCGGAGGTAAACTGTGGCCATGCATTGGCATCTGGTCCTGGCCCGTCCGGGCCAGAGTTTTTGCCAGCCCTCCCTGCGGGGTGGCAGGATTACGGATTCCAGAATGACCACGTCGGTCCCGCGACGGCCCACCCAGCGGTTGTCGTCCTCGTTCTGGCTCCAGGTGAATGTTTCGTCGTTTTTGCTCCAGGGGAGATTCACTGGTCTTCCCTCCTTCATTGGGGGAGGCTTCTGGCCGGCCTTCAGCTGATGGTCATCTTGTGGGCCAGGTGGACGGCGTCCAGGGGGCTTGTGTTGCTGATCAGGTCCATGACGCTGCGGGGGCTGTCTCCCCAGGGGGTGTTGGCGAAGGCGCATACCATCCAGGGCTCGCCGTCGGCGGTGACGGTTATGGACAGGACCTGGTGTGCGGCGTTAAGCGGCGGCAGGTTGCAGCGGCGCAGGTTGGGGTTGGGCAGCTTGCCCACCCTGCTGTTCAGTCCGGCGGCGGTCTCGATGGCCACCGTGATGTGCAGGTCTCCTGGTGACGCGGTGGCCAGGTCGTCGTCCTCGACGGTCCACAGCGGGGCCGGGTTGTCCGGGTCAGTTGCGGCCAGTTCCTTCAGTTGCTCTTCCTCTAGCTGCAGCAGCTTCATGCTTTCCACGATCATCTCCGGCGTTGCCTGTTCGGCGAACCACTTCATCGTGGCCTGTCTACCCGCGGCCTTCGGCGCCTCGGTGAAGCCCAGGTCCTGCAGCACGTCTTTCTTTTCCCCTTCGTCCCAGGCCGTCAGGTGGATGGTGAAACCGAAGAGTTCCCGGTCCGGGTCCGGCTGCAACCGGGCGGTTCGCCGGGGGTTGTCCTGGTCGTGGGCCTTCAGCTCCTGGTGAAATCTGGTGTAGGTGCTGGGAAAGGCCCGCAGGCTCATGCCGTTGATCCGGGCAGTGGCCTCGTTCCGGCGCAGCGTCCAGCCGTTGGTTGTTTCTTCCATTCGGTCAATCTCCGTCCCGTGGCATCCGGGCCTCAGGCATGGCCGTCGGCCCGGAGTTCCGGCTGTTGTCTTCTCTGGTCAGTGCTGGATGCAGGGGTCCTCGGCCGGGTAGTAGAAGCCGCAGACGTCGCAGTAGCGGCCCGGGGCTTGGGGTATCGTCCCCTCCTGCTCGGCCGCGTAGAGGTAGCGGTGCATCGGCTGGCTGGCGTCGAAGTCCTCGTGGGCCGCGATGGTCAGGTGTTTCTCCGGGTGGGTCCCGTTGTGGATGGTTTCCATTTCCGCTAGGGAAGCTCCGCCGGGTACGGCCGGTTCCATGCAGTCCTGCACCAGTCCGACCAGGGTGTCGTTGTCCTCGTCGATGTGGTGGACCAGCATATCCCATGGATACCCGTTCCACGCCAGTCTCACCGCCGGCGGGTTCTCGCCGTGCTCGTCGGCTCGGTTGGCTATCAGGGTGTTCATCTGGGCTTCGCTCAATAGTGTTGCGGGCATTACGTCCTCCTGTGTGTTTTCAAGGATGTTGGCTTGGGCGTCCGGTCCGGCGCCGTCGCCTTTCCGTCTCCCGAATCTTCCCAACCCGCGCCGCATGATTCATGCGGCGTAATGCCCTCCTTCCGGCGCCTCTGCTGGCCTGGGCTCTTTTATTTCAGGTTGCAGATCTCGGCGTTCAGCTTTCTGACGTCGGTGGTGTCCTTTATGTGGTAGGCCAGCAGGCACTTCTCCTTCCCGTCAGGGAAGTGGGTCCAGTAGCCCTCGACCGAGTTCCTTATCATCGTCTTCTGATGCCACTCCCCGATGGAGGTAACTCCATCCTGCCTGGGCGGCGGTTGGCCGGGGCCGTGTTCTGCCACGCAGTCCATATGTTTCGGGCTGTCGGGCAGGAGGGTAATGCGCTGGCAGCCCAGGTTGAATTCGTCGTTGATGTGCTGTTGCAGCACGGCTCTGCCCTTTTCGTGGGAGAGCATTGCGTCGCTGGTGACGACGAAGGCCAGGGCGGATGCCATGAAGATAGCCATTGAGGCGACCAGGAAGGTCATCGCGCTCCTGCTTTTTCCCCGGGCGAAGTGCAGGTAACCCGAAACTGGCAGGCCTGCCAGCGGCAGCGCCAGGAGTCCGGCCATGCTGCCTACGTTGATTGCCTCCTGTCCCGTATCGGCCCAGCCGACGGCCGTTGCTATCAGCGCCGCGGCGCCGGCCAGCGCCAGCGGAGTTCCTGCCCCCGTGGCCAGGTCTACTGGAATGTTCTCATTGCGGTCCAATTTAATTTTTTGCCTCCTGCCGGTGGGTCTCGTCAGCCGTTCATCCCCATGGCGCCGTTTTGGGCGGAGCCTGCCCGGCCGTGCTTTGCCTCTTGCAGGCTGTCGCGTACATAGATCACCAGGGCTGCGGTCGACAGGATGATCAGGGCCAGCGTGCCGAGGCCGCTGATGGTTGCGGCCACCAGCCAGCCCATGTGGGCCTTGACGCTGTGGTCGATCTCCAGGGTGGCGGTTATCAGGTCCAGGTTGTCTGGCGGGACGGCTGGCTTTCCTGGGCGGTGGTTTTCATGGATCCACCGGACCGGGTCCTCGAGCAGCGGTCCCAGCTGTTTCAGCTCCGAGGCCGGCAGGGTCAGCTCCATCCGTCGGTAGTCCAGGGTGGCGGCGTGCCAGCCCTTCTGCGCCGCGATGTTCTTGAGGTTGTCGTGGAACCTGTCGTTGAGACGGTTGTCGAGCCGTACCTTCAGGTCCAGCAGCAGCTGGCTGTCCGGGAGCGTTGATTCCGGGTTTCCCGCCAGCAGTTTGGGCAGTTCCTGGGCTGTTGGCAGCACCCTGGCCCCGGGTTCGGGCAGGGCGGTGTCGTCGTGCACGTTCATGATGCTGAACCAGGTCATGACGGCGCATAGCGCGGTTGCGGCCCCGGCCGCTGCGGTCCACGCAGCTACTTTTACCATGAGGTTGCCCATCCTGATTTCTCCTCCGTTAATTTTCCCGCCTTGTGCCACCTGCCGGTGTTTCGGGCGCAGTTGCTCCGGAATACCTCTGCTGGCGGTTATGGATGGTGTTCTCCGGTTTTCAGTCCCGGCCCCGGTAGGGAACGTAGTCCCGCCAGTTATCCTCGCAGAAGGCCAGTATGTACTCGCGGAAGCGGCGCGGTTCCTGCTGGTGGTCGTCCAGGCACCGTTGTATCGCCTGCTCCCGGTCGCTTTGGCGGTCCTGCTGCCAGTCCTGGAACTGGCTCCAGCCCAGCCCGGTCAGCGCCCACAGGATTAGGGCGGCCAGGGCTCCGGCAAAGCTGCCGATCATCGCGCCGCGTTGGGTTTCGTTCATCGTCGATTCCCCTTCTTGCTCAGACTTTCGCTTCCGACTTCGTTTTGGTGTGCGCCGTGGTCACCTGGATTGTGATTTCAGCGCAGCCCTGGCCGTTGCACCGGTCCTCCTGCTCCGGATTCCGGTTCACCGGGCAGTCCGGTGAGTGCAGGTTGAACGCCAGGCTGGCCCCGGGCTGAAGCAGGGTCCTGCCCAGTTGCCGGGTGAGGTCGAGCCCGTTGCTCAGGGCTTTTTCCAGGGTTCGGTTGCCCAGCAGCTCCGAGTGGCGCCGGTTGTTGATGGTGGCAATGTAGCGGTATGCCATTTTCTGTTTGAATCCCTCAGTCTGATTTCCGGCTTCGGGCCCGGGTCAGCAGCGTGGTGGTGGCCTCGTTCCAGGCCCGGTCGCGTGCTCCCAGGTACTTGCCGGTGTCCGGGTGGACCACCTGGAGCGCCGCGGCGTCGTTCTCCGGGTTGCTCTTCTTCAGGTCCAGTGCGGCTATGACGGTGGACATGTCTCCCGGCTGCTGGCCTTGGTCGATGGTCCAGCGGGCCCACGCGTTGGCCAGGAGGCGCAGGATGGGGTGGTCGTAGGCCAGGCTGTCGTTCCGCAGGATGGGGATGGACGTCAACGGGAAGTCGGCCCGGTACAGGATCGCGTACTTCTCGCCGCATCCGGGCAGGAAGGCGTCGAAGAAGGTCATCAGCCGGTCGGCCACCAGGGCCTGCTGGCCCTGGTCCTCCATCTTCTGGCGGTCGATCCGGTAGGGGCCGCGCTGTATGCCGGTGATTATGACCTCGCCCAGCTCCTTCAGCTGGGTCAGGGTGGTCAGGTAGTTGGTGCCCGCCCTGATGCGGGCTATCTCGTAGGTGGTCAGCCGCTTCAGGTGGTTGGATGCCTGCATGGCGCTGCGGGCGGCGTTGTTGTAGGGGTCCGACTGGTCCATGTAGGTGCGGGTCGACGCGTCTACCGACCGGCTGCGGGCGAACCAGGCGAAGAGCTGGCGCTGGTCCTCGACGCTGCTCACCTCCATGACGGTTATGGGAATCTCCTGGGCCAGCAGGGTCTCGGCAGGGTTCGGCTTGTCGGCCCCTGCGTCGGAGTCTTCCTCTTCCCGATCGCTGGTCAGTCTACTGAGGGTCTGGTTCAGGGCCTCCAGCCTGTGCTGCCCGTCCAGGACGCTGAACTGCTCGGCGGTCAGCTTGATGCAGTCGCTCTCGTGGTCGATCATGCCGGTGGAGCAGGCCAGGGTGATGGGGGGCAGCGCCCAGTGGGCGGTTCGTTCCAGGTAGTCGCTGATGCTGCGGACGTGCCGCTCGATGAGCGGCCGGTTGGCCTCGGTGTAGAGCGCCCACTGGCTGGGGTCCCGGGGCGGCACCAGCTCCAGCAGCTCTCTGACCGTCAGGTTGGTGGTCCAGCCGTGCCGGCCGTTCTGGGTAAAGGGCAGCGCCCGTCTTCCGTTGGTCTCTTGCGCCATGCTGCATACTCCGTTTTAATCTGGCTTGCAGGTGGCCGGCCGGTTCCCTTCGGGCCGTCTGCCTGGCGCTATCCTATCACTGCGGTCGCTTCCCTTTCCCTTTGCTTTGGGACGTTGTCGCCGGCGGCGTCCTCCTTCTGTTGACCGGGGCCGATCACCGTGGCTGCCGGCCTTCCGTTGACGTCGGCGTTTCCGGCCAGCCGGTCGGGGTCTTCCTTCAGCACCGCGACCATCACCTTCTGGTCGTAATGGACGAAGGCCTCGCAGGCGGGGCACTGTCCCGGCGCCCTCCAGTATCCGCTCACCGGCGTCAACGCCTCCGGGGCGATCAGCTGTCGGCAGTAGCGGCAGCCGTATACCTCGCGCAGCATGGTCTGCCGGGCCCGTTTCGGGCTGCGGCCCTGTTGGACGAGGGTCTTCCTCAGGACGCGGTGCATTATCAATCCGTACTTGATGTCCCGGGGAAACCTGGCCTCGTGGGGCAGGACGTGGCATTCCTCGCCCGGGTCCAGGGAGTAGCGGCTCAGGCGGCGCTGGATGCGGTCCTCGTCGGCGTCGGGGCTGCAGGCCCGCATGATCCGGGCGGCCAGCCGGCGGCATATCAGGTTCCAGTCCCCGCCGGAGGGGAAGCCGTAGCGTCTCTGGCGCATGCCGTCGCGCAGCATCTCCAGCTGGCGTTCCTGCTGGCGGGGGTCGTACTCCCGCCGGTCCTGGGCCTGGTGGCTGAAGGGGATTCCCCCGGCCTGGGCGGCGGCGATGGCCGCCTTGCGGTTGATCTTCTCGTGGATGGCCTTGGTGATGTGGCGGCGCGAATCCCTGCGGGTGATGACGGTGTTCCAGTGGACCTGCCACCGGTCGTGGTCGCTCTGGTTCTGGAACTGCAGGTGGGCCTTCAGGTGGGCCAGCTGGCCCCGGGCGGTGCCGCCGGCCAGGGCCGGTTGCTGGGTCGCGTTTGTATCGGCGGTAGTCATGGTCCTCCGGCGTTCAGTTTGTGGTGTCGGGGTTGGGGCTGGTCCTCAGACCTTGTATCTCCAGCATTCGCTGATCATCAGCTCCCCGTCCCTTCTCAGGATGTCGATGGCCTTTTGGGGCCAGATCCTGCCCTCGTCGTCCCCCTGGGTGCCCAGGTGCTTCAGCAGCTCCTCGGTGGAGCCGAAGACCGGCGACAGGGGGGTTCCCTCGGTGGTGGACTCGTAGAGCTGGCGGCAATCGCCGCCGGCCAGCGCCTCGTCGCGGCAGTCGGCCGGATCGGGGGCGCAGTAGGGGTCGTGGAGCACCAGCTCGCTGTGGGCCTGCTCGAACTGGGGCCGGTGCTGGCCCTTCATGCTGGGCCTGGGGGCGTCCTCGCTGGTGTACCTGGGGTGTACCCAGCCCTGGGGGACCTTTCTTATCTGTCTGCCCAAATCGTCACTTCCTTTCGCCTTTGTTTTGCGCGTTGCTCAGCCCTCGGCGTCGGCCATGAACTGCAGGAGCAGCATGGCCGCTCGGGCGTCGGTCAGCGCCCGGTGGGGTTCTCCCTCCACGGTGAGTCCCTCGTATTCCAGGGCTCTCATCAGGCCGTGGAAGGTGTATGTGCGGTGATAGCTGTTCCAGTTGCCCCGGAACCGGGCGTAGAGGAGCATCACGCAGTGGATGTGGGGTGGAAAGTCGTGGGGGGTCTCCCCCTGCTGGGCGGCGGCTCGCAGGGAGCTCTGGAGCATCCGGCGGTCGAAGTCCGCGTTGTAGGCGGCCAGGGGCCGGTCTCCGGCGGTCTCCTGCAGCTGGCGTATCGCCTCGTGGATTCCCGGCGCGCCCTGCAGGTCGGCGTCGGAGATGCCGTGGACGTCGCGGGCGCCCGGCTTGACCGGCCTGGTGGCGTGGACCAGGGTGTTGACCAGGGGCTGTCCCGCCCGGTTGACGGCGGCCAGCTCCACGATCTCGGCGTCCTGTTCCATGCCGGTGGTCTCGGTGTCGATCACCACCGGGTCCTGCTCCATCAATCTCTTCGCGGCCGCTATGGCCTGGCCTCTTTCCTCTTGCATCATTCTGCTGTCCTCCGTGGGATCAGGTTTGTGGCGCTGTTCAGAGCAGCGCCTTTTGACTTTTGGCCGGTTTCGGCAGGTGCTTCAGCGCGGCTTGGTAATTGGGATACTTTTCCGCCAGCCGGCGGGCGTGGCTGACCAGGGCGTTCTCGCCGTCCTCGTCCCTTCTGCCGGCCATGGGCAGGTGGCGGCTGATCAGTTCCTCCCGGTCCGGGATGAAGAAGGCCAGGACGATGGCCATCTCCACGTCCTCCTCGGCCCAGTGGCTGCCGTTCATCAGGCTCTTCCTGACCGCTGTTGGCACCTGGCCCAGCGCCGGCGCGTCGATCCTGATCCCGCCGTGGCCGGGCGTGTTGACGCCGACGATGCCTGGCCCGTAGTCCTCCGGATAGCCCTGGATCTCGCCCCAGGGGCTATCGGTGCAGCTCCCGTCCAGGATTCTCTCGGCAACGGTGGGTTTTGTTGCTCTCATAGGCTCCTTTCTATTCTGTTGGCGTGGGTCTCCCGCTATCTATTTGGCGCCGGAGGCGGCGCGGCCGTTGTAGGTCAGGGTGAACCGGCCGTCGATGCTGGTTACGCTCATCGGCTCGTCGGGGTTGTCGACGCTGGTCCCCAGCCTCTCGACCATCCGCTTCATCTGCATGCTGAAGCCCTGGTTCAGGCTTTCCATTCCGGCCACGGCCTGCTCGTGGTAATCGCTCCGCATCTCGTCCAGGGCGTCGTCGGCGTTGGCGCATTCGTTGAAGTCGTCCTGGTCCCAGAAGGCTTGTGAAAGCAGGTCGGAGACGGTGCCGGCGGTGATCGCGCCCGGTCGGTAGGAGACCCGGACGTCGTACTTCTGGCCCTCGATCACTAGGTCGGCCGGCACGGTGACGGCCTTCCTGTTCTCCCCTACGTGGACGGTTACGGCCGCCACGTT
>Ga0209544_1002641_pt1 | contig 15470 bp, 15 predicted proteins | sample MesohylPK_FD_187297 | JGI IMG/M metagenome (GOLD analysis project Ga0209544, IMG submission 187297) | Host-associated microbial community of the marine sponge Aplysina aerophoba from Gulf of Piran - sponge mesohyl, lysed by proteinase K... | ecosystem: Host-associated > Porifera > Sponge >...
TCATGTTTTGGCTGCGCTTGGCACTGCTCGTAATCTTGGATTGGAAAAAATACTCTACTCTACTTCAAATCGTCAACGCTCCCTTGCTCTGGCCGCCGTTATTACTCGTCTCCTCGCCCCTGCATCAAAACTCGCTATTGCCCACAGATTGTCAGAAGCAACTGCAACCAGTAGTATTGGTTCACTCCTCAAACTTGGAAACGTCTCCAAGGCTGAAATGCACAATACCCTTGATTGGCTACTCAAACGACAACCCCACATTGAAAAAGCGCTCTCCCAACGGCATCTCAATGCCGATACTCTGTTCTTATATGACTTCTCCAGTAGCGGTCTAGAAAGTTACATGAATCCCTCGGTATTTAGTATTAACAAATTGGAAAAGAGAAAAAGTAAGCAGCAACTTCTCCTCGCACTATTATGTACTGCCGAAGGATGCCCGGTAGCAGTTAAAGTGTTTGTGAACAATACGGGAGAACCGGACACAATGATTACACAGATTAATAATGTCCTTACCCGGTACGATATCAAAAACATTGCTCTGATGGTTGGTCGAGGCATGGTCACTTCAGCCCGGATGAAAGCCGACATCAAACCTGCGACAATCAACTTGCTCAGTGTCTTGAAAACCACCTCCCTCCGCAAAATGGTAGGCAAGCAACCCAAACGAGCCACCTCCCTCATCCCTGATGATATGATACCTGACACGGTTCTGGAAGTCACCAGTCCTGACTTTCCTGGCGAGCGGCTCATGGTTTGTAATAATCCACGGCTTCAGGAGGAACACAAGCAAGACCGCAAAGCATTTTTGCAGTCAACCGAGTATACACTCGCAACGATTGAACGTTCAGTCGTGGCAGGAACGCTCAGGGGTGCTGACAAAATCGTTCATCGGTTGGAACTAGAAGTCAACCGACGCAAGGTGGAAAAGTATTTTTTTATCGCCATTACGGACTCTACCTTTACTTGGGAACGACGCCAACAGAAGATTGATAATGAGAGCCAAATGGATGGCATTTATGCCATTCGAACTAACCTAACGTCGACAGACACCACGGATGAAAACAGTTCGGCTTTTCAATCCTTAGCCAATGCAGAACGGACTTTTCGAACCATAAAATCAGATGTTCCATTCAAACAGTTCAATGTGAAAACCAATAAACATGTTCGTGGCTATGTATTCTTATGTATGTTGGCTTATTATATTGAGTGGCATATGCGACACAAACTTGCCCCCATTTTGTTTCAGGACGATAAATTTATGGATGCCCAAGAGGAGATGGTTAGGAGTGATGTCTCACTCAGTGCTCAGAAGAAAACAGCAAGCAAGAGGATTGAGGAGGGAGTGCCATTTCACAGTTTCCAGACGCTACTTGATGATTTGTCTTTGATTGTTTTGCATGCGGTTCAGTTGTCGAATAATGAAGAGTGTAAATCAATGACAACCCAGCCGACGGAACTCCAGAGTAGGGCATTTCAACTATTGGACGTGAGCCTGAATTAGAGCGTTCCAATAATTGGCTCAGCAGAATATCACATCAAATAGTTCCTGTATCCTATCTCCACCGAAAAAATTATATCTTCCCATTTTAGTTGTGAAGTTCATTTTGTAGTACGCATCCAACAGTAAGAAGGCGCAATACCTTCTCGATTCGATTGGCAGCTAAATTTTTCCATGCCAATGTTGCCTCATTTATCCTTCCCATTTTCTTTTTATATATATTTAGAAGTATATCTGTTCTTGTCAGTTTTGATATTTATCTAGAGTCAGACCGAGAAGCATAATAATTGCTCATCAACTCCTTTTAACAATGGCTTTTCTTAAGTGAAGGACGAATTTATGATGGGTTCTAAAAATTTGATTCACGCTAAAACTAAAGGCTGAACTTAGCACAATGCAACCATTCTTTTAGTGATACGGAAATATGACATTTGACTCAACCACTCCCCTCAATTGGTCATTTTTGATATAGAAGATCTTGAAGCAGGATACCAAATCCATGACATTACTCCTTCGTCGAAGTTTGTTTGTGTTGGTCTTGAGGTATGATTCAGATAATTCCTTTGTCTGACATGATACTAATTCAATGCAAAAATGTTGACCTAATCAATAATTAAGTCAAAAATGTATAAATTATAAGTATAATTGTATTAGAATTTTAGGTTTAATGTCCTTACTGTCCTAGTTCACTAGATGTAACTACTAATTTAATGGGAGAATAAAATGAATCGGTTTATTAAATCGACCGTTGGTTCAATTCTTATTGCTGGAATTGCTACCTTCGCCAATGCTGGTGAATTGACCATTGCCACAGTGAACAATGGTCATATGATTGAAATGCAGAAGCTGACACCAGAATTTGAGGCCGCTCATCCAGGCACCACACTTAACTGGGTGGTTTTGGAAGAGGGCATCCTTCGTTCACGAGTGACGACTGACATCTCAACAAAAGGTGGACAGTTTGATGTCATGACAATTGGCATGTATGAAGCTCCAATTTGGGGTAAGAATAATTGGCTTGTTCCTTTGCAATTCGGTGCAGATTATGATGTGAATGACATTCTGCCGGCCATGCGTAATGGGTTGAGCTATGATGGAAACCTCTATGCCGCTCCGTTCTACGGTGAAAGCTCAATGATTATGTATCGTAAGGATCTCGTTGAGGCTGCCGGAATGACCATTATGGATAATCCTACTTGGGATCATATTCGTGATGTGGCCGCCGCAGTCACTGATAAAGAAAACGGAATCTATGGTATTTGCCTCAGAGGTAAACCTGGGTGGGGTGATAACATGGCGTTTATTACAACCATGGCTAATAGCTTTGGTGCCCAATGGTTCAATACGGATTGGACTCCTGCATTGGACAGCCAAGCTTGGAATGATGCGGTCAATTTCTACGTTGACCTCTTGACCAATTATGGCCCTCCAGGTTCCGAAGCTAATTCCTTCAACGAAATCCTTGCCCTCATGAATGAAGGAAAGTGTGGTATGTGGATTGATGCCACCATCGCAGCGTCTTTCGTAACTGATCCAAGTCAATCGAAGGTTGCTGATATGATGGCTTTTGCACAATCGCCTTACAAAGCGACAACAAAGGGTGCTAATTGGCTGTGGGCTTGGGCACTCGCTATTCCGGCTGGTACGAAACAGCAAGATGAAGCTCAGGCATTTATTGAATGGGCAACCTCTAAGGCTTACATTGAACTCGTGGCTTCAAAAAATGGCTGGGGAAGTGTCCCAACGGGTACAAGGCAGTCAACCTATGACAATCAAATGTTTCGTGATGCGGCAACATTTGATGAAGCCGAGTTGAAAGCCATTTTGTCGGCTAATCCAGAGGATTCAACGCTTAATCCTTCACCTTATGTTGGTGTTCAGTTTGCTGCAATTCCCGAGTTCCAAGCTATTGGTGTCGCCGTAGGACAGCAAATGACAGCAGCTCTTGCCGGTCAAATCTCAGTTGAAGAAGCCCTTGCCAACTCGCAAGAAGCCGCCGACCGAGAAATGCGTAAGGCTGGCTATTACTAAGGTGCTGAATTAATCTTAAGTACATAATAATATTGATCCCAGGACATTTGTTCTGGGATCGTTTTGGTTCACAGTACTAACAAGACGCATAATGAACAGAACTCTTGCCCGGTTACTTCAAGCTCCAAGTATAGTATTGTTACTGCTTTGGATGGTTGTTCCACTTTCAATGACCATCTATTTTTCTACAATCAGATTTAATCTTCTTTATCCCGAAAGATCGGGATTTATCGGGCTTTCAAATTACACCTATTTTTACACGGATCCAGCCTTTTGGCCAGCCATTTTAAACACCTTGATACTCGTTGGGTCAATATTGGTGATAACAGTGGTTTTAGGCTTGGCAATTGCTATTCTAGTTGATCGCCCCTTTTTGGGAAGGGGAGTCGTCAGAGTGTTGTTAATTTCCCCCTTTTTCATTATGCCCACAGTGAGTGCACTGCTGTGGAGCAATATGATGATGAATCCGATTTATGGACTTTTTGCAGCAGGCTTTAATGCTATTGGTATTGAACCAATCAACTGGCTGTCAGACTATCCGCTTCTATCCATAATTATTATGGTCAGCTGGCAATGGACACCATTTGCTATTTTGATATTTATCACTTCACTTCAATCGCGCGATTTGGAACAAAAGGAAGCAGCAACACTTGATGGAATTGGCTTCTGGGCACAGTTTTGGAATTTGATTTTACCGCATCTCGCTCGACCCATTTCAATCGTGATTATGATTCAGATGATTTTTCATCTTTCGATTTTTGCTGAGATTTTTGTGACCACGGGAGGTGGGCCTGGCTTTCAATCGACTAATCTCGCGTTCTTGATATTTACCCAAGCCCTCAAAGGCTTTGATGTTGGCGTGGCATCGGCGGGAGGAGTATTTGCGATTGTCCTCGCCAACATCGTTGCCTACTTTCTAGTGCGGATGATCGGCCGCAATATGACTGTGTGATATATGACCGATAAGCAAAAAGAAAAACTAAAGCATAATCTGCTGGTTGGTTGTGCATGGCTCACCGCGCTGGTGATGTTTTTTCCGATCTTTTGGATGTTTCTGACAAGTTTTAAAACTGAATTAATCGCGATCTCAGTCCCGCCAAAGTTATTCTTTGCTCCAACTTTAGATAACTTTTTCCTCATTGAAGAACGAACAAATTATTTTAACTATGCTTGGAACTCAGTGTTCACGAGCTTTGGCGGAACGTTTCTTGCCATGCTAGTGGCCATTCCCTCAGCATATTCAATGGCCTTTAATCCAAGTCGCTGGACCAAAGAAATTTTACTCTGGATGTTATCGACAAAAATGTTGCCAGCAGTCGGTGTGCTCATCCCAATTTATTTGATTTGCCAAAGGCTAGGGCTTCTTGATAACACTTTCGCACTTATTTTTATCTTCGCCATGATCAATCTACCGATCATCATGATGATTTTATTTAACTACTTTCGCGAAATACCGGTTGAAATCATTGAGGCAAGTCGCTTGGATGGAATTTCGACTTTCAGCGAGATTGTTAATATCGTTATTCCACTTTCATGGGGCGGAATAGCTGCAACAGCTCTCCTATCAATTGTTCTACTGTGGAATGAAGCCTTTTGGTCAATCAACCTGACAGCCTCTGATGCGGGTACTGTTGTGGCGTTAGTCGCGTCATTTTCAAGCCCAGAGGGACTATTTTGGGCCAAACTTTCGGCGGTCTCTACATTAGCGTGCGCGCCCATTTTAGTTCTCGGATGGCTCACGCAAAAGCAGTTAGTGCAGGGACTAACTTTTGGGGCGGTCAAGTGATTGACACCCTTTCTTCAAATGGGTTTAACCGTGAGGTTTGCTTAAGCCAAGTTTTGTCTGGATTATTCAGGTTTGCCAGAGAAGAATATGTTGGGGGTCATAATATGTTATTTTTAGTTCCAAATATGGTGATTGTACCTTCTCATTGGCCTCAATACAGTCCTCATCAGACGATCTTCGCTGATGGGTATTCTGAACACAGATAAAACCTTAAGATGTCAATTATCCAACCTGAAATTGAGTACGTCGATCGCGCGACACAGACCATTCGCTATTTGGAGCATGGATGGCCAACCGAGCTATGTCGTTGGCATAGTCATCCCGAGTACGAACTTCACTTGATTGTGGCGACAAGAGGCAGAGCCTTTCTTGGCGACTATATTGGAGAGTTTAAACCGGGCTCTCTTTTTCTTGCGGGGCCTGATTTACCACATAACTGGGTAACTGACGAGTTAAAAGCCCATAAAGCCGTGCCACTCAGGGATATGTTGGTCCAATTTAGTGAAGAAAATTTAGTGAAGTTGATTCAGGCTTTCCCTGAATTTAACGAACTGTCGGGAATGTTGCGATTAGCAGAATCAGGTATTGAGTTTGTGAAATTTAATGCGAAGGAAGCTCAAACTCGATTAGAAGCGATTAGAGATTCCTTTGGATCTGTGCGGATTATAGCTTTACTTGAGTTTCTCATTCGTCTCAATTCACATCCCCAAAAAAAAGTTCTATCGGTGGTGCGCACAACCCGCCCGGTCAGAAACTCGATCCAAAACCGCATAGCGAATGTCGTTGACCACATCACACAAAATTATGCGGAGGAGATTTCGGTTGGGACGGCGGCTGAAATTGCCGGAATGAGTAAGACTTCATTTGCTCGAAATTTCCAATTGGCAACGGGTAATCGATTTGTGGAATTTGTCAATCGGGTTCGCATTGGTCAAGCATGTTCAATGCTCTATGGAACGGATGAATCAGTATCCCAAATATGCTATACCGTTGGTTTCCAAAACATCGCCAATTTTAATCGTCAGTTTCGACGATTCAAAAAATTGACTCCACGTGCTTATCGGGATTTGGCTCGGCGTGAATTAGTATCAAGTTCGGCTCAGTCATAATGAAAAAAACTGTCCAAACCAATTGCTATTCAACCAGTTACAAAAAGACCGATTGTAACATTGGGGTTATTCACCTTGGCTTTGGTGCGTTTCATAGAGCTCATCAGGCGGTCTATTTCGACGATCTGATGGAAAAGAGTGGTGTGCTCAACTGCGGTATTGCTGCTGTCAATCTCAAGGGGGGTGATAGCAAGAAATTCGCCCGCGTTGCAGAAATTAAAAACGGCTATTTATTAAAAACGGTTGCTCCTGATGGGAGGCAAAATTATCGCCTTGTGCGACCGCATTTAAGTTATGTCGACTGGCCCGAAAGACCTCGTGAAGCTGAGAATTTGTTTAGTTTACCTGAAGTTCAAGCCGTAACAATCACCATCACTGAAAGCGGTTACAGTTTAAATAGTGATCATTCATTGAATCTTGATGATAGTGCAATTGTGCACGAGCTTAAGGGGGGTCAATGTACCACAATCTATGGTTTCCTTGCCAACGCTTTGGCACAACGTGCAGAGAAAACTGATGCACCAATATCTATCCTGTGTTGCGATAACATTCGTGAAAATGGAACGATGCTTGCTCGTAATTTGAATACGTACCTCCAAGCAACAAAGCAGTTAGCTTTGGCACAATGGGTTTCTGACAATGTAGCGTTTCCTAATTCAATGGTTGATCGAATTACACCACGAGCCAATCCAGCTTTAGAGGGCGAGATTCAAACCCTGTTTCCTGGTCAAAACTTACAGCCCATCCATGCGGAAGAATTCTGCCAGTGGGTGATTGAAGATTCATTTAATGGAGCAATGCCTGATTTGGGCCATGTTGGTGTCGAAATTGTACCTGATGCTAATCCATATGAGGAGGCGAAGATCAGGATACTTAATGGCGGTCATACAGGTTTGACCTACCTTGGAGCACTGGCCGGTTACAAAACCTTCGACCAAGCGATGGCTGATGATATGCTTCGGAATCATTTTGATGCATGGGAAAATCAGGAAGTTTTACCCGGATTAGACATATCGTTACCCTTTGATAAATCGCATTATCTGGATGTCATTACAGCACGGTTTAAAAATCAAGCAATTGCTGACCAACTTGAGAGAATTTGTGTGGATGGGTATACCAAAATGTCGATTTACATTCGTCCAACTTTAGCCGGGTGTCTCCAACACGGTATTACCCCATACAATGGCTATAACTGTGTTGCAAGCTGGATTGTATTCTCGCGTCGATGGGCTGAAGGAAAAATATCCTTTACATACCACGAACCGTACTGGGGTCAACTCCAGCCACTCCTTGCTGAAGGAAAGGAAGAAGAGGTCGCTCAATCAGCGCAGTTATGGGGAGAATTACCCGAAAAATATAAGGACTTTGTTCCTGATATGGTTACTGCTATCAAGGAGATGGAAAAGAAATGGCCGGCTTGAATTTAAACGGAGTGTCGAAGTTCTTTGGTGATTTGCAGGTGATTCATGATGTAAATCTTGACATTGCCGATGGTGAATTTGTCGTGTTTGTTGGCCCCTCTGGTTGCGGGAAATCCACACTTTTAAGAATGATCGCAGGATTAGAAGAAATCAGTTCTGGTTCAATCTACATTGGTAAAAATGAGGTGAACGAAGTTGCCCCTTCCAATCGGGGAGTTGCAATGGTGTTTCAAACATATGCCCTTTACCCGCATATGTCGGTGTACAAGAATATGTCTTTTGCGCTTGAACAGTCCGGTATACCTAAAACTGAAGTTGAGAAAAAAGTGCGTCATGTCGCCGAAACTCTCAAAATCACACCCCTGTTGAAACGTACTCCTCGTACACTTTCGGGTGGGCAACGCCAGCGCGTGGCAATTGGACGAGCGATTGTCAGAGAACCGGATGTTTTTTTGTTTGATGAACCATTATCCAATCTTGATGCGGCCCTTCGTGTCCAAACTCGGCTTGAAATTGCACGGCTTCATAATCGGCTTGGTACAACAATGATTTATGTGACACATGATCAGGTTGAGGCGATGACCTTGGCCGACCAAATTGTCGTACTGAAAGATGGTATCGTTGAACAAAAAGGGAAACCAATTGACTTATACGATAGTCCACAAAATAAGTTCGTTGCTGAGTTTATTGGTAGTCCCAAAATGAACTTTTTTGCAAATCAAGATCTACAACACATGAATTCTACTCTTGCTCAGTCCAGCGAAGACTATATCTGGGGTGCCCGTCCCGAGCATTTTGTTGAATGTAATAAGAGTGAAGCACTTTTTGTTGGTCGACTTGAGTTGGTTGAACACCTAGGAGAATATGTTCTTGTCCATCTTATTGGTGATTCTGAACTTGAATTCATCGCCAAGATGAATCGTCTTCCGACCACCTCAAAGGGAGAGGAAATTTACTTTACTGTCGAAAGAGAAAGGTTGCATTGTTTTTCAAAAAACGATGGTAAGCGAATTCTAGATCCCACAATCAAAGCATGATTAAATGGCAATAAATCTGGTATTGCTTAATCAATAGTTTTGCTTTGAATAGTGTATTCCTGCAGCGTTAAAATGCTGGGAAAAAGTTTGTCCTTAATACCCTTTTTCGGCCTTTGATTTGAAAAGATAGTTTATCTTTTGTTCTATTTTAACTTTATCGAAAAGCAATATCGGGTTGAACTGTAAGATCAAATTAGAAATTCATTTAGAATTTACGGCTTAAGGTTTTAATGAAGAGTAATATTTCTGTAATTTACCAAGGATTGGGGAGGGGTTCATTACTTTGCTCGAGGAAGATTGAGCATATAAAATTCCCTTATCGAAAAAGGCACTCTTTACAGAGAGCAACAAGCTGAAGGTGGAGGTCGACCTTAAGTGGCTGAAGAAGTATGATGAGAGTTCTGGATGAAACACCATATTTTTTGGCATTAAACCCTGTTCTTGAGTTCTTCGTCCAGTTCTAGGAAGTATCGGATTAAGTTGTGGAACCAGAGATAAGATAAAGTTCTCAGTTTTTAGAATTAGATTATCTGTGGAGGGGCTGTTGATGGCATCATCTGTATTGGCCATCGGCTTGCAAAGGTAATTGTGTAATCCAGAGTACAATAATTAAATCAATGCAAGGGCACAGGATTCTATATTTGTGAATTTAAATACCAAGACTCTGAAAGAAGATATCCTGGAGGTTCTGAATCTGATATATCTCTTGCTGTAAAACCTAAGGCAAACGAATACCTAAAACCGGCCAATAGAACAAGCGGCTAAAATCTGGGTGGATATATAAGTGGTGTCACAATTGCCTTTATTATCGGTGTGAAACAATATTGGTGACCGCCAAAAACTACCGTCGGAGTATGAGAATTGAACTCTGGGGTTCATTAGCAACATGATTTCACTGGAATTATGTTACTCAAATTTTGTACCGAAATTACAAGAATAAATTTTTGATTTTACCAAAATAAAGGGTATGTTATAAAAGGCTCATAAAACACTTCGCAAGTATTACCCAAAAGGAAATTCCTTTATAAAAATTGCAAAAATATTCCCTAAACAAAACAAATCAAGAGAATGGATTAACAAGAAACGATAGCCTGAAGGGGCTTACTTTTCTTATTCTGGCACTTTCAATTTTCCAACAAATGTTACTCATCCATCACAAAACCTTCGTTGTCGGGATTGTAAAAAAGCCATTCTTTTCAGTTAAAGCAGGAACAATAATGCACAAGTCCAACTTAAATCACCAAGATCGTCATTTTTATGTTCATAAAAACCTCAAGGGTATTGCAACTATGAAACTTCATGGAGAGCTGGAAATTATTGAGGGTCAGTTTGGTCGTGTGTAAGTTATTTCTAGTAAACCTATGAGGTCAACGATTCCCAATTGAAGGGGATTGTTGAAGTTCATGAAGTTTAGAAGAGGGCAAGGAAACTAACAAGCACCAGTTAATATAAAATACTGCAGTTGCTAACATGAAAGAACGAGGGAGCAACAATCTTGTTGCCAATGTGGTTGTAGTTACCTGGAGGAACACTACAAGGTTTTGTCAAGTAAACCACCTAGGAAGGAACTGAAATCTTTGCCGATAGAAACAAGTCCTATACTGGATTTGGAAACCACAAAACAGTAAATCACAGTATGGGTGCGTCTGAGGATAATGTCCTCAACAGTAGCATTGATTCCTACTGGGCAATGTTCAAGGGAAAAAAGGGCATTTATCTCAAGATGAGTTCCATAACACTTCTCAGATATGTAGGTGAGTTTATCGGTGGTGATAAGCAAAGAAAAGCCAATACCACTGACCAAATAACAGATTTGGTTTTAAGTATGAATAACAAGCAACTGACTTGTAAAGAGTTCATTCAATAGAAAGGAACAATATGGATGAAATTGTCAAATCTGGATATTCAATTTATAATAAGAAAGCCAAACAAAAGACCAAAGTAAATATTCTTAAAGATTTATATCCACCTTTACCTGAAAAAAGGTTTTCAATAATTTATGCTGACCCACCTTGGCATTATAACGGGAAATTGCAATACGACAGGTCAGCAACAATAAATGGGAATAAGGGTTGGAAAAAGGATATTTTTATCAGTGGAGCAGCTTTTGAATACCCTACAATTAAAACTTGTGAAATGAAAACATTGGATGTTTGTTCAATCGTTGAAGATGATAGCCTTTTATTTATGTGGACAACCAACCCACATTTAGCTCAAGCAATAGAGCTTGGTAAAGCATGGGGATTTGATTATAAGACAGTTGCTTTTGTCTGGAACAAAATGAATCACAACCCTGGGCAATATACGCTGTCATATTGCGAGTTATGTTTGTTATTCAAAAGAGGTAAGATACCAAAACCTAGAGGTGCAAGAAATATCAAACAACTATTAAACATACCTCGAACAATACATAGTTCTAAACCGAATGAAGTTGCGGACAATATTGTTAAAATGTTTCCAACACAAAAAAGAATTGAGTTGTTTGCTAGACGAAAAAGAAAAAAATGGGATGTTTGGGGGTTAGAGGCAGATTAACTTTCAGTTAATAAATGTTTCAATTTTGATTCAAAACTTTCAATCAATTCATCGGTTGTGTTTGTATCTCTCCAAAAGAAAAAATGGTCTTTGTATACATCAAACCAGCAAGTAACTTCTTTTACTCTACAAATATCTCTAGTTATATCGCCCTGAAACACAATCCTAAAAGGCAAATAATATTCGTCAATCCCGCCCTTTTCTCTTAATTACTCAATTCATCTTTATCCATAATAGAATTGTAAATAGCAGAATAAAATTATGAGTTAAATTTGAAAAAGAACAAAATGATTCAGAAAGGCCGGTCATACAACTCAATCAATACTACCCACCGTATATGAAAGGAATGGGAAAGTAAGTTCACATACCAACCGCCCAGATAAACTGGCTTGAATGCTGTTCAAGGACTATGCATTTGTATGCGAGGATGAATAACAATCAAGGGAATTAGATTACGAATGTATATAATTAACTTCATCAAAATAGGATAAATTGGTTTTAGTATGGTTTATTTGTTAACCTGATAACCAAGGTACATGAAATTGGAGGCAAGATCATGAATGAAACAGGACAAGATCTGCTAACTGAAGAACTCGGATTTTACAATCAAAACAAGGAAAAGTTTCTCCATGAATACACTGACCGCTACTTGCTTATCAAAGGTAACGAGCTGATTGGAAATTTTCCTAATAAGGAACAAGCAGTAGGCGAAGGAATACGCCGTTTCGGTAAAGAACCGTTCTTGGTTAGATTATCCGGGATGGATACTCCCACAATTACTATTCCTGTTTTGGCATTAGGGTTACCATGACGATCCTGAATTTTCGAGCAGATGGCAAAAACCAAGCAGGTGAGTTTATTCCTAACCCTGAAACACTTGCTAAAGTGGGGCCTATCATTCCAATAACCCTTGCCCTTCCGGACGATGCTCAGCGGGCCTACATTGACCGTAATGAAAGCCCACCGTCACCCATAAAAGGGTATGCGCTAATTGACACCGGTGCTAGTAACACATGCTTTGACCTAGATGTTGCCCACAAGGCAGGTCTTCCAATTGTTGGCTTGTCAAATATGGCATCTGCCTCCCGGGCTAAACAACAAGTCCCGACCTTCGCAGGTAAAATAATCTGCCCGACGCTTACTATAAATGTGAATGAAGGTATGGGTGCCAAGTTGTTTTCCCTGAACAATAAATTGATCGCTCTTCTAGGGCGTGACATCCTCAAATCGGCTATTCTGATCTATAATGGACCTGCGGGACATTTTTCACTCGCAAATTGACCAAACAGATTTTAGTTAATGTCAGTTAGGTAAATCGGAATTTCTGTTTTGATCTTGATTCCTTAATAACTTGATTGACGCACAAAAGCAATGGAAGCATTGCAAACCTGATGTTAAATTACACCCGCTTTTTCAAGACTGTCCAAACGGCAAGTGCCAATCGGTCCTTGCGGTCTGTTCCTTCCAATTTATTGATAGCCTTTTGTTCAGCTCTAATTAGAATTTGGGTGTTGGAACGGGAAATTCTATAATGGGGGTCATAATCCGCCAAATGACGTAAACGTTGAGTAACCACAAAAATCTTGGCAAAATCCTGGATGCCAGAAGGAAATCTTTTTATTTCATCTCTAGTACACTGATTCTTCGCAAAATTGTGCTCAACTGACCGATAGGTCTGTTGCCAAGCCCCAATGCTTCGGTTAGAACCAGCCGTTCCAACTAAGGTATCAGCACAATTACGGCAAAGTGCATGAAACATCGCATAGTACGCAGTACTCACAGCCCTATTTAGACTAGTCTGCCGGGGCCTTCCAAGGCGGCATTCCTTTGCCATCAAATTGGCAATATCAATCAAGTGTTGTGTTCGCATGCTAGGCTCCTCCTAGAGTCATTAAAGTGGAAAATGCTTACCTTTGTATACCTGCAGGAAAGTTTGATGCAGGTATCGCGGCAATCCAAGTGTTATTTTGGACAATTGTGGTCGTTTTCGTCTTCATATATTCGCCGAAAAATAATGACTGAATCACTACCATAATCATTGGTTTCTTCAGAATTCACCTCAATTATCTGGGCCGGACCTGAATTAGGCCTTTGAAGAATTTCTTAATAATTTGCATGGTACTATAACTATTCTACACATCAGCACCTAATAACCACCATCAACTATTTCAAGAAATATTCCAACCTAACTCACCCTGATTTACGATTTAAACAAAAAAAACTGTTGAAACGCTGAGACAACAGCAATTCCGTGCTATCATAACAACAATATTAAATAAGCTCAGTGGGTGAACATTATGGAAAACAATAATCCCATTTACTACAATCTTTAATGCTTGGTGCTGCTTTCAAAACAGTTTATTCATGAAATTTGCTACAAGCGAGAGTGGGATATTGGATTAGGGATAAAACAAGATATTCAAGCTTCATATCTGAGGGTGATTGTATCACTCAACCTCCCAAATTAAAACCCTTTAATAATCAAAGTAAAATGATTGTTCATTCGGATTTGAAAAGATATATGTGAAAGAATTGATACATGGAATAATTGTACTGTTAGTCAGTGAAAAGGTCGTAATTGACTTATGAATGAGGGGAAATAAACTCTTTTTTCTGCAAAAGCAAATCAGAAGTTAAATTTGCCAGACCTGTTGAATGGCCCCAAATGTATTATTAATTTGACGGACCATTAAATGATTAATGCCGTTGACAAAGCTTAATAACAACTTGCCTAACAATCCGAAATATTTGTCCAAGCAAATGAACGGTTAGACATCACAGAATCAATCAGGGTGAGAATGATCAGAGAAAATTAATGCCATGGAGCACATCTTAAAGAATAGTTCAAGTGATTCAGCTGCGGGAAGAAGAGAATTTGTGGTTGTTGGTGGAGGAAAAGAAAGAACGACATAATGGCGAATTAAATTTTCTGTTTTAGTAGATATCCATCCTACCGGATATTAAGTTTAATTGAATTTTTTTGAAGCAGGAGGTATTGGAGGAAACATAATTTCATTGGTATTTAATTTCAAAAGTCTATCATGGCAGTGCAATCTGTAATTTTTGAACGGTATTTTTGTTTGACCCTTCCAACTGATTGATAGCTTTTACACCAATGTTAAATGTTAATTGGGCATTTGAGTGTGAATAAGGAGCGATGTCCGAAATATAAAGTAAATCATGAATATCCGTAATCTTTTTGGCAAATTCCTTTATGTAATAGGAAAATCCATTTGTTTTATCCCTAACACTGTTTCTTCGCAAAGTTATGCTCAAAGGACCATTAGCCATGCCACCAAGCTTGTAGGCAGTGGTCTGTACCAACCGTTCGAACTAAGGAATCAATATAAATTTCGGAATAGTGAATGAAACACCTCAACACCGCAAACTATCAGCACTTTTGAGAATACCCTGCTGATGTCTTCCTTGGCAGCTTTCTCTAGCTGCCAAATGAGCAATATCAATAATCAAAAGGTAATGTGCGTAAATATTCGGCTTCTTCTGGAGTCATGTAAGAGTATGTAGCATAAAGCTTATCTTTGTATATTTCCCGAAAAGTTGGACCCAGTAACCGGGGCAAACTAACGATTTTCTCAGTATCAATGTAATCGTTTTCAGCCTCAAATATGATGTGGAAATCAACGACAGGGTCACCATCATGGTCTTCGTTTTCTTCAGACGTTACCTCTAGTATTTTGGCCGGATACAGTTGCTTCTGAATCAGCTCTTTAAAGATTTCATTGACATCCTGCATTGTAATACTCCTTTTCTACTCACTAGCAAGTAAAAATTACCATTGTCTTTGTTAAGTAACTTTCAACTTGGATCTCCTCTGTTCTTCAATGAAAACAAAAAAAATCGTTGTCCCGTTGTGGCAACGGCATTTTGTCTGTTAATCACAACAATAATAATTGTTACTCAATGAGGGAGAATTGTAGATAAAAGAAATCAACTTTCTTCAAAGAAGAACTCCTAGTATCTTGCCTTTACCCATCAATTCAATGAAGGCGTGATACTAGTCCTTGCATCTCTCATTAAAATTATCATCAAAAG
>Ga0209544_1002648_pt1 | contig 15436 bp, 9 predicted proteins | sample MesohylPK_FD_187297 | JGI IMG/M metagenome (GOLD analysis project Ga0209544, IMG submission 187297) | Host-associated microbial community of the marine sponge Aplysina aerophoba from Gulf of Piran - sponge mesohyl, lysed by proteinase K... | ecosystem: Host-associated > Porifera > Sponge >...
CGAGCCGACGGCAATGATCGCCTGGCCGAAGGTCAGCGTGCGGCGGCTGCCGTCCGCGTCCACGATCTCGACCTCGTTGGGACCGACGAAACGGCCGTGGCCGCGCACGACGTCGACCTTGCGCCGCTCGGCGAGCTGCGCGAGGCCTCCCGTCAGCCGCCCGACGACTTCCTCCTTCCAACCCACCAGGCGCGCCCGGTCGATGTCGGGGGGACCGAAGTCGATGCCGTGGGCGGCGAACTCCGCCGCCTCCTCGATCACCCGACCGGCGTGCAGCAGCGCCTTGGACGGAATGCAGCCGACGTTCAGGCACACGCCGCCGAGGTTCGCGTGCGGCTCGACGAGGACGACCTGCCGGCCAAGGTCGGCGGCGCGGAAGGCGGCGGTGTAGCCGCCCGGCCCCGCACCGAGTACGAGGACTTCGGCGTCGACGTCCCGCGGCGCGGCGACGGCGGGGGCGGCTGAAGTTGTGGTCGTCCGAGGCACCGCTGTCCCTTTGCGGAGCCGGCGCTGCGCGCCGGATGCCGGCGGGGACGCCGGCGCACCCAGTGTGGTGCGCTGCCCTCCCTGTGCGGCAGGCTCCGTCGCGGCCTCCGGAGCCGGCCCGTCCCCGGCTGCCGCGGGCGGCGCATGCGGATGCCGCGGACGCTCCGCCCGATGGTCCGGGTGCGACTCGTCCTCGGCGTCGAGCACAACGATCAGGTCCCCTTCCCCCACCTTGTCGCCAAGCGACACGGCGACCTCCAGGACGATGCCGCAATGGGTCGACGGCACTTCCATCGACGCCTTGTCGCTCTCGAGCGTGATCAGACCGGCATCGATGTCTACGTGCTCGCCGGGCGAGACGAGGACCTCCACGACGTCGACGGAGTCGAAGTCGCCGATGTCGGGTACAACGATGCGGATCGGTTCGGCCATCTCGCCAGCGTCAGAGAACGACCCGGCGGATGTCGGCCAGCACCGAGCACAGGTGGGTCGTGAAGCGCACCGCGTAGGCGCCGTCGATCACCCGGTGGTCGTAGGACAGCGAAACCGGCAGCATGAGCCGGGGCGCTAGGCCCGCACCGACGTAAACCGGCCTCCGCACGGAGCGCGACACACCCAGGATCCCGACTTCGGGCGCGTTGACGATCGGCGTGAAGGCGGTGCCGCCGATGCCGCCGAGACTGGAGATCGTGAACGTGGCGCCCTGGATATCGGCGGGCCGGAGCTTCCGCTCGCGCGCCCGGCCGCTGACCTCGGCGAGTTCACCGGCAAGGTCGTAGACGGTCTTGCGGTCCACCTCGCGCACCACCGGCACGACCAGGCCGTCCGGCGTGTCGACGGCGACGCCCAGGTTGTAGTAGCCCTTGAGGATCAGCGATTCCCCGTCCGGGGCCAGCGACGAGTTCATCTCCGGAAACTCGGCCAGCGACGCCGCAACCGCCTTCATCAGAAAGGCCAGCAGGGTGAGCCGGACGCCCCGCTCGCGGGCCTCCGCGAGATGCGCCTTGCGGAAAGCCTCCAGGTCCGTGATGTCTGCCTCGTCGTGCTGGGTCACGTGCGGGACGTTGAGCCAGCTCCGATGGAGGCTTGCCGCCGACAGCTTGCGGATGCGGCTGAGCGGCTTCGATTCGACCGGGCCGAACTTCGAGAAATCGATCTCGGGGACGGGCGGAATGCCGGCGCCGGCTACCTGAGGGCCGCGGCCGGTCATCGCCTCCTTGACGAAGCCCTCGACATCCTCGCGCAGGATCCGTCCCTTGGCGCCGGTGCCGGAGACCTTCCTGAGATCCACGCCGAGGATGCGCGCAAAGCGCCGCACCGCCGGGCTGGCGTGAGGCGGGGCCGAGGTCCTGGACGGCTCGTCGGCCGCGGGAGGCGGCGGCCGGCGACCGCGACGCGACGGGGGCGGTTCCGCGGCGGGTGCCGGCCCGTGAGGCTTCGCCGGCGCGACCGGCTCCGGTGCTGCGGCCACCTCGCCGGCTCCTCCACCGGCCGAGAGCGCACCCTCCGACCCGGCTTCCGCCGCGGCGCCCGCCGTGTCGATCTTCAGGATCAGATCGCCCTCGCCGACCTGGCCGCCGAGCTCCACCGCGATCTCGGCCACGCGGCCCGCCGCCGGCGACGGCACCTCCATCGAAGCCTTGTCGCTCTCGAGGGTGATCAGCGACTGATCGACCGAGACCTCGTCGCCGACCCCCACCAGGACCTCGACGACATCGACGGAATCGAAGTCGCCGATGTCGGGGACGACGACGGAGAGCGTCTCGCTCACGCGGTGGCCGGGTTCGGCGCGTTCGGGTCGATGCCGTAGGCGGAAATCGCCCTGGACGGCGCCCCGGAATCGATCTCGCCGTTCTCGGCGAGGGAGGCGAGTGCTGCGACCACGATGTGCCGGCGGTCGACCTCGAAGAAGGCGCGCAACTGCTCGCGGGTGTCGCTGCGGCCGAAGCCGTCGGTACCGAGCGTCCGGTACGGACCGGGGACGAAGGCGCGGATCTGGTCGGTGAAGACCTTCATGTAGTCGCTCGCGGCGACCGTCACGCCGCCGCGCCCGGTCAGGCACTGGCGGACGTAGGACACTCTCTTCTCCTCGCCCGGATGGAGGCGGTTCCAGCGCTCGACTTCCAGCCCATCGCGCCGCAGTTCGTTGAAACTGGTCGCCGACCACACCTCGGCGGACACCTTCCAGTCCGCCTCCAGCATCTCGGCCGCGGCCTCCGCCTCGCGCAGGATCGCTCCCGAGGCCAGCAACGTGGCCCGCCTCTTGTGGCGCGAGCCGGGCCGGATGCGGTGCAGGCCGCGCCGGATGCCGTCTTCCGCGCCGGCCGGCATCCTCGGGTGCTCGTAGTTCTCGTTCAGCGTCGTCAGGTAGTAGAAGACCGGCTCCACCTCGGCGTACATCCGCCGCAGGCCGTCCTGGAGGATGACCGCCAGTTCGTACGCGTAGGTCGGGTCGTAGGAAACGCAGTTGGGCACCGTCGAGGCTGCCAGGTGGCTGTGGCCGTCCTGGTGCTGCAGTCCCTCGCCGTTGAGCGTCGTCCGCCCCGACGTTCCGCCGATCAGGAAGCCCCGCGCCTGCATGTCGGCCGCGGCCCAGATCAGGTCACCGACGCGCTGGAAGCCGAACATCGAGTAGAAGATGAAGAACGGGATCATGTGGAAGCCGTGGTTGGCGGCCGACGTGCCCGCCGCCATCCACGAGCAGAGCGACCCGGCCTCGTTGATCCCCTCCTGGAGGATCTGACCGTCCCGGGCCTCCTTGTAGGGCGCGATCTTGTGCGCGTCGACCGGCTCGTAGAGCTGGCCCGTCGGCGCGTAGATGCCGAGCTGCCGGAACATGCCCTCCATGCCGAAGGTGCGCGCCTCGTCGGCGACGATCGGCACCAGACGGTTGCGGATCGCCGGATTCCGCGTGAGCAGCGTGAACAGGCGCACGAACGCCATCGTGGTCGAGAACTGGCGCCCGCGACTCGACCTCAGCAGGCTGTCGAACGCATCCAGCTCCGGCACGGCCAGCGGTGTCGCGGCAACGGTCCGCGCCGGCAGGTAGCCACCCAAGGCCTCGCGGCGCTCCTTCAGGTAACGGATCTCCGGACTGTCGTCCGGCGGCCGGTAGAAGGGGGTCTCCTCGAGTTCCTCGTCGGAAACCGGGATGTCCAGCCGGTCGCGGTATCCGGTCAGCGCCCGCAGCCCCATCTTCTTCTGCTGGTGGGTGATGTTCATCCCCTCACCGGCCTCGCCCATGCCGTAGCCCTTGACCGTCTTGGCCAGGATGACCGTCGGCTGTCCCGTGTGCTTCACGGCCGCCGCGTAGGCGGCGTAGATCTTGTGCGGATCGTGGCCCCCGCGGTTGAGCCGCCAGATGTCCTCGTCGGTCAGGTGGGCCACCATCGCCTTGAGTTCCGGGTACTTGCCGAAGAAGTGTTCGCGGACGAAGCCGCCGTCCTGGCTCGCCTTGTACGCCTGGTACTCGCCGTCGACCGCCTCCTCCATCCGCCGCCGCAGCAGCCCGTGGCGGTCGCGCGCCAGCAAGGGATCCCAGTACGAACCCCAGACCAGCTTGATCACGTTCCAGCCGGCACCTCGGAACACGGCTTCCAACTCCTGGATGATCTTGCCGTTGCCGCGGACCGGGCCATCGAGCCGCTGAAGGTTGCAGTTGACGACGAAGATCAGGTTGTCGAGCTTCTCCCGCGAGGCCAGGGAGATGGAGCCCAGGGACTCCGGTTCGTCCATCTCCCCGTCGCCCATGAAGGCCCAGACCTTGCGGCCCCCGGTGTCGAGCAAGTCGCGGTCGTGGAGGTATTTCATGAACCGTGCCTGGTAGATCGCCATCAACGGCCCTAGACCCATGGACACCGTCGGGTACTGCCAGAAGTGCGGCATCAGCCAGGGATGCGGATAGGACGACAAGCCTCCCGGCCCCGCCTCGCGCCGGAAGCCGAGCAGGTCCTCCTCGCTCAGGCGGCCCTCCAGGAAGGCGCGGGCGTAGATGCCGGGCGAAGAGTGCCCCTGGATCATGACCAGGTCGCCGCCCTGATCCTCCGAGGGCGCTCGGAAGAAGTGGTTGAAACCGACGTCGTAGAGCGTCGCCGCGGAGGCGAAGGACGCGATGTGCCCGCCGAGCCCCTCGTAGTCGTGGTTCGCGCGCACGACCATCGCCATCGCGTTCCAGCGAATGATGCTGCGGATCCGCCACTCGAGTTCCGTGTCGCCCGGCAAGGGCTCCTGCGCCCTGACCGGGATCGTGTTCAGGTAGGCGGTGGTCGCCTTGTATGGGAGATAGGCGCCGGAACGGCGAGCCTGATCGACCAGCGCCTCGAGCAGGAAGTGGGCGCGCTCGGGACCCTGGCGGTCCATCACCGCTTCCAGGGCCTCCAGCCACTCGGTGGTTTCCGCCGGATCGACGTCCTGGCGCGCCTTGTCGAGGGGGTCCATGTACATGTCTTTGCTGCCTAAGGGCTTCCACGCGCGCTCCCCGCGACCCCAGGGCGTCCGATTCTACCCGCCCGAAGCCTCCCAACCGCGTCTGGCAACGCCCGGATTCCGCGACTGCTAAGGTCCGTCGTGCTGGGTGTGGCTGGAACGACAGCCTGAGACCGCGTTGGATCGGCTCCGTCGCCGAAACTGGACGCGGAAGCCTTCGAACCTGAAACGGTTGACACCGACGTAGGGAATGCAGCCATGACGATTGCCGATCGAATCCCGCAGACCGCGGCTCCCCTGCTGAGCCGCGACCCCCTTCCCAACTCCCGCAAGGTCTACGTGGAGGGGTCGGCCCCCTCGATCCGCGTCCCGATGCGCGAGATCTCCCAGTCGCCGACGACCGCCGGGGCGGGCCCGTCCGCCCCAAGCGGATTGACGGCCCTTGGGCCGAAGGAGCACAACCCGCCGGTCGTTGTCTACGACACATCGGGGCCATACACGGACCCGGCGGTCGAGATCGACGTCCGTCGCGGCCTGGCGCCGCTCCGCCTGCCGTGGATCGAGGCGCGGGGCGATGTCGAGGAGCTGGATGGCGTGTCTTCGAGCTACGGGCGGGAGCGCGCCGCGAACCCGCGGCTCGACCGCGTGCGCTTCATCGCTGGTCGCAGGCCGCTACGAGCCAGGGCCGGCAGCCGCGTCACGCAGATGCACTACGCGAAGCACGGCGAGATCACCCCGGAAATGGAGTACATCGCGATCCGCGAGAACCAGCGCCGCGAAGAGGTGGCCGCGGAGATCGCCGCCCAGCACGCCGGCGAGAGCTTCGGCGCCGCGATCCCGCAGACGATCACGCCCGAGTTCGTGCGCTCGGAGGTCGCCCGCGGCCGCGCGATCATCCCCGCCAACATCAACCACCCCGAGCTCGAGCCGATGGCGATCGGCCGCAACTTCCTGGTCAAGATCAACGCGAACATCGGCAACTCGGCCGTCACCTCGTCGATCGAGGAGGAGGTCGAGAAGATGGTCTGGGCGATCCGCTGGGGCTCCGACACGGTGATGGACCTCTCCACCGGCCGCAACATCCACGAGACTCGGGAGTGGATCCTGCGCAACTCGCCGGTACCGATCGGCACGGTGCCGATCTACCAGGCCCTGGAGAAAGTCGACGGCAGCCCCGAGGAGCTGACCTGGGAGATGTTCCGGGACACCCTGGTCGAGCAGGCGGAACAGGGCGTGGACTACTTCACGATCCACGCCGGCGTCCTGCTGCGCTACGTGCCCCTGACCGCGAAGAGGCGCACGGGAATCGTCAGCCGCGGCGGCTCGATCATGGCCAAGTGGTGCCTCGCTCATCACCAGGAGAGCTTCCTCTACACCCACTGGGACGACATCTGCGAGATCATGGCCGCCTACGACGTCTCCTTTTCGATCGGCGACGGGCTGCGCCCCGGCTCGATCGAGGACGCAAACGACGAGGCGCAGTTCGCCGAACTGAAGACCCAGGGCGAGCTGACCCGCCGCGCCTGGGAGTTCGACGTCCAGGTGATGAACGAGGGCCCCGGTCACGTGCCGATGCACATGATCAAGGAGAACATGGACAAGCAGCTCGAGTGGTGCGAAGAGGCGCCGTTCTACACCCTCGGCCCGCTCACGACCGACATCGCCCCCGGCTACGACCACATCACCTCCGGCATCGGCGCCGCGATGATCGGCTGGTTCGGCACCGCGATGCTCTGCTACGTCACGCCGAAGGAGCATCTCGGCCTGCCCAACCGCGAAGACGTCCGCGAGGGCGTGATCACCTACAAGATCGCGGCCCACGCCGCCGACCTGGCCAAGGGCCACCCCGGCGCCCAGGCCCGGGACAACGCCGTCTCCAAGGCCCGCTTCGAGTTCCGCTGGGAGGACCAGTTCAACCTCTCGCTGGACCCGGAGCGCGCCCGCGCCTTCCACGACGAGACCCTGCCCCAGGAAGGCGCCAAGGTCGCCCACTTCTGCTCCATGTGCGGCCCCAAGTTCTGCTCGATGGAAATCACCCAGCAGATCCGCGACTACGCCGCGGAGAAGGGGCTCGAGGACGCGGAGGCCGTCGCCGCGGGGTTGGAGGAGAAGGCCGGCGAGTTCCGGGAGGCTGGCGGCCAAGTGTACCTGCCGGCGAAGTAGGGCAGTCCCGCGAAGCGAGTTGCGCGACAGGACCAAGACCATGTTCGAAGAACTCAGGATCCGGCAGTTTCGGCTCTTTGACGAGCTCCGCATCGAGTCGCTGGGGCGAATCAACGTCCTGACCGGCCGGAACAACAGCGGCAAGACCACTCTGCTTGAAGCAATCCTGCAGTTGTGCGGAGGCGGCCATCAGGCTGCGCTCCTGACTTCGAACCAAATGCGCGAGTTGATCCAGCCCGGCGCGTCCCCCTCGGACTGGGCCACGACCCGATTCGGGCACATCTTCCACAAACTGGACACCAGCAGGACCATCAGCGTCGAAGGACAACACTCTGAACAGGGACGACTGTCGCTTGAGATCTCTTTCGCGTCTGACGGCCGCACGAGAATCCCTCTGGGCAACGGCCAGGACGCCGCGCCTATCGAAGGACCCGACACGACTCTCCGGTACGTGTTCCGGCACTCCACCCGCCAAGCCGTCGAGACACTTCTGAGGTGCACGGCTGACGGCTTCGATACCTCGGAACAGCAAGGCCTGCCGCCCTTTCCCGTTTCCATCCTGACTACGCGAAACGGGAACGTACGGGAAGACGCAGATCGGTTCAGCGCGCTGAGACGGAGAAAGGAGCACGAGGTCGTTCGAGACGCTCTGCAGAAGATCGAACCACGTCTGACGAACCTCGAGATCAACTCGGGTCGAGGTGAACCGATGATCTTCGGCGACGTCGGACTACCGGAACTTGTCCCGTTGAACGTGATGGGAGAAGGGATGGTCCGTGTCGCGCGGCTCGTCCTCTCCATCGCCACCTCGCCGAAGGGAGTTGTGCTAGTCGACGAGATCGAGAACGGCGTCCACCACTCCGCTATGGAGAAGGTCTGGAAGGCTATTCACGAGGCCGCGACGGTTAGGGGCGTTCAGATCTTCGCGACGACCCACAGCCTGGAGTGCATCCACGCCGCTCGCCGGGCGGTCGAGGATGACTTGCGCTTGATTCGCCTCCAACCCCACGTCCCATCGCGACCCGTCGTCGACTACACCGAGGAAGCGCTGGCAGGAGCGATCGAGTTCGGCATGGAGGTACGGTGACCGACTCGGAGGCCCCGGAGGCGGACTCCGCGTCGTCGCCGGCGGGTGCCGAGTCGATCTGGTGCTCCGTCCAGCTTCTGGTCGAGGGGAAGGACGACCTGCACCTGATTCGAGAGCTGATCAAGGCGCGCTCTCTGCCACTCGTTCAGGTGCGCCCCTACAACGGCGCCGACAACTTCAGGGGCTTTCTGGCTGGCCTGATCGCGACTCCAGGCTTCGAGACCCTAACGTCCTTGGGGGTCCTGCGCGATGCAGACCGGGATGCTGCCGCCGCCTTCCAGAGCATTCAGGACGCACTGAAGGCGAACGGCATCGAGCCGCCCCGAAACCCGGGCGCACCGGAAGACCGCGAAGCGCACGGCCGGACGCTACGAATAGGTATTCTGGTGCTCCCCGCGGCCGGTGCAGGAATGCTGGAGACCGTCCTCTGCCAGACCTTCGCCGAACAACCTGTTGGAGCCTGCGTCGAGGACTTCGTGAGCTGCCTGCTACGTTCCGGAGTCGAACTCCGCAATAAAGCGAAAACGAGGGTTCACGCCTATCTGTCGACCCGCGAGCGCCCGGGATCCAACACCGGGATCGCGGCCTTTCAGGGTGCCTGGGACCTCAACCATCCGGCCCTCGACTCGATCGCCGACTTCGTGCGCGCCGTCGGGACGAGCGACAACGACGACGGCTGCCGTTGAAGGGACCGCGTACAGCGCCGCTTCGTCATCCGACGCAATCGACCGAGCCAACTCGTTGAGTTGGACACGGGCCGAACTGAAGACGTTACCCCAATCGGTGATGCATGATTCGATGACGGTCCTTGGAGTGCTAGCGGGCCATGGGCCCGAAAAGCGCTCCCTCGCGGAAAGCGGAGCCAGGATCTGCAGCGAGAGAGAGTAGTTCTTTGTCGTCTGCGTTCGCTGAGCCATTTCGATCAGAGCTCGCAAACCCTGCTCTTGCCAAGCGACTAGGCACCAAGCAGCAGGACATTTCAATTCGTAGTTGAAGGTGTGCCCACCATACATGTCCTCGGCGACGAGCTGAACGGCAGCAAGGCCGTCCAAGTTGCCCGCAGAGAGGCAGTCGCGCAGAAGAGGCTCAAGCCTCTCGACCGCTGGCTGAAGCGTGAACTTCCGAGCTTCTTCAACTAGTAGCATGACTTTCGCTTTGATTCCTAGTGGATGACGAGGTTCGTACCACCTCCGGTCTGCGGCTCCGGAACTACCGGACTGACGGGCGATCCAAGCACAGCCACTCTACAGCGCCGGCGTATGGCCCAAGGCGAGGTTCGCATAGCCAGATCGGCATTCCTAGCGCTAAGATCGGCGACCGTCATGACAGACAGCAAGGCCGAAAGCCGACAGGAGAAGTTCTCGGGCACCAGGGAGGTCGCCGAGCGCCTCAGCTTCGACCTCGAGCCGCTGCAGCGTTACCTCGAGGAGCACGTCGAGGGGTTCTCCGGCGAACTCAGCGTCCAGCAGTTCAAGGGCGGGCAGTCCTGCCCCACCTACCTGCTCGAGGCCGGCGGCAAGAGCTACGTGCTGCGACGCAAGCCGCCGGGCAAGCTGCTGCCCTCCGCGCACGCGGTGGACCGGGAGTACCGCGTGATGACGGCGCTCGCGGACACGAACGTGCCGGTGCCGCGGACCTGGTGCCTGTGCACCGACGAGTCGGTCGTCGGCACGGTGTTCTTCGTCATGGAGCACGTGAAGGGCCGGATCCTCTGGGAGGCGCTGCTGCCGGGGATGGAACCGAACGAGCGCCTGGCGATCTACGACGCGATGAACAGGACGCTCGCCCGCCTGCACGCCGTCGACTACGAAGCCGTGGGGCTTTCGACGTACGGCAAGCCGGGCAACTACTTCGCCCGCCAGATCCACCGCTGGACGAAGCAGTACCTCGCCTCGGAGACCCGTGACATCCCGGCGATGAACGCGCTGATCGAGTGGTTGCCGGCGAACATCCCCGAGGACGACGAGACGACGATTGTCCACGGCGACTTCCGGCTGGACAACATGATCCTGCATCCGGAACGGGCCGAGGTGATCGCGATCCTCGACTGGGAGCTGGGCACGCTCGGCCATCCGCTCGCCGACTTCAGCTACCACACGATGCAGTGGGAGATCCCGAAGGAGAAGGGGGGTCTCAAGGGCCGCGACCTCGAAGCCATCGGCCTGCCGACCCTCGAGCAATACCGCGACGCCTACTGCCGCCGCACCGGCCGCGACGGCATTCCGCACTGGAACTTCTACCTGGGCTACAACCTGTTCCGGAGCGCCGGTATCGCCCAGGGCATCGCCGGGCGGGTGCGGGACGGCACCGCCGCGAGCGCCCACGCCAGGGAGGTGGGCGAATCGGTGCCGCGTACGGCGGGGCTGGCCTGGGAAGTCGCGCAGCGCGCTTGAACCCCGCGGTCCGTTCAGCCGTAGAGGATGTCTGATGGACTGGACCGCCATCCGGCTGCTCTACCTGAGCGAACTCCGCTCCGCCCTGCGCGAGCGGTCGGTCCTGATCAACGGGATCCTCGTCCCCCTGCTGCTGTACCCACTGATGATGTGGGTCATGTTCTCGGGCATCCTGTTCGTCACGGCGCGCTTCGAGAGCTTCGCTTCGCGGGTCGAGATCGCGGGCCTGCCCGCCGAGCACCGGGGAATCCTCGAGAGCCTGGACGAGGACGGTCGAACCGAGATCAACGAAGTCGCCGCGCCACCGGCCGGCGCCGCCTCCGCCTACCGGGAAGAAGTCGAGGAACGCCTCCTCGCCGGTGAACTCGACGCGGCCCTGATCTTCGAAGCCACCGGCGACCCGCCCGGCAACGCCGCGGTCTCGCTGCTGAGCAACGGCTCGAGCGATCAGTCGCAAAGCGCCCGTGGCCGGCTGGAGCGGGCCCTGTCCGACGAGCGCTCCGCCTGGCTCGAGCGGATCGCCGCTCAGCACGGCCTCGACGGCGCCGAGTGGCAGGTCTTCGACGTGCGCTCGATCAACCTGGCTACCGGCCGCCAGATGGGGCAGTTCCTCATGGGGATGATGATCCCGCTGTTCTTCGTCATCATGATCGCGAACGGCTGCCTCTACCCCGCGATCGACTCGACGGCCGGGGAACGCGAGCGCAACACCTGGGAAACCACGAGCACGCTCGCCACCCGGCGCCTCAACGTCGTGACCGCCAAGTACCTCTATGTCGCCACGATGGGCACCGTCGCCGGGGCGCTGAACGCGGCGGCCATGGTCGTTTCCTTCCGCTCCTTCCTCGGGCCGCTCTTCGCCCGGCTGGGAGGCGGCGACGGCGGCGGCCTCGCCTTCGAGCTGCCCCTGGGCTCTCTGCCGGTCCTGTTCCTCACCGCCGTACTGCTGGGCGCCCTGATCGGCGCCGCGATGATGATCCTCGCGGCCTTTGCCCGCACCTTCAAGGAAGGCCAGTCCATGGTCACACCCATCATTCTGCTCGTCGTCTTTCCGGTCATCGTCCTGAACGACCCCAGCATGGTGTTCACGCCGGCGCTGGCCGGCATCCCGGTCGTCAACGTCGTCCTGCTCTTGCGCCAGGCGATCGCCGGCAACGTGCTTTGGCTGCAGCTCGGAATCACGGTGCTCGCCAACGGCGCCGCGATCGTCGCCTGCCTGTGGATCGCCTCGCGCGTCCTGCGGGTCGAGGAGATCGCCACCGGCTCCTTCGAGGGCAACTTCTTCCAGTTCCTGCGCCAGCGACTTCGCCCGGCGGGAGGCAAACCGTGAGCACTGTCCAGGTCGAGGTCCAGGGCCTCTCGAAGAACTTCTTCGATCAGTCGCGGGGCGAAGTCCACGCCGTCCAGCAGGTGGACTTCGAGTGCCGGCGCGGTGAGATTCTCGGTCTGCTCGGCGCCAACGGGGCCGGCAAGACGACGACGCTTCGGATGATCTCGACTGTGCTCCAGCCGACCTCCGGAACGGCTCGCGTGCTCGGGCACGACGTCGCGAGCGAACCGGTGGAGGTGCGCCGCAACCTCGGCTTCTACTCGGCGAGCACCGCGCTCTACCCGCGGCTGACCGCCCGCGAGACGCTGACCCTGTTCGCGCGGGTCAACAAGTACCCGGCCGAGCGCACGAAGAGCCGGGTCGAGGAGATGATCGAGCGCTTCGGCCTCGGCGAGTACGCCGGTGTGCGAATCGAGAAGCTCTCGAGCGGCATGAAGCAGAAGGTGTCGATCGCCCGCACGGTCGTCCACGATCCGCCGGTACTCATCTTCGACGAGCCGACCGTCGGCCTCGACGTGCTGAACGCGCTCGACCTCCAGCAGGCGATCCAGGAACTGCGCGAGGACGGCAAGGCGATTCTGTTCTCGACCCACATCATGAGCGAGGCCGAGCGTCTCTGCGACCGGATCGCGATCATCGACAAAGGCCGGATCCGCGCCTGCGACGACCTTGAGGGGCTGAGGACGGCGACGTCCCAGCACTACCTCGAGGATATCTTCGTCCACTACGTCACCGCCAACGCAGACTCGTAGCGCCGGATGAACCGCCGCACCGTCAGCGCGCTGGTCGGCAACGATCTGCGCCAGCTCGCCCGGAATCCCCGGGTGCTGGTGTTCGCCGTCGCGTTGCCGCTCGTCATCTGGCCGCTGATGTGGTTCCTGACCTCCCTGACGACGGAGCGGCGGCAGGAGCGACTCGAGAGTCGGACGTACATGTACGCCGTGGCCGAAGACCCGCGCGCCGCCGAACACGCCGCCGACACGAGGGCCTGGCTCGAGCGCGCTCTGGCCGTCGTCGGCGAAGACGGCCCGGCCGACGACGCCGACACGACGGTCGCTCCCGCGGTTCGTTTCGAGCGCGTCGAGGCACCCGACGACTTCGAGGCCGCGCTCGATGAGGAGCAACTCCACGTCCACGTCGCGTGGCAAGCCGGGGCCGGCGACGGCTCAGGCGAGGGCGTGACTCAAGAGACATTCGGCAACGCCGGCGACGCCGCGCAGCGCATCGTCCTCTCGTTCCGCGCGGACTTCGACGCCTCGGACGCCGCCGAGGGGTACCTGCGGCGAGCTCTCGAGCGCACTCGGGTAGAGGTCCGCGAGGGACGACTGGCGGCCGCCGGGTTCGAGGTACCGCCCGAAGATCTGCTGCCGGTCGAGCGGATCGAAACCGCGAGCGAAGAACAGACCTCGGGGCTCCTCCTGGGCCGCATCCTGACCGCGATCATCGTGATGATGATGCTCACCGGCGGCTCGATCGTCGCCACCGACGCGCTGGCGGGCGAGAAGGAACGCGGCACGCTCGAAACCCTGCTGACCACTGCCGCCAGCCGGATCGAGATCGTCACCGCGAAGAACCTCTCGATCCTCACCGTCGCCTTCGCCACCAGCGTGCTCAACATCGCGAACATCGTCCTGTGGATGCAGCTCGACGTGATCCCGGCGCCGGCGGGCCTGAAGCTGGTCATCCCGGTCGGCGCGGCATTGCTGCTGCTGTTCCTCTACGCGCCGGCAGCGGTGCTTCTCTCGAGCAGCCTGCTGCTCGTCTCGGGCCGGTCGAAGACCTACAAGGAAGCGCAGTTGCTGTTCGCGCCCGTGATGCTCGTCTCCCTGGCCGTCGCGGCGATTCCCGTGCTGCCTGGCATCGCGCTGCGCAGCGCGATCGTCGTCGTGCCGATCGCCAACCTCGGTGTCGCCGCGAGGGAGATCCTGACGGGGCAGTACGACTGGCCGCTGATCGCCGCCGCCTGGGCGGTGACCGCCGCTGCCGCCGCCGTTCTCGCCCGCGCCTCGGTACGCGCGCTTTCGGCGGAGAAACTGATCACGGCCAGCGACATCGACGCCGCGGACCTCACCGGGGGCCCCGCCCTCTTCCCGCGCCGTGTCGGTCGCTGGTTCGCGGTGCTCTGGGCGCTGCTCCTGGTCTGGCAACTGAACGTCGGCGGCGGCATCGACAGTCGGCTGCTGATCGTGATCAACATGGCGATCTTCGGCGCCGCGGCGTGGCTGATGCTCGCGCGCTACCGGCTGCCCATCCGCGAGACGCTGTCGCTCAGGGCGCCACCTCCGGCGGCCTGGCTCGGCGTCCTGATCGGCGTGCCGGCAGGCCTCCTCCTGGCCGACGGCGTCGTCCGCCTCGCGAGCCTGGCGATGCCGATTCCGGAGGAGTGGATCGAAGCGATGGCAGAGGCATTCGGCGCGGACATCCCGGTCTGGCAGATGCTCTTCTTCTTCGCCATCCTGCCCGGCATCTTCGAGGAGATCGCCTTCCGCGGCGTCCTGCTTCACGGTCTGAAGAGCCGGTTCAGACCCGTCCAGCTCGTGTTCGTCACGGGTATCGCCTTCGGCTTCTTCCACGTCGACCTGTTCCGGATTCCGGGGACGTCCTTTCTCGGCGTCCTCCTGGTGATCGCCGTTCTTCGCTCCGGCTCGATCTACCCCGCCATGGCTTGGCACGCTCTGCACAACGCCCTGGCTCTCGGCAGCGCACGGGTCGAGCAGATCCGGCTCCCGGACCAGCCGACCTGGTGGCACTACGTCCTGGCCACCCTGGCGATCCTCGTCGCCTTCCGGCTGATGGACTCGTCGAAGCGGAGCGACCAGCCTCCAGCTAGTTGACCCAGGGGCCGCGGCGGACGCTGTCGTCTTCGTCCTTCGGCTTCTTGCCGCCGGGCACGACGCGGAAGCGGCGGCGGCCACGGCTCAGCTTCTGCTTCACGTACCAGCGCTCGTAGCGGAGCTGCATCTCGCGCATCAGACCCTTCGTACGCCCGGGTCGCAGGAGCACGAACACGGTGCCGATCGCCGTGCAGATGCCGAGGAAGCCAGCAAGATCGGTTGTCGCGAGAAAGCCCACCCAGGCGAACGCGATCTCGATCCAGATGAACCACTTGGCGCGGATCGGCAGAACGAAGAACAGCATGATCGTCGCATCGCGCCGGATCAGGGCGAAGGCGGCGATGACGATCGCGATCAGCATCCGCTGGCCCTGCATGAGGACGAAGGCGGTGGTCCCCGCGCCTCCTGCCGACTGCAGCAGTACCTGCACCATGCAAGCCACCAGAGCGGCGGCGCCCGCCGACATCCAGAGCAGGTTCCAGAAACGCTGGCGGCCCAGCGCCCAGCGCAGATCGCCGGCGAACATGTAGAAGATCAGGAGCTCCAGCAGGAACCAGATCGACGGCCCGCCCCAACCCGCCGCCGGGTAGGTCACGAGCTGCCAGATCATCCCCTGCTGCCACACGGAACTCGACAGCCGCATCAACTCCGGCACGAAGGCCAGCCCGGGCAGGAACTGCATCGAGAAAGTGACGAAGAGCACCGCCACGAGCAGCAG
>Ga0209544_1002652_pt1 | contig 15409 bp, 10 predicted proteins | sample MesohylPK_FD_187297 | JGI IMG/M metagenome (GOLD analysis project Ga0209544, IMG submission 187297) | Host-associated microbial community of the marine sponge Aplysina aerophoba from Gulf of Piran - sponge mesohyl, lysed by proteinase K... | ecosystem: Host-associated > Porifera > Sponge >...
ATCTACATGGGCGCCATCCACCTGCTGCCGCGCATCGTGGGCCTGGGGCGGGCCATGGAGCTGCTTTCCCTGGGCGACCGCATCGACGCGGCGGAGGCCCACCGGATCGGCCTGGCCAACAAGGTGGTGCCCCACGACGACCTCATGCCCGAAGCCCTGCGCCTGGCCCGGCGGCTGCGGGACGGGCCGCGCTACGCCATCGGGGTGACCAAGAAGCTGCTGGACCTGGAGGCGGGCATGGATGTCGAGGCGGCCCTGGAGATGGAAGCCACGACCCAGGCCCACTGCATGCAGACGGCCGACTTCCACGAGGGCTTTCGCGCGTTCATGGCGCGGGAGACGCCGCGTTTCAATCAGGGAGGCGAGGAGTAGCGATGGGCGTGCAAGCGTGGCTGTCCGCGCCGCAGCTTCGGCTGCGCGGCGCGTTGGCCACATGGGTGGAGGCCGAGCTCGACGGGATCGACGCCGGCGCCGGCGACGAGGCCGCGCTCGCCGTGTTCCGCAAGCTCGCCGGCCGCGGACTCTTCCGCTACGTGGCGCCACGCGGGTTCGGGGGCGCGCGCCGGCGCGTCCAGGCGGGTGACCTGTGCGTCATCCGGGAAGTGCTGGCGGGCGTGTCCCCGCTGGCCGACACCCTGTTCGCGGTGCAGGCGCTGGCGGCGTATCCGCTGGCGGCGGCGGGGACTCCCGCTCAGCGGCGGGCGTATCTGCCGCGGCTGGCGGCGGGCACCGACGTCGGCGCCTTCGCGCTCACCGAGCCGGACGCGGGCTCGGACCCGGCCTCCGTCCGGTTGCGAGCGCGCAAGCGCGGCGCGGACTACGTCCTCGACGGCGTCAAGAGCCTCATCTCCAATGCCGGCCTGGCGCGACTCTACATCGTATTCGGCAGCACCCATCCGGCGCGCAAGGGCAAGGGGCTCAGCGCGTTCGTGGTGGAGGCCGGCAGCGCGGGAGTGGCCGTGACCGAGCGCCTCGCCCTGGTCTCGCCCCACCCCATCGGCACCGTGACCTTCGCCGGCTGCCGCGTTCCCGAAAGCCAGCTCCTCGGCGCGCCCGGCAAGGGCCTCGAGATCGCCCTGGCGACCCTGGAGGCGCTTCGTTGCAGCGTCGGCGCCGCCGCCTGCGGCATGGCCGCCCGGGCGCTGGCGGAGGCGGTCCGCCACGCCCGCGAGCGGCGCCAGTTCGGCCGCCCGCTGGCGCGTTTCCAGGCCATCCGGTTCAAGATCGCGGACATGGCCACCGAGCTCGAGGCCGCGCGCTTGCTGGTCTACCGGGCGGCCCGTGCCCATGATCAAGGCGCCGCCGATGCGGCGCGGGCATCTTCCATGGCCAAGCTGTTCGCCACCGAGGCGGCCCAGCGCATCGTCGACGAATCGCTGCAGATCCACGGCGGCCGCGGCCTGGTGGAGGGCAGCATCATGGAACGGCTGTACCGCGACGTGCGCGCGCTGCGCATCTACGAAGGGACCTCGGAGATCCAGCGGCTGATCATTGCGCGGGAGGTGCTCGGGAGGGCATAATAAGGGGTTCGAGGGGTCGCCCCTCGGGAGGAACCATGGATTTCGATCTCTCGGAGGAACTGCTTGCGGTCAGGGAGTTGGGGCGCGATTTCGCGGACAGGGAGATCGCGCCCACCGCGGCCGCGGACGACCGCGACCACCGCTTCCGCCGGGACATCTTCGAGAAGATGGGACAGTTGGGGTTCTTCGGCTGCGTGGTTCCCGAGAGTTGCGGGGGCTCGGGCCTGGGCTATCTCGCCATGGTGCTTCTCACCGAGGAGATCGCGCGGGTGCACAGCTCGATGCGCGTGCACATCAACACCCAGCTCGCCCCCGCGGTGACGCTGGCCCGGTTCGGCACCGAGGAACAGCAGCGCCGCTGGGTGCCGGGTCTGGTGGAGGGATCGCGGGTGGGCTGTTTCGCCATCACCGAGCCCGATTCCGGCTCGGACGTTGCCGCCATGTCCACCCGGGCCAGGCGCACGGACGACGGCTACGTGCTCAGCGGCACCAAGACCTGGATCTCCAACGCGCCCATCGCCGACTGGGGGCTGGTCTACGCCGTGACGGATCGGGACGCGCGGCACCGCGGCCTTTCCGCCTTCATGGTGGAGCTGGACAGCGCCGGGGTCCGGCGCACGACCCTGGACAAGATGGGAGCGCTGGCCTCGCCCACCGGCACGCTGGAATTCGCCGACGTGCCGGTGCCGGCGGACCAGCGCGTCGGCGCCGAGGGCCAGGGCTTCGCCATGTGCATGTGGCAGCTCAACCAGACGCGCCTGAGCTGCGCCGCCGGCGCCCTCGGAGTGGCGCGCGCCGCGCGCGAGGCGGCGCTGGCCTATGCCAACCAGCGCCAGCAGTTCGGCCAGCCCATCGGCCGTTTCCAGATGATCCAGGACAGCCTCGCCCAGATCATCGTGGAGGAGGAGGCGGCGCGCTTGCTGGTGTACCGGGCGGCCCACCTGGCGGACCGCGGGCAGCCCAACAACCTGGAAGTGTCCATGGCCAAGTACGCCGCCGCCGAGGCCGCCGCGCACGCCGCCGACGGCGCTTTCAAGATCCTGGGCGCCTACGGATATTCGACGGAGTTTCCGGTGGAGCGCTACCTGCGGGACGCCAAGTCGTACCAGATCGTGGAAGGTTCCTCGAACATCCACAAGCTGATTATCGCCCAGGACGCCCTGGGTTACCGGAGGGCGAATCGTGCGCCGGATTAGGCACGCGAAAACCCGCTCGTGCGCTTGACGCCCCGGCGCTTTAAGACCTATTGTTTCCGTCTCCTGACAAGGTAATATTAGGACAGTGGCTTTCAAGTGATCGACCCCGTTTCCACCTCCGCTAACCCTCCTTCGTCGTCGGGTAAGCCCCGCATCGGGCGGTGGCGCCGGTACGCCTTGGCCATCGCCGCCGCAACGCTGGCCGCGGGCCTCGCGGCCCAGGCGGGCCGCACGCTCGTACTCGCTCAGCAAACGGCTCCGGACGCGACAACCCTCCGCGAACAACGCATCACCAAGCTCGCCGGCGCCAGCGACACCCTGCCAAGACTGTTGACGGACCTCGGCGTACCGGAGGCGGCCCGCTATCGCTGGCATTTCGCGGTGGCGAAGGAACTGGGCGTGAACAATGTTCTGAAGGAAGGGGACACGGTCCACTTCTACTTCACGTCCTCGTGGGGTTCGTCGGAACTCGGACGGTTGACCGCCCTGCGCATCGAGCGAGCCGGCCTGGGACGCGGGTCCTGGGACTACAAGGGCGGCGAGATCGCCTACCACAGAGAGAAGAAGCCGCGTCCGACGCTGGCCGCGCCCGAGCCGCCATCGCCGGACGAAAAGCCCCGCGAACAAGCCGGTGCACGAGCCTCGTCCGAGCCGAAGGCCGAACCGGCCCGTGCCCCGGCGGCGGCCGCGGCATCCACCGCCGGCGAGGATGCCGTGAAGCCGGTGACCCATGTGCTGCGCAAGGGCGAGACACTCGGCCGCGTGCTGCGGCGCCTCGGCGTTTCCCTGAAGACGCAGCAGCCCTGGATCGACGCCATCCGCAAGCAGTATTCGCTGAAACAGTTGTATCCGGGCCGCAAGATCGTTCTCTACTTCGTCGCCGCGGCTTCCGGCGATGGCGGCGGCCGGACCTTGCGCGCCTTGCAGATCGAATCGCGAGGCGGCGCCCTGCTGACGTGGCAATGGACCGACGGGCGCATCGTCTACCGCGGCAGGAATCACCAAGTGGTGCCCGGCGAGCTCGTGACGGCGCCCAAGCCCGCGGCCAAGGCCACGCCCACCACGACGCCCAAGCCGGTCGCCCAACCGGCCGCGTCCGAGCCAAGCGCACCCACGTCCCAACCGTCCGCGCCCATCCGGTCGTTCGAGCCCTTGGACAAGGTCACCCGCACCATCGGCCCGGGCCAGACTCTCGGGCGGATCTTCCGGCCTCTCGGGATTTCCGGCAAGGAAGCCGAAGAGTGGTTCGATGCCTTTGACCGGCAGTATCCCGTCACTCGCCTCAAGCCGGGTCAGCGGCTCCACCTGTATTTTGAGGCGGTGTCCGCGGAACGCCGGAGCGCCGGACTGAAGGCCATCGAGCTGGAGGTGAAGAAGGGGCGCAACCTGAGTTGGCAACGGGTCGGCAAAGCGATCCGCTTCACCAAGGGACGGTTACCGGAGCGCGGACAAGAAAGCCCGACGGGCGTGGGTTCCGTGGCCAACGGAACGACGCCCGCGCCACATGACGACGCCTTCCTGTCGGAATATGCACTGGCCCGGATCAAGCAGAGGAACGGCTTGCTGGAGTACATCCCGCCGTCGCAGGAGCAATCCAACGGCAACCACGCGCTGCCGTCGCTGGAAGACACCGAACAGGTGACGCACACACTGAGAAGGGGCGAACACCTGTGGGGCGTGCTGCGGCGCTATGAGGATGACAAGCGGGAACAGCGGCTGTGGCTCACCGGGCTGCGCCAGCACAAGGCCGTGCGCCGGTTGCGCACCGGCAGCGACATCAACCTCTACTTCGCGACGCCCGCCAACGGCAACGGCGCGCATGGGTCCAATGGAAACGGCAATCACACGTCCAACGGCAACGGGGCCGGGGCCGGACGGCTCCAGGCCCTCCAGATCGCGCTACGCTCCGACCTGCGCCTGACCTGGTACCGCGACGAAAAGGGCATCCGGTTCTACAAGGATGAAGTCCCCTACCAGCAGGAGGTGCGTTCCATCAGCGGGGTGATCCCCAACGGCTCGCTCTACCAACACGCCAAGAAGGCGGGCGCGGACATGACCGTCATCTCCCGCATGGTGGACATTCTCGGGTGGGACATCAACTTCCAGAGGGACCTTCAGCCGGGTGACAGCTACCGGGTGCTCTACCGAAGAAAGTACCGCCCCGGCCATCCCGAAGCCGATCGGGTCCAGGTACTTGCCGCGGAAGTCGTCAACGCGGGGCGCACGCACTCAGCCGTCTACTTCGAGGACGCGGACGGCGAGGGGCATTACTACGACGGCAAGGGGCGCTCGGTGTCGCGGTCCTTTCTACGTTACCCCGTCGAGTTCAGGCGCATCAGCTCGCGTTTCTCGCTGAGCCGCTTCCATCCCGTGCTCAAGGTGCGGCGGCCACACTACGGCGTGGACTTCGCCGCTCCGACGGGGACCCCCATAAGGGCCGCGGCGGACGGCCGCATCACGTACCGTGGCTGGAAGGGGGGCTACGGTCGTCTGGTGGAGATCAGCCACGGCGGCGCGATGAAGACGCGTTACGCGCACTTGAGGCGTTACGGACCCGGCATCCGTCGCGGCAGGTCCGTGCAACAAGGGCAGACCATCGGATACGTGGGTTGTTCCGGGCTATGCACCGGTCCGCACCTGCATTTCGAGATGTGGCAGGACGACCGGTACGTGGACCCGTTGCGCGCCAACATCCCCGTGGACCGCCAGCTCGACCCCTTGTTGCTGGAAATCTTCAAGGGCACCAAGCATCTCTTCTTCGACCGTTTGGAAAACGGACACAAACGTGCGACGGCGCCCGCGCCGCGACCTTCATGAGCACGGCGGCTAAAGAACTCTCTCCGCCCGCCGAAAAAGATAGTGTACGGACCTTGCGCGCTTTCGTTGGCGTCCCCGTCGGGGCTGCGGTCGTTCGGGCCTGGGCGACCGTGCGGGGCGGTTTCGAAGGCGCTGCGATTCGCTGGGTGCCCGACGAGAACCTGCACGTGACGCTGAAGTTCCTGGGCAACATTGAAGAGACCCGTGTTGCCGCCATCGGCTCGGCCTTGGGGGAGGCCCTGTCCGGCACCGAGGGGTTCGCGGCCACGGCGCGGGGCCTGGGGGTCTTCCCGGATGCCAACCGCCCACGCGTCCTGTGGATCGGGCTCGACGCGCCGCCTCTGACGGCGATGGCCCGCGGCGTGGAACGGGCGTTGGCGCCTTTCGGCGTCGAACAGCCGGCGACCCCGTTCCGGCCCCACGTGACCGTAGGACGTTGGCGCCGCCCCGCGCCGCGGGACCCGCGCCGGCGCCCGGCGCTGGCGCGCTGGCGGGACCACGAATTCGGGAAGTTCCCGGTGGACGAGGTGACGCTCTTCCGCAGCACGCTCCGGTCCGCCGGCGCGATCTATTCTCCGCTGGAGGTCTTCCCGTTGAAGCCCGGCGGGAACCCTTCGGCCAGGGAAGGCAGCCGGAACCACTAGACCAAGTTTCAGAACCCGATCGAGGAGAGCCATGGACGCGAACAAGGAAAAGGCCATCGAGCTGGCGGTGAGCCAAATCGAGAGACAGTTCGGCAAAGGTGCGATCATGAAGCTCGGGGAGGGCGTGCAGCCGCGCGACATCCCGACCATCTCCACCGGCTCCATCGGCCTGGACATCGCCCTGGGCGTCGGCGGCGTGCCGCGCGGCCGGGTGGTGGAGATCTACGGCCCCGAGTCTTCCGGCAAAACCACCCTGGCGCTGCACGTCCTCGCCGAGGCGCAACGGCAGGGGGGGATGGTCGCGTTCGTGGACGCCGAGCACGCTCTCGACCTGAGCTACGCGCAGAAGCTGGGCGTCAAGACCGACGAGTTGCTGATTTCGCAGCCCGACCACGGCGAGCAGGCCCTGGAGATCGCCGAGACCCTGGTGCGCAGCGGCGCCATCGACGTGCTGGTCGTCGACTCGGTGGCGGCGCTGGTGCCCCGCGCCGAGATCGAAGGCGAGATGGGCGATTCGCACATGGGCCTCCAGGCGCGCCTCATGTCCCAGGCCCTGCGCAAGCTCACCGGCACCATCTCCCGGTCCCACTCGGTGGTGGTCTTCATCAACCAGATCCGCATGAAGATCGGCGTCATGTTCGGCAACCCCGAAACCACCACCGGCGGCAACGCGCTCAAGTTCTACGCCTCGCTGCGCATGGAGATCCGCCGCACCGGCGCGCTCAAGGACGCGGACTCGGTCATCGGCGGACGCACGCGCGTGAAGGTGGTGAAGAACAAGATGGCGCCGCCTTTTCGCGAGGCCGAGTTCGACATCCTCTACGGCACCGGCATCTCCCGGGAAGGGGAACTCGTGGACATCGGCGCCGACATGGGCATCCTCGGCAAGAGCGGCGCCTGGTACTCGTTCGAGGGCGACCGCATCGGACAAGGCCGGGAAAACGTCAAGCAGTTCCTGCGCGAGCACACGGACATCGCCGAGCAGTTGGCCGAGCTGATACGCGCCAAGGCGGGACTCAAGCGCCCCGGGCAGGAGGCCGCCAACGGCGCCGAATGATCATGCGCCGCGCAGGCCCGGCGCCCCCGCCGCGGGGCATTTGACATTGCCTTCGCGCGCGCGGGAATGCTATCAAGGGGCGTCATGACGTCCGGCAAAGCGATTCGCGACAGCTTCCTCGACTTCTTCAAGGACAAGGCCCACACGGCGGTGCAGAGCTCGTCTCTGGTGCCGCAACAGGACCCCACCCTGCTCTTCACCAACGCGGGGATGGTCCAGTTCAAGAACATCTTCCTGGGGGTGGAGCGGCCCGCGTTCAAGCGCGCCGCCAGCGCCCAGAAGTGCCTGCGCATCAGCGGCAAGCACAACGACCTGGAGGCGGTGGGACGGGACACCTACCACCACACGTTCTTCGAAATGCTGGGCAACTGGTCCTTCGGCGACTACTACAAGGAAGAGGCCATCGACTGGGCCTGGAACCTGCTCACGCGGGAATGGGGCCTGCCCAAGGACCGGCTCTACGCCACGGTGTTTCGCGACGACGACGAGGCGGAAGGGCTGTGGCACCGCATCAGCGGCCTGCCGGCGGAGCGGGTGCAGCGCTTCGACGAGAAGGACAACTTCTGGGAGATGGGCGACACCGGCCCCTGCGGGCCGTGCAGCGAGATCCACCTGGACCGGGGCGCCGAGGCCTGCGACCTTACCGGCGAGCCCGGCCACGTGTGCGCCGTGAACGCCGGCTGCGCGCGCTACATCGAGCTGTGGAACCTGGTGTTCATCCAGTACAACCGCGACGCCGCGGGGACGCTGCACGAGTTGCCGGCCAAGCACGTGGACACCGGCATGGGGCTCGAACGCATCACCGCGGTGCTCCAGGGCGTCTTCTCCAACTACGACGTGGACCTGTTCCGCGACATCATCAGCGCCACCGAGGAACTGGCCGGAAAGGCCTACGGCGACAACGACGACGCGGACATCTCGTTTCGCGTCATCGCCGACCACGCGCGCGCGGTCAGCTCGCTCATCGCCGACGGCGTGCTGCCGAGCAACGACGGCCGCGGCTACGTGCTGCGCCGGCTGCTCCGGCGGGCGGCGCGCCACGGGCGTCTCCTGGGCTTCGAGGAGCCGTTCCTGTGCCGCCTGGTGGAGCCCGTGGCCCGCGTTCTGGGTGAAGCCTACCCCGAGCTGCGCGCCGAGACGGAGCGTATCGTGGGGACCGTCCGGGCCGAGGAGGGACGCTTCGCCGAGACCCTGGACAAGGGGCTTGTGCTGCTGGAGGACTCGCTGTCGGAGCTGCGCAAGTCCGGTGAGGGATCGCTGCCCGGAGACGTGGCGTTCCGTTTGTACGACACCTACGGGTTTCCGGTGGACTTGACCGAGGACATCCTCCGGGGCGAGGGCATCACCGTCGACCACGAAGGGTTCGAACGGCTGATGGAGGAGCAGCGAACCCGGGGCCGAGCCGCCCGGGACACCACCGCCCACGGCGAGAGCCTGAACGTCGCCGACGGCCTCCCCTCCAGCCATTTCATGGGCTACGACCGCCTGGAACACGAGTCGCGGGTGACCGGCCTCTATCGCGGCGACGCGCCGGCCGAGGAGGCGCAGGAGGGCGACGAGGTGGAGATCGTCGTCGCCGAGACCCCGTTCTACGCCGAGTCCGGCGGACAGGTGGGCGACCGAGGCGTCATCCGCACGGCCCGCGGCGACATCGTGGAGGTGCTGGACACGTGGCACCCGACGCCCGCGGTGTCGGTGCACCGGGGCAAGGTCGTCAACGGCCGGGTCGCGGCCGGGGACGAAGTGGAGCTGGCGGTGGACGGCGAACGGCGCCGGCGCGCCATGCTGAACCACTCGGCCACCCACATCCTGCACGCGATCCTGCGCGAGGAGCTGGGCATGAACGTGCGTCAGGCCGGCTCGCTGGTGGCACCCGACCGGCTGCGCTTCGACTTCACCCACGACGGCCCCGTGGATCCGGAAATCCTCGAACGCATCGAACGCGAAGTGAACGAGCGCGTGCGTGACAACGGGGGCGTCTCCACCGAGGAGATGGCCTACGACGACGCCATCCGCGCCGGCGCCATGGCGTTCTTCGGCGACAAGTACGGCGACCGCGTGCGCGTGGTGCGCATCGGCGACTTCTCCACCGAGCTGTGCGGCGGCACCCACATCCATCAGGCCGGCGACATCGGGCTCTTCCGGCTGAGTTCCGAGGGCGGCGTCTCCGCCGGCGTGCGGCGCATCGAGGCCGTCACCGGCGCCACCGCCTTCGACGTCATGCGCGCCTACGACGCGGTCCTGGGCGAGATCGCCGGACTGCTGCGGAGCACCAACGAGGACGCCGTGGAGAAGGTGCGGCGCCTGCTGGAGCGGCAGAAGGAGCTGGAACGGCAGGTGGCCGAGCTCAAGGGCCAGCTCGGCCAGAACCGGGTGCCGGACCTGCTCGCCAAGGCCCGAAAGAATGCCGCGGGGGCGAGCTTCATCGTCGAGAAGGTCGACGGGATGGACGCCAAACAGCTTCGGGAGACCGTGGACCAGCTCCGCCAGCAGATGCCCGACGCCTTCGTGTTCCTCGCGTGCCCCGGCGAAACGAACGTGATGCTGGCGGCGGGGGCCGGCGGCGGACTCGACGGACGCTATCACGCCGGGAACATCATCAAGCAGGTGGCGCCCGCCGTGGGCGGCGGCGGCGGCGGCCGCGCGGACTTCGCCCAGGCGGGCGGAAAGCAGCCCCAGAAGACCGATGAGGCGCTGCGTCTGGCCCGGGAAATCGTGTCCGGTATTTCTTGATGCGCGAGTCTCTGGGAGGTACCGAGTGAGTCAAGCCACTGTCGAGAGCATGCTGACGGTGCCGCACTTGGCGTTCAACGACCCGCGGCTCTTCCGGGAGCTTCTGGGCAACCAGGACGAGCACCTGAAGATCGCGCAGCGGGCGCTGGGCGTGAAGTTCCAGGTGCGCGGCACGGAGATGGAGATCGTCGGCGACCCGCCCGACGCGGAGCTGGCACAGGAGGTCATGCGCCAGCTCTACGGGCTGCTGGAACGAGGCTACCCCGTGTACGGCAGCGACGTGGACTACGCCATCCGCATCCTCAGCAGCAACGCCAGGGCCAACCTGCAGGAGATCTTTCTCGACACCATCTACATCTCGTCGCACAAGCGCACCATCACCCCCAAGAGCGTCGCCCAAAAGGCCTACATCGACGCCATCCGGCGCCACGACATCGTCTTCGGCATCGGCCCGGCGGGCACCGGCAAGACCTACCTCGCCATGGCCATGGCCGTGTCCGAGCTGATGAAGAACAACTACGCGCGCATCATCCTCACCCGCCCGGCGGTGGAGGCCGGGGAAAGGCTCGGCTTTTTGCCCGGCGACCTCGCCGAGAAGGTGAATCCCTACCTGCGGCCGCTGTACGACGCCATGCACGACATGGTGGATTTCGACAAGGCGCGGCGCCTGCTGGAGCGGGGCAGCATCGAGGTGGCGCCGCTGGCGTTCATGCGCGGCCGCACCCTCAACGACTCCTTCGTCATCCTCGACGAAGGGCAGAACACCACTCCCGAGCAGATGAAGATGTTCCTCACCCGACTGGGCTACGGCTCCAAGGCGGTCATCACCGGCGACGTCACCCAGATCGACCTGCCCGCCGGCCGGCTCTCCGGCCTCAAGGAAGCCTGGCGCATCCTGCGCGGGGTCGATGGCATCCGCTTCAGCACCTTCACCGAGAAGGACGTGGCCCGGCACCGCCTGGTGCAGGAAATCATCACCGCGTACGAGCGCGACGCCGGTGACGCCTAGGGCAACCGGGCGCACCCGGGCGGCCCGGCGATGGCTGGCCGCCGGCGCACGGGCTGTTCCCTCGACCACCATGGCTGAGAGCGTCCTCACCGTCGACATCGTGCGCCGCGGGCCGGCGAGACGCGTCTCGACACGCGGATTCAAGGCCAAGGCGCGCCGCATCCTGCGGTTGCTGGAGCAAAGCGACTGCGAGTTGAGCGTGGCGCTGGTAGGTGACGGCGAAATCCGCGAGCTGAACGGGCGCTATCGCTCGCGCGACGAGCCCACCGACGTGCTCTCCTTCCCCGTGGACGAGTCGTTGCCCTCCGGCCCCCGGCTCATCGGCGACGTCATCATCTCCGTGGAGAAGGCCGCCCGCCAGGCGCGGCAACGCCGCCGCACCCTCGAAGACGAACTGGAAGTGCTGCTCATCCACGGCATCCTGCACAACCTGGGCTACGACCACGAGCGCTCGCCCGAGGACGAACGCGAGATGCGCGCCCTGGAACGGCGCCTGCGCAGGGAGTTGAAGGCCCCTCCTGGATTCCCGCTTTCGCGGGAATGACGACTCGGGGTGGTGGCGCCGCTACGTGGCCGAGCGGAGTTTGACACCGCCCGGAAGGCGGGAGTCAGGAACTGCGTTATTGCCGTCCACGCAACATCGGCTATATTGAGTAGCACCATCGATCACCCGACGTTGCGAAACCAACCGTTGCAGGAGCCCACCATGTTTGACGAAGCACGCGAACAACTGACCCAACTCGAGGACAAGCTAAGACTGCTACGGAGGCGCCTTTGACGTCGAAACCAAGCAGAAGCGCATCGACGAGCTCGTAACCCTCACCGCCAAGCCCGACTTCTGGAACGACGCCGACAGGGCCCAGGAGGTCCTCAAGGAACAGTCCCTGCTGCGCGAAGCCGTGGACGACTACGGCAAGTGCCAGACCAGCATCGAAGAGGCGCGCTTCTTCCTGGAGCTGGCGGAGGAAGAGAACGACGCCGAGGCCCTGGAAGAGACCGAAACCCGCCTGCGCGAAGTCACCGACAGCGTGGCCGGGATGGAGCTGCGCCGGCTCCTGGGCGGCACCGACGACCGCCGCGACGCCATCGTCACCCTTCACCCCGGCGCCGGCGGCACCGAGTCTCAGGACTGGGCCGAAATGCTGCTGCGCATGTATCTTCGCTGGGGCGACCGGCGCGGCTACAAGACCGAAATCATGGAGTATCAGCCGGGCGAGGAGGCCGGCGTCAAGCGCGTCACCTTCACCATCGCCGGCGACTACGCCTACGGCTACATGAAGTGCGAGGCCGGCATTCACCGGCTGGTGCGCATCTCCCCCTTCGATGCCAACTCGCGGCGCCACACATCCTTCGCCTCGGTGTTCGTCTATCCCGAGGTGGACGACACTATCGACGTGGAGATCAACGAGTCCGACCTGCGCATCGACACCTACCGCGCCAGCGGCGCCGGCGGCCAGCACGTCAACAAGACCGACTCCGCGGTGCGCATCACCCACCTCCCCACCAACGTCGTCGCCGCCTGCCAGAACGAACGCTCGCAGCACAAGAACAAGGCCATGGCCATGCGCATCCTGCGCTCCCGGCTCTACGAGCTCGAGGTGCAGAAGCAGCGCGAGTTGATGGACAGCTACGCCAAGGCCAAGAAGGACATCGCCTGGGGCAGCCAGATCCGCTCCTACGTCCTGCACCCCTACCGCATGGTCAAGGACCACCGCACCAACCTGGAAGTCGGCAACGCCGACGCCGTCCTCGACGGCGACATCGACCGGTTCATCCAGAGCTATCTGATGGAGGGGGAGGAGGGTTGACCATCGGCCCGGCCAAGATGCCTGGCGGAGCAAACCGGCTCTCGCGGATCGCGATAGCCGTGGTTTCTCTGGCGGCGCTGTGCGGCTGCGGCGCTGGAGTCAGCGTTGGCGGCTCCTCCGCCGAGTTGGAGCGGCCGACCGAATTGGAGACGCCCACCGCGGCGGAAATCGAAGGTACGCTGAACAGGCTGTCGCAACAGACGAAACCTCCCGAACCGTTCAGCTTCGGCGGCGCTGTCGTTACCTGCACGGCATTGGGCTGTCCGGTTCCCGACGCGATCCACGTCAACCACGTGCGCCCCGTTCACGGGCGGCTCGATTTCTCGGGTTTCGATTTCATCGAACGACGCCGCGCCGTGTCGCTGGCAACGAAATCGCGGAGCTCCGGCATGGGAGACCACTTCATCAGCCGCCGGACGCTGGGCGGCTGGATGGAACACGGCTTCTTCCTGGTGGAGACGCTGCACGAAGGCCCACACGCCGATTTCAGCTACAGAACCTACTACATGGGGCGCCCGACTCCGACGAAACCAGCCGTTTCGGTGAGCGGGACGTGGTCGGGGGTCATGGCCGGCGTCATGGCATCATCTTCCGATGATGACGCTGTCTTCGTCCGGGGAGACGCCACGGTAACGGTTGCCTACCCCGGTGGCTCTCGCGCGGCTCTGGTTGACGTCGAATTCGCAAGCATCACCCGTGAAGACACGGGGGCGCGAATCAGCAACATTTCCTGGGAGAATCTGGCATTGGAGGGCGGACAATTCGCCGCGGGCAATGTCCTGCACAACCACGGCGATGGATACTTCGGCACGGAAGGATTCCCTGCTTCACGAGGGGGCGGCGTCTTCGGCCAATTCTACGGGCCCAACCACGAGGAAATCGGCGGTCTGTTCCATCGAGAGGGCCTCGCCGGCGCGTTCGGCGCGAACCGTAACGACTGATACGTTCCCGCACTAACGGGCTCCACGTGGAGCAGTACCCTCAAGAAAGACCCTCTACCTGCCCCTGGGCGTTGACGTGGATGCTCTCTGCGGCCGGCGTCCTGGGCAGGCCCGGCATGGTCATCATGTCGCCGCAAATGGCCACCACGAACTCCGCGCCCGCGGACAGGCGCAGTTCGCGCACCTGCACCTCGTGGCCCTCCGGGGCGCCCTTGAGGGCGGGGTCGGTGGAGAAACTGTACTGGGTCTTGGCCATGCACACCGGATAGTGGCCGTAGCCGCCGTCCTGTAGCGCCTTGAAGCGGTTGCGCACCGCCGGCGTGGCGGTGACCCCGCCAGCGTGGTAGATGCGCTTCGCCACCGTCTCGACCTTGTCCCACAGCGGCATATCGTCGGGATACAGGGGGCGGAAGTCCGCCTCTCCCGCCTCGACAACCTCCACCACCCGGCGCGCCAGGGCTTCGGTGCCGGCGCCGCCGTCGGCCCAGTGGGTGCACACCAGGGCGGGGACGTCCAGCGCGGCCGCGACCTCCGTCACCGCCTGGAGTTCGGCCTCCGTGTCGCTCGGAAACCGGTTCACGGCCACCAGCGCCGGCACCCCGAACTGCCGCACGTTGGCGAGATGGCGCGCCAGGTTGGCGCCGCCCGCCTTGACCGCGGCCACGTTCTCGTTGCCGAGAGCGGCCAGCGCCACGCCGCCGTGCATCTTCAGCGCCCGCGCGGTGGCCACCACCACGACGGCGTCGGGCGCGAGGCCGGCCTTGCGGCACTTGATGTCGAAGAACTTCTCGGCGCCCAGGTCCGCGCCGAAGCCCGCTTCGGTCACCACGTAGTCGGCGAGCTTGAGGCCGGTGCGGGTGGCCATGACCGAATTGCACCCGTGAGCGATGTTGGCGAACGGCCCGCCGTGGATGATGGCGGGACTGTTCTCCAGGGTCTGGACCAGGTTGGGGGCGAGAGCGTCCTTGAGCAGGACGGTCATGGCTCCATCCGCCTTCAGGTCGCGGGCCGTGACCCACTCTCGGGCGCGTGTCTGCCCCACCACGATGTTGCCCAAACGGCGCTGGAGGTCGGCCATGTCCGCGGCCAGACAGAAGATCGCCATCACTTCCGAAGCGACGGTGATGTCGAAGCCGTCGCTGCGCGGGAACCCGTTGGCGAGCCCGCCGAGGGAACAGACGATCTCGCGCAGTGCGCGGTCGTTCATGTCCACCACCCGCCGCCAGGAGATGCGGCGGGCGTCCAGCCCCAGCGCGTTGCCCTGGTGGATGTGGTTGTCGATGAGCGCGGCCAGCAGGTTGTTGGCGGCGCCGATGGCGTGGAAGTCGCCCGTGAAGTGCAGGTTGATGTCCTCCATGGGCACCACCTGCGCATAACCTCCACCCGCGGCCCCGCCCTTCATCCCGAAACACGGTCCGAGGCTCGGCTCACGGAGACAAACCACCGTCTCCTTGCCGATACGGTTCAGCCCATCGGCCAGACCCACCGACGTGGTGGTCTTGCCCTCGCCGGCGGGCGTCGGCGTGACGGCGGTGACGAGCACGAGCTTGCCGTCCTCGCGGTCGGAGAGGGAACCGACGTAGGAGAGATCGATCTTCCCCTTGGTGTGTCCGTAGGGGAGCAGCGCCGCCCGCGGAACCCCCAGGCGGTCGCCGATCTCCGCGATCGGCTTGAGCACCGATTT
>Ga0209544_1002654_pt1 | contig 15403 bp, 11 predicted proteins | sample MesohylPK_FD_187297 | JGI IMG/M metagenome (GOLD analysis project Ga0209544, IMG submission 187297) | Host-associated microbial community of the marine sponge Aplysina aerophoba from Gulf of Piran - sponge mesohyl, lysed by proteinase K... | ecosystem: Host-associated > Porifera > Sponge >...
TGTAATGCCCATGGACGTTGTTGACGGGCGGGGTCTTGGGATGAGTTGAGCCTCCGTGGCAGTGTGGGGTTTGTTGGAATCCCAGGCTGCGAACGGAGGCTCAGTGATCAACGGTAGTGGAGGCACGGTGGGGCGGGCTGCGCCGCGGCCGTGGTTGTCGCCGCATTCGCGGCTGGTGATGGTGCAGCGGGTGTTGGCGGGTCAGTCCCCGACGGCGGTGGCGGCGCAGATGGGCTGCTCGCGTCAAACGGTGCACAAGTGGGTGAAGCGGTACGACGCCGAGGGGGCGGCGGGTCTGGAGGACCGTTCCAGCCGGCCTGCGAGCTCTCCGACGAAGACTCCTGAGCGGGTCGAGCAGAGGATCTGCCGGCTGCGGCGCTCCAAGCGTCTGGGACCGGTGCGGCTGGCGGGCCGGGTGGGGGTGCCGGCCTCGACGGTGCATCGGGTGCTGGTGCGCCACGGGCTGAACCGGCTGGCCTGGATCGACCGGCCCACCGGTGAGCGGGTGCGCCGCTATGAGAAGGCCCATCCCGGCGAGCTGGTCCACGTCGACGTCAAGAAAGTCGCCAAGGTGCCCCCAGGGGGAGGCTGGCGGGTGCATGGCCGCGGGTCGCCCAAGGCCAAGCGCAAGACCCGCAAGCGGCGGGGATACACCTATCTGCACGTGGCGGTGGACGACCACAGCCGCGTCGCCTATGTCGAGGCGCACGACAACGAGCGCGCCGTCACCGCAGCAGCGTTCTGGCGCAACGCCCGGGGCTGGTTCGACAAGCTCAACGTCGGCATCGACGCGGTGATGACCGACAACGCCAAGAACTTCACATCGACCGCGTTCGCCGAGGCGCTCGCCGAGAACCGCACCAAGCATCGGCTCACCAAGCCCTACCGGCCCCAGACCAACGGCAAGGTCGAGCGATTCAACCGCACCATGGCCGACGAGTTCCTCTACAACTACAAATTCCGCTCAGAACCCGACCGGCGCCGACGGCTCCAAGCCTGGGTGCACACCTACAATCTCCACCGGCACCACACCGCCATCGCAGGCACACCCGCCAGCCGCGTCAACAACCTCTGTGGGCATTACAGCTAGTACTCACGCAGCGTTTGTGACTTCCACATTCAGTCGGCAGCCGACGGCGCCGAGTGCGGCATCAAGTTGCGTCAAGCGTGAGTGATGGTTGATGTCCAGCACGCGGTCCACCTGTGGCATGTGCCAGTCCAAGCGGCGCGCCAGTTCGGCTTTGCCGATTGCCTGGGACTGCATGCGCTGATGCAGCAGCACCTTGATGGCTGTGAGCGTCGGCAAGGCCACCAGGATCTGCCCGTGCGATGGCGTCGGGATGGCTTCTCGGTTGCTGATGCGTGCTGCAATCGCCTCTTCGAGGGCGTCGACAGCGCGGGCAACTGCTTCGGCTCGATCATCGCCGAATGTGGTGAGTTCCGGAAAATCGGGCGACGTCACGAGGACTGTGCCGTCGTCTTCGCTCAACTCGATCGGATATTCGAGCATCAGTTCAACCCCAGGTCCTTCTTGATCTTCGCGACGAGCCCACGCCCCAGTTCCTTACGGCCGCCGTGCATCGGCAGCTGACTGTCCGGTTCCCACGGCGCACAGTGAGATTTACCCGTCGGCCCGGACCCATCCGATCATTTCGGCGTCCGAGCTCAGCGACACGAAGTGCACCAGCGGCCAGTGCTGCACGTGATTGGGAGCGAATCTCAGCCGCTCGATCCAGTCCTCGGCGTACTCCCGCAGCGCTGCGACGAACTCCTCGGCGGCTTCGTCTAAGTCGGCGCCGTCGGCGGCGATGGGGGTGCCCGGCAGGAACACCGACCACCCGCCACCTTCGGCGACAGCCACGGGTCGGCGCCGCCCCGGTGAGTCGGCCAAGAACTCAACCGGCCGCGCCACGTCCATCACCACAATGTTATGGCCATGGCGCCGGAACAGCCTGCCAGAGTCGATTCTGGTGCAGACGAACGTGGGTGCACACAGCCGTGCTGTCTGGAATACTGCCGGACCGTATGTGCTGTTCCCTGCGTGGCCACCCATCTATCAAGATTGTTGGATATTCGCCACGGGAGAGATCGGTGTGACGGGGCCGTTCGATAATCGCCTGCTGGTCGGTACACCAAACTGGGTGAGGCGTCGGGGGTTTGAAGGCCGGCACCGATGGCGATGACGGACCGCCCGCCGCCACGTCGGCCGGACACACCGCCGCCGACCCGGGGGGAGGTGGGTTCACAGCGGCCCCGTAGGCCTGCGGCGGCCGGCGCTGCGACCGGACCGCCGAAGACAAGCTTCGCTGCCGCAGCGGTGGTGCTCGCGTTCACGCTGTGCAGCTATTGGCTTGGCGCACGGGCCGAGATCGGCATGGCCAACACCGGTCGCGAAGTCGATTTCAACACGCTCGGCTACCTCGCCGGCTGCTTTGTCAGTATCTGGATGCTGTACCTGTTCCTACGCGCCGACGGGCAAGCCCGTTCCACGCTGCGCTACAACGACTGGCCCGGCATCGGCGCTCGGGTACTCATGGGCTGGATGACGTTGTGCAGCTGGGTGGGGGGCGCGCTGCACCTGTGGTTCTGGGCGCAGGATCTGACGAGGCCGTGAACGGCGCAAATCGCCGTCGCCGTCGCCTCCTTGTCGCGGGCTTGGCGGCCGTGCTCACCGCTCTGGCGACACCGATGCTTGACACCACCGTGGTCGCAGCGCAAGCAGCAGGCGAGCTTGGTGCGAGCGGCTACACGCCGTGCGATACAGGGCAACAGGACATCGACTTGCTGGTCATGATGGACGCATCGGGTTCGCTCAATGCACCTGCGTCTGGCATAGATCGCGACGGGCGCCTGCGCCGCAGTGCGCTGCAGATGTTCCGCGAAGAACTCACGAGCCTGCTGCAGCGCCTGCCACCGGCTGATGCGGGCAGCGTCCGCATAGCGCTATGGCGCTTCGAGAGCGATGTGACGCGCATCGCGGCCTTCGAGCGCGCTACGGCCAGCCATCCATCCAACGCACAGATAGAAGCGTCACTGGGTAAGCCGCTTGGGAACGGCAGGTACAGCTACCGCACTAACCACACCGACTATCTCAAGGCGTTGCGCGCCGCGGAGCGGGCTTTCCTGGAAGAGGGCACGCCCGGCGCGTGCCGCGTGCTGCTGTTCTTCAGCGACGGTTTGTATGACCCGATCGGCACACCCACTCTTCAGCAGGCCGACGACCTGCGGGAGGTGGTGTGCCGCGATCTGAAACTGAGTTACGAGCGCGCAGGCATCAATACGTTCTCCATCTTGCTCGGTCAGGCCTTCCGAGGCGTCGCCGGTGAGTCCGAGCCGGGCGACGCCGACGACGTCGATGCAGAGATGGCCGAGGCGTCCAAGCAGATACTGCGTGCGCTCACCGGTCACGCAGACTCGCCACTGGTGCGCGGTTTGCCGTACTCGCGCCGATTCGATTGCGAACGCTGGAGCGATACGCAGCCCGATGATCGCGATGGTTCGATCATCGCAGTCGACGACCTCGATTCCCTGGCCATCCAACTGCTCGAAGTCGCCGAGACGGCGGCTCGCCAGCTCGTGGAGTGGAGAGATTGCGGCATCGCGCCTGGCAGTGGCGGACGCTCGGGTCCCCTGCCGGCGGGCAGGTATATCGAGACCATCGTGGCGTACCCACGTGGGTCGCTCATTGAGGCGTACGAGATCGTCACGGCTGACGGGCAGGTGATCCGCGGACCGGGCGACCTCGACCGGCCGCTGTATCTCGAAAGCGACGTGCTGCGCGGACTCGAGGCGGGTTGGACCCTCGAATTCGTCACCGACGGCGGCAGCGGCGGCATCGAGGTCGCGTGCTACGCCAGGCGGGCCGCGTCTCCCTCGGCCGATGTCGAGGGCACCGTCACCGGCAGCGATGAGCAGCCGCTGCCCGACGTGGTCCGCAGTGCAGGCGGCACAGACTCGCCACCGCTCGACGGCGTGCGCATCGTCGTCGCCGAGGCCGATGCGCCGCCGGGTCTCTGCGAGCAAGGGCCGGAGGTGTGGCCCGATGAGCGTGTGCGCGACTGGTACTGCCGCAGTGACGGCACCGTCGTGTTCGAACTGAACCCGCTCGAGTGCCAGCAGTCATACGACCTCGACAGACCGCTGGTGTACCGGTTCGAGCCGGCCTATGCCGAGGGTCTGTTCGGCCCTGGGGAAGTGTCCCAGCAGGTCCGCATCGAGGTGGCTGGATCGACCCGCCGTCTCTATGACTGCCTGGGTGCGCCGCTGCTGAGCTGTGCTGGAAATGTCCACGCGCCGACAGCGACAGGGGCCGGCTCGACCGAAGCGCAAGGCGACAGCGAGGCTGGAGCCGCGTTGCCGGCGTTGGTGATCGAACCCGACAGCCACGAACTGCCGCGTACGCCGCTGTCGGGCGTCACTGCGTGTCGGCTGTACCCGCCCGAAGACGGTGTGGTCCACCTGCGGGCGCAGTGGCGGCCCGACGCTGGCGCCGAGGACCTGCCGGGCGAGCTGGACTGGCGCTTCGACGGCGACTACTACGCGAGCGAGTTCGAGGGCGTTGTGGACGAGTCAGGGAGAGAGTTGCGGCTCGGTCCCGGCAGCGCCCCCGAGGGCGTCGTGCTTCGCTTCGTCACCACGGACGAACTCGCGAACGCCGATTGGCAGATAGCCGGCGTGATCGAGTTGGTGCCCGTCTGGCAGACCGGCATCTCTGACCCTGCGATCAACGCAGCCGCTGATGAGCAGATGGCAGCCCAGCGCACGGCGGTGCGGGCTGATGCGTCCTACGTGGCACGCAGCGACTCGGGACTCGCACGCTGGCTCCTCCTGCTCGGGCTCCTCGCCACGTTGCTGCTCAGCTATGTGCTGTTCTGCCTGGCGCTGGCATCGACGTTCGGCTTGGCAGACCCCCGACGGTTCTGGTGGCGGCATGCGGTGCTCGGAGTGGAGCGTCGCACGGCGTCGAGCTACTCGTTCGTGAACGGTGCGGTGCCATCGCTGGCCGCAGCGCAGGCCGAGGCGGTCCACGGTGAACGCGTCGGCAGTAGCCGAAGGCCGCGATTCACGACATGGCGCGGCCCTGCGTCACAGCAGGGGCATGATCGCATCGGCGTCGTCTTGCGGCGCTCGCCCAGATTCTGGCTGTTCGGCTTGCTGCGTGGTCCGTGGAGCGAGGTGCGGTCTGACGGCCGTGCCGTGGCCGCGCATCCCAAGGGTCGCAAGCGGTCCCCCCGCCCGAACTGGGCTGCATCGCGGGCAGAGTTCGAGCGCCTGATCGTGGTGGGCGCACCGAGTCACGACGGCAGCGGTGCCATGTCGGCACCGGTCTGGGTTGCGCACCCCAAGGCCGGACGGTCCTCGTCGCTGGAGCAACTCGATGAACGCGCGCTTGCAGAACTGCTGAATGAGGCCGCGAGCGAGTCAGGCCTGCACGTCGATCCTGCCTTCGGCAGCCAGGTCGCGACAGATGACGGAATCCCACATGTTTCCGACAGCGGCAACGGGGACGGTTCAGCCGCCCCGCAGACGGGCGATGCCCCGCCTGCCGACCGGCAGTCACCGCAGGCCGACGGCCCCGAGGAGCGGGGAAGCGCACGGCCACCGCAGGCGGGGCCTGGCGGTCCTGACCGGCCGCCCCCCAGGCGGCGCAATTCTCGATGACTTCAGCCGGCGGTGAGAGCCCCGACACCGCCGTTCGATGGCGTCGGTCGCAACGAGGAAGGACCACATGTACAGCAAATTCCTGTTCGTAGGACTCGGAGGGTCGGGCGGCAAGACGCTGCGCTTCCTAAAGCGGGAGATCGTGCGTTGGATGAGCGGCCATGACGCGGGCGACCGCATCCCCGACGCATGGCAGTTCCTGCACATCGATACACCCACGATTCCCGACGGCCAGGAGATCAACGACATCGCGCCCCCACTCGACGACGACGAGTACATGGGGCTGATCAACGCCGGACTGGGCTTCAAGGCGTTACAGAACATGCTCGACGGCGATCAGCACTTGCGCGATGAGTTGCGTTCGTGGCGGGTGGAACCGGCGGGCCTCGGCGTGTCGGTGGATCAGGGCGCAGGCCAGTTCCGCGCGGTCGGGCAGACGGTGGCGATGGCCTACTCGAACCAGATCCGCGAGAAGCTCGAAGAACGCGTCCGGCGCATGGTGGGACCAACAGCCCACAGCGAACTGGGCGAGCTGTACGACGCTGTCGAGGCAACGCCCAACGGCCACGCCGGGCCGGACTCGAAGATGTACATCATCGTCGTCAGCTCGCTCGCCGGCGGCACCGGAGCGGGGCTGCTGAACCTCGTCTGCGACCTGCTGCGAGCAATGGAGACCCCGGCAGGCGACAGCATCTTCGGGCTGCTCTACACGCCCGAGGTCTTCCAGTCGCTTGGCAGGAGTGTGACCGGCGGTGTGTACCCGAACAGTCTCGCTGCCATCTGCGAACTGCTGAACGGCCAGTGGTGGCAGGGCAGCGACGTCAGCGCGCCGTCCATCGCCGCGCCGAAACAGAACGCCGTGCTCAGTCGTGCAGGCCTGCCCAAGCCCCAGGAACGCAGCGGGCCGACCTACCCGTTCCTGGTCGGGCGCGTGGCCGAGGGCGGCGTCGACCACGGCACCCCTGACCGGCTGTTCGAGATGACGGGCCGCTCACTGCTGTCGTGGGTGACCGACTTGGTGGTTCAGTCGCGATTCGTGGCGTACACGTCGGGGAACTGGGCGTCGTCGGCTCTGGCCCACGAGCAGGGCCCGATCCTGGTGAACGCCGGTGAGACGCACGAGCAGGGCATGCCGTGCCTGTCCGCGCTCGGCTTCTCCCGACTGTCCGTGGGCGCGGAGCACTTCGAGCGCTACGCGCAGGAGCGTCTTGTCAAAGACGCGCTGACTCATCTCACGCGCTACCACACCGGCTCCGATGAGGCGGTGGCGGTGGCCAAGGACCTTGAGACCGAAGATCCCGACGCGATCCTGCGCAGGATTGCCGAAGACCATCGACGTGCGTTCCTGCACGAGACCCGGCTCACCGAGGTGGGACCGGACGACAATGAGATCGTCGACGACCTCCGTCCCGCGAATGATGGCGAGCTCGTCAGCGAGTTCCAACGACGTGTGCGGCACAACGCCGGTATCGACCACTACGACAAGCTGGACGTGGAGGAATGGAGGAGGCACATCACCGACGCCATAGCCGAGGCTCGCAGGGACTACGAAGGCGAGTATCGCCGGGGCCTGGAACTGTCGACCGACGGGTGGGTGACCGATGTGCAGGGCCGCATCATCGCGGCTGTCGAGCGGCGAATCGGCATGCACGGTCTGCTGGTCACGGCCGAGCTGTGCGCGCAGGCAGGCCGGTACCTCACCGACGAAGTGGCAGTTGATCTCACCGAGAACGATGTCGATCAGCACGAGCGCTGGGCGGCTCAAGCGGTGGACATGGTCAACGAGGCCCTCGAGACCGCCGGCCGCGCCGTGCCAAGCGACGACGCTCGGCTTGAAGATGCAATCTCGGGAGGCGTGAACGCCGCCGCCTACGCCGGTGATGCCTTGCTCTGCGGTCAAGCGGCGACGCTGGCCAAGCAAGTCGCCGGCAAGATCCTCGAACCGCTCGCTCGGGCACTGCGCGACGCACACGGCGTGGCGGAAGGCGATGCGCAGCGGGCGGTCAGCTGGGTCAACTGGGACGATGAGTCGCCTCCCACCCATGTTCGCCCACCTGCGGGGGATTTTTCGCTCATCGATCCCGACGAATACCCCCGCCACTTTTCCGATCTGCTCGGCAAGGATGTCGGCGACGCGTCTCGCCCGCAGGAACAGCGCGAGCAGGTCAGGCGCAGCATCATCTCGGGCTCATTCCTGGAGAGCACAGCAACCGCCGCGAACGCGGCAGTCCCGTCCTGCGTGACCGTCGAGAAGGACTGGTGCCCCGAACACGGGGCCCAGGGTGCTGATGCGCCCGCCGAGCTCAGGGTCTCGTTGTCGACGCACCTCGAAGAGCTCACCGACCGCGCGCACGCGTGGCTCCGACGTCCAGGCTCGGCATGGGGCAACTTCCTAGGACGGTCGATCCGAGACTTCGTCGGCAACACCGATGCACACGATGCACGAGCAATCAGCGAGACGGAGGCGCGCAAGAACCGTTCCCGGTTCACCAATCAGCTCAACGCAGCACTGAGAGCGGCTGCCCCGCTCATCAACATCGACGACAGCCTGCTCGGGCTCGTGCATCCCAATTCAACCCGGAGCGGGCCACGCCTGCAGCTCAGCTCGATGCCGCTGGCGGCCCACCCAATCGAGGAGGAACTTCGATCAGTGTTGTCGCGGGCCGGCATCAATGACGACGAGATCGGTCGGGCACTCACCAGCGATTCATCGGTGGATCACATCGACATCACGAGCGCTCTGGGGGCGCCCATATCGATCCTGGCGGTCGAGTCGCTGCTTCGCCCGATCTCGCAGCGCTGGTTCCAGCTCAACTCCGCGGGGCAGCGCGGCGCGTTCTGGGCCCGCAGGCGAGCTCAGCCGCTCGAATCGTTCGTTCCGGCACCGCAAGCGCTGATTCGCTGCATGGTGCGCGGTTGGTTCACCGGCCGCTTGCTGGGACTGGTCCGGTCCGTGAACGACCACTGGGAGATCTGGATCCCGCAGGATGCGCGATACATGCGCTTCTCGCAGGAATGGCTGTCGACGCCGCGCGCCAGCGGCGATCAAGACGCGCTTCCTCTGGTGCTCGAGTCTCTGGCGCTTGCGTACGTCGAAGTCAGTCGGAACGGCACGCTGCAACCGCTGTTGCCCTACACCGAACTGCGGGAGCTGGGGCGCTCCAAGCCCGAAGGCGGACTGCTCGGCTACGAGTCGCTCGCGCCGGCGCTCAACCAGTGGGTGGCTGACGGCCTGATCGATCCCGGGGCGGGCGATGCGGCGGTACTGAACAGAGTGGCCGCTGTCGGTGGCACGTCGGAGCCCGCAGAACGCTTGTCGCAGCTCGCGGCGGCCTGCCGGGAGGTCATCGCAAGCTACGAGAAGCTCTTTTCCGAATTGCAGGCACTCTGGCGGTCCCAGCCAGCCCTGCTATCCACTGCGCCGCACTGGACCGGTCTCTGGGAGCGCCATATGAGCCCGGCCCTCAACGACATTGCTCAAGCCGCGGAGCGGCAGGCACAGCAGATCGCCGACGGCACCGGACCGCTGATGTGAGCAGCGAGAACGCGGCGGCTGCGCCAGGCATGGAAGACACTGATGTCCCCGGCACACTCGCGCTGCGCGCGGCAGGCGGCGGGCACCGTATCGCCGTGGTGCTCCACCACGCCGACGACGCAGCCGTCGCGCGTGCACTCGACGTGTGGGCGGAACTCTCAGCGGCATCCCAGTTGTCGCCGTTCATGTGCGTTGAGCATCGCCCTTTCTCCGAAGACGACCCGGCGCCACTGGACCTGGGCCGTTCGAGCCGTCTGCTGAACGGCGGTGCGTGGGTGCCGGTCGGGCTGATGTACACGCTGCACGGCCTTGGCGAACTGAGCCGGGTCGACATTGTGACGGCGTGCACTGCGTCGCTCGGCCAAGCTCAGCAGGCCGAGCTGGCGCAGGCGGACGTCATGCTGCGCAACGACCTGCGAAGGGTCATGCCTGAGGCCACGCCCGTCTCGTCTCACCGGGTGTGGATTCCCCGCTACGGAGACGCCGTCATGGTGCCCGACGAGGCATTTGTCAGCTCCGAGGCAAACAGTGCGCTGGTGGTGCTGCCGGTGGACCGCCAGTTTGAGCGAGCCGCGGCCATGCCCGTGAGTGGTGCCGGCCATGACGACGTGTATGGCTGGCACGCCGCGGTCGAGGTCGCGTCGCTCGGGGGCCTGTGGTCAACGATGGACGGCGCTCCGCTGGAGTTCGTCGAGACGGCCGCCAGCGGGGTGGGCCGACCGCTGGTGCGGCTGGTGCGCTCGATGTGCCGTGCTGCTCGCATTCATACGCCCTCGCCAGAACAGTCGCTCGACGGCACGGGCTTGCTGCCGCTGACGCCGGGGCTACTTCCTGCCCCCGATTCGGCGTTCATGGTGCGGGCCGCCGCCCCGCACATCTATCCGTCGACCTTCCGGGTGCTGACAGGCGCGCAGGACGACATCGGCGACGGCACGCAGACCGCAGATGCCGATGACGGCGTGTCGCACAGCATGCTGCGCGGCTTGATCCCGCTCACCGAGGAGGTTCAGGTACGCCGTCTCGCAGCCGAGACGATCGGGAGTGTGCTCGACCGCGACGATGACGCCGCGCAGGCGGCGTCGCAGCTTGATGACTACATCGCAGACACCGTCGCGATTGCTCCGTGGACAGAGCCGCTGGCCCGAGATGTGTCCGCCGACGCCGGGCACCCTTCAGGTGCAGCCGCCGAGGCACGGACGCTGCTCGACAGCACTCGTGCCCCGGTGTCGATGGAAGCCGTGCCGGTACAGGGCTGGGAGGAGCTGCTCGACGGCGTGTTCGGCATGGCTGACGCGACGCACGCGACCGAGGGAATCCGAGCAGCCGCGACGAGCGCCCGCTATGTGGTGGTCGACCCTCACGTCCTCGCTCCCGATGCCGAGGGACTGGCCGCTGCGATATCGGTGCTCGCTGGCGATGCGCACCGCGATGGCAGCGGTCGCTACAGGATGGCTGATGCCGCAGGCGACCTCGTGGATCTCGATCCGAGTGACCCCCAGTCGGACGACGAGGCGCGTATGCGAACCGATCTCAGCGACCTCGCCGAGGACGCGGAGCCGGCCATCGACCAGCAAGACGATCCGAACCGGCACGACGCGGTGTCGCTGCTTGCCGAGGTGACGGGCCAATTCGACGCCGAGATCGAGCGGTCCGAGCGTGATTCCGAGCGCAATATCGGGTTGCTGTACGCCCAGATGGGCCCTGAGAGCCGGCCCGAGCCGGGCGTCACGTCGTTCGTGTCCTGGGCACTGCTGGCATCAGTGCTGATCGGGATCGGCGCATTGCTGACTCTGACAGGGCTGCGTGAGGTCATCACGCCTGACCGGCTGTCCGAGGAAATCAGGGTCGCGTCGTTCCTGCTGCTGGCGTTGGCCGCGACCTTGCCGCCGGTACTCAGGCTCACTCCGAGCCGAAGCTTGTCGGCACAGGTTCGCCTCACGCTGACAGCAGCGGTGTATGCCGGATGCACTGCTGTGGTGGTGGTGACGGCACCGGCTATCGAAGAGAGTGCTCTCGACCGGCCGGGCCAGTGGCTTCCCGCTGGGGCGGTGGTGTTGATCGTGATGTCATTGGCGATAGCCGCGTGGGTCCGCGGTTTCGCCGGCGACCGGGCGCTGTTGGGTCCTCTGGCGGCGCTGGTGGGTGATCGCACGGCGGGAGCGGTGCCGTTTGCGTACGCGTTCGTCATGGCGGTGGCAGCACTGAACTTCGATCAGACGGCGCCGGCGGTCTTTGAGAACCGGAACTGGCGGCTGCTGACGGTGCTGCTGGCAGTTGCAGTCGCGGTCGTGATCGCAGCGGGGGGTCTGGTCCGGATCGTGCGCAGGCGCGATCGACGGCAGGTGAGCGAATGGCGACAGCGCATCGATGAACTCGTCGATGGGTGCGAGCTGGGCTCCGCACGCACCGCGGCGCTCGAGGTGCTCAAGGCCCATTGGCTGACGACAGCGGCCGTGGCGGCTCGGCTCGTGCACCGCCCCTTCGGCTCGCACCGTGCTGCAACGGTGCCAAACGACCCCGCGCCGGCCGTGCGCAAGCTGCTGATGTTCGACCTCGAGCTGACTGACGAGACCCGCGACGCATTTCTCGGCGAGCTGCTGCCGGAGCTGGCGTCGACCGGATGGCTGCGCGAGCAGTACCGCCGGATGTCCTCGCGATTCGTCAGCAGCGAGCGGTCGAGATTCGGGATCGGCGCCGATGGCTACATGCCGCCGCCTGAACACTGCACGTATCCGATGGCGCTCCGATCGGCGATGAGCGCCGAAGGCAGCGGGTCTCGCTGGCGATTCGCGGAGCGTGTGTACGCCGGCGAATTCGATTCCGTGCTGCATGAAGCCGCAGAAGAGGCGCTGAACCGGGCCATGACGGCGACATTCATGTCCGATCACATAGCGGTGTCGCTCGGCCCCGCCGGTGCCGGTCGCCAGACGCTGCCGCGACTGCTGGGGGAGTTGCTGCCTGCGGGCGAGTCGCGGCTGCCTTCGGGCACTCTGCCTCCGAGCACCGAACCCCCGCCCGAGTACCGGTCCCTGGTCTGGTGGCCGGCGGCGGTGTCGATGCCCCCAGAACACGGGCCAGCGGCTCACCAGTGTCGACACCTGCGGGCACAAGGAACGATTCTGTTCCATGCAGTGCGTGTGGACATCTCAGAGCCCGTCGGCATGGAGCGTCTGACGCCGATCGGCGAGCCTGACGTGAGCGCGCAGGTCGGTGCGGGCGGTCTGGCCATGCACGGTTCAGCCGGCGCATCTGCCGAACCGCTGATGTGATCAGTCAGCTCTCGCCGCGGCTGGGGCTCGCAGTGCCCACTGAGACGCGCCGCTCATAGGACACCGTTGGCTGAACCTCCCCGCCCAACGCGCAGTCGCCGCAACCCGTTGCGACCTGAGCCGCCGCAGCGCCGTCCGCCGCCCAGGGAGCACACCGGCAGCGCAGAGCGGGCGGTCGCGGGCGGCGCATTCCCTCGCCCGGGCCAGCGCGCCGCCGCACCAGACTCACGGCGCTCGCCGCCCAATGCTTCCGCACGATCGATGAGGCAGCGGAGGCTGGCATTTCGCGTGATACGGAAACCGGCCGTCGCCCTTGGTGTCGTGGCCGTGCTGGTACTCGTCATGGTCGCGGTGGGCACTCAGGTGCCTGACGGTGCTGACTCGATCGATGCGGGGATGGCTTCGCAAGCCGTGCCGCAGTCCGCTCCGGCGAGCGGCACGATCTCGTCCTCGCACGCCGATTCTGATGCGGCTCAGATTCGAGCAGCCCCGGACGACGGCGTTTCCTCAACAACTCGCGGCTCGGACGCGGCGGCCGGCGAGCCGGAGGGCGCGGAGGACGGAGCGAGCACAACCATCCCTGATACGGGTGAGCGTGCGGTGCCCGCAGACGCCGACGGTGCCGACTGGGAACGGCTCGCGCAGTCGGTTGTGCAGCTGATGGCGCCCGATTGCGAGCAGGCCGGCTCAGGCACGATCATCGGAGTCGGTCGGCTCGTTCTGACGAACTCGCATGTGCTGCATGCCGGCGGCGACGGCCCTGTCTGCGAGACCTACGTGGGCTTCACTCAACGATTCGATGAGCCGCCGGGCGACTGGCAGCTCGCTGAGCTCGTGGCGGATGATCTCGCCCGGGATCTCGCAGTGGTGCGCGTTGCGGACACGCCGCCTGGTTCGTACGCGCCGCTGCCGGTCGATCGCGGCCAACTTGCGCTGGGCGACCAGCTGACGATTCTGGGCTATCCCGGCTTCGGCAACACTCAGGACACGCTCACGTTCACGAGCGGCAGGTTCTCTGGTACGACGACCAGTGCCGAGGGACACCGAATGCTCAAGACCGATGCGTTGCTGGACGCAGGTGTCAGCGGCGGTGCGGTCTTCGATCGGCACGGCCGCTTGATCGGGGTTGCCACAGGCGGTTATGAGGGTGACGGAGGCACGCTCGGCGCAGTGGTCCCCGGTGCAGAAGTGCTGCGTTTCTTGGCTGAGCACGGACTGCAAACCGAGACCGACGCCGCGACATCGCTTGGTTCGGGGGCACCAGCATCGCCGATCCTTCCCGATGTCGCATTCCCCGAGGCGTCCATTCGAGACCCCGAGGCCGAGGCGGCCGACCTTGAGCGGCGTCGCAGCGTCATAGGCCTGTTCGAGCGGCTGCGCGTCGAAGCTGAGCGCCGTGGCGGCTACCGACGCGATGCTGTCTTTGCCGGGTGGCTGTACAGCGCGGGCCAATCGACGAGAGACCATGTGCTTTCCGAGGAGCGACTGGCGAACGGCTCGTGGCTCTCTGCGTATGACGCATCGGTTGTGGCCGCGTCGTCTGAGCTCGACATTGATCACCTCGTGCCGCTGGCGGAAGCGTGGGAGTCCGGCGGGCACGAGTGGACGACCGAGACGTGGACTCGCTTCGCAAACGACCGCGTGGACCCGCGCTCGCTGATTGCCGTGAGCGCATCAACCAATCGCAGCAAGGGTGCACGAGACCCTGCCGAATGGTGGCCGCCGGACGTCGGCTACCGCTGTCAGTACGCAGTCGACTGGATCGCCGTCAAGACCCGCTGGGATCTTGCGGTGGATGCTGCTGAACAATCGTCACTCGATGCACAGCTCGGCCAGTGCACCGGCGCCAGCTTCGATTTCGCCGAGCCGATGCCAGCCCGAATCCGAAACGGTCCGAGCCCGGCGGAGTGAGGCCCTGTTATGACGACGGGGGCGACTGCAAGTGCGGGGGAATGGGGATCTCGCGCAGGTAGCCATCGGCGTCGAGATGGCGGTCTCCGCCGGAGGCCCACTCGTCGATGGCGGCACGGATTTCGGCTGGCGTGACCGCCGGGTTCTCGCGTCGCAGACGGGCTTCGATCATGCGCTCGGCGGCCTCGAACAGGTCAAAGACAGTGAGGCTTTGGTTTGGCTCGTCCCCCACATCTTCACGCTAATGGACGCTGCGTTCTTGCCGGCTGTGGCCGGGACACTCAGCAGGCGAGTGCGTCGCCGATCGCGCCGCACACGTCGTGCATCGTGGACGCGTTGAGATAGCCAGCATGACGGGCGAGCGACGAGCGCCGAATGGTGTGCAGGCCGTCGCAGTTGACGACGGATTCCTGCGGCAGGTCGGCCTCGTCGGTGCCGATGGGAACTTCGACAGCGAGGCCTCGGATCGTGGTGGTGATCTCCGCAACCGTGACGAGCCGACGAACGTCGATGACCTCGGTGCGAGTGAGCACGAGCACAGGTCGCTGTTTGCCGCCGACTTCGGCCCACCACACCTCGCCACGCCTCATGCGTCACTCCAGGCTTCGGCTTCGTCCCAGAATTCGTCCGGCTGCTCGGGCTGGGCCGCATACGCAGCCCGATCGGCATCGGCCATCGCTCGCTGGACAGCCGCCGTGAGGCCCTCGCGAGCTGCTGCGGACACGTTGATGCCAAGGCGGCGGGCAGAGCGTGCCAGCTCGGCATCGAAGGTGAAGGTTGCGCGGGTAGATGCCATCACTAAATGCTAGCATTTTATGAGGCAGTTTTGTGCTGAATTACATTGCTAGCGTAGATGGCTCACGGGCGCTGTCAACGGCGTCGTGGCCGAGCACGGCAGAAGAGGTTGTCCCGGGAGTTGTTGAAGTAGAGGGGTGGTGGTCCCTCTCCGGGCGGTGCCGTTGGGGCATCGTCTGGAGAGCTTCGTAACAACTCCAAGAGAGGGACCACCTGATGAAGAACGTAGATG
>Ga0209544_1002658_pt1 | contig 15383 bp, 23 predicted proteins | sample MesohylPK_FD_187297 | JGI IMG/M metagenome (GOLD analysis project Ga0209544, IMG submission 187297) | Host-associated microbial community of the marine sponge Aplysina aerophoba from Gulf of Piran - sponge mesohyl, lysed by proteinase K... | ecosystem: Host-associated > Porifera > Sponge >...
TCCCCCCCTATTTTTTGGGCGGTCGGCCGCAAGCGGCCTCCCTTGTGCAGGGGCTGCGCCCCCGCAACGCCCCCTCCAAAACCCCGCGCCGCAGCCATCCGCCATCGTCGCTGCTTGCCCGCTGCTCCAACCGCAGACCCAACCTATCAACCCGAATAGCGGCATAAACAAGCAGTATACGCGGCCCTCCGTGTCCTCCGAGGAAGAAAAGAGGTGTTCTTCGCGGCCCTTCGTGGATCAAAGGGGTTTAAGGTGTTCTTAGTGGCCCTTCGTGGTCCTTCGCGGCCCTTCGTGGATCAAAGGGGTTGAGGTGTTCTTAGTGGCCCTTCGCGGCCCTTCGTGGATCAAAAGGGTTTGACGTGTTCTTAGTGGCCCTTCGTGGCCCTTCGTGGATCAAAAGGGTTTGACGTGTTCTTAGTGGCCCTTAGTGGCCCTTCGTGGTCCTCCGCGGCCCTTCGTGGATCCAAAGGGGTTTAAGGTGTTCTTAGTGGCCCTTCGTGGTCCTCCGCGGCCCTTCGTGGATCCAAAGGGGTTTAAGGTGTTCTTAGTGGCCCTTCGTGGTCCTTCGCGGCCCTTCGTGGATCAAAGGGGTTCGAGGTGTTCTTAGTGGCCCTTCGTGGTCCTTCGCGGCCCTTCGTGGATAAAAGGGGTTTAAGGTGCTCTCCGCGACCCCTTCAACTAAACGATCGCGCACCAGCGGTGTTACTAAAAACTAAAAACCAAAAACTAAAAACCAAAAACCGCACTTCTAACTGCTCTCCCGAACAACAAGCCGCGTCTCGCTTATATGCGGCGTTTCCAAATCCCCCTCACTAATCTGCTCATTGATCAACTGAAAAAGAGTGCGAATCGCCAACCGCGGCTGGCTGTCCACATCCCGATGAACCGTCGTCAGCGGCGGGCTCGATACACTCGCATCCGGCAAATCGCCAAAACCAACCACCGCCAGGTCGTCAGGCACCGAAATCCCCTCTCGGCGCGCCCCGCTCAGAATCCCCAACGCACGCACATCGCTTACACAAAAGACCGCCGTCGGCCGCCGCCGCAACTGCCAGATATTCTGGAACGACTGGTGCCCCGCCGAAGGCACGCCGCGCGCATGCACGATCTGCACCGCCGCCGGCGGCAGACCGGCCTCCGCAACCGCCTGCGAAAATCCCCGCACCCTGCGTTCGATAGTAGGAATCACCACCCCGTCGCGGCGCGGTGTCATCGTCGCGATCGCAAACTGGCGGTGCCCCTTTGCCAGAAGATGCTGCGCCGCCGTATACGCGCCGCCGTAGTCGTCAATGTTGAAAGTCGGCGCCTGAATGTTGTCCGCGCTGTCGAGCAGAACGATCGGGCGCAGCGACCGTTGCACCGCTTCGGTCACCGGATGGGCGCTGTCGATGAAGAACATCAGGAAACCGTCCGCCGCAATCGAGGCCAGCCACGTAGACGGCGCCATCGCCTCGCTGCTCGGGGGCGAATCGCCGCGCCATGACTCATGCATCGACGCCAGCAGAATACGCTTCTCCTCCCGGTCGCAGGCCGCGCCTACCTCACCCAGAAAATGGGTGAAAAGAGGATCATGCAACATCCAGTTCAAGCTGGTGGGCACCAGCAGGCCAATTGCGTTCGTGCGGCCCGTCGCCAGTGTGCGCGCGACCGGATGGGGCTGGTAGCCCAGCTTCTCGGCCGTGTCTAGAATATGTTCGCGCGTGCTGTGGCTCAACTGGTGAGGAGCATTGTATGCGAACGATACCGCGGTCGGAGACACGCCCGCCTGGCGCGCCACATCCCGCAATGTCACCCGCTTCCTCTTCCTGCTCAATACCCCATTCCCCCTCTCTCGCTTCCCGTTCTCACAGTCTGACTCTTAGTGAAAAAGCTCCCAGCGAACGACCGACTGCCACTGCCCGTACGCGTCCAGCGGTTTCTAGAAACGTAACTACTCAGCCGCAACTGATTCGCAAATCTGAACGAGGGGAGCAAAGGTGTCTTTCTCCCCTCAATGTCGTATTTTTGGGCGGTCGGGCCTTCGGCCCTCCCTTGTGCAGGGGCTGCGCCCCCGCAACGCCCCCCTCCAAAACCATCCCTCACCGACCGTGTGTGCGCATTCCAGCAGTACGGCTCCAGCAACGTGGCTGCCGCCAACCGAATACGCAATCAGATAGCCTGAATGGCGGCCGGGATAAAGGGCTGGTCAAGACAGACACTGTAGATGGCTTAGTAGCTACCTAAAAACTAAAAACTAGAAACTAAAAACTAAAAACTAGAATCTAAAAGCCCGCCTCCGCGAGCGCGCTCTTCTGCATGCGGTGCAGTTCTTCAATACCCATCTCCGCCAGCAGCAGCATCGCGTTGAACGCACCCTTGCTGAACGGCTCCCCCTCCGCTGTGCCCTGCGCCTCGACGAATTCACCGCTGTCCGTCATAACAACGTTAAAATCGACATCCGCGTTCTGGTCCATCTGGTAGTCAAGGTCCAGAAAAGCCTTGCCGTTGAGGATGCCAACACTGACCGCTGCCACCTGGTGGATCAGCGTGCCCGGTTTGGCCCTCTTCCTGCGTTCCAGCCGCTTGATCGCCAGCGCCAGCGCCACGTACCCGCCCGTCACCGCCGCCGTGCGCGTGCCCCCGTCCGCCTGGATCACATCGCAGTCGACGATGATCTGGCGCTCGCCCAGCCTTTCCAGGTCCACCGCCGCCCGCAGACTGCGGCCAATCAGCCGCGTGATCTCCTGCGTGCGCCCCTTCGGCCGCATCGTCTCCCGATCAACCCGAGTATGCGTGCTGCGCGGCAGCATCGCATACTCTGCCGTCACCCAACCGTGCCGCAGCGACGAACGGTGCAGCCAGCGCGGCACGCGCTCCTCCACCGTCGCATTGCACAACACCTTCGTATCCCCCATGCTGATCAGCACAGAGCCTTCCGGGTGCAGAATATAATCAAGTTCGAATCGGACCGGGCGCAGTTCATTCTCAGCTCGCTTTTGCGCAGCCACGTATAGTCAGCGCTCCTTTCACGCGTCCCCGGCCCTTGCCAAATGCAGCCGCTAACGCGTTTACTAAACTGTTTAATTAACCGCGCAATCATACGCCCTAACAAGGTAAGGCGCAAACCGGCCGGCGAGTTGGTGTGACTCGCGTTTGTTGAGGGTGACTACGGAGTCGGCGCTCTGATCAGACGGAGACTGGGAATCCCCACAAAGTGACCGTCATGGGAGGCTAAGGAGCAGTCTAACAATATGGCGGTGGCGGCGATCCAGGCGTCTGCCATGTTCAACTCACGCCCGGCGGTCCTTCGTTCAGCGCGCAAACGGGCACATACTTCCACCAGGTCAGTGTCTGGCCAGATGATCTCATATCGTTCGAGATGACTTGTAAGTTCCTTCATCCGCCTTGCGCCCCAACCGCGGCTATGCGCTCCGTACCAGGCTTCCTCAAGCGTCTGGAACGATATGTACTGCCGGTTGCCCCGCAGTCGATTTACATAATAGCGGGCGATGGGATCGCGGTTGAAGATGTAGGAGACGACGCTGGAATCCAGGACTATCGGTCTGACGGTTTCCCCCACTCTCGCCCGCGGCCCTCATAGATGATACGCAGGAACTCATCCACGTCGAAAGGCTCACTGGCCGTGACGACAGTATCGGGGTCGAAGAGCTTCGGGTTGGGATCGTTAAGAATCTCCTCGACTGTGCGCACCTCAGACGACGTTGGAACGATTTTTTCTATGTTGATGACGATCCATTCGTCCTCATCACTGATCCAACCTTTACCATCCACCCTGACGTGTTTGGTTTCCAGGCGGATCACATCTTCCCCCAGTGCGGCTTCAAACCGCAAGGGCACTGAGTCATCCATGTAGGTGTCGAGTCTGGCTATTCCCTGCTTCAGGTCAACGTTTTGGAGCCAGCCTCGAATGAGGGCGGGTTCGGGTTCCCCCAGATGATCATTCGAGTCGGATGATATCATGGTTGTTGCCTTCCAGTTACCAGATGCCTTCTGTTCGGCGGGGCTGCTGCCAATGGAGGAATGCGCCTATCTCGTTCGCTCCTGCTCTGGGTCAAATATAGCACGGAAGCGCTGTAATTCGAATGTGAGATAAAGTCTATTCATCTGCATACCCTCCTCCCATCTCTCAATCCAAATCCCCGTCCACAATATCGTCCAGCGTCGGCGCGCCCGCCTTCGGCAGCGTCACACTGTCCATAGCCATCACCGCATCGATAACATTCAGCAAAAACCAGGCATCCGTCTCGCCCATCCTGAATATCTCCGGCTTCGCCCGCGCCGTGTCGCGCATGATGCCCAGCCCATCCCGGTAAGGATCAAATGAAACGATCTTCTCCAACCTCACCCGGAAACTCTTGCTGTTCCCCTTGAAATAAATGTGCTTGGTCGTAATCCCAAGAACACCCGAGTCCGTATGCTTCATCGAGCTGGTCGCGACCGAACGGCCGCGAAACGCGCCCGGCCGGATGTAGACGCCCTTTGCCACCCGAAAACTCACGCCCAACGATCCGCCTCTGAACTCCCTCTGGGTCACCTGTTCAAAGTAATCCGTGCCGCCGAACAGCCACAGCAGCTCCTCACTCTTCATCAGATTGAAGGGCGGCCGCACCGCCCGCCGGTCGAACCGGGGCGCCAGTTCATGCTCGCTCAGCGCATTGAGCAGGTTCATCATCCTGAACAGCGTAAAGTGCCCGTCCCGATCCAGCTGCGAAGCGCTCAAACTATAATGGCCGCGATAGCGGTTGAGCGCCCGCTTCTCCTCGTTCGAGAGAAAATGATCATCCATCGCCGCATCGACCGCCTGCCCCCAACCCCGCGCCAAAGTAGCCGCCATCGCCGCCGCCGATGTGTCGATGTAGGCTGCCGCGCCGATCGACCGTACCCTGTCGGACAACTGGCTGACGTCAACTCCGTGCAGCGCCGCCTCCACACAGACCTTTCGAATACCGTCCAGCCCCTCCTCATGCGCCGCCGCGCACTCCTTGTGTTCTTTACGCAGAAAGCCGGCAGACTTCCCGCAGTATCTGCAGTCGCCCATAATGATTCCTCCCGGGGGATGACGCCAATCTCCGCCGCCTCTATCATATCCAACTGCGCGACTGCATCGCACATCTGCATCGCGCATAGTTCAGCCAGCGGCTGCGAGGATAATAAACGATTTCACCCCACCGTTCAATATCATCCATAAGAAGCGCGGCTCTCGCGCCCAGCCGCAGCCGCGACAGTCCCAGGCAGCCCCGCCAGGCATAACAGATCAACCCCATTTGCGCCCCCCCCCACATCCGCGCCTGTTTCCCCGCATCTCTGAATGGTCAACGTACCGACGAAAGTCCATCTGAATCTGATCTACGATTCGTATACGATCCGCCTATGAAATCGACGGACCACTGCTCTACCGCGGACGTCAACGCGCCGGCTTCCATACCGCATGCCTACGCCCTTTCGACGATTCTCCAGTCCGCTACACTGGGAAACTGCCTTCCGCAAGCCCGAATCGGTGCGCCGACCCCGGCGGACAGCCGCAGCATTTCAGTGTCCAAAACCTGAACGAAAGCTTGACAGCGGCAATACATCGATCTACAATCCTGATCCCTCCATTCGCGGGGAGTCGCACGGAACCATTCAAACAAATCAATCGTTCGGCTCGGCAATTCAGAAAGGCGGCCAAAGCGGTATAACTGCATGTAACACAGACGGCGTCACAATCGACGGGCCTGCGCGGGCAGCTATCCCTCAAAAACTGTCGCCAGAAGAATCCCCCAAACGGTTGCGGATGGCCTGGAGTCAGCGGTAACTGCATTCGGACTGCCACCACGATTGGCATTGCCATATCCCCGATCGCAATGACGCGAGCGCATTCCAAGAGGCCCCCTGTTGTCAACGACGACAGCGGAGGCCTCTTGTGTCTGTTGGAGGCGCCCATGTTCGAAATGGGTGCGGCTCTGGAGCAGGATGCACGGTACCACAAAGGCCCTTGCCCCGCCGTCCAATACCGCCCACGAATTTCCTGGTGCGACCAGAGCCTGGCGCAGGGCAAAAGAACAATTGAGCTTGGGCCTACCAGAAGGGGATGGATGTGCTACCGTGCCCTAGGGGTGTTCCCAGCCACAAGCGATGTCCGGATGAAATGCGGGGTGCACCAGTGGGAACCATCTGGGACGATAAAAGGCTGATTCAAGCTACGTCCGGAGAACGTGTTTGATTCCCGACACAAGAGTCACTGGCCCTGCTCGATAGCGTCATCTAGGCCAGTTGCAATGAGGGTGCTATGACTTGCTTGGCGGCTGACCTCCTGCGTCGGACGCGGGTCCGCATCGCCCTTTCACCACTTGCGGCCAAACTCGTGCGCCCGCGTATGTAGGAGAAGGGGGCATTTCTCTATCGCCTCAAACACCGCACAGACATTCCAAGCCGCACCGACATAGACGGGGTTCCGAATTCTCGAACGCAGAAGCATACGCTGCTTGGGCAACAGGAGGGCCTTCGCAGCGGCCTTCGAATCTGACCCTTATCAGTAATTGACGCCTCCAAAGCCCACCAATCAACGACCACAATCGGCCAGACGCCACCTGGGGCGGCACGAACCTTCTTGTGCCTGCCAGCCATCTAAGTCTCGATCATACCACTACTATGGTTGGCCCCTATCACTGAACATTCGGGCCAACCATGCAGGTAGAGGATTCTCAACATCGTTATTGTACCAAGCTGCATCGGCAGCACTAGGCTCAATTTAGTGTCAACGATTCCGATTTGGAATGACGCCGCGATCAGAAGTAAATAAAAATGCAGGAAAAAGTCATACGATGTAGGACGAATCGTGTTCTTTAAGAGCTTGCAAGTCGTTTTCCGAGACATCAGAACTCGGAACCAAAACGTATTGCTTTTCGTCAACGATGTTCAGCTTCAGAATTTCCTCATCGTCGCGAACAGCGAGTTCCAATATTGCTACTCTGTCTTCCTGAATGAATTGTAGAGCGATGGGTCTGCATATCGCGTAGGGATATCTGGCCGCGCATAAAGCCAAATCCTGAAGGACCTGAACAATGCCGAATCTGTCGCCCTGTGATTTGGCCTGGCATGGCAGTACAAAGTGTGTTCCCCTTTTGTTCAATCCTGCGTAGATTTCATCAACTTCAACTTGCCCAATGTCCACAACGGTCGTGCGCAGGTGATTCTGAATGGAGTAGCATGTCAACCCTGTAAATAGATCGACCAATCGATTATATCTTACACGGGTCAACAGGGCCTGTTCATCAGTACCAGGAGAGTAATGCCGGACAATTTCGGGCGTTGCGTCTGGAATCTGGATTGGATAATAGTGTAATGTTGGCGCGATTTTGCCAGGCATCGATAACCGAAACTGGTATTCACCAATACCCGTACCAACAATAATCCATTCAGAATCTTCCGGGGCCGTGGACAGTATACTTAAAGGAAGTTCTCGGCGAAAACGGAATGAGTACGGAATGTCGCCAATGTTTTTGGTTCGAGGCAAGTCTAATGCATCATGCGCTTCAACCAGTTCTTCCCTCGTGAACTGCACTCGGATGTCTCCCTGCTGATAGTTCTTCCTAAAGACCCATTCGATCACCTGCTCATACTTGCTCATCAACAGTCTCCCAGCATCGGCTAGCCATTCGTCAACGTATGGCCTGGAATTTCGCCAATTGGCGCAAAATCATCCGGGCCACTTCAAAACGACTACCTCCTCTCGCAGTTCGCGCTGAGTCGCGGTAGCAAAACGCGTTCGGAACAGGTCAATTCTTACCAGTTGATACCCCAAGTCTTGTGCGATTTCAGCCAAGAGTTCTCCTGTGCGGATCATTACTTGCAAATAAGATGCCTGGTCACCAACAACATAAGCTAAACTCGCACCAGGTTTCAGCACATGTCGAAGTAGCGCAAAGTGGCGGGCCATTCCACCAAAATACAGTTTGGTTGCCCTTGAGTATAGCTTTTCAAACCCGGAAGTCTTCCCTAATCGGATTCTACGTTGCTCAATTCTTTCAGCTATCTGCTGAATTCGGGTATGACCAGACACCCATTTGTCGTCATTATCGCTTGTATATATTCCACGCGTATTTGAGCGCAATAGAGTTTTTTTGACTCGCCTGAGTTGCGCCATGTCCTCATAAAATCCTAAGATCACCGACTCAAGACGGGTGGTGCGTGTGTAATCTTTCTCATTGGGATAGGGCGGCGACGTGATTACGGCATCAACCGAAAAAGGCTCTAATGTGCTGCCGAGATCTCTGGCGTCGGCCAAATGGACCTTGGAAGTCGGATAGTCTGCCCCCTGAACTTCCCGCAAATCGTCCGCCATTTTTCTTACTTGGTTTTTCCAAATATCTGTAACAGGAACATCAGTCTTTATCTTACCGACACCTACTTCAGGACCGAATCTGAGATTTCCTATTTCGTTTACCAATGCATTCCCCAATGCCAGGATAAAGTGACCGTGCTCCTCGCAATGATGAAACCTGCTGATTTGTTCCAGTAAAACAAGAGTTCTGTGAAGAGGAAGAGGACTAATCGAGTTCTTAATAAGAGTTTTTGTCGCAGCCTCAGGCAGTTTCCTCAAAGGAAGGCTTGCTGATCCATCGGACATGGGGTCGGAGAGACCTTGGTCGGAAAGTATCCGTTGTGTATTCCCTGCAATCTCTGCTGCCTTCTCAGCAAGAGACGACGGATTCATAGACCAATCTGTCTTCACGCACGATGCAAAGTGCGGGAAGAGATTGGCTTCAATTCCAATGGATTCTAGACCTTGCAGTTTCGCTTCAACAACCGTTGTCCCTGTCCCACAAAAGGGGTCGAGAACTGTTGCCCCATCTGCCAACTGAAAGTCGTCGATGTACTCTCTAACTAGGTGGGGGGGGAAAGAAAGAACAAACCGATACCAGTCGTGAATGGGGCGATCTTGCGGCGCTAAAGAGTTCTGTCGTTTCCCGATATGCACATCCCGTCTGCCATCGGCATCTGAGAACTCGTTCAACGGCAAATGATGTTGTATGGCTTGTCTAGTCATCTGTGGTTGGCCCCAATGTCTAGATCACGAAATGGGAAAAATAAGGTGCATCCAGACGGACGCGGCAGGCTCGGATAAGCAGCGGATAGTGTATTATGCATAGGCTAACTCTACCATAACGCACGCCAATCCACTCAACTTGATGTTACCTTTCTGACCGCGGTGCGCGCCGGGTTCTAGGCTCTCCTCGAACACTGCGCCCGCCAATGCCGCCAGACCGGCGCGTCAACATGATGCAGGTGTCCAAGGACAAGACGCAGTTCCTCTACAATGACTTTCTGACTCTGGCCGGCGTCCCTACCCCAGCCTTCGCATACCGGCTGGACAGTCGCTCGGCGCTGGCGTGGATAATCGACCGGTACCGGATGAAGACGGACAAACGCAGTGGCGCCGTCAACGCCCCTGACCGCGTCGATGATCCCGAATACATCGTGCGACTGATCGGGAAGGTGAATAACGTAAGTCCTGAGACGGCAAAGATCGTAAGGGACCCGTCGGCGTTGGGGGTTGGGCAGGAGGAGGTTGACCTGAGTGTGTAGCTCGGTTTCTAGGTCTTGTTGACAATTGGCGAAGGCCTCTTAAGAGCTGACAAATGCAAGCCCTCAGCTACCTTACGGGACAGAAAAAGTGACTTTCCTAACCGTCCGCGAACCGGAAAGAAGTTCTTCGCGCCTCTTCGCGGCTCAAGAGAAGTAGCTAAGCCGTTCTCCGTGACCCTCCGTGGATCAAAAGCAGTTAGGTGCTTTTCGTGCCCCTTCGTGGATAGACTAGGTTTTACCCTTGGATATCTCGGTTCAGGCAAACGTCAATGAGCCCGAATCAACGGTGAACGCCGAGCAACTGATTGCTGTAAGTTCCTCGCCCTTCCCAATGCTTCGCTAGGGCGCGCTAAACTACAATCTGACATATCCGCCGCTGTGCGGTAGAATCAGTATTCGAAGACTTGAGGCTAGGTCCGCGGCCATGCTTCAAAACACATCATCAGGGAATTCTCGGTCTGGTATGGCTTCAGTCCGCCGCAGCACGTGGAGGAGGCATGATGATCCTGCATATCAATGTTGGCCTTCTGCGGACTGCCCTGATGCTGAATCGGAGCAGCTTTAGCCGTGCTGTTCATTTGTGTTCTCAAATTGTCGTCTTAATTTGGGGACAAGAGGGGGCCGCTGCCCGCAAGCAGCGGCCTTTCTGTCGTAACGCACCAATGTTACTCTGGTATATGGACGGCAAATAGGCCTCTCTGTAAGCCTTTCCACTGTATCGGTACAAAAGTGAAAGTTTGCAAACGTTGTAGTGGGTGCCGAAAAGCAAGTTTTGCCGCTTTGATCGACGCGTAGGGTCGATATAGTTTTCTCTGTCGAATCTTCACATCCCTCCCCGACGCCCACAATGAAGCATGGCACCGATCTCTGGGCGTGGCACGGCGCGCTATACAACCGCGCGACTGTGCAGGGCCCGGCTCGGCATCGATTGCACCGCTGTACCTACGCCCTGCCGCTTCATACGCTGACTCCACTTCGCTACCTTGCAAAATGAGCATGAACAATGAAATTCCGGCCAGCCCACCGCGCGCAAGCGTGTACTCTGGGTACCATTTAGTCCGGGGGAATGGGAATTTCTGGCCGAACGGTGGGCGGCCCCATATTCCTCTCACGCTTACATCAAGTCTTGATCTGGTGGATCTCTTCCGCACTCTTTGCACTCTTCATCCTCCCCCTGCTGCATCCACCTGAATCCCCATACCAGGACACCAAACCCTGGCAGTAACTACAAAAAGCCGCCCTTACATGACAGTAGGGAAGAAAGGGAAGATGAGAGCCAAGCTGGTGGGAAGAAAGGTTGTAAACAAGTGTGTTTCGTACACAACTGTTGGAGATGGAGAATACGCGCTTGTTCGCACAAGTGACAAGATGATCATTGGAAAAGCCAAAAGGGTTGATTTGCGTTTCGAAGCCAGCGTAGGAGAGCACAACCACCTTTTTCGGACAATGGCCGATCTGATTCTCTGGGCTTCAAATCTCGTGTATGATGGCAAAGCATGAGGGATAATGGTCGTCCCCACCAACCCGGACCAGGTCAACCTAGCCGCCAACTGGATTGGAAGTTTCTCCAAGTCATAGGGGAATCAAGAGTAATTCTGGGCGCACGTCTGTAATCCGAGTCGACTTCTGACATCAGAAGGGGGTTAAGATCCTCGTAGCTTCCTTCGGCCAGATACGTAAGGTATCCTATGGCGTAAACCAATTCTTCGTCTCCGTATGCAAATACATTGACAAATGGTCTTTCATAAATGGATCTCCCCGGAGAATTATTGGACTGAAAAGACGATTTGTGCGGGTTGTACAGCGTTACCGCCACTAATCCTCAGTCTTAACGATACTTTGACATCAAAGTCCTTACACAGATTGGCTCGAGGCCCAGTTTTTGGGGCCCACTTCAAAGATCAAGTACTGCAGAGACACTGCCGATCAAGACCCTGGCAGCCGCTTTACCTTCTCCTCCAGCCACGGAATCAACTGAGCAAAGCGGAACGAATTTATCTCGAACAGCCGCATGAAAAACTCATAGGCTTCAACGCTGTCACAGTCGATGAAATAGCCGTTTAGGTGCAGGAATGTGTCGGTGACGGCCAAGGCAGTTCGCTTGTTGCCGTCCACAAAGGGGTGATTGTTCGCCAAGCTCTCCAGTAGCGCGGCCGCCTCCTCGATCAGGCAGTCGTAATAGCCCAACTGCGGTCGCATGAGTGCCGCAGCCAGCGCGCCCTCGTCACGTATGCCCATCGTGCCGCCAAACTCTCGGATCAGCGCGTCGTGGATAATAATTGCTTCGCCGATCTCCGGGTAGACATAGTTCATTCAGCAAGCAGCTCATACAGCCGGCGGTTTCGCTCGACGCTGGCCCGGAAATGCGCCATGACCTCGGGACGGGGTGACTTCCGGCTGCGGTTCACAATATACTCTTCCATCGCCTCTTGGACCACCGTCTGGAACTGGCGTCCCTCACTGCGGGCGATCTCCCGTATCGCAGCCAGCGCCTCCGGCGAAGCCTGGCTTGAAAACTTTACTTTCTGCATGCCCATTCCATTACCTCCTTATTTGTTTGCGCTATTCTTGCAAGGGAGCACAAATTTGTCAAGATCCATCAAGATTGATCTTGACAAAAACGTCACACCACTGGTTCACGCCGCCAGCCCCAGATTCAACTCCTCTCCAAACAGCGCATAAGCCCGCGCCAAGTCCCCTCCTGATTGAAGGGCGCCACATCGAAGACATCCAGCCCAATGCTGACACTGCCCGCGATGTCGTCGCGGACGTCCTTCAGCCACCGACGTTGTTCAGCTGCGAAAGTCCGCCCGCCAACCTCTTGCGTTGCCATACACGCTTCGAATCGTTCGTTTGCCCGCGCCTCAAAAGGGACCAACTCCTCCTCTTCGCCCATGGCGTACCGCACCAGCGACACGATATCCGCCAGCGCCCCCTGACCAGACCCCCGCACCCTGGACTGGTCCAACTGCCGGTAAGCCTGCCAAAGCCGTTCAGTCGTCCACGCCCGCGGCGGCAGCCGCAGCCTGTCCGCCAGCTCCTTTATGTCGCCGAAACGCAGCCGCTGCCGGTAGGGCCGCTGATGCAGCAGTCGCAGCGCGATGATCTCGTCCCGGTTCTACTCAACGAACGCCCGAAACGACTGCACCACTCTTCCCGCCTGATCGTCCGAAAATCCCGCTTCAATCAGTTGGTACGCGCTAACCGTGTCTATAGTCTGCTAGTAAGACCAGTGAATATCCACAAGCAGGTTGCGAAGCTCCGGACTGGGCGGCAAAGGGCCGCGCCGCATCTTCCAGCAAATCCTGCCGCGCTTGCGCAACTGCCGTTTCCTCTGGTTCCTCCTCTCCCGTCGCCTGCTGCGCCGCCTCACTACAGCTTCAATGGAGCCATGACCTCTCAGCCATGGATACGGCACGACTGGACGCCCTATTCTCGCCCCAACCGATCCTTCAATGGAGCCATGACCTCTCAGCCATGGATACCAGCCGAGGCGGAACTTGCGGCATCCGGTTTCCCAGACCTTCAATGGAGCCATGACCTCTTAGCCATGGATACGAGCAGTCCCCGGCAGTGTGACGTCACTTATCGCCCAACTTCAATGGAGCCATGACCTCTCAGCCATGGATACGGCGGGGCCGGCGCGCTGGCTGGTGTTCTCGGACAGACTTCAATGGAGCCATGACCTCTCAGCCATGGATACTCCGCAAGCGTAACGTCGTTGCCCACTATACTCGCCACTTCAATGGAGCCATGACCTCTCAGCCATGGATACAGCAGACCGGTCGTGATCGTCACCGCCGCGCCGAACAACTTCAATGGAGCCATGACCTCTCAGCCATGGATACCCAGATATTGAATGCATCCATCATGGACCGGGCAAACACTTCAATGGAGCCATGACCTCTCAGCCATGGATACTCGCTCCCGCGGTCTTGGCATCATTCACGGTGCTGACACTTCAATGGAGCCATGACCTCTCAGCCATGGATACGTGGCGAAGGGCACGACATCGAGCTGATTTTCATTGACACTTCAATGGAGCCATGACCTCTCAGCCATGGATACACGGTCAATATGGAGTTGGCTCTCCCTCCGATCTGGCAACTTCAATGGAGCCATGACCTCTCAGCCATGGATACCAGCGCAAACGCCTGGGCCGGCGCACGACAGCTGATGTGACTTCAATGGAGCCATGACCTCTCAGCCATGGATACACGTCAACCATCTGGACGCCCTGCGGCCCGTAGGAAAACTTCAATGGAGCCATGACCTCTCAGCCATGGATACGAGCAGTACCCCGACATCGACGCCCAGCGCATCCCTGCCTTCAATGGAGCCATGACCTCTCAGCCATGGATACGCAGTACGCCGACTGCGTTCTCCTTCTCCATCTGGCGCACCTTCAATGGAGCCATGACCTCTCAGCCATGGATACGCCGAAGGGTAGCTGCCGCTGACCTGCTGCCAGGTACCTTCAATGGAGCCATGACCTCTCAGCCATGGATACAATTCCAGATCACGAGCTCTACACCTATACCGACAAACCTTCAATGGAGCCATGACCTCTCAGCCATGGATACCGAGCGTGAGTGTTTTTGGGTTGTTGGGGTCGGACTCGCCTTCAATGGAGCCATGACCTCCCAGCCATGGATACTCGGATGCCAAGCGACATGGAGGGAAAATGGAATATCCTTCAATGGAGCCATGACCTCCCAGCCATGGATACTAGTGACAATCTGATCATCATGCCGGATATCTAGCACCTTCAATGGAGCCATGACCTCCCAGCCATGGATACATCTGTCGTTTTCAATCAGTGTGTTGTCTGTGTCGAGACCTTCAATGGAGCCATGACCTCCCAGCCATGGATACGTTCGGCGTTGCTGCCGAATGAGTTCGCGCGGATCCACCTTCAATGGAGCCATGACCTCCCAGCCATGGATACGTCCCCGCGGTGTAGAGGGGCCTGGCTACGCCGTCTTCCCTTCAATGGAGCCATGACCTCCCAGCCATGGATACTCTTGTGCTAGATTAGACCTCAGTACCCGGCTACATACCCTTCAATGGAGCCATGACCTCCCAGCCATGGATACCGTTTAGGGGCATCAGGGCACTTTATCCGAAACTCATCCCTTCAATGGAGCCATGACCTCCCAGCCATGGATACATCTTCGAGCCTCTCCCAGTGCGGAATTGCTGGTCTTCCTTCAATGGAGCCATGACCTCCCAGCCATGGATACGCTGAACGCAAAGCTGCCGAAGCTGCTGCGGAATCCCCTTCAATGGAGCCATGACCTCCCAGCCATGGATACTAGTATCCCTTATCGGTCATCTTCATTACCCATTCTTGCCTTCAATGGAGCCATGACCTCCCAGCCATGGATACTTCGAGCTGTGTTTTTACACCGTCGTCGAGATTCGATTCCTTCAATGGAGCCATGACCTCCCAGCCATGGATACCAGTCAGCCGGATCGTATCGCCCCGGTCGCTGACCTGCCTTCAATGGAGCCATGACCTCCCAGCCATGGATACGTCGCCTGAGGTGCCCGGCATATCGTTGCGCTACCACCTTCAATGGAGCCATGACCTCCCAGCCATGGATACCGGCGGCATCTGGATTTCGGTCGCGCCAGTCGTCACCCTTCAATGGAGCCATGACCTCCCAGCCATGGATACCCGTAAGGATGGCCGGTCACTCTGTCGTCAACCTCACCCTTCAATGGAGCCATGACCTCCCAGCCATGGATACTGCCACCTCCAGGCCCCGTGTAGATGTCAATCGTTTGTCCTTCAATGGAGCCATGACCTCCCA
>Ga0209544_1002663_pt1 | contig 15362 bp, 13 predicted proteins | sample MesohylPK_FD_187297 | JGI IMG/M metagenome (GOLD analysis project Ga0209544, IMG submission 187297) | Host-associated microbial community of the marine sponge Aplysina aerophoba from Gulf of Piran - sponge mesohyl, lysed by proteinase K... | ecosystem: Host-associated > Porifera > Sponge >...
CGCCCTGGACGAACTCCGCGGACCAGTTCGAAGACGCGCTGGACCGAGCCCGCTCCCGGCCGTCCGACGGTCTGAGGCAACTGTTGGCACGGAGACAGGTCACTCAAGACCGACAAGTGCTCGCCGATCACCAGGCGGGCAGGGATCAAAGCGGACTCCTTGGATCGGCCCCGCAGGTCTCATCGGGCTTTAGTGACTCCACCCTCCGAACGGACGTCGCCTACAGGGAGTCGTTGGGCAACCAGTTGGAGAGTTCCGTGCTGGCGGCGATGGCCACCATGCGCCGGTTCGCCAACGAGCCCGGCCGTAAGGTGATGCTGCTGCTCGCCGGCGGCTGGCCGAGATCCGTGGAGATCTTCGCCAAGGAGCGCTTGCCCGACGGCGGCCTTCTCCCCGTCGACCGTCGAGTGATGAGCGAGCACGAGCTGTACGGTCCGCTGGTGTCGACCGCGAACCTGATCGGCTTTTCGCTCTACCCCGTGGACCTGCCGGGCCTCACACGAGACTTCTACGGCGACGCAACGAGAGGGTTCGGCGCCAACGCCGAGCCCGACACGACCGGCCCGGCGCCCGGAACGCTTCAGAAGGAAGACACCATCCACAGCGCCCTGCAGTTGCTCGCTCATTCGACCGGAGGCGTGCCGCTGATGAACGCGCGCCGGGATGTCGCACTGGCGAGCGTGGTCGCGGACACCCGGTCGTACTACTGGCTCGGCTTCGAGCCGCAACGGCGAGAGGACAACAGGTTCCACGAGATCGTCGTGCTGCCGAAAGGCCGACCGGACCTCGAAGTTCGTACCCGCGAAGGCTACGTGGACATGTCGCGCGACCGGGAACTGGACATGACGGCGAAAGCCGCTCTGCTGTTCGGCGACCCGCCCGAGGCCTTACCCCTGGAAGTGCGCTTCTCGGAGCCGGTTCATGTCGGCCGCCGAAAGATCTCCGTGCCGGTCGAAGTCGCGATTCCCCTCGACGAAATCCAGCTCCTGCCCGTGGCGGGCGAATGGCTCAGCGTCGTTGAGGTTCGCGTGACGGCGATGGACGAAGGCGGCAACCGCTCCGAGGTGTCCTTCGAGAAGGTCCCGATTGCCGGCAGTAGCGAGCCACAGCCGGGCCAGATCTTCTACTACCAGACCGACCTGCAACTCCGCCGGCGCGAGCACGCCTATGTCATCACCGTCCACGACCCGTTGACCGGAACGAACCTGACGTCGACCGGGACGATCGGTCCGAAGTAGGAGAACCTAGGCCGGCGCACCCCGTTCCTGCCGCGCAACCGCCTAACCCAGCTTCCGCCGCAACGCCTCCACGACCAACGGCGGCACGACTCCGGTCAGGTCCCCCTCCAGGCTGCCGACTTCCTTCGTCAGGCGGCTGGAGAGGTAGATCCACTCCGGGGCCGGCAGCAGGAAGATCGTGTCGATGCCCGGCGCGAGGCGGCGGTTCATCAGGGTCATCGGCAGCTCGTAGTCGAAATCGGCGCCGGAGCGCAGGCCACGGATCACGGCGATGGCGCCCTTCTCCCGGGCGTAGTCGACCAGCAGGCCGCTGAAGCTCTCGACCCGGCAATCGTCGGAGTCGCCCACGAGGTCGCGCAGGAGGTCGATCCGCTCCTGGACCGAGAACAGCGCCTGCTTCTGATCGTTGAAGAGCACCGCGATGTAGAGCACGTCGAAGAGCCGGCGGGCACGCTCGATCAGGTCGAGGTGGCCGTTGTGCACCGGGTCGAAGGAACCGGGAAAGATGCCTATTCGCTGGCTCATTCTCCGCTCCCCAGCCGGTCCGAGAGATCGATCGTCGTCACGTTGTGCGCCGCGTCCGTCAGGCGCAGCAGCAACAGCCGGGCGTCCCCTGCGGCATCGATGGACAGGGTCTCCCGCTGGCTGTCGAGCAGGCCGTCCTCGACCATGGCGGCGCGCCACTCGCCCGCGTCGACGCTGACCACCGCTTCGCGCAGCGGGCTCCAGGCGTCTTCGACGACCGCGCTCACGCGGCTGCCGTCCCGGGAGGCCTCGACCAGTCGCGCCGGGCTGTGGTCGACGACGACCGCGGCGGACACCCGCTCGGCCTCGAGGGCCTCGCCGGGGGCGTTGTCCAGCTTGTCGGACGCGCTGACCCGGAAGCGGTAGACGCCGTCCGGCAGCACAGTGGCATCGAAGCTGAAGAAGGTCGCCTTCAGGTCGTCCGCGACCTCCAGCCAGAGAGCATCCGCGTCGCTCGCGTCTTCCCCGGCCGCCGCCAGCGCCGCCTCGCGGGCGAAGGCGAGCCGGAAGCGGAGACTGTCCTTGTTCGGGTCCTCGGCCTCCCAGCGCAGCGTTCGGTAGCCCAGCTTCCACAGGCTCTTCGTGCCCTTCTGGGTCTGCGCCGGATCGCCGACGGTGGTGAAGATGCGATCCCGGTTCGGGTGGGCCGGCTCGTAGGCCTGGTTCGAGGGGTTGAAGTTCGTCGGCACCAGGATCGTCCCCGCGGGGAGTACGTCCAGCTTCTTGATTTCGGGCTTGCGGTTGTGCTGCCGGTAGGTGACCTCGACGGCCACGACCTCGGGCGTCAGGTCGCCGCTGCCGCGGAGCTCGGCCCGCCACTGGAGGTAGCGGCCGGGCGGCAGATCGGAAAGAGGCGCCTCCCGCGCGACGGAAGCCTCGGTCCAGTCCGACCAGGTCTCGTCGGGGTCCGAACTCATCCCGCTGCGGGCGGAGAGGGCGACCTGCGCGCCGTCTCCGGCACGCCCGCGCCACCGGATCGACCCGAAGCTGGCGACGGAGGACGCGTCGAGCGGCTTGGCGGTCACCGTCCCCTGCCGCGCCAGGCCGCCGCTGTCGCCGCCGACGAAGCCGTAGACCGCCGCCGCGTTGACGCTGGCGAAGACGGGACCCGCCGGGCCGGTGGCCAGACCGACGATCTGGCTCTGGTCGAGGTCCTTCTCCAGCACCATCTGATCGTTCTGGAAGCTGAACAGCTTGCCTTCCTGGCCGGTGGCGACCCAGAGCCTGCCCTGCTGGTGGCTCAGGGCGTACACCGTCTCCATCTCGAACTTCCAGATCGACTCGACGGCGCCGGTCGCGTCGATCCTCAGCACCTCGGAGCGGGGACCCTTGAAGGACGCGGAACGGCTGCCGGCGGAGATCGCGCCCGTCTGGACCGTGACAGCGCTCTGCTGGCCGTTGGAGCTCGACGAGTTAGTGCCGGAGGAAGCGGTGCTTCCCGTCGAGCTGCTTGCCGTCGAACCGGCGCTCGAGGAGCTTCGGGCCCTGCTCAGGTCGACGAAGCTCGCCTCGGAAGCGAGCGCGGAGGCGTAGAAGGCGCCGTCCTCCCCGGGAGTGATCGCCAGGACCTCGGGGCCGGCGGCGTCGTAGAGCGTGCGGGCCTGGCCTTCCGCGTCGATCTCGAGCAGCAGACCCTCGCCCGCGGTGCCGGCGAGCACCGTGCCGTCCGGGCGTAGCGCGAGCGACCGGATATGGATGTCCGTGCTGTCGTAGAGCACCGTCGATTCACCGCTCGCGAGGTCCACGCGGTGCAACTGCCCCTCCGGACCTGTCGCCACGAGCAGACCGCCGTCACCGGTACCGAGAAGCGCCCAGATGTACTGCGCGTCCGGGTCGAACAGCTCTTCCACCTCGCCCTCCGCCGGCTTCCGGTAGACCTTGCCGTCCGGCGACGAGCCGGCATAGACGGTCCCGTCACGGTCGACCCAGACCGCGAACACTTCGGGTTCCTCGGTGGCGAAGAGTTCGGTAATCGAGCCGCTATCCCCGTCGATCTCGACCTCCAGGACCTTGCCGGAGTTGCCCGTACCCGCGGCGAAGCGGCCTTCGGTTCCCACGAAAGAGAACAGGAAGGGCTCCGCGACGGTGGCGAACTGCTCGGCCCGCTGGGCGAGACGCAGAATCCCCAGCCGATCGACACTCACGTCGACGAGTTCGCCCGCCAGAAACGCGGCCTGGCTGTCGGCACGCCAGATCTGGACTTCGGAGGCGCCGGCGAAGCCGCCGGTCAAGAGCAGCAGAATGCCGGCCAGAACCCGGGTGGCGCACCGCGCCACCCGTGAACCAGTCCGTGCGCCCGTCAGCGGGCGCACGGATGGCAGCCCGGCGCACCCAGTGGCGGACCCGGCCACGATCCCCGCCGCGGGGCGGGCGTGGTCCCCCAGGGTTTGGGCACTCAAGGCGCGTTACCGGGCAGGATCTCGAGGTCGAGCCGGAACAGGCCGTCGAGCGGGACGTCAAGGTCGCGGCCCTGCTCGTTCACGATCGCCAGGTTCAGCGCCCGGGGCTCTCCCTGCAGGGACGAAGCCTGCCAGATCGATCGAACGGACGCCGGAAGCTGGGGCATCGGCCGCCCTTCGACGATCAGCCCACGCGCCGGGACCACACCGAGCGCGGCGAGCCGGCTCTTCGGTTGGAACGAACGGAGCATGTCGAGTTCGTCCGTGAGCGACGACGCCTTGCTCGGCTCCAGTTGCAGCCGCGCCGCGTCGATGCTCACGCCGTCGCCGACGAAGAGGTAGTAGCGGCCCGGGCGGCGATCCTCGGGAATCGTCACCGGGAGCGTCTCCTGGTACCGGTTCCCGCGATGCTGCCGGAGATCGAACACGACATCTACCGTGTCGCCGGCGTGAACCCGCCTCGAAGAGGCCTGGGCGCGCTCGATCTCCACCGTCCGCACGCCGTGGCTCTGACTCAGAGTCAGGTCGACGCCCTCGATCTCGACGTCTTCGTAGTCCGAGTTGACCAGCGCCCCGACCAGGGCGAGCAGGTAGAACGCGGCGCTCGTCCCGGGCCCCGAACCGTCGAAGGTCTGCCGAAGCGGCACGTCTTCGTGGCCGCGCAGGCGCAGCGTGCCGGTCATGTCGAGGCCGCTCTCGCCGCCGCCGTACGAAGCGGATTCGAGCGCCTGCATCGTCGGAATGCCGACGAGCGAGGGGAGCATCCGCGGCAGATCGGCGAGCCTGAGATCGAAGCGGCGGCTGTCGCCGTCAGGCGTCTCGACCTGGATCGTCATCGGGATGGTCCGCGCCTCGGCGCCGACCCTTCCCCGCAGGCCCGCGAAGCGGTCCTGGTCGAAGGCGCCGACCACCGAGCCGATGTTGCTGAGCCGCATCGAGCTGTTCAGCCGCGGCACGACCCCGATCACCTCCACCGTCGCCATCGGCACCCGCAGTGGACCCACACCGAGGTACGGGTGGCCCATCGCAAGGACTTCGCCGTCTTCGACCCGGGTCACGGTACCGCCGACCGCCAGCTTCAGGTCGCCGTCGATCAAGACGCCCGCGACCGCGCTGCCGGCACTCAGGTCAGGCATCCCGGTGGTGTCGGCGCGGCCGGCCGGTGCGGCGGCGAGCATCCGGCGCACCGGATCGCCGAAGCCCAGGGTGGCGATCTGCGCACCCCCACGGCCTCCCCAGTCCGCCGGCGCGACGAGCGAGCCGAGTTGTTCCGCGACGATCTCCCGAACCGCCGCGGCGACGTCGTCGGGGGGCTCCAGCATCTGTTGCACGGACCGGTCGAACGGCCGCAGCGCGCCCGGAGCCGCCAGCCCCAGGGACTCCCCCGCCGCCTCGCCGGCTTCCAGCGTGCTCAACTCCCGCATCGCGGCGATCGGCGTGATCAGGGCGAGAGCCTCACTGGTGAACGCCCAGGAATAGGCAACCGCTCCGGCAAGGCGTTCGTCGAAGTAGACGGGGCTGCCGCTCATCCCCGCGACGACGCCCGACTCTTCCAGTCCGTTGCCGCTCAGACGGGCAACGATGTAGCTCGTGCCGGGGTCCATTTCCCGAATCACGCCGACGACCTCGACGCCGAAGCGCGCAGGCTCGCTACCGGCGAACACGGACAGGCCGTAGCCGGTCTGCCCGCGGGAAAGCTCGTCGACACCGATCTCGTCGCCGTTCAGGTCGACCGGCGGAGCGGATTCGGCGCGGGACGCTACGGTCACCGGTTCCTGCGCCCCAACCGGGACGGCCAGCAGGCCGAGAACGAGAGCCACGGAACGGGTCACAGTCAGGGTTCGCTTCGGAAGTCGGCAACCAGAGCCGGCGACCGGTGTCAGAGATCGAAGCGCCCGCAGCGCAACACCCGCAAGCCGGCGGAACTCCAAGATACCACGGTGGATGGCGGCCCTCCGGGCGTGGTTTCGCCGCCCACGACGACCGCACCGGAAGCGCTGAGGATCGCTTCGAGGGCCGACAACTCGCAGAGCGGCGGTTCACCCCTCCGGTTCGCGCTCGTCGCGGTCAGCGGGTGGCCCAAGTCCCGCAGCAGCCCCCGGAGCCGCTCGTGCGCCGGCACCCGCACCGCCAACGTCCGGCCGCCCGCGACCGCCGGCACCGACGCGCCTGGAGCAAGCGGCGCCACCACCGTGAGCGGCGCCGGCCAGTGAACCGCCGCCATCCGCACCGCCTCATTCGGCTCGACGCCCAGTTCGACGGCCTGCGTCAGGCTCGCCGCCACAACCGGCAGCGGCTTGCCCCGCTCCCGCTCCTTGATCCGGTAGATCGCATCGACACCCGCCGCGGAACGCGGATCGACGGCCAAGCCGTACGACGACTCCGTCGGAACCGCGAGCACCCGACCGTCGGCCAAGGCTCGCTTCACGACCTCCAGATCGCCGTCCCAAGGCCAGGTATCAAGCATGGGGCGGGACTACTCGGCGCCCGCGGCGATCAGTTCCTCGGCGGCCGAGCGCGCTCCCTCCGTGATCTCCTCACCGGCCAGCATGCGGGCCACTTCCTCGACGCGGCGCTCGTCCTCGAGGCGGTGGACGTCGACCCGCGTTCGGCCGGCTCGCACTTCCTTCCTGACCTCCAGATGGCGGTCGCCGCGACTCGCCACCTGGGGCAGGTGGGTCACGGCCAGGATCTGGCCGCCGCGGGCCAGGCCCTGCAGCTTGCGGCCGACAATCGCCGCCTCGGCGCCACCCACACCGGCGTCCACCTCGTCGAACACCAGGGTCGAGGCCGCCGCGGGTCCGGCGCCGCGCACGGCGGTCTGGAGCGCCAGAAACAGGCGTGCGAGTTCGCCGCCCGAGGCGACCCGCGACAGGGGGCGAAGCGCCTCACCCGGGTTGGCGCTGAAGCGGTACGTCACCTGGTCGACGCCCCGGCGGTCGAAGCCGACGCGCTCGCCGTCGAGTTCCAGCGGGCTGTCGGGGCGCGCCGCACGGCCAATCTCGACCTCGAACACGGCGCGCTCCAGAGCCAGGTCCCGCAGGTGGCCGACGACTTCCGCCTCCAGCGCCGCGCCCAGCTCGCGGCGGGTGTGCGAAAGCGCCTCGGCGCGGACCGCGTACTCGGCAAGACACGCTGCCGCCTGCTGCTCCACCTCGTCACGTCGAACGTCCGCCGTCTCCAGCTCGAACAGCTCCTCGGACAGGCGACGGGCGTGTTCCAGGACGTCGGCGGCGCTGCCGCCATACTTCCGGGTCAGCCGCTCGAGGACGCTCAGGCGCTCCTCGATCGCGTCGAGCCGCCCGGGATCCGCATCGGAACGGAGTGCCCGGCTGCGCAGTTCAGCCGCCACGTCGTTCACCAGAGTGCCCGCTTCGGCAAGCGTGTCGGCCCAGTCCCCGGCCTCGGGCTGCCAGCGCGCGATGTCCCGCAGCGCGTTTCCGGCCTGGGCGAGACGGCTGTCCACCGCCTGGTCGTCGTCGCTGAGCAGGGCGAGCGCCTGGTGCAGCGCGGCCGTGATCGCTTCCGCGTGACGAAGCACTTCGCGTTCGGCCCGCAGCTCCTCGTCCTCGCCGGCGAGAAGGTGCGCGCCGTCGATCTCCGAGGTCTGGAACTTCAACAGGTCGATCCGCTCCAGGCGCAGTTGATCGTCACCGCTCAGGCGTTTCAGCCGGTCGGCCGCCTCCCGCCAGGCTTCACAGGCACTGGCGCACGATGCGACGAGGGCCGCAACGGAGTCGCCGCCCGAGCGATCGAGCCAGACCCGCTGGAGCTCTGGCGACACGATGCCGAGTTCGTCGCGTTGACCGAAGATGCGGATCAACCGGCGGGTGACCGCGGCAAGGAGCCGCAGCGTCACCGGATGGTCGTTCACGAACACGCGGTTGCGCCCCGCCCGGGTGACCTCGCGACGGACCAGGAGCTCGTCCCCATCCACCGGGACTCCGGCCTCTTCGAGCAGTCGCCGCCAGTCGCTGCCCGAGGGTTCGAAAACCCCGCTCAGGACCAGCGTGTCCGCGCCCGTGCGGATCGTCTCCGAACTCGCGCGCGCCCCGGCAAGCAGGGACAGCGAATCCACGACCAGGGACTTGCCTGCGCCCGTCTCGCCCGTAACCACATTCAAGCCCGGGCCAAACCGGAGCTCTGCCCGTTCGATAACGGCCAGGTTCTGAACGTGCAACGAGCGCAGCATCTGAATGCCAGCTACGGAGCTACTCGTCGGACACGAGTTCGCCTGCGCGCGCCGCCGCCTCGACGATCGCCTTGATCAGGGTCACGCGCAGCCCCCCTTCCTCGAGACGCAGGATGCCATCGACCGTGCATCCGGCCGGGGTCGTCACTTCGTCCTTGAGCAGCGCCGGATGGCGGTCCGTGTCGAGCACCATCTTGCCGGCGCCGAGACAGGTTTGGGCAGCCAGCTCGATCGCCATTTTCCGCGGCAGGCCGACCTTCACGCCCCCGTCCGCCAGAGCCTCGATCACGATGTACATGAACGCCGGTCCGGAGGCGGACAGCCCGGTGATCGCGTCCATGTGTTTCTCGTCCGCGACGACGGCGCGTCCCAGGGGCAGGAACAGGCGTTCCGATTCCGCCACGTGGTCGGCGGACGCATGGCGGCCCGCGCAGATCGCGGTCATTCCGGCGCCCACCCGGCTCGGCGTGTTCGGCATCGCCCGCACGACCGGGATGGGCCCCGGCAGGCGATCCTCGATGTAGGACGTGGTCACCGAGGCCAGAATCGAGACGACGAGTTGTTCCGGGCGCAGGGCGTCGCCGATCTCTGCCAGGACCAGGTCGGCCGTCTGCGGCTTGACCCCCAGCATCACGATGTCGGCGCCCTCGACCGCGGCCCGGTTGTCGACCGTGCCTTCGATACCGAAGTCCCGCGCCACCCGGGCGACTCGATCCGCGTGGGCCGCCGTCGCCACGACCCTTCCGCGGTCGACGGCGCCGGCATCGAGCCAGCCGCCGATCAGGGTCTGGCCCATCTTTCCCGCGCCGATCACCGCTACGCGGGGACCGTCACCCACTGCGCCCGCTGCTCCGAAGCCTCCGTCCTTGCTGCTCGTGGTCACCTTGACATCTCCCCGGTTCGTCGGCCCGCGACGTTATGCCGACTTGCTATCCGAGGGGAAGTTACCAGTCACGCCCTCCCAGCACGCGGAGGAAGAACGCCCGCGCGACATGGCCGGCGATGCGCGGGTTCTCCCGCAGGCGGCGGGTCGAGTAGGCGTACCACTGGCGACCGTACGGCACGTAGATCCTCATCCGGTGACCGGCAGCAGCCAGGGCGTCCCGGCGATTCTCGGTGACCCCCAGCAGCATCTGGAACTCGTAACGGTCACCGGCCAGACCCCGGCGCTCGATGATCGCCGCCGACTCCCGGAGCAAGTAGTCGTCGTGGGTGGCGATTCCCACGTAGGCGCCGCGGTCGAACAGGGCCTCCAGGGAAGCCAGGAAGTTCCGGCGCACCTTGTAGTAGTCGGTGATCGCGACGCTGGGCGGCTCGACGTAGATGCCCTTGCACAACCGCACGTTCGCCCGTTCGGGCAGCGCCGCGACGTCGGCGAGCGTGCGGTGCAGGTAGGCCTGGAGCACAACGCCCACCGCGTCGCCGCCGGCGCCGGAGCCGCTCGGACCGCCGGCTGCGCGCCGAGCCCGCGACTCGGCCAGGATCTCCCGGTACAGATCGAGCGTCGCCGTCGTGCAGGTGTGGTCTTCCATGTCGATGCGCACGAAGTTGCCCCGCTCCGCCGCCCGCCCGACCAGGAGCGCCAGGTGATCGCGGCAGAGCTCGCGCTCGATCTTCAGGCCCAGGAGCGTCAACTTGACGGAGACGTTGCAGTCCAGCCCACGGTCGGCGAGCTGATCCACGAGGTCGACGTAGAGCCCGGTTCCCTCGACCGACAGCTCCCGGCTGTCGATCTCTTCCCCCAGCAGGGCCAGCGTCGCGGCCAGCCCCCGTTCGTTGAGGCTTGCGGTGCGGGTAAAGGCGTCGGCCGATTCGTCGCCGGCCACGTAGGGCGCTGCCGCCCAGCGCACGAGCGGCGGCGGCATCAGCGGCAGCGACCAGCCGACAACGCGCGAGAAGAACGTCACCGAACGGCGCTCACCGTGCGCCCACGTGCTCGTGGGCGTGGTAGCTGCTGCGCACCAGCGGACCCGATTCGCAGTGGCTGAAGCCCAGACCGAGCGCGAACTCGCGCAGGCGGGCGAACTCGTCCGGGTGAACGAAGCGGTCCACGGGCAGGTGGTCCCGGGTCGGCTGCAAGTACTGGCCAACGGTCAGGATCTCGGTTCCCGCGGCGCGGATATCCGTGATCGTCGATTCGAGCTCAGCGGTCGTCTCGCCCAGGCCGACCATCAGGCCCGTCTTCACCCGGCCGTCGTAGCGGCCGCTGTCCCGGTGCACGGCCGCGGCACGCAGCAGGTCGACGCTGCGTTCGTAGCGGCTGCCCGGACGCGCCTGACGGTAGAGGCGGGGCACGGTCTCCATGTTGTGGGAGAAGACCTCCGGCCGGGCCTCCAGGACGATGTCGAGGGCGTCTGGGACGCCCCGGAAGTCCGGCGTCAGAACCTCGACCGCGGCGTCCGGCACCTGCGCCCGGATCGCCAGGATCGTGTCCGCGAAGTGGCCCGCACCGCCGTCCGGAAGGTCGTCGCGGTCGACGGAGGTGACGACCACGTGTCGCAACCCCATCGTCGCCGCCGCCTTCCCCACCCTCGCCGGTTCGTCCGGGTCGACGCCCGGGGCGGGCCGGCCGGTGTGGACGGCGCAAAAGCCGCAGCGACGGGTGCAGGTGTCGCCGAGGATCATGAACGTGGCCGTACCGTGCTGGCCCCAGCACTCGTAGATGTTCGGGCACCGCGCCTCTTCGCACACGGTGTTCAGGTTCAGACCGTCCACCAGGCGGCGCACACGGTGGTAGGACTCCGGCGTCGACAGCCGGATCCGCAGCCAGTCGGGCCGCGGCAACCGGGCGGCGCCGGCCGCGGCCGGCGGAGCGCCGATGGAAACGAGTTCGTCCATGTGCGTTACGACTCCGGCGGCCGCTCGCTGGCGGCCGCGGGACCTTCGGATCCTACCGCCCGTCTGCTGGCCGCCGCACCTAGCGGCGCACCCAGTGATTGGGGCTCCACCGTGACCAGACGCCGCTCGAAGACCTCGGCGAAGACCTCGGCGCAGCGCGCGCCGACTTCGGCCAGGTCGTGGCGCCGGCCGGTCAGGTCCTCGATCGAGGTCATCACGCCGGCTTCGAAGCCACACGAGAGGATGCCGGCGAAGTCGTCGAGTGCGGTCGAGACATTCAGCGCGAAGCCATGGGTGGTGACCCAGCGCCGGAGGTGGATGCCGATCGAGGCGATTTTCCGATGCCCGACCCAGACGCCGATCCGTTCCCGTTCCTCGCCGCCCACGGCACGGACGTCGAACGCCGCCAGCGTCCTGACCAGCACTTCCTGCAGATCGCGGACGTAGGCGCGCACGTTGCGGCGGTCGGGGCGAAGGTCGATCACCGGATAGCCCACGAGCTGGCCCGGTCCGTGGTACGTCGCGCGCCCGCCGCGGTCGCACTCCGCGACGGCGATTCCACGCTGCTCGAGCCAGTCGGGCGCCGCCAGGACATCGCCCCGGTCGCAGTTCCGGCCCACCGTGTACGTCGGCGGATGCTCGAGCAGCAGCAGGGTGTCGAGGGCGGCGGAGTCGGCGTCCAGAATGGACTGCCGGACCCGGTGCTGCAACTCGACACCGGCTTCGTAGCCGACCCGGCCCAGGTAGGCCGCGCGGATCGGCGTCGCCACGCGGCGGCCGGCCCCGGCAATCTCCTCAGCCATGTTCACAAGACTACGCCCTGCAGGCGATACGTCGGATTGACATGCTCTACACATGAAATTAGTGTTCAGAACATGCCGAAGATGCTCCAGATCCGGAACGTCCCGGAAGAGACCCACCGCCTGCTGAAGAGCCGGGCCGCGCTGGAAGGGGTCTCCATGTCCCACTTCGTGCTGCGCGAAATCGAGCGGATCGTGCGCCGGCCGAGCCGCCAGGAAGTGCTGGACGCGATTCGCAGCCTGCCGCCGGTGACGCTCGATGAAGCGCCTGCCGAGGTCGTGAGGGAGGCGCGAGACTCCCGCGGGTGGTGATCGACGCTTCTGCGGCCGTCGAACTGTTGCTGGACACCGAGCGCGGCCGCCGCCTGAGCTCGAGGCTAGCGGCGGAGTCGGTCGAGATTCACGTTCCTCACCTCGTCGACCTGGAGATCGCGCAGGCCCTCCGAAGCTATGTCCGCCGAGGAGTTTTCGACGCCGAGCGGGGGGCCAGGGCCTTGCGCCACTGGCGCCACCTCCAGGCAGAACGGTATGGGCACCACCGGTTCCTGGACCGGATATGGGAACTCCAGCACAACGTCTCGGCGTACGACGCGGTCTACGTCGCCCTGGCTGAAGCCCTCTCCACTATCCTGCTGACGGCGGATCGGAGGCTCGCCGGGGCTCCGGGGCTCGAAGGCCGCATCGAACTGATCTGAACCCCCATGGCCGAGAAGCGAGCACCCAGGAGGCCAGGACGCGCAGATGGCGACTGAGCAACCGCCGGATGGCCACGCCACGGAGGCCGGCGAACCGCGCGAACGGCCACGGATCGGCCTCGTCCTCACCGGAGGCGGAGCGCGGGCGGCCTACCAGGTCGGGCTCGTCCGCCACCTGGCGGCGCGGATGCCGGACTTCCACTTCGATGTCCTGACGGGAGTCTCCGCCGGTGCGATCAACGCCTCCTTCCTCGCTTCGCATCCGGGCAGCGCGGCCGAGGCAACGGAAGACCTGAGTCGGATCTGGCTGAACCTGACGCCCGATCACGTGTTCCGCGACGACGGCTGGTCGCTGGGCGGCATGGTCGTTCGCTGGCTCCTGAACCTGGCCTCGGGCGGGCTGCGTTACCGACCCCAGGTCCGCGGTCTGGTCGACACTTCGCCGCTGGGCAGCCATCTGGCACGGGTCCTCGGCGCCGAAGTTGCGAATGGCCGCACCCTGCCGGGCATTGCGGACAACGTCGCACGAGGTCGGCTCGACGCGGTCGCGGTAACCACGGTCGAGTGGTCGACGGGACATACGGTCACCTGGGTCCAGGGCCGGGACATCGAAACCTGGGAGCGACCGAAACGGCGGTCCGAGCGGGCGCTTCTGACCCTCGACCACGTGCTGGCCTCCGCTTCCCTGCCTCTGATCTTCCCCGCGGTCCGGATCGGCAACGCCTGGCACGGAGACGGCGGCGTACGCCTCACCTCCCCGCTGTCGCCGGCCCTGCACCTCGGCTGTGACCGGCTGATCGCCGTCTCCACCCGCCACGAGCCTCCGGTGCCGACGCCGGCAGCCCCCACCTACCCTCCACCGGCGCAGTTCGCGGGCGTGCTGCTGAACGCCGTGTTCCTGGATCAACTCGACCAGGACGCGAACCGGCTGGAGCTGGTCAACGGCCTGCTGTCACGAATGCCGGAGTCGGAGCGCGGCTCCTTCCGGCTGGTCGACCTGGTCCTGCTGCGGCCCTCCGAAGACCTCGGCCGGCTCGCGACCCGGTTCGAACCCCAACTGCCCCGGGCGTTCCGCTTCATGACCCGGGGCCTCGGCACCCGCGACACGAAGAGCCCGGACCTGCTCAGCCTGCTGATGTTCCAGCCGGACTACATCCGCGCGATGATCGAGGTGGGCGAACGCGACGCGGAGGCGCGCCACGCGGAGATCGAAGCACTGGTCAGTAGATAGCGCCGCCTTGGCCGCGGGTCAGAAGACCCGCGGTTACGGTCGGCGAGCGCGACGCGGAAGCGCGGCACGCGGAGATCGCCGCACTGGTCGGGGATTGAGGCCAGCCCCGGGAGTTCAGGCAACCCCGATGTCGTCGCAGAGGTAGACGTCCTGAATGTGGTTCAGGAGATCCACCCCTTCAGCCATCGGCCGTTGGAAGGCCTTGCGCCCCGAAATCAGACCCTGGCCACCGGCACGGCGGTTGATCACGGCCGTGCGGACCGCCGCCGCAAGATCGCCGGCACCGCCGGAGGATCCGCCCGAGTTGATCAGGCCGATCCGGCCCATGTAGCAGTTCGCGACCTGCCAGCGGACGAGGTCCACCGGATGGTCGGTCACCAGGTCGCCGTACACACGGTCGTGGGTCTTGCCGAAACCGATCGCCGGGAAGCCGCCGTTCTTCGTCGCCTGCTTCTGCTTGATGATGTCCGCTTCGATCGTGACGCCGAGGTGGTTCGCCTGCCCCGTCAGGTCGGCCGAGTCGTGGTAGTCGACCCCGTCCTTCACGAACGCGCTGTTGCGGAGGTAGCACCAGAGGATGCAGGCCATACCCAGTTCGTGCGCCCTCTGGAAGCACTCGGCGATCTCCACGAGTTCCTCGCGGCACACGTCGGCGCCGAAGTACACCGTGGCACCGACCGCGGTCGCTCCGAGGTCCCAGGCCTGCTCGACCTGGGAGAACAGGACCTGGTGGTAGGTGTGGGGGTGGGTCAGGCTCTCGTTGTGATTGATCTTCACGATGAACGGAATCCGGTGCGCGTAGCGGCGGCCGATGCTGCCCAGCACACCGAGCGTCGAGGCGACGCCGTTGCAGCCGCCCTCGATCGCCAGCCGGATGATGTTCTCCGGATCGAAGTAGATCGGATTCGGCGCGAAGGACGCCGCTCCCGAATGCTCGATTCCCTGGTCCACGGGCAGGATCGAGACATAGCCGGTGCCGCCGAGGCGCCCATGCCCGAGCAGGCGTTCCAGGTTACCGAGGGTCCGGTTGTTGCGGTCCGAGGGACCGAAGGCCCGGTCCACGGTGTCCGGTCCAGGCACTGTCAACAGTTCCTTCGGAATCCCGGCGCAGACGTGTCCCAGGAGGCTCTCCGCCTCGGCGCCCAGAAGTTGTTCGATGCGCGCGATATCGGCCATGAGTGGTTCTACTCGCTCCTCTGAGAAGATGTCGGTTGATCAGGCTCGAAGCTGGCGCGGTAGAAACTGGGTGCGCCGGACTTCTGCCGCGCCAGGGCGGGATTGTAGCGCCGTGGGAGCCGCTCCGCGCAGCGGGTCAGTTCAGGCTGCCGACCGGCAGTTCAGGACCGGATTCCGGCCGTTCCAACCGTTCGATCAACCGCAGCAGCACGTCGAGCGGAGGCCCCCAGAGCCGGTGGCGCCCGACGTGGTACACGGCAAACGGCAC
>Ga0209544_1002669_pt1 | contig 15308 bp, 15 predicted proteins | sample MesohylPK_FD_187297 | JGI IMG/M metagenome (GOLD analysis project Ga0209544, IMG submission 187297) | Host-associated microbial community of the marine sponge Aplysina aerophoba from Gulf of Piran - sponge mesohyl, lysed by proteinase K... | ecosystem: Host-associated > Porifera > Sponge >...
GGGGGCGGCCGGGTTGATATCGCGGAAGGCGGTGACCAACTCGTCCTGATAGATGATATCTGCAGGGATCTCGCCCCGGACGATCTTGGCAAAGAGCGTGTCCTCGGCCATGGGTGTCACTCTACATCGTGTCTGCCCGGAGCGCTGCCACCTGCCCCGTCCCCAACCCTGGGGTAGGCTGGTGGGCATGTGGCCGAGCAACTCCGCCTGGGGCGAATCTGTGAACGGCCCCTGGGGCAAGCCCGGCCTCTCCCTCGACCTCGAGTGCCCCGGCTGCACCTCGGGGGAGACACGTCTGCAGACCACGGATCGGTGCCCGGCCCCGTCCCCACCTTCAACATCGACTCCGCCTGGTACAGGAGGTCGAACCTGCACCGGGTGCCCTCAGGTGTGCCCGGCCCCGCCCCCTCGGTCCCACTGGAGTCCGGCCCCGACGATGGGCCCGCAGGTGACCCCCGCGTCTCGCTCTTCAGCCGAGGCGGGCAGATCCTCTCCCGCTGGCTTAGGGACCCGCTGCTTCCTGGACAGGCACTACGGCTGCGGCTTCTCCTAGGTGGGGGAGAGCTGCTTCACTAGCTGGGGCCTCGGTGTGGCCGGACCCCCTACGCTCTGGCGTGGTCGAGACCGCCCTGCCCCGCTCCCGATTCGCTCCTGATGGGGGTCATCCTGACCAGCCTCTGCTACCTGCGCCGGGACGGGTGCACGCTTATGGTCCATAAGGCACGGGGGCAGCAGCGAGGTAAGTGGAACGGCCTGGGTGGCAAGTTCGAGCCGGGGGAGAGGCCTGAGGTATGTGCCCGCCGCGAGGTGATCGAGGAGTCCGGCCTCACCGTCGGTCGGCTGGAGTACCGAGGGCTATTGACCTTCCCCCGCTTCGATGGCGTGCACGACATCTACAGCTTCGTCTTTACCAGCACCGACTTCCGGGGCGAACTGCGCGCCTCGGGCGAAGGCGAGCTCGCTTGGGTGCCCGACGACGGACTGCTGGACCTCGAGCTGCATGAGGGCGACAGGGTGTTCTTGCCCTGGCTTGACCCGAAGAGTCCGACCTCGCAGGGGCGGATCTTCTCGGCCTGCCTGCGTTACCGGGAGGGGATCTTCACGGGCTACGAGGTGTCGTTCTATCCCCCGGACTAGCCGCGGCTGTAGGGACTCTCTTGCCAGTTCGCACCTCTGCGACGCGGTCCTCGATGATGTCGGCGATCAGCGGGTCGTAGCCGAGTTGCTCTGCCAGGTGGAAGCGGATGTCCCGATACCGCTCCCGGAGCCGTTGCACCTGCAGGGGCAGGTCGGTGGCGACATGCTCCCCCAGATGAAGGAAGTAGGGGAGGGCCACGATCCGACTCACGCCGCTGAGAACCAGGTCTGCTGCGGCAGCGGGAATCGAGGGATCGTTCAGTTCCAGGTATCCGACTGCGACGCTGGCGAACCGGTTCTCGAGCTCTCTTGCCAGCTGCTCGATGGGTGCGTTGGCGTTCGGGAAGGGTGTCCCGTGGGCCATGATCAGGAGGCCGGTGGGCAGCGCGGGCGCATCGGTGAGACTGGCCCGGGCCCGGTCCGACACCAGTGAGCTGAGGGCCGGATGGAAACCCAGCGGTGCGGTCGCCGTGAGGTGCAGGTCGGGGTGGGCCACCCGCGCCTCGGCCAAGAGCCTGGGGAGGAGCCTGCGACTGTAGAAGCCGTCGATCAGCAGATAAGGCTGCACGGCAATTCGGGTCGCCCCGGCGGCCACGCAGTCCTGGATGGCCTCGGCAAAGGTAGGCTGGGAGAAGTTGAGGAAGCCTGCGGTGACGAGCGGGACCACCCCCCGCTCGCGGAGGTGGTCGGCAAGGCGCAGCATCGCGGTTCCCGCCGCCTTGCGAAGGCTGCCGTGGCCGACAAGCAGGAGGGCGTCCACCCGCGCCTCAAGGGGCCTCGACCGGCGCCGACTTGGCCTCCACCGACCGCTTGTCGTGCACGAACCAGCCGAGCAGGGTATGCAGCGAGACGACCTCACCGACCACCAGCGTGGCGGGGTTGCCGAGCCCCGCTCCCTGGACCTCCGCCGCGATGGTGGCCAGGGTCGCCGCCACGGTCTGCTGGTCACCGGTGGTGCCCCAGCCGATCATGGCGGCGGGAGTGGTCGCAGGTCTGCCGTGCCGGATAAGTTCTTCGACGATGACCTCGAGCCGCGCCACCCCCATGAGCACGACCAGGGTGTCGATGCCGGTGGCGAGGGCGCGCCAGTCGACGCCGGCTCGCCCCTCGTCCTGCTCAGCAGCCTCGTGGCCGGTGACGATGGCCAGCGACGAGGCCAGCTCCCGGTGGGTCACCGGGATCCCCGCGTAGGCCGGTACCGCCACTGCGGAGCTGATCCCGGGGACGATTTCGAAAGGGACGCCCGCCTTGCTGAGCGCCAGCGCCTCTTCGCCGCCGCGACCGAACACGAACGGGTCACCCCCCTTGAGCCGGACGACGGAGCGGCCCTGCCTGGCGGCGTCGATCAGCAGCTGATTGATGTCGCCCTGCTGGCGGCTGGGCCTGTGGTGGGGGTCGTGCTTGCCGACGTAGATCAGTTCGGCCTTGGGGCTGCACTCGCGGAGGAGGATGGGGTTGACGAGCCGGTCGTAGGCGACAAGATCGGCCCCCCTGAGTCTCCTGAGCCCTTTCATGGTGATGAGTTCGGGGTCGCCCGGGCCCGCCCCCACCAGCGAGACGAGGCCCATGAGCGGGGGGATCACGGGATGGTCCATCAGGCCGTCTCCATAGCGGTCTCTACTGTCGTCTCCGGGGACTGAAGAGCCCGGATCAGGGCGAGCGCGTGCGCCCGGGCCGCCTCGACCGGGAGGGGCCTGAGCTCTGCCAGGCACTCAGGGTCGGCGATCTCCCGCCAGAAGCGTCTGCGCAGCCGGTTACCGAGACTGCGAAGGTGGGCCCTTAAGGGCGTGGTGATCTCGAGCAGGAGGGCGTAATCTGCGGTCCAGTTGCTCGCCAGTTCGTCCCTCAGGTGAGCGGCGAGGCCCGGGTTGGTCCCGCCCGTGGAGACGCTTATTAGCAGTCGGCCGCACTGCGCGGTCGCCGGGATCTGGAAATGGCCCTGGTGTGGAGAGGTTGCCACGTTCACCAGGATACCGTGCGCTTCGGCTTCGGCTGCCACCCTCTCGTTGACCTGCGGGTCGGAGGTCGCCGCGATCGCGAGGGACGCCCCGGCGAGGTCGCCGGAGCGGTAGCGTCGGCGCCGGTGGCGGAGCTTCCCCTCCTCACACCACCCCTGCAGCCCCTGGGTCAGTTCGGGGCTGACGATCAGCGGCTCGGCACCGCAGGCGATCAGCCCGGTCACCCTCCGCTCAGCGACCCTCCCGCCGCCGATCACGACGCAGGGGATCCTCGACAGAGCGGTCAGGACGAGTGGGTAGCCGCCGACCCCTGAGATACCGATGTCCATGGGTATACCGTTATAAGCTTGTTGATAACAAAAGTCAACAATTGAGCCGATCGCTGCTGCCCGAGAGCCGGGGGTGAGCCACGCCCACCCGGTTTTTTCTCGTCCTCGAAGCAGCTTCGCTGCCAGGCAGGGGTCTGGTGGCACGATACTGCAGTGCGACCATGTCGTCCAGACTACTTGATATCTTTTGTAATCTACTGTACCCTCGCTGAATCTCGCCAGGTCCCTATGGACTCCCCGGCGAGTGAGAGAGGGCAGATGTCCAGACTCCAGAGGGCAGAGTGGGATTCGGGAGTGGATTCCCCCCCGCGAGAGCGGTTGGGGCCATCCCTGAGTTGGGGCGAGCGGACCCACCCGCAGGAGGTCATCTCCTGGGCGCTCACTCGCTACGGCTCGCTCGCGATGACGAGCGGTTTCAATCTGAACGGGATCGTGCTGATCGATATGGCGGTGGCTGTCGGCTACGGCGGGGAGGTGCTGTTCGTCGATACCGGTTACCACTTTGGCACGACCCTCGAGCTGCGCGATACCCTCGCTGCCCGTTACCCCGGGCTGGACTTTGTGACCCTGAGCGCCGACCGACCCGACGACCGGATGTTCACCCGGGATCCAGACCGGTGCTGCGCCCTGCGGAAGGTCACGCCCCTGGTGCAGTACCTGCGAGGGCGGCGGCCGGAGGCGCTACTGAGCGGTCGCAGTCGGGATCAGAACGGGCTGAGGAGCGCTCTCGAGTTCGTCGAGACGGGGCCGGAACGGGACCGAGTCAATCCCCTGATCCACTGGGGCCGCGACGCCCTCGAAGCCTACGCGGAGGCTCGCGAACTGCCCCTCAACCCCCTCTACTGGGAGGGATTCCTGAGCATCGGTTGCGCCCCTTGCACCCGCGCGGTCCGGGTCGGTGAACACGCGAGGGCCGGCCGCTGGTCCGGGCGGGACAAGACCGAATGCGGCCTGTGGCTGGAGAAGATGGTATGACCCGCCGGATCGTGCCTGACCCTCGGCAGGTCGCGTACTCCCCGGACGGGGTCGGGCGGGGCGGATATCATATGAGCGGGGGTAAGAGATGACGACCTGGAAAGAGACGCTCAAGGATCTCATGCCCGCCGACTGGGCCGAGGAGGTCGATCTGTTCGAGAGCCAGCTGGAACTGCGGCGTCAGGACAGATTCGACGAGAAGGTCTTCGCCGAGACGCGGCTGCGTCGGGGAGCCTACGGCCAGCGCTACGATAACGGTCAGCGGCATGACGGCGTCGAGACGCAGCGGCTCGACTTCGCTCCCGGCCCCACCAAGGGGCCGAGCACCGAATGGCACGCGCCCGGCATGCAGCGGATCAAGGTGCCCTTCGGGGGGCTCAGGGCGGAGCAGCTCGAGGTGCTCGCTGAGCTCGCCGAGGAGTACGCTGACGGGATCCTCCACGTGACCACCCGCCAGGACTTCCAGCTCCACTTCGTCCATATCGAGGACACCCCCGACCTGATGCGGCGGTTGGCGAGCGTGGGTATCACTACCCGGGAGGCCTGTGGCAACTCGGTGCGCAACGTCACCGCCTGCCCGTTAGCCGGCGTCTGCCACACCGAGGCCTTCGACGTCACCCCCTACGCCCACGCGCTCTTCGAGTTCCTCTTGGGGCACGACGACGTGCAAGACTTCGGGCGCAAGTTCAAACCCGCCTTCTCGGGCTGTGAGCATGAGGCCTGCGGGCTCGTCAAGATGCACGACATCGGCTACCTGGCCCGGGTGCGCGAGGTTGACGGCCGGCTTAAGCGCGGCTTCCGGGTCTATGTCGGCGGCGGTCTTGGAACCGTCACCCATCAGGCCAAGGTGCTCGCCGACTTCGTGGCCGAGGAGGAGTTGCTGCCCGTCACTCAGGCTGTCTGTCGGGTGTTCGCGCGGCTCGGGGAGAAGAAGAACCGGAACCGGGCGCGCATCAAGTTCCTGGTCGCCAAGCTCGGCATTGAGGAGTTCAGTCGGTTGGTGTTCGAGGAGCGCCGGAGCCTCCCTGATGACCCCCGCTGGACCGGCTACTTAGGCCGCCTTGAGGCCTTAACCGAGAGTCCTGCCCAGGCGCCGGGCACTGCCGGTGAGACCCCTCATCCGGAGGATTTCGACGCCTGGTACGAGACCAACGTCTACCACCAGCGCCAGGCCGACTACGCTACGGTCACGCTCAATCTGCCGCTGGGCGACCTGACCTCGGAACAGGCCTGGGAACTCGCCGATATCGCCCGGCGCTACACCCCCGACACGCTCCGCACCACGGTTGAGCAGAATATCGTGCTGCGTTGGGTCCCCGAGGGCGACCTGCCGCTCCTCTACCAGGAGCTAGCGGAGGTGGGGCTGGCAGCACCCGGCGCCGGCACCGTCGTCGACGTCACCGCCTGCCCCGGCACCGATACCTGTAAGCTGGGGATCGCTTCGTCGCGCGGCCTGGCCGCTGAGTTGAGGAGCCGCCTGGCGGCGCAGAATGGGAGTCTGGAGCGGGCCGTCGAGGGGCTTAAGATCAAGATCAGCGGCTGCTTCAACTCCTGCGGTCAGCACCACGTCGCCGATATCGGCTTCTTCGGTAACAGCCGCCGGCGACAGGGCCGCCTCGTCCCCCACTTCCAGGTGGTGCTCGGTGGGAAGTGGCAGCAGAACGCCGGTAGCTACGGCCTCGCCGTCGGCGCGGTCCCCTCGCGGGTGGTGCCTGAGGTGTTCGAGCTGATCAGTGGTCGCTACGCCGCCGAGCGGCGCACAGACGAGCCGTTCCAGGACTGGGTGACGCGCCTCGGCAAGGTCGAGATCAAGGCCATGCTCGAGCCCTACACCGAGGTTCCCCCCTTCGAGCAGGACCCCGCCTACTTCAGCGACTGGGGGGATCCGAGGGGGTTCACCCTCGGGGACCTCGGGGTGGGCGAGTGCGCTGGCGAGGTGGTGTCGCTCTTCTCCATCTCCATAGCTCAGGCTGAGGGCAGCGCGTTCGATGCCCTCATCGCCCTCGATGACGGCCGCTACCGGGAGGCTGACGAGAAGGCCTACCGCGCCATGGTGCAGGCGGCCAAGGCGCTGGTGTTGGGGCAGAACCTCGATGTCGGCGATGACCCCGACAACATCGTTCGTGAGTTCCGCACCCGCTTCTACGACACCGAGCTGTTTTTCGATCCGTTTGCGAGGGGCAAATTCGCCCAGTACCTGTTCCGCCGTCACGGCCGCCCCGCCGACACCGATGCCGAGGAGGCGAAGCGTCTGGTGGAGGAGGCCAACCTGTTCATCGAGGCCGCTCACGCCTGCGAGGCGCGCATCGCCGAAGCGAGTTCGCTGAGGCTGGCTCTGTGAGCCGGGACGCGCGGGAGGAGATCCTGCCCCACCGGATCAAGGCGAAGATCTTCTTTGGCGCTCCGGTCGACCTTGAGGGGATCCTGCCCATCTTCAACCGGTGGATCCGTGAGCAGAGACTTGGTGGTCACCTGCTGATCGACATCGCCGACTACCGCCACGTCCCCGGGGGCCCCGGCGTCGTCCTGGTGGGTCACGAGGCGGATATCGCGATCGACCTTGGCGACGGCCGCCCCGGTCTCGCCTATATTCGGAAGCGGTCCTGGCCCGATGCCGCCCGGCCGGATGGCGACCCCCTGCGCCTGCGGATCCGGACGGTCCTCGGCTGGCTCGTCCGGGTCGCCGCCGAACTCGAACTGCCCACCGATGGGAGCGAGATCCGGATCTGGTTCCAGGACCGTCTGTTCCTGCGCCAGCGGGACCGGCGCCCGGCGCTCGTCGAGGCCGTACGCCTCGAGCTTGGCCTCCTCGGCCGGGAGGGGCTCGACGTGAGCGCCCTGGAGGCGGATCCCAGGCGGGCTGTCGGGGTGTCTGCGCGGTTCTGGGGGGACGGAGGGAGCGCTGCGCAGCTACTCCCGCTCCTTGCGGCGCCACCACCAGAGGATCAGCGCCCCGCTCCCGATCAGGACTAGCGGCAGCAGCAGGTCGGGCGAGCCGCTACGCGGGTCGTTGGCGACGACGGTCAGGGCGATGCACGCCACCGCCGGGTAGAGGGCCCAGAGCTTCCCCCCCCGGTCGCGAGGGAGCAGGTAGAGGTAGGTGAAGGTCGCCGCGAAGCCCAGGAACATGATCGCTGGCCCGCCCCAGGCCGGGAACACCAGGTCGAACAGGAGCATCAGCGTCACGCTGGCCATGATCCCGCCCGGCAGGATGGCCCACCAGCGGCCCGGGGTGCCTCCGTAGGTGAGGATGAAGCCGAGCGCGATGAAGGCGGTGGCGGTCGCCCCGGCGAACGCGCCTGAGGTGGCGGTCGCCACCACGCCGAGGGCGATGAACGCCACCAGCCGCAGACCGGACGCTACTCGCTTCCCCAGGCCGAGCCAGAGGACCGCTCCCAACGCCAGGGTGAGCGCTAGCCAGACGAAACTCGGCAGGACGCCGTTGGTCGCCAGCACCAGCATCCCGACGGCTAGGAGGAGCAGGCCGAGGGCCCTGGGGTTGCGGGTTTTCAAACCTCCGTCCCCTCTGGGATCGCCACTCGGATCTCCGTGCCGCGCCCCGGGGTGCTGAGGAGGCAGAACTCGCCCCCTGACTCCTCGACCCGCTCGCGCATCGACCGGAGCCCCAGGTGCCCCGGCGGGGTGTCCTCGGGGTCGAAGCCGACGCCGTCGTCACCGACCTCGAGCACGCTCCGGTCGCCCGAGCGCCTGAGGGTGAGCCACACCCGACTGGCCCGGGCGTGCTTGACGACATTGTGGAGCGCCTCCTGCGCTACCCGGTAGAGGACCTGCTTGGTGGCGAGCGGGAGTTCCGGCTCACCTTCCAGGCTCACCTCGGTCTCGAGGCCGTGGCGGGATTCCATGGCCTCCATCTGTCTGCCCAGCGCCCCCGACAGCCCCTCCTCCTCGAGCGATTCGGGGCGCAACTCGAAGATTAGCGCCCGCATCTCGGCGATGCCCGCTTGGGCCAGCCCCTCGACGTACCGGAGCGCCTCCCTGGCCTGTTCCGGCTCGCCACCGAGCTGCTTCTGAGCTGCGTGGGTGCCCAGCAGGATGGCGTAGAGCGCCTGCGACACCGAGTCGTGCAACTCGCGCGCCAGATGCTGCCGCTCCTCGTACGCCGCCCGCTCCTGGACCCTCATCTGCAGCCGCGTGTTCTCGAGCGCCACCGCCACCTGATTGGCGAACGCCATCGTCAGGTTCACCCGTGCCTCTCCGAAGTGCCCGGGTCGGCTCTCCAGGGCCATCACTCCCAGCACCGTCTTGCGGGCGATCAGGGGCAGGGTGAGGCGGGAACGCTCCCCGTCGTTTAAGACCGGAGTGAGGCTGCTGAGTACCTTGGCGGCGGCCTCGTCGTCGAGCCCGGCCTCTCCCCGGGTTGTGAGCGGTGTGAGTTCGGTGCCATGTCGCTCGAGGATCACCGCCGCTTCGAAGCCGACAGCCTCTCCCAGTCGGTCCAGGATCTGGTTGAGGAGCGGGTCCAGTTCGTAGGTGAGCGCGGTGCTGTTCGACAGCTCGAGAAGCGCCCGCAGTTCGGCGGTGCGCTCCTCGACCCGCCGCTCCAAGTGGTCGCGGGCCTCCAGTAGCGCGAGCGACATCTGGTTGAAGTCGCTCGCTAGCAGGCCCAGTTCGCTCCTCGAGGTGACCGGCAGGGTCGTCCCCAGGTTGCCCGACTTTAGCTCCCGGGTCCCGCGCACCAGGTTGGTGATCGGCTCGGTCAGGAGTGAGCGGCTGAACAGAGTCGCGCCGACCAGGGTGAGCAGGAACACCGCGATCAGGTTGATCAGCGTCGCCCGGACGATGGCGCTCAGGTCGGCCGCCTCCTCCGGCGGCAGCTCCGCCAGGTTCAGGGCCTGCAGCACCTCGAGCGCCCCCTGCTGTGCCAGGTTGAAGCCGCGGGTGACCACGATGGCCGTGGCCCCGGCGAGGACCGCCACGACCACCAGGATAAGCAGCGTCAGCCGGATCGAGAGGCGGTTATAGAGGGGGATGTTCATCTTTAATCGAGCCCGGTGAGGCCCTCCTTGAGGGCGAACAGGGCCGCCTGGGTACGACTCTGGAGGTTCAGCTTCGACAGGACGCTCGACACGTGCGTCTTCACGGTGACCTCGGCGATGCCGAGTTCGCCTGCGATGTCGCGGTTGGTGAGCCCCTTGGCCAGCAGCCGCAGGGTGTCGGTCTCGCGGGCGGTCAGGCTCTCGCGCATCTCGGGGGTCCGCACCTCGCTGATGAGCCGCTTCTGCGCTTTGGGATCTAGTCGGACCTCGCCCCGGGAGGCCGCTCGAATCGCCTCGAACAGCGTCTCCGGGCCTGTCTCCTTAAGCAGGTATCCGGCTGCGCCCGCCTCGACGGCGTCGATCACCAGCCGGTCCTCAAGGACGCTCGTCAGCGCCACCACCTCGATATCGGGGTGCCGCGTCTTGATCTCCCGGGTGGCCTCCACACCGGTCATCACCGGCATCAGCAGGTCCATCAGCACCACCTGCGGCCTGAGAGCTGCAGCCTGCTCGACCGCCTCGCGGCCGTCGGCCGCCTCCCCGACCACCTCGAGGTCGGGCTCGAGCGACAGCACCATCCTGAGGCCCTGTCGCACCACGGTGTGATCATCTACCAGCAGTACGCGGATCGGGGATTCTTCCATGACTCCACTCCAGCCCTGTGGCCGTCCCGTCCGCATGGCAGAGCGGGACATCACACCAGCTTAGCGGGAATGTGCCCTCGGCGGCTTCCACCAAAAGTAGGGAGCCCCGGAGAGGTACTCCACCTTTGGATGGAGGAGACCTCCCTCGATCCGACGATGTGTCCCGTACGACCCCCGCCTATTATGCTTTCATAGGGAGATCTCGATATGGACATCGATCGCAAACAGCAGAGCGTCATTATCGGCGTCACCCTCATCGTCATCGGTGGGCTGGCGCTCCTCTCCGACCTGGGGATTTTCGGCGGCGACCTCATCGGCGTTCTCCTCTTCGCAGGTGGCGGTGCCTATCTCTACTACCGCGTGTACGATGGCGACCCGGGCCGCTTCTGGGCCCTGCTCGTCTCCTTCGCCCTGTTCGGTCTCGCCGCGGCAATCCTCGCGAGCGGACCACTTTCGGGAACCTATTTCATGGGTCTCACCGGAGCGGGTTTCGTGCTCACCTACCTCAACCACCCGAGGCACTGGTGGGCACTGATCCCCGGCGGCGCGCTGCTGACGCTGGCAGTGGTGGCCGGCCTCGGCCCCTCGATGCAGATCGCCCCTGGGCTGGTGCTGTTCCTGGGATTCGCCGGCACCTTCGGTGTCCTCTACCGGATCGGCCAGCGCTGGGCCGTCTATCCGGCCCTGGCTCTGGCCGTCATCGCCATCACGATCCTCAGCTTCTCCGGCGGCTGGCTCCTGCCGCTGCTCCTCATCGGCGGCGGTGCCTACCTGCTCAGCCATCAGGGCTCCCTCCCACCGCTCAACCTCGGACGAGCCCGGGCCAAGCCCACCGACGAGGCCGAAGCGGAGCCGGCTGAGGAGCCCGGGGGTGGCGAGGCTAAAGAGACCGCCTGACCTTCCCGCTTACCGAAGCACTTCAGCTTGCCGGGGGACGCTTCACTTGGGGTAGAGTGTAGGGCATGTTAGGGTTTGCGCCCCCCGCTGCGGAGGCGATCGCACACGAGGCGCTCGAGCTCACGCGGAGTGCACTGAAGCGCCTGCCGACTACCCAGGACGAGATCTACTACGCCTTCGCCGATAAGACCATCGTGCCGACCTTTCTCTCCCGGCCCCTGTCACGTCGGGAGGTCGACACGCTCCAGCCCTTCTGGGGCCTGCGCGGCACGCTCCGACTCTTCCCCGCCTTCGGCGCCTCCATGTCGTTCATGCGCGCCCGCTTCGCCCGCGACCTCTACGCTGCCGGCGGCCTCCACCTGTTGCCCCGCGTCGGCTTCACCCCGGAGGAGCGCCTAGCGGACGTTTGCGCTGCGGCGCCCGCGCTGGTCGGGACTGCCCTCGGCATCCAAGAAGAAGACGCCTTCCTCGACCGCCTCCTTGCCCACGACCACCTTGTCCTGCTATCGATCGACATCGCCCACGGCGCCAACGCTGCAGTGTTGCCGCTGCTCGCCGGGCTCCGCGAGCGGGGCCTCGACCGGGGGGTCATCCTTGGCAATGTCGGCTCGGTCGACGGTTTCCTCTACGCCACCTACCTGATGAGGCTCTCCGGCTTCACCCACCCCATCATCAAGCTCGGGGTCGGCCCCGGCTCGGTCTGTACCACCCGTATCAACACCGGTGTCGGTGTGGGTCAGTTCACCCTCCTCGAGCGGATCGCCATCGCCCGCAAGGAGTTGGGAGTCGAGCTCGGGGAGGTCCAGGTCATCAGCGATGGCGGAGTCAACGCCGCTGGCGATTTCGCCAAGGCGCTTGCACTCTCCGATGGGGTGATGATGGGCAAGTTCTTCGCCAGCGCCAGCTTCGAAGAGGAGGTTCTCGTCTACGAAGAGAGAGAACTCGTCGGCGTGAGGCTGTTCGGCATGGCCTCAGCTCTCGTCACCGAGAAACGCAACTATATCGAGGGCTCGAGTCAGTTGCTGCGGAGCTTCCACCACGACGCAGGGGAGGCGGTGAGGCGGCTGCGGGAGGGGTTGCAGAGCGCGATGACCTACGTGGACGCAGAGAACCTCAGTCGCTTCCGGGAGAACGCGTGCTTCTCGACCAATTCACGGGCCGCGATCGTAGAGGGCGGGGTTCACTGATTCGCTGAGGTAAGCGCCGGCCTCTACCGCTCTTCTTCTGAGACCTCCGCCGGTTCTGCCGGGGTGAACAGGTAGGGAGGCTCTAACTCACCTGCCTTAAGCCGACTTCTTGCCAGCGCCTCTCGGGTTCGCTCCAGAGGTTCCAGGATCGCCTCCAGGTCTTCGTCGCTAAAGGGCAGTCCCAGCCGCTCGGCCTCCTGTCGGAGCCGGGTGAGAGGCTCTTGCTCATCCGTCACGGTCATCCTCCAGTTCCGGGGTTTCGGGGCGCCGCTCGTGCCACTCGGTCGCCTGCTCGTAGGCGTGGGCTACCCGGAACATCATCGACTCCTGGAACGGCTTGGCCGCCACTTGGAGTCCGATCGGCAAGCCGGCGGCGTCGAAGCCGCAGGGGAGGGTGAGGGCCGGATAGCCGGAGAGGTTGAAGTGGCGGGTGGCCCAGCTGGTGTCGGGCGGTCCGGCCAGTTGGGTCTCGAGAGAGAAGGCGGTTGCCGGCAGCGTCGGGGTGATCAGGGCGTCGACCTCACGCATGCCGTCGGCCAGTTCGAGATTCCAGGCGGCGCGCAGTTGGGCGGCGTGCTCGATCTCGGCGGCGCTGCAGAAGGCGCCGGCGCCGATGCGTCGCCGCGCCTTGGGACCGTAGTCGGAGGCGTGGGCCCGGAGCCGCTCCGCGTGGCGGCCGAAGGCTTCTGACATAACCAGCACGTTCCCGCAGGCCGCGAGGTCACCAGCCGAGGGCAGAGCGACCTCGCGCAACTCCGCCCCGAGCGCCTCGAACTGCTCGAGGGCGCTGAGCGCCGCTCGCTCGACCTCGGGTTCGAGCCCCTCGAAGAAGTAGGCTTTCGAGACGCCGAGCCGCAGGCCGGTCAGGTCGAGACCGAGTTCTGAGGTGAAGTCGGGCACCGGGCGCCTTGAGGTCTTCGGGTCGAGGGGGTCGTAGCCGGACATGGCGGTGAGCAGGAGCGCGGCGTCGGCCACCGTGCGGGTCATCGGGCCGACGTTGTCCATGCTCCAACTCAGCGGGTCCAGGCCGTAGCGACTCACCCGCCCGTAGGTCGGCTTGACACCTACCACTCCACACATCGAGGCGGGTGCGCGGATCGAGCCGGCGGTGTCGGAGCCGGTAGCCGCAACCGCCAAGCCGGCGGCGAGGGCGCTGGCCGAGCCTCCGCTCGAGGCGCCGCTAAAGCGCCCTAGATCCCAGGGGTTGCGGGTGGGCCCATACTCCGCCATATCGCCGCAGGCGAACTCGGTGGTGTTGGTCTTGCCGAGCAGGATCATGCCCTGGGCAGCCAGGCGGGCGACGGGGGTGGCGTCCCTCCTGGGGACGAAGTCGGCCAGGATCTTCGAGTGAGCGGTGGTCAGGACCCCCCGGGTCCACAGATTGTCCTTGTGGACAATCGGAATCCCGTGCAGGGGAGTGTCGGGGCCGGAGGCCTGGATACTCTGTTCCGCTTTGCCTGCGGCCTCCAGTGCCGACTCGGCGCATACCGTGATGTAGCTGTTTAGCTGCGGGTTGAGCCGCTCTATACGCTTTAGCAGGGCCTCGACGAGGTCTACCGGGGAGATCTCGCAGCGACCGATGAGGTCGGCCAGTTCGGTTACCGATCTGAAGGGGAGTGTGCTATGCATGCCTGTTCCTAATCGTCACTTGCGTCGGTGCTCAGCCCAGCCGCGGGTCGAAGACGTCGCGCAGGCCGTCACCTAAGAGGTTCAGGGCCATCACCGTAATCATGATCGCTAGACCGGGAAAGAATGACAGCCACCAGGCTAACGACATGAAGCCGCGCCCCTGGGAGAGCATTAGCCCCCACTCAGGCGTGGGGGCTTGGGCCCCCAATCCCAAGAAGCTCAGGGCTGAACCGGCGAGGATGGCGATCCCGGTCCCGAGTGCAGCGATGACGATGTTGGGGGCGATGATATTGGGCAGGATGTGGCGGAACATTACGGTCCGGCTGGGGGCCCCCACCGCCTCGGCAGCCTGGACGTAGAGGTTCTCCTTGGCCGACAGGACCTCGGCCCGGGTCACCCGGGCGTAGGCGGGGATGGAGGCGATGCCGACGGCGATCATGGCGTTGGTCAGGCCGGGACCTAGGGCGAATACGAAGATCAGTGCCAGGATCAGCGAGGGGAAGGCCAGCAGGATGTCGATCACCCGCATCAGGGCGGCCTCGATCCAACCGCCCAGATAGCCGGCCAGGCTGCCGATCAGGATGCCGAGCGACATGGCGATGCTGACCGATACCAGCCCTAGGCGGAGGGATACTCGGGAGCCGAAGATGACCCGGCTCAACATGTCGCGGCCCAGGGTATCGGTCCCCATCCAGTGATCCGGCGAGGGGGGAAGCAGGATGTCGAAGGGCGCCACGGCCAGGGGGTCGTAGGGGGCGATAACTGGGGCGAAGACCGCACAGAAGATGAGCAGCAGCAGCATGATCGCGCCGAGCATCCCGCCGCGGTGACGGAAGAAGCGTCTTAGCAGTCTCCGGGCCGGGCTGTTGTTTCTTCGGCGGGAGTCGGCCTCACGATCGATGGTGGTGTCGACGGCTATGGCTACTCCTCCTCAGGGGGTCCGAAGGGCTAGGTGGGAGCTGGACATCAGGTGTAGCGGACCCGCGGGTCGAGCAGCGAGTAGGAGAGGTCGACCAGGAGGTTCACCAACACGAAGGCGAGGGCAGCCAACATGACGGTCCCCTGGACCAGAATGATGTCGAGGCTCTGGATGGCGTCGGCGGCCATGAAGCCGAGCCCCTGGCGGCTGAACACGGTCTCGACGACTACTGAGCCACCGAGCAGGGCGCCGAACTGGAGGCCGACGATGGTAAGCACCGAGGCCATGGAGTTGCGCATGCCGTGCTTGACGATGATGGTGACCTGGCGGAGGCCCTTCGAGCGGGCGGTACGTATGAAATCGCTAGACATCACCTCGAGTAGGCTGGAGCGGGTCACTCGGGCGATTACGGCGATCCCACTGAAGCCCAGGGTCACAGCCGGCAGGATGAGGTGGTCGAGGCCGCCGGTTCCCGCAGTTGGGAGCCAGCCGAGCTGTAAGGAGAAGGCCATGATCAGCAGCAGACCGAGCCAGAAGTTCGGCATAGAGACCCCGACCAGCGCGATCAGCATGCCGATGGCGTCGGCCCAGGAGCCACGATTGATCGCCGATATCACCCCTAGGGGGACTCCGAAC
>Ga0209544_1002672_pt1 | contig 15297 bp, 7 predicted proteins | sample MesohylPK_FD_187297 | JGI IMG/M metagenome (GOLD analysis project Ga0209544, IMG submission 187297) | Host-associated microbial community of the marine sponge Aplysina aerophoba from Gulf of Piran - sponge mesohyl, lysed by proteinase K... | ecosystem: Host-associated > Porifera > Sponge >...
TTCGCGTGCTTTTCGAGCATATCGATCAGCCCGCTCTGGAACGTGACCACCCGGTGCCACTCTGTCTTGTCGATCCGATTTCCGCTCTGTTTGTCCAGATAGCCTTCGTCGGTCGGTGCGCCGTGAGAAGGCGCCGTTTCCTAGCGGGTGCGAATCCCGCCCGGCAACTGTCGCTCCAGCCGGTAGCAATCGGAGCGGGTTATGGAGGTAACGACATGGCCTGAAGCACTCCGATGTAACGAGGCCGCATGTGGCGGCTCAGCGACCATGCGGGCCGCAACGCGAGTGAACGCCGAGCAGGCCCCGAAACGGGCAATGCGGAAGCCGACCCGCCCTTCTGACGGGGAAGGCTGCCACTGATCGGGAAGCGAGTGACGCAAGCACCGGTCGGTTCCGCCGGGGTAGTGGCGGTGGCACGCATGGAAGATGGAAACGGTAGCAACACGGGAAGCCCTGTCGGTGGTGTGCACACACCAACCGGAACCCCGCGAGGGGCAGGCCGGGCCGGCAGGGTGGCGGATGGGCTCGTAGTACCGCAGAAGCCGGGTAACGCCGGTGGAGGAAAGGAGCCCTGGTTCGAGAACAGCACGGAAAGGGGAGCAAGGCGTGACCACTGGTAAATGCCTAACAGGGTCAGATAAAGTTCGGAAACTCCAGACCGTGTTACATGCGAAAGCTAAGGAGAACCCCAACCAGCGATTTCATGCGCTAATCGACAAGGTTTGGCGGGCGGATTTCTTGATGGAAGCCTGGGCACAAGTGCGCCGTAACGGCGGCTCCGCCGGGGTAGACGGAGAGACCGTCAAGAGCGTCGAATCGTATGGCGTAGACCGCTGGCTCGGGGAACTGGCGAGGGATCTGAAGGACGGGACCTATACGCCAAGTCCGGTGAGACAGGTTCTAATCCCGAAGAAACAGCCTGGTAAGTTCCGGCCGTTGGGCATCCCTTGTATCAGGGACCGGGTGGCCCAGACGTCAGCCATGCTTGTGCTGACGCCGATCTTCGAGGCCGATCTACAACCGGAACAGTACGCCTATAGGCCGGAGCGGAGTGCCCACGATGCAGTAAGAAGCGTGCATCGCCTCCTGAATAGGGAACACAACGAAGTTGTGGATTGCGATCTGTCCAACTACTTCGGCGAGATTCCCCATGCCGAGTTAATGAAGAGCCTTGCCCGGCGCATCAGCGACGGGCGGATGTTAGCGCTCATCAAGGCGTGGTTGGAAATGCCTGTCGAAGAGGACGACGGTAAGGGCGGAAAACGCCGCACGAACCGGGCACGAAAGGAGCGGAAAGGAACCCCTCAGGGCTCTCCGATCTCGCCCCTGTTGAGTAATGTTTACATGCGGCGCTTCGTGCTGGGCTGGAAAACGCTGGGTTATGCCCAGCGCTTCTGCGCGGAAATCGTGGTCTATGCGGACGACCTATGTGTGCTTGGTAAGACCCCGGCGGCAGAAATGCTGACGGTGGTCGAACAGCTCATGGACGGTCTGAAGTTGACGGTCAACACGCAGAAAACCCGATGCTTGCGGTGCCCGGAGGAGTCGTTCGAGTTTTTGGGCTACCGCATCGGGCGCAACTACAGCCCAAGGGGCAGGGGGGCTTATATCGGCACCCGGCCCAGTAAGGCGAGCGTCCAAAGCATATGCCGCAAGATCAGCGAGATGACGGCACGAAGGCATGGCGGGAAGTCGGTGGAAGAAATGGTCAAGGGCCTGAACCGCACTCTGAGCGGATGGGCCAACTACTTCAGCCTCGGCCAAGTCAGCCCGGCCTACGACGCGGTCAACCGCCACACGGGAAAGCGGCTACGCCAGTGGCTCGGTCGAAAGCACCAGACGCGAGCGGGGAAATTCGTGCGATACTCCGACGAGAGGCTGAGCACTGACTACGGCCTCCTGCGTCTCACGCGGCAAACCGTGCCCATTCAGAGTGCGAAGGCATGATCTCGTCCGAAAGCCGGATGCGGGAAAACCGCACGTCCGGTTTGATGAGCGGGGACTGGAAACGCGGCGCAGGGGAGCCGGACTGCGGCCCGGACCGAAAGCGACGGAACTGCCACCGGACCCTACACGCTGGCGCGCCAGTCCTCGACTCTACTCAGCGCGGCGGCTGCCAACTTCATGCCTAGTCCAGAACGGTTCTCGGGTGCCAATCTCCAATGCGTGCTCGAACACGGCAAGCCGGTTCGGCGACCAAGCGAAGAGACGTGCATCATCGGGGACCGCGTCCCGGCGACGGGACACCGGCGGGCGAACCACCGTCAAGCGCGGCTCTTTCCTACTCTCCTTGCTATCTGCCGATGGGATGCAGCCGCGCCTATGCCGTCCGAAGCGCCATCGCCTCGTCGCGTGTGAAGCGGAACTCGGTGCCATCCCGCCACATCCTCGTCAAACGCGGCGCCCAGGCTTTCAGCCAGTTCGGTCCCGCCCGGTTCAGCATCACCGTGGCGGCCTGATACAGCGCAGCGCGCAGCCCAGAGTCGCCGGCCTTCGTAATCCGGCCGATCACATCTCGTTCGCCGGATTGGTCCCGTCCCGGCGTCAAACCCACCCACGGCCCAACATCTTTCGATCTCCGGAAGCGCTCGGGGGCGTCGATCGCGGAGGTGAACGTCAAGGCTATGACCTCGCCGACGCCGGGCATGGTCATCCGATCCGTGGAACTCCAGCTTCAGGCGGCGGTTGAAAAGGGGCCGGAGTGGCCCATGATCCGATTCATCCTCCGGGTTTCGCATCCGAACGACCCTCCAAGTTATATAAAGCTCTGAATCATATGCCTGAATCTTATACAGACCGCATCAAATGGTTTGCTCGCCAGGGAATTGCGGGTTGACATAGCTCGGCCTGTAGTTCGCGATAGGGTGCCACAACGCGACACCGCTTTCGGCTCGGGCCGGTCAGCGATGGAATGGTTGGTGCGCTCGATGAACACGCTCGCATCCGGGAATAGCTCCAGCCCCGCTCCCCGCGCCCGATTCCTGACCGTTCCACCGTCCACGGCCAGCAAGTGCCGAAGGCATCCACGATAAAGTCCAGGGACTCCAGAAACGAATCGACGTATCGGCGAAGCGAAAATTGTCTGCGATCATCTCGCTGATATGCCCGAGAAACTCCAAACTGTCCTTTGCCGCCGCCGGGAGCGCTTCCCGGCTACACTCCAGATCCCACGGCGCAGGCCATGGTGCATCGCGATGCGGAACATTCCGGTCCCGATCGAAGCCTTCTCCCCTATCGTGCTTGTTGGTATGGTCTCGCCCGTCATCCTACCGGCCGGCCGTGAGCGCCCCGCACGCAGAAACATTCTGCGCATGAGTCTGGAAGCAATCCTGAAGACCGCGATCGTCAACCTCCGTTCCGGCCGTCTGGAGCGGGAAGAGGATGTCAAGCTCGCGGTTATCTTGCCGATCCTGCAAGCCTTGGACTGGAATCCTGCCGATCCAGGCTCATTGAGACCCGAGTATCCGGTAAGTTCGGGCAGGGTCGACTACGCGCTGCTCTGCCATGGCCTCCCGAAAGTGTTTGTCGAAGCCAAGCGCGGTGGCGCCCTTGATGTCCGGGCCGAAGCTCAACTCTTTCGCTATGCCGTAAACAACGGGGTTCCACTGCTCGTTCTGAGCGACGGCCGCTACTGGGATTTCTATCTCAGCATGGCTGACGGTCCCCCGGAGGAACGGCGGTTTCACCGTCTGGAATTGCGCGACGAGGACGGGGTCCCGGAATATGCGGAGATGCTGAAGACCTGGCTTTGCAAACGACAGGTGGCATTGGGCGAAGCACGGCGGAGCGCAGAAGACCGTCTGGAGGGTGATCGTTCGCGAATGAGGGCCCGTGAAGCCATGCCGGAAGCGTGGAACGCCCTGTTGAGCGAGCCCGACGGGCTGCTGTGCGATCTGCTGGCGGACAAGGTGAAGGGTGAAGTCGGTGTCACACCTCGACTATCCGATGTCGAGGAGTTCCTGCGGAGGCTTCCGGGTGCACTCCCATTGTCAACGCCCGCAGTTCGGCCGCCGAGGCGACGATCGGAACGCCCGGCCGGGCGAGAACCGCGTCCAGGGGTTGAAACGGCCGCTTCGCGAGCGGCGGGCGACTCTTCAACTCGCTGCAGGGAGGCGATTGGAGCGGAACATTCGCATTGCGAAGGCTTCCAGGATGTCGTCTACGACATGATGCGTACGCTGCTGGAAGACTATCCCGCATTGTTGAACGGAGAGACGATCGGTTATCTGGAGACGACAACGAATCCCTTGGGCACCAAATTGAGCTATCCGCTGCTCCGGAAACGCGCGGAAGGAAGGATCGTGAACGGGCACCCCAGGTACAAGAAGGACCTATTCGCGCACCGGTGGTATGTATGTACCGAATGGAACAAACAGCACCATCGCCACAATGCCCGGAAATTGGCGGAATGGGTCGAGTCGTTGATTGCCGGTGCAGAAGATGCAGGGGCGAAGGATCGCTTGCTGAACGTGATCAACCGACTTTCCGTCCACTCAGAATAGCCCTGGCCGCTACCGCGGGATTATCGGCCCCCAACAGTTGTGTTGTTAGGCACGCCCCGTTGACCCCTCGCAATTCAGCAAGGTCAATGGTTTGCCGCGCCGATCGGCACCGAGCCCGTGCGCCGATCAACACTCGTGTTTGTCCGTCCCATCCAATATCTCCGCCATGAGCGCCCGGAACGAGGCGAACGTAGGAACTTCGTGCGCGCAATCGCGCCGGCACTTGCCCTGGAATGCCAGCGCCCCCCTCGCCGTATCGGCGTAGGTCGGCGCGTGGTTCGCGATGAGGTGCTGCAACGCGCTCCCCGCCTCCGGCTCGGGCCGGCTGGCGATGGCATGGATGGTGCGCTCGATGAACGCGCTGGCGTCCCGGGGATCGTTCCAGCCCCGCCCAGCGCGGCCGGTTCCCGGCCGTTCCACCATCCTCGGCCAGCGCGTGCCGAAGGCCTCCACGACGAACACGAGAGATTCCAGGGGCGTCTCGGCGAAGCGAAACTGGCCCTGAATCCTCTCCCTGACGTGCCCGAGTATCTCCGGGGTGTTCTCCGCCGCCGCCAGGAGCGCTTCCCGGCTGCCCTCCAGGTCCACGACACAGGCCACCGAGAGCCAACTCAGCCCCGTGAACTCGTCCGGGTGCACCCTGTCCCGGCAATCGACGGCCAGATCGCGCAGCGCCTCGCGCGGAGCGTTCTCGACCGCGCAGGTCAACAGCTCCGCCTGCGCATGCCCGTCCATCGCAGGCCAGGCGCGCAGCCACTCGATCGAGAGAAGGCCGGACACTCCGGCAAAGCCGCACCGGTGCTCATCCGCAAGGTAGTCGAGTTCGAACACATACTCCGCATTGCACGCGAGTTGAGGCTCGATGCTCGCCCGGAAGTGCCGTTCGATGTCGCTGACGCTCTTGAACACCATCTCCTCGAGCGCGGGGCCGACGTCCGGATGTCGGTCGGACACGCTCATCGGCGCGCGCCGCCACGCCATCAGGGCGGCCTCGAGCGTCGACCGCTCCACCGTGTCGAGCGCCAGGCCCCGGTCAAGCGCCACGGCCATGCCGCAGATCAACGGCGCCTCGGCCTCATGCTCGCCGCCCCCGCAGTGGATTTGCGCGATCTCCGCAGCCCCGGGCAGGTCGCTGCGTCCCAGGACCGCGACGAAACCGTCGAGCACCCGCCCGCATAATTCCTCGCCGAAAAAATCCCGCAGCCGCTCGTTGGGCGCCACCGAGGGGTCCCAGCTTGCGTGTCCGCCGAGTGCGCCGGACCGGCCGAGATAGACGGCAGCGGGCAACGCCAGCACTCGGAAGTCCCCGGCAGCGATCCTGCCGGTCTGTTCGGACAACGTATCGCGATAACTTCTGCCGTCCGGCTGCCGCGCCGACCCGGCGCCCGTATCGCCGTCGCCGTGTACCGGGGTGTTCCCCTGTACCGGGGTGTTCCCCTGTCCGGCTCGCCGCCCGGCAGCTATGATCGCCGGCGTTTCCAGCCCAAAATACTCCGCTGCATCCGCCGCATCGGGCTCGGGCTTCCCACTCGTGCCGGCCGATTGCGCGAGCCCCAGGAAATCCTGCCACGTCTCCGGGTCGATCATGCCGCCTTCGGCACGGGCGCGCGCCGCCTTCAGCACGCCGGCGAGGTCGTCGGCGTCCGGCTTAAGGCCAAGCCCGGTTTCCTCCAGCTCCCGGCAAGCCATCCAGATGCCGTTCGGGTGGGGCGTCAGAAGCACGTGCTCGAGCAGTGCTGCGCGTAGCCCCCGCTCGTCACGCAACACCGCGGCCAGCCGTTCGCGGGCGCGCTCGCCTTCGCCGTCCGCCTGGTTCGTCCATCCGATCCATGTCCAGACCCTCTGCGGCGCCACATCCGGATCGTTCTCCAGCACCCGCGCCGCGAGGCGTCTCGCCAGATCGGCGAGCGCGGCTCTCTCCCCCTCTTCGGCTTCCGCAATCATGGCCGGCGCGCCGGCGGCGATGAATTCGACCAGCGCCATCCGGCGGGCGTTATCGAGGTCGCCGAACGCACCGTCGCGGATCGCCTGGGCAGGGCGCGCCTCCGGGTCGCGGCCGTCCACCGAAACGAGCCTCAGCTTCCTGCGGGCTGCTGCTGCCGGCATGCGCGCGGGCAGCATGTTGACGGCCGCATCCGCGAGCATTACGCACGCCAGCCGCGCGGAGCCCGGATCGCCGATATCGAGAAGGCGGAGAATCAGCCCCTCCTCGTCGCCCAGGGCGCCCGCAAGCGCCAGCGTCCTGAACGCGGCAACGCGCTCACGATACTCCCGGCCTCGGTCGAGCAGAATGCCCTGGAGTGTCCGGCCGGCTTCCACTGATAGGTCCGTCCCGGCCATCGCCTGGACAAGGAACGCCGAGAGTTGGGCGTGACCGCCGGGCGCTGCCAGGACTTCCATGACGTCGTTCTTCAGCTCCTTGCGCATCAGTCCGGCAGCGGGATGGACGTCCCAGTCTTCGGTGTCGAAGCATGGATCCTCGCCCGAGCGCTCCTTCAACGCCGCGAGAAGGGAGCGCAGCCGGTCCTCGTCGAGGGTCTCGGTCTCACGGTCACGCAGGACCGCATAGGGATCGGCGGCAATGCAGCGTCCGGCCAGCGCCGGGCTGAGCCGCGCGATCCAGGCGTGAAGTCCGCGCAACGCCGTCGCAACGCCGCCGCAACTGTCGAACAGGGCGAGGACCCGCCCGTCCGAAAGACCCTCGTCGACGCAGTGCGTCAGCCACCAGGCACCGAGATACTCGGCGAGCGCGCGGTGCTCGCAAGAGAAACGGCCGTCCCCTTCGTCCCGGAACAGCCGCGTTCTCAGCGCGTCCGGCGCTGCACCCGCGAAGGGAAGCCCGCCGACCTCGGAAGCGGTCAGGTAGCCTGCGGGGGTTTCCCCGCCGGGGCCGTCGTGTACGCCCATGAGGTCGCACAGCAGCAGCGCCGCGCATATCGCACCGGACGCAAGCAGGAGGTCGTCTTCGTCCCGGCGGACGAGCTGAACGACGCTCCGGCGCCTGTCGTACCCGAGCATGGCGCGGCAGGCGGCGGCAAAAAGCTCGGTGCGGGTTTCGGGAATGCCGCCTCCCGCCCGCGCCACTTCCCCGTACATGCGCAGCACCAGAGGGTTCCTGCAGACGTGCGTCAGGCTACGGCTCTTCAGATGCTGTAGCAGAGCGGGGACCTGGACCCCGGGAAACTCGTGCTCCAGGAAGGCCCGGGCCCCGTCGTCGTCGAAGGGTATCAGGTAGGACGTCACGATCTCGCGGGCACGGGCGTCCTCGATCCGCGCGCGATCCACGGCGTCGCGCCACTCGGCGGTCCGGCAGGACAGCACGAAGGGCGGGCTGCCCATCCGGCGCAGCTGCCGCAGCACCGCCCCGACCGCGCTGCCCATGCCCGGGGTCGCGATCTCGTCGAGCCCGTCCACCGCCACTTGCCGGGCCTCCGGCAGCAGGGCTTCGGGGTCCCGGGCGCGCACCAGCGCGGCTGCATGGACATAGGTCATCTTCGGCTGCTCGCACAGGCGGCGCAGCAGCGCAGTCTTCCCCACGCCCGGATCGCCGAGGACGACGACGGGACCGTGGAAGGCCCCGATCCGGTCGTGGCCGATGTCCTTCCACTCGCCGTCGCGATCCTCGTAGAACAGGTACCTGTCGATCCACATCGCCTTCCTCCTCTGTGCTCGCGCCTGCGCCGCGCGCGTGCTCATTGGACACTCTGCGCGTCCCGACACTCAGGACCCGCGCCTCCGCCCGGGTTTGGTGCCCGACATCGTCCTCGCGGATCGGAGCCGCAGCAACCGCCGCCTGCCGGGGCACCTCCGCCGTTCACGGCAGCGCCGCTCCCATGCTGCTAGAGCTCGAGTTCGAGTCCGAAATCCAATTCCACCGCTTTATCCCTTGCAGGTTCGGACGGCAGACGATCCCGGGCCGGCCGATCCTCACCGCTGCGTTCGACAGGCGGTTGTGCTGGCGCATCGCGTTCCGGTTCCGCCCGCCGCCCGGCTTTGCCCTCGTGCTCCGGTTCCAATCGCTCCGGCCTCCCGGCGGCCTTCGCCGGCGCGTCCCTCTCCTTCGACTCGAGCGCCTCCAGCGCCGCGACCCGCTCGCCTGTGGTCGCTTCGAGGCGCTCGCGCAGCCGGGCCGCGTCGTCGGTCACCAGCTCCGCGCGGTCGCGCGCCCGGCTGATCTCGACGTAGAAGCTCTTCTGCGAGGTCAGGTGAGGATGATTTGCTTCCATTGCAGCGATGACGTTGTCGACCGTACGCCCCTGGAACGCGTGCACGGTCGATGCCCAGCTGTGGTCGAGGTGGCGCAGCTGCGGGGCGTGCCTGCCGAGTGCGAGCGCCCGCCCGTCTTCCAGCCGCAGGGAGACGCGGTCGGCACTCACCCGGACCACCTCGGCGGTCCGGCTGTTCACCAGCCCGAGATCCCTGTCGTTGCGGGTCCAGCGCACGCGGTCGCCCGCGCGCAGCTCGATCGGCTCCGCGCGGTAGACCTCGCTGCCGCCACGGCGTCCTGCGACCTCGCCGGGCCTCCAGGCCACGGTGCCGCCGTCCCTGCCTTCGAGGATCACCGTGCGGCTGCGGCGGTCGACCTCGACCACGCGGCGCTCGTCTCCCTTGTCCACGCCGAGCCGCCTGTAGGGGCGGTGGAAGGCCACCACGTCGCCGGGCGCATAGTTGGCGGCCAGCGCCTTCTCCGCCCGCGTGTAGCCGCGGCTGACCAGCCGTTCGCCCTGGAAGGCCGGGCCGTGAATCCCGCCCTCTCGCGCAAGGCGCTCCCTGATGTGGCCGTTGACGGCGACGCGGAGCTCGTGGCTCGGCGCCATCACGCCGGTGTTCTCGCGCTCTTCGGGCGAGAGCTTCAACCAGCGCGCAGCGACGGCGCCGGCGATGTTGTCCGCCTTCACCTCCGCCACGCCGGAGCCGAGCTTCTCGAAGGCTGTGCGGATGTCGCCCGCGATGCTTGCCTCGACCGCTTCCTTCAGCGCGGGCTCGCGCTGGCGCATGATCTCGTCCATCACAGCCGTCTGCATGCCCGCCTGCTGCAGCTGGGCGAAGGGCTTGCCGGCATCCACGGCGTCGAGCTGCTTCTCGTCGCCGACCAGCACGACCCTGGGAATGCGCAGGGTGTCGGCGATCCTGAGCAGGTCGCGGGCCTGCACGGTGGAGGCGAGGGAGCCCTCGTCCACCACGAGCACCGTCTTCGCGAAGGCGGCGCGCATGTCGCGCGCGCCCTTGCGGGCCAGCCGGCCTTCTGCGACGCCTGCGTTGCGTGCGAGAAACCCCTGCAGGGTCTCGCTCCCGATGCCGGACTCGGCCGCCAGCGTCTGCACGGCAGAGGCCGAGGGCGCGAGGCCCGTCATGCGGTATCCGCTCTTCTCCGCGAGCGCCCGCGCCCGGTCGAGCATGGCGGTCTTGCCGGTGCCGGCGTAGCCCTGGACGCCCACGACCCGGTTCTCCGACGACAGGATGGTGGTCACGGCCTTCTTCTGACCGTCGGTGAGCGGCCCCTTGTGCAGGTGCTGCCGCACCTTGCGCCGGCGCATCAGCACCTGTCCCCGGTCCTGGCCTCTGCGCATGAGGCCGATCGTCTCGCGCTCGTCGGCGACCGCGGTGTCCGTGGTCATTCCGTCGCCCCCGCAAAACGCTGGTGCGGCGTGGAGGCGCCCCTGGTCCTGCAGGGCATCGATGGCCTTTCCTGCGTCCTCGATGGAGACGGCGCCGGGCTTCCAGGCCAGCGCACCCGCCAGAAGATCCGATTGCGCGAATACCGCCTCGCGCTCCGAGAGGTGTTCCATCGCCCACGACACGGCATGCAGGGCCGCATCGCTGCACCGGGGTGTTTCCCCGTCCCGCTGCATCTCTTCCGCCTGCACGCGGCCGAGGCCCGCATCGCCGCTCCGGGCCTCGTCCCTCCCGAATGACACGTCCGGGGCCTGCTTCCCGATACCGGCTTCAAGCTCACGCCGCTCCCGGGCCTTCTCGACCACCCTCTCCGGCACAAACCCGAGCGAAGCCGCCTGTTCCCGCCAGGCCGCGCGAAGCGCGTCCCTGTCGACGTCCCGCTTGTGGGCCCGGGTCATCAGCGCCGCCCGCGCCGCCAGGTGCGGAGCGCTGGCCGGACTTCCCAGGCCGCCCGCGGCCATCGCCGCCTCGATCTCCGCCCGCCGCGTGGAGAACGCGTCGATGACGGGCCGCGTCACGCCGGCGATCTCGAAACGCCCGTCGGCATGGGTCTTCTCGATGCCGTAGCCCAGCTCCTGCAATCCCCGTGCCAGCTCGCTCCGGTAGACCATGCCGGCAAGCATCTTCCGGTGGTAGAGTGCCTCGTTGGCCATGGTGCGCCACTTGCCGTCTTCGCCCTGCACCATGTTGGCGAGGACCGCGTGCGTGTGGAGCTGGGGGTCGAGGTTGCGCGAGACCTCGTGCCGGAAGGTGGCCGCCACCATCTTCTGGCCCCCCGCGTGGACCAGCAGCCCCGACTCCGGGTCCTTCATGCGGGTTTGAACGGTCGTCGCTTCCAGCCAGGCGAGCGTGCGCTTCACCGCCTCGTCATGGGCGGCGGCGACGGCGGCATCGCCGCCGAGCATGGCGACGAGGGAAACCGACTTGGGGGCCGAGAAAGTGAGGTCCCTGCCCGGACGGTGCGTGAAGGCACCGTCCTTCTCGCGGCGGCCCAGCCGGCGCCCCGAGCCGTCCGGCACGGTGCCTTCGAGGACGTCCCTGAACACGTCCGGGTCGACGGTTCCCCGCAGCCCGAGCACTTCGGCGCCCCTGCCTGCCCAGGCGCTGGCGTCGAGGTGCGCGGGGTCCCCCCTGGCGTAGTAGCCGTCCCTTTCGAAGTAGGACACGCCCTGGGCGGCCGAGGCGATGGCGCCGATGGAGACGACCATCAGAGCCAGAGCGGCCGTCGAGCCTGCCGCTCGCCGTCAGCCCGCGCCGACGCGTTCGGCCGGCGCCGATCCTGCCCACCTCTCGGAGCCGCATCCGCAGAGCCGCACTCCCTCCCATCGCCACCGGCCGCCTGCATCGCCTGCTTCTTCCCGGCTTCTTCGGTGCCGTCCTCCTTTGCGCTGCCGGCTTGCCCCCGGGATGAAGTCTCGGGCCAGACATCCTGCGCGTTTGCCGAGGCTGCGAACGCCTCCAGGAACCACGGCGGTTCGTCCTGCGCTTCCCTGTCGGCGCCCGAATGCAGTCCGCCGTCCTGCGCCCATTCCGCCGCTTCCGGGACATCCGCGCCGCCCTGCGCGTCCGCCTCCCCGGGCGCGGCTCCGGCGGCCTCGACAGCCGTCGGCAATCCGGCCATGTTCCTCTCGACGTCCGGTCCGGCCGGCGCGGCCGTTTCCCGGTCCGGTACCGCAGCCGTCGGCGGCGGATCGGATTGCCGCACTCCCGCTGCGGGAGAAGCACCTACGCCATTCGCCCCGTCCACCTCAGGGCGAGCGCCGCCTGCGGCCGTCTCTTCAGTGGTGTTGCACGAATTGCCTCCGCCCCGCTCCGGCTCCGCCTTCGCCACGAAGCGGTCGGCCACCCTGTCCCGGCTCTTGTACGTCAGCCTGATCCTGGCCACAGGCAGGTCGCCGGGAAGCTTGATGTAGCCCGACAGGTTCCGCAGGCGCGACACCTCCGAGGGCAGCACCAGCGGACGCTCGTCCCGCTTCGTGCTCAGCGTCACACCGCCCTGCGGGGTGTCGTAGCTCACGCCCTCGGAGAGGGTCTCCATCTCGACGCTGCCCAGGCTCCGCGCCGACCACTCGGACGTATCCTTGTCGGGCGCCGCCAGGACCACGCGGGTGCCGCAGAGGCCCGAGATCGTCTCCGCAAGGTGGCGCCCGTAGAGGTCGCGCAGCGCCGAGAACACCTGAACGCCCAGCACGAAGCAGCCCCCGAACTGGCGGGTCTCCGACAATCCGGATTCAAGGCTCGGAAGCTGATGCAGGGTCGGCAGCTCGTCCAGGATCACCCAGATGCGCCTGTCGTCCCCGCGCGGCAGCGAGAGCAGCGAGTTGACCGCGATCTCGAGCCATGTGGAAATCAGGCCCCTGAGACTGGCGTGCTGGTCGCCCCTGGACGTGAGGAACAGGCAGCCGTCGCCGTCGTGCTCGATCCACTCGCGGATGGAGAAGGCGCCGCCCTCGTCCGGGAGCAGGTCCATGGTGCCGATGTTGGCGGTGAGCATGGCGCGCACCGAGAGCGCGGTCTTGGGGTTCTCGGGATCCACGATCGACTGGGTCTCGGTGTCCGCCATGGCCTTCGCCAGTTCGGTGATCTCGGTCTTGAGCAGCAGGTCCAGCAGCACCCGGTTGCGGGTCTCGCCCTGCTTCCAGAGCACGGCGGCGCCGCGTGAGAAGAGCTGGCGCGCGGCGGTGATCCAGAAGGGATCGGCCGCGTCCTTCTGCTTCGGGATGAGGGCGTGCGCCATCGTGTCGAAGTCGCGGTCCGTGCGGGCCTCGAGGAAGGGCGACCAGCGGGGCGAGCGGTCGTCGAGGGGATTGAGGAGGATGTCGCGGTCGCGGTCGAAGAAGGTCTCGGTATAGGAGCCCATCTTGTCGTAGACGATGCAGCGCTCGCCGCGTGAGCGGATCTGCTCGACCAGATCGGAGATGAGCACGGTCTTGCCCGATCCCGTGGTGCCGGAGACGATCGTGTGCAGGGTCTCGGCCTTCTTCGGCCAGGGGATGCCGGCGACGGTGTAGGGGGCGGCCTCCGGCCCCCGGAGCTGCAGCATCGCGATCCGCCACAACGGCATGGTGCGGTGCCTGAGCTCCTCTGCCGTGGCCAGCTCGCCGCCGCGCAGGCGGCGGCCCCGGCGCAGCCTGCGGCCGAACAGGCGCAGTCCGAAGAGGGCGGCGGCGGCGAGGCCCGCGGCGCTGCCGCCGCCGAGCAGGGCGCCGTCGATGGCATCGCCCACCATGCGGTCGCGCAGGTCGAGAATGGGACCGAAGTCCGCGATGAAGCTGATCGTCTCGACCTCGACCGTCCCGTCCAGGTCGCGGATCGTCTTGGTCTTGTCGGGATTGAAGGGCAGAACGAGCATGAACTCGCACAGCGCGTAGACGCCGAAGACGTGCCAGTCATGCTTTGTGTAGTCGCTGGTGGTCTTCCAGACTGCGGTGGCCAGCCCCGCGAAGAAGACGAAGGTCACCACCTTCCAGGACAGCTTCCACCATGTGCGGAAGCCCCGGGATGCGACCCTGAGGCCGCGGCCGGTGTCGCCGCCCACCCCGGTCATGACGAGCCCTCCGCGCCGGCAGGGGCGGCGGTGCCGCCGCCGTCATTGCCATCGCCTGCCTGGAGTTCCATGAACCGTGCGAGCCAGCGTTCGGCCGCCGCCTCCGGCGCCAGCGGCCGGATCGCACGCCGCAGCGGCGGGAAGGGGAAGCCGCCCGCACCTGCACCGAGATCGCGGCGCTCCGCGGCGTCGGTCATGCGGTCGACGAAGCGCAGGACCTCGGCCCACTCCCGCGGGGGCTCGGGATCGAGGCCCGCCGCCTCGCGCACCACGCGGTCGATCGTCTCGCCGTGCGTCCTGGCTCGCGCCGCCGCCCTGGCCGAGCCCGGGCTCTCTTCCTCCCCGTCGCCGAGCCAGGCCGTGCGGGCGTCTGCCAGCAGCGCGTACAGCGCCAGCGAGCGGCGGTCGCCGTCCGCAATTCCGTCCAGCGCCTCGATCTCTTCGGAAGCGATGAGCGCATGCTGTGCGACGGAGAGGAAGCGGCGCGTGCGCCCGCCCCATCGGCAGGTGTTGGCCAGCACGTGGGCGACGGCCTCGAAGTCCACGCCGCCGGCCTCGACGTGTTCCGGGTCGCCCGGCCACGCGGGCTGGCGGCCCGAGGGAGCGGCCGCCTTCCTGCGGCGGCGCTTGACCGGTGCATCCTGTTCCGTGATCATCCCGTCCTTCCTTTCACCTCAGCGGTGGTGTTGGCGCCGGGGGCCGCTTCATGTGTGGCCCCCGGCGCTTCGCGTATGGACCGGTCTCCGGCCGCTTTCGTTCGGCGGCCCGGATGGTGCGGGGCCTGCCCACGGCATCGCTTCAGGCAATCGCCCGGGGCGCCTGCCTGCGGCAGCCTTGACGGGCACGTCCCCCTTCGGTCATCGTGACGGTCCTCGTGATGTACCTTGAGTTGTGTCGGTTTGTGCCGGGGGGCGCCCGTTCGGGGGCGGCCCCCGGCATCGTTTGAGCGGGGGCCGCTGCGGTCCCGACCGGGGTGACTGCGGCCGGACGCCGCCGTGCATCGTCATGGATCCCGGACCGGCCGCAGGGGAGAGCGCCGCTTGACCACCAGAGGCCGGTCGGCGAAGATCGCCTTTGTCGGCAAGCTGCCTTTCTTCATTGGCATCTCCCTGTTTCCGGGGGCCGGGCTCCAGGGCGCGGCCCCCGTATCGCTGCCACGCTTGACTGGCGGCCGTCGCTGCCGACAGCCCGGCGCTCAGAGCTACCCACTCCCTGTCCCTCTCAGCCCGAGCCGCCGCGCAGGCGGCCCGTAAGGCGCCCGCTGCCGGCACGGGCGATGCCGCCGGTAACGGCGCCCGCGAGACGGCCTGCGCCGTCGTCGGCGCCGCCGGCGCGCCCGCCGATCCACTCGAGCACCGCCGACGGCAGCAGGTCGATCAGCTTGAAGGCACCGTTCATCAGCGCGTAGCAGAGCATCACGTAGAGGGTCAGCATCGCGAGGAAGCCGATGGGCCCGAGCCCGTCCGATGCGCCCGCGTCCCTGAGCTGCGGCAGCCAGATGGCGTTGAGCAGGCCGATGGCGGCGAGGAACACGAAGTAGCCGAGGATCAGGCCGAAGAGCATCAGCGGCGG
>Ga0209544_1002675_pt1 | contig 15289 bp, 5 predicted proteins | sample MesohylPK_FD_187297 | JGI IMG/M metagenome (GOLD analysis project Ga0209544, IMG submission 187297) | Host-associated microbial community of the marine sponge Aplysina aerophoba from Gulf of Piran - sponge mesohyl, lysed by proteinase K... | ecosystem: Host-associated > Porifera > Sponge >...
GGGGTGCCCTACGAGGTGCAGGCGCGGGGGGCGCGGGGCACGCTCGAACCCAGGACCGGGGAGCGGAAGGTGTTCGTCTTTCTGCGCACCGACTGGCAGGGCCTGACCGGGACGCCGGGGGCGGCGCAGACCACGCTGAGCATCACGCCGAGCAGCCCCAGTCGCCAGTACGGCGAGACCGACGACCTGGGCTACACGGTCTCCGGGCTGAAGTCCGGGGACGCGGCGACGGACGTGCTGACCGGGGCATTGAGCCGGGCGTCGGGCGAGGACGCTGGCGACTACGCCATCGGGATGGGCACGCTGGCGGTGGCCTCGGCCCACGCGGGCAAGTACGCCCTGCCGACGGCGCCGTCGGTGACCACCTACACCATCACGCCCCGGCCGGTCACGGCGATCAGCGGGGTGACGGTGAACGCCCGGGCGTCGGACGGAACCACCGACGCCACCTTCGACACGTCCGCCGCCAACGGAACCGGCGTGCTGTCTGCGGAGCTGGCGGACTTCCGCGCCGGGGGCCTGGCCGTCAGCGGGGCATTCCCCCTGGCCGTGCCGGGAACCCACGACGTGGGCGTGACCTACTCCCTGCAGGACCACGGCAGCTTCAAGGCCGCCAACTACTTCCTCTCCGCCACCAGCGACACCCTGCAGGGGGAGATTACGGCGGTGGCCGCCTGCGCCGCCGGGATGATGCTGTTCGCCGACGGTGCGCCCGCCGAGGGCGGGGCTCCGGTGACCGTCACGGTCGGGCTGAGCAGTCCGGCCGGCGTCGGGGGCGCGAGCGCGACCCTGACCGCGTCCGGCACGGCCACCGGCGACGACTACACCCTGTCGCCCACCACCGTCGCCATCGCGGAGGGAGCGACGGCCGGCGCGGCCACCATCACCGTGATTGACGACGCGGTGGACGACGACGACGAGACCATCGTGCTGAACGCCGCGCTGTCCGGCTCTAGCCTCACGGCTGGACCCCTGACCCTGACCATCGCCGACAACGACGCCCCGGCGACGCCGGTGGCCGCTGCCGGCTGCGCTGAGCCCGCCGGCGGAGACTACGACGCTGACGACGACGGCCTCATCGAGGTGTCGTGCCTGGCCCAGCTCAGAGCCATCAACGCTGACCTGGACGGTGACGGAACCCCATCGATCTCCACACGTTACAACACCTACAACGTCCCCCTCAAACCCGTGTACGCCGCCGCCTTCCCCGGCGCTGCGTCCGGCATGGGCTGTCCGCAGACGGGCTGCATCGGCTACGAGCTGACGACCGACCTGGACTTTGACCGCAATGGCAACGGCCGGGCTGACGCGGATGATGGATACTTTCGCGTAGATGGATACAAGACAACAGGCTGGACCGGGATTGGGGCATGGGGCGAAGGTTCTGAACCGGGTTTCGCCGCCATCTTCGAGGGCAACGGCCATGTCATCAGGAACCTCCACGTGCATAACAGTGCCGTTAACGGGCTCTTCAAGAGAACCCTTGACGCCGCCGTCATACGCAACGTCGGGCTGGAAGACGTGCTGCTGAACGGTAACCTACACTCCGTGGCCGGTTTGGTCGGACAGAACGGAGGGACGATCATCAACAGCTATACCACGGGCCAGGTGTCGGGCACGAACGCCGTCGGCGGCCTGGTGGGCGCCACCTACAACTCCAGCATGATCATTGGAAGCTATTCCACTGCCACAGTGACCGGGTCTTCCGATGACGTGGGCGGACTGGTGGGAGGCAACCAGGGTACAGTCATCGCCAGCTACGCCACCGGAAACGTCACCGGCACCGGCGAGGCGGATGACACCTATCGACTTCCAAGCGGCGCGTCCGGTAACGGCCACGCCACCGGCGGCCTCGTCGGCCTGAACTATCCGGACCAGAAGATCATCGCCAGCTACGCCACCGGCACGGTGACCGCCCCCAAGGGGTGGAAGGTTGGCGGCCTGGCGGGTTTCAACCTGGGGAGCATTACCGCCAGTTACTCCACCGGCACGGTGTCAGGTTCCGCTGAGTTGAGCGGACTGGCCTACTCCGACAATAGTTGGAATAATTCGCCCTACGCCAGGGACAGCTACTGGGACACCGTCACGTCGGGCCAGGCCACCAGCGTCCAGGGGGTGGGCAAGACCACGGCCGAGCTGCAATCCCCAACGGGTTACGCCGGCATCTACGCCGACTGGAATTTGGACCTGGACGGCGACGGCAGCGCCGACGACCCCTGGGACTTCGGAACGTCGTGCCAGTACCCCGTCCTGAAGTACGGCGGCCTCAACCCCGACGACCAGCGCGCGCCGTGGCCCTGTGCGGCGGGCGCCACGCCGCAGTCGCAGAGGATGTTCGTTACCGCGCACATTGATGACCATGCGGCTGGCATCGATGAAATGGCCGTGCTGAGCGTTGACCTGCCTCAGGGCGTGACCATGACCCCCGCGTTCCGGTCCGACCACTACAGCTACGAGCTGACCGTTCCTGACGACACGGACGGGCTGACCTTCGCGGGCAGGTTCGACCCGGAAAAACGTTATGACGGCCGTTCCACATTTCGACATCTCGCCTTCGCCGTTCTATTGGCGGGCGACCTGGCCCCGGCGGATCTTGAGGCAATATGGCTCGGGCCACCTACCGAGGGGTCAGAGCCGGCCTACCCCGTGCCTAACCAGCTGCTCATAGCCAACAGCGTGGGAGCGTACGGCCCAGGAGTATCGATGCACGGGGAAACCAATCGTGTCGAGTTGCCGCCCGACGCGACCACGGTGGTTTACCTCACAGTGTACAAGACCCATCTTGGGGATCCATGGGCCTTCATTCGCCACGCTTCCAGGGAAAAAGCGCTCAAACGCAAGGTGGTCTATACCTTGACGGTGACGCGGGGAGATCCCAGCGCAGGCGACAGCAGCGTCGGCGCGGCGCAGTCCGCCCCCACGGTGGCCGCGCCCATCGCCGACCTGACCGGCCTGGAAGTGGGATCAACGCAAGATGTCTCCCTGTCGGGAGTGTTCAGCGACGCCGACGGCGACAGCCTGACCGTCACCGCCGCGTCCTCCGACGAGGCCAAGGCCACCGTGACCGTGGCCGCCGACGGATCCAAGCTGACGGTCACCGGCGTGGCCGTCGGAACGGCGACGATCACGGTCACGGCGGCAGACGGCAACGGCGGCACGGTCAGCGACACCTTCGACGCGTCAGTGGTGGTCAGGAAGTACGCGGCGCTCATCGCGCAGGTGTACGAATGGCGCAACGACCCCAACGGAGTGAATAACAAGAGCCACACCGACCGCTGGGACCGGGCGCTGCTGGCCTTCGGGGAGACGGTGGCCGATGCGTCGCTGACGCCGATGACGGCGGCGGAGGCCAGGCAGATGGCTGGGAGGTACCAGGCATCCCGCTGGAACCCCGTGGCCGAGGCGCTGGCGGAGATTGAAGCCGGCGGGTCCGGGTAGTGGCCGCCCGAACCGCCGGCTATCCCACGCGGGCGTCCGGCTGCGGCTGGGCGCCCGCATCTCGTTGCGCTAGTCCAGTTTCGAGAGAGAAGCGTTGGCGGCCGCTACCGCAGCGGCGGAGTTCCCGGTCGCGCGTACAGCCAGCCGCGGCTGACGGCGAAGGTCTTCAGCGGGTTCTGGACGCTGTTGTTGCTGGCTCCTTCAGGGAGCGCCAACAGCCAGTGGTGGGGGTTGTCGGGCAGTGGATCCGGCCTGGCCTGAAGGTTCAACCGGATTATCTCGTCCATCGAGATGCCGATTGTTCCGATGGTTGGCGGGTGTCCGCCGTCGTGCCGTTCGTAAGCGTCCTGGGCCGAGTAGTCGGGGCTGGCCATTTCTACCGAAATAGCGCGTTCGCCGGTTTCCGGGTCCGTGTCGATGCGGAAGAGCCCCTTCTGGGCCTTGCCGTTCCTCACGACTAGAGGGTTGGCCTGCCGGAGCAGGATGATGTTCTGATCTGTTTGTTGGGGTGTCTCTGGCTCGGTCGTCATACCGCTGATTGGTTGAGGGCGGTCAATATGGTGTCCCATCCCTGGTGGTCCATCCCGATCTCGGTCTCAATGGTTTGCAGGGTACGAGGATTGTATTGGCACCATTCCATGCTGGAGCCGTCGGAGCGCACGTCGATGCTGTGCTCGATGGCGTTCCATTCCCAACTGATGCTGACGCCGCCATCGGCGGTAGGGCAGATGTCGGGGATGCCCAACTCGGTGCGCCAGTATTTTGTGAGCCAGGCGGCGGTGCGGTCAACGACGACGGGCCCTGGCGTGATGGTGCCGGGGCCATCCCATTCGGGGGCGACTTGTTTCAGGGCTTCCAGCTGTTGCGTGATGGCACGGAGGTCTGCGATTGGAAGATTGACGTGGGAATGAGGGTTGAGGAGCGTTGGACTTCGCATCTAGTCTCTCCCCCTTTGGGTGATCCTTGTGCGGCGCGATGGCGTGAGGGGATTGTAGCACACGGTAATTCTCCGGGCTTTCTGCCATGGTCTGAGGGAAAGTACAGGTGGGCTGAAGGGGGCGTCCGGCTGCGTCTGGGCGCCCCCCTGGCGTTCAATCGCCGCCGCCACCCCATGCCCGCTGCGGCTGGCCTGCGGCGGCGATGTGATTACACAGATAAAGACACATAATTGAGCGGTCAAAGATACGCAGATGATAGGATTGGCCGGGTATCATGGCCGCATTGGCGCGGTCATGCCCAACCACCTCCCGAACTATGATCTCATCACATCATTCCACCCGCCACTTCCCTCGTGGATTTCATCCGCGCCGGGCTATCCTGGCGCTGGCCCTGGCTGCGCTGGTCCTCATCGTCATATTGGTCAGCCACCCCGGGCCGCTCCACGCCCAGACGGTCGCCACCGCGCCCGGCAACCTGCAAGCGACGGTAGTTGCCGGCGGGGTGCAGCTGAGCTGGAGCGCCCCGACGGAGAACGCCGGTTCCGTCACGGGCTATCGGGTGCTGCGGCGCGCGTCCGGCCAGTCCGGCATGATGGCCCACGTGCCCGACACGGGTTCCTCCGGCACGAGCTACACCGACAAAGGCGCTGCGAAGCAGGGTGAGACCTACACCTACCAGGTCAGGGCCAAGCGGCGCCTTGCGGCCAGCGCGGCCTCCAATTCGGTCGCCGTGACCATCCCGGGAACGTGTCCCATCAGCGGCGGCAGCCCCGTGGACGTGCCGGTTGCGGCGGTCCCCATCGTGGTCACATCCACGGTTGAGGACTACTTCGTGCTCTACGTGCGGCACGAGAAGGGAGGAGAGACCATCGAATATCCGGTCCTGGTGAGGCGAGGCGAAGCGGGGACGACGACGCTGAAGGACAATTTGGCGCCCCTGCCCGCGGGCAGGTACAAGGTCAAGAAATACCCCGTCAATAACCCGGCCGACGTTGACGGCGACTGCATCGACGACCTGACGGAACTGGCGGACGCCGGAACGAAGAACCCGGTCAACCCCGCGGCATCGGTCCACATTTCCAACGGGGCGGTATCCATCGCCGACCGCGCGGCCTTCCAGAAGCTCTCCTACCAGGGCGAACGGCCCGCTCCCTTTGACCGTCACCTGGTAAATCTGGAGTACGTCAAGTTCATCATCATGAACCCCGGCTCAGACCGCCCTGCCGTCTATTTCCAAAACACCGTTACGCATCGCCTGCACAGTGGGTTTGTTGTTGCGCTTGGATTCCCGGCCTCGGATTCTCCATGGATAGGCAGTCTGCACGGCGAGATTGTGTACCACCCCAATGCCGTCGCACCCGACGGATCCCGGGGCGTCTACCGGTACAATTTCCAGCCGTGGGACAATTTCGCCTTCGATGTCGTGGCGCTGGCGCACGAGGCTCTGGCCGCCGCCATGCCGGTGGTAGAGAACAACCTGGCGTACCATCCGATGCGCGCAGCGTTGCCGCGCTATAACTGGGAGAAGGCGCTGTATGACGCATCCCGGGTCAACGTGCTGCTGGAAGAGGACATCTTTCCCGACGTGGATTTCATTCCGCTCAACGAGGGAGAGGGTTACGGTTTGCTGCGGGAGATGGAGTTGGAGGAGCGCCCCAACTCCCGGGACATCGTGATCTATGAGACGCTGCCCAACGACCTGCCGCTGGTGGCCGGCATCATCACCGGGGTGCCCCAGACGCCCCTGTCCCACGTCAACCTGCGCGCCGTGCAGAACGGGGCGCCCAACGCCTTCATCCGCGCCCCCCTGGACGACGCCACCATCGATGATCTTCTGGACCGCCACGTTTACTACAAGGTAACTCAGAGCGGGTACACCCTGCGCGCCGCCACCAGGGCGGAGGTGGACGCCCACTACGACGCCTCCCGGCCGGCCTCGGCGCAGACGCCGGAACGGGACCTCTCGGTCACGAAGATCACTCCCCTGAGCGAGATCGGGTTCGACGACTGGGACGCCTTCGGGGTGAAGGCCGCCAACATGGCGGTGCTGGGCACGCTGGGGTTCCCGGAGGGCGTCGTCCGCGACGGGTTCGCCGTGCCGTTCTACTTCTACGACGAGTTCATGAAGAATGCCGGCCTGGCGGAGGAGACCGTATTCGGCAAGGGGAAGGGCGCCGCGGAAGACCGGTTCACCCTGCCGGCCGGCACGAAACTCAACGCCGTGGTCGCGGCGATCCTGGCGCACCCGAGATTCCGGACGGACTACGAGATCCAGGACGAGATGCTGGATGACCTCCGGGAGGCCATCAGGGACGCCCGGAGCCCGGCCTGGATCATCACGGCGCTGGAGGCGATGCACGCGAGGTTCCCCGAGGGGACCTCGCTGCGCTACCGGTCGAGCACGAACAACGAGGACCTGCCGGGGTACAACGGCGCGGGGCTGTACAGCTCCAAGACCCAGGACCCCGGCGAGACCGCGGAGGAGGGGATCGACAAGTCCATCAAGGCGGTCTGGGCGAGCCTGTGGAACTTCCGGGCCTTCGTGGAACGGGATTTCCACCGGATCGACCACGCGGGCACGGCGATGGGGGTGCTGGTGCACCCGAACTACTCCCTGGAAAAGGCCAACGGCGTGGCGGTCAGTTTCGACCCGGTGACGAACCGGGCCGGCGCCTATTACGTCAACACGCAGCTGGGAGAGGACCTGATCACGAACCCGGAGGCCCACTCGCGGCCCGAGGAAATCCTGTTGCTGCCGGGCGGCCGGCATGAGGTCCTGGTGCGCTCCAACCTCGCGGAGCCGGGAAAACTGCTGATGAGCGCGGCGCAGCTGACGCAGTTGCGCAGCCACCTGGAGGTGATCCATAAGAAGTTCAGTGAGCTGTACGGTGCCGCAGAGGGCGTGCCGTTCGCGATGGACATCGAGTTCAAGATCACGAGTCTGGGCAAGCTGTCCATCAAGCAGGCGCGCCCGTGGGTCTTTCGGGCGCATCACAATCGGCCGCCCACGGTGGCAAGCGCCATCGCCGACGCCACCATCGTGAGCGAGAGCGGAACGCGCGAAATCTCCCTGTCCGGCGTCTTTGCCGACGATGACGGGGATTCGCTGACGGTTGCGGCAACGTCGTCGGACGAGAACGTGGCTACCGTGTCCGTGTCCGCCGACTACGCAACCCTGACGGCCCAGGCCCAGACCAGGGGGACGGCGACCATCACGGTCGCCGCCGCCGACGGAAATGGCGGCTCGGTTGAGGACAGTTTCACGGTGAGGGTGAAGGCCGCCCCGGTGGTGGCGTCGGCAATAGAGGACGTGACCGGCCTGGAGGTGGGGTCAACGCAGGACATCTCCCTGTCGGGGGTGTTCAGCGACGCCGACGGGGACGCCCTGACCGTCACCGCGGCGTCGTCGGACCGCGGAGTGGCCTCCGTTTCCGTTGCCGCCGACTACTCCGGCCTTACGGTGTCGGGCGTGGCCGAAGGCGCCGCGACCATCACGGTCGCCGCTCAGGACTCCGGTATGCCGAGGCCCACGGTGAACCAGCCCGGAGCATACGAGGGTTATACGCTGTTCTATCACCCGAAAGACGTCAAGTTCTATCTGATCGACAATCAGGGACGCAAGGCGTTCGAATGGTCACAGCCCTTCGGGAATCACGGCAAACTCCTTGCCAGCGGGAACCTGCTCACAGGGAATGGTCCTGTGCATCTCACGGAAAGGAATCCGCGTGGAATACCCGTGTGGTCTTACGGGAGGATGCCAAATCATCATGACGTGCTCAAGCTGTCCAACGGAAACTACCTCTTCCTTCATGAGGTCTTATATCAGAAGGCGGAAGCCGTTGCGGAGGGCGCGAACCCCGAATGTCTGGAGAAGAATGCAACGGTCAAGATTGATGAAGTGGTGGAAATCAAGCCCAACGGGGAGGTCGTCTGGAGGTGGAGGGTGTGGGACCACCTGATTCAAGACCACGACCCGGACCAGCGGAACTATGGAGTGGTTGCCGACCACCCCGGGAAGATCGACATCAACTACGGGCTGTGTCGATTTGATGGAACCGATCGAGGCCCCACGCATTTGAATGCGCTGGACTACAACGCGGCGTTGAACCAGATCATGATCACCTCGCGCCATTTCAGCGAAATCTGGATTATAGACCGCAGCACGACGACGGCTGAAGCATCCGGCAGTGCCGGCGGAAACGGCGGCAAGGGCGGCGACCTACTGTACCGCTGGGGGAACCCTCGCGCGTACCGGCAGGGAACAAAGGACGACCAGAAGCTGTTCTTCCCGCACAACGCTCACTGGATTCCCGCCGGGCTGCCGGGCGCGGGAAGGGTTCTCCTGTACAACAACGGGAACGAGCACCCCGGGTTCGGGCGGGGATACTCGTCCGTGGACGAGATCGTGCTTCCCGCCGACGGATATGGCTACACCCGCTCTGAGGGTTCCGCATACGGGCCATCCGGCCCGACCTGGTCGTATCGCCACCGCGACGGCAGCCTTGCCTACTGGGGGTCCGGCGCGCAGCGTCTGCCCAACGGCAACACTCTGGTGGTGGACGCGCCCCTCGGCAGGATACGGGAGGTTACGCAGAGCCAGGATGTCGTCTGGGAATACCGGAGCCCGGAGAACCGCGGGATGTACCGAGCCTACAAGTACGCTCCGGACCACCCCGGGGTGAAGGCGCTGCCGTTGACGCCGGAAGGCGATAGAAAGCCCGCTGCCAACCTGGTCAGCGATACCTTCCTGGTCTCGGTGGTTCCGCCCAACAACCCGCCCACGGTGGCCAGCGCCATAGCCGACGCCACCATCGCGAGCGAAAGCGGAACGCGCGAAATCTCCCTGTCCGGCGTCTTTGCCGACGATGACGGGGACTCGCTGACGGTTACGGCAACGTCTTCGGACGAGAACGTGGCTACCGTGTCCGTGTCCGCGGACTACGCAACCCTGACGGCCCAGGCCAGGGGGACGGCGACCATCACGGTCGCCGCCGCCGACGGAAATGGCGGCTCGGTTGAGGCCAGTTTCGCCGTTACGGTGAAGGCCGCGCCCATGGTGGCCTCAGCCATCGCCGATGTGAGCGACCTGATTGTTGGCGACCGCCGGGACATCTCCCTGTCGGGGGTGGTCAGCGACGCCGACGGGGACGCGCTGACGGTCACCGCCGCATCCTCGGACGAGAACGTGGTCACCGTGTCGGTGCCCGCGGACCAGTCCAAACTGACGGTCACCGGCGTGGCCGAGGGCGCTGCGACCATCACGGTCACCGCCCGGGACGTCGACGGCAACAGCGTGGGCGACGCCTTCGACGTGACGGTGGCGGCGGTGGTGGAGAAGCAGGTCCTGGCCGCTGCGCCGCTGACCTTCGGGGACGCCGTGGCGCCGGACGCGGTGTACACCGCCGGAGCGCCGGCGGTCCGCTCCGCCGGCCCGGACGCGGCGGGGGGACCGGAGCCGCCCAGGCTGCCGGAGGCTTCCGGCGGCGTCGGCAAAGTGACCTACTCCGCCGCGGGCCTTCCCGCCGGCCTGTCCCTGGGCCCGGACCGGATGATCCACGGCGCGCCCCGGGCGGCCACCGCCAGCCCGGCCAGGGTCACCTACAGCGCCACCGACGAAGCCGGCGAATCCGTTTCCCTCACCTTCCAGGTGACGGTCAACCCGGCAGTGACCTTCGCTGAAGCGCAGCTGAGCCCGTTCACCAACGACATCATCGAGTACACCGTGGGTCAGGACGCGGATCTCCGCTTCGTCTTCCCGGAGGCCTCGGGCGGAACCGGGTCTCTGACCTACCGCCTGGACAACCGGGAACCGAACGTGGCCATCAATGACTACGCCAGGGGATTGACGTTCGATCCCATCACCCGCACGCTCAGCAGCGGCGCCGGCGAAGACCAACCCGTCGCCGGGCAGCGCTACGCCCTGACCTACCGGGCGGAGGATGAGAGAAGATCCCGGGCCGCAGCCTACGGCAGCATCGAGGTGAACGCAGCGCCGTCCCTGCCCGAGACCGCAGACCGGAGTTTCACCGCGGGCAGCGCCGTTTCCGTGACCCTGCCGGCGGCCACCGGCGGCTCGGCCAAGATCGTGCGGCTGCGCTACAGTCTGGAACCGCAGATTCCGGGCCTCTCCTTCAACTCCGGCGCCCGCGAGCTCTCCGGCGCTCCCACGGCCACGGGCGCCACGGTGATGACCTACACGGTCATGGACCGCAACGGGGTCACCGACACCACGACCTTCACCATAACCGTGGCCGCCGGCGCCGGGGCTCCGGCGTCGGCGCCGGGCTCGGTGCGAGCGGCGCAGGCGGCCGGCCTCAAAACCTTCGGCATGTCCTGGGCGGAGGTCGCCGGCGCCTCGGAATACGTGGTGCAGGTGGCGGCCGAGGGCAGCGGTTTCCCCACGGACAGCGCGGTGAGTTCCGGGCCCGCCGGAGCCAGAGTGAGCGTCCACCAATGCTGCTCGCGAGCGGTGGTTGACGTTGCGGAGTACGGCAATTACCAAGCGCGCGTCGCCGCCGTGAACGCGGAGGGCGCCGGCCCCTGGTCCGCCGCGACCCTCGTCGCCGTGGCCGAGCCGCCGCCTCCGGAGCCGGAGCCGGTCAAGACCTACGCCCTCACTCCGGCGGTCAGGGTGGTCGAGGGGGATTACTACTCCCTGAAGCTGACCCTGAGCGATCCGGTCCCGGCGCCTTATGCCACATTCAGGGTGTCCATCGGTTACGGCTCCGCCAACGCTGAGGACGTCTACTCGGGAGCCATATCCACCTTCACCCTGGGCGCCGGCGCCGCCTCCTGGAGTTTCTCCGTGCCCACCCGGGACGACGCCGTGGATGAGGATGACGAGACCTTCACCGTGGTCGTTGCCCCCACCTACATCAAGGGGAAATGGGAAAAGGCCGGCGACGGCAGGGACACGGCCGCGGTGACCATCGCCGACGACGATACCGCCGGCATCACGGTGATCGCCGCCAATCCCCTGGCCGCAACCGAGGGTGGAACGGCGACCTACACCGTGGCGCTGGACAGCCAGCCCACGGCGGACGTGACCGTCACCCCCGGCAGCTCCGACGGCGGCGCGGTCACGGTGGCGCCGGCGTCCCACACCTTCACGCCGTCCGACTGGAACCGTGCCGCCGCCTTCACGGTGAGCGCCGTGGCGGACGACGACGGCGACGATGAAAACGCCGTCGTCAGCCACCGTGTGGGCAGTCAGGACGCGAAGTACGCCGCGGTCCTGACGCCCTCGGTAACGGTCGCGGTGTCGGACACCACGCCGCCGGACCAGCAGCAGAAGGCGGCCAACAATCCGCCCGCAGTGGCGTCTGCAATAGATGACGCGACCATCGTGAACGAGAGTGGGACGCGCGGGGCAGCCCTGTCGGGAGTGTTCAGCGACGCCGACGGCGATGCGCTGACCATCACCGCCGCATCGTCGGATGAGAGCGTGGCCACCGTCTCCGTTGCCGCCGACCAGTCGGCGTTGACGGTTGCGGCCAAGGCCCGAGGCACGGCGACCGTCACGGTCACTGCCAGCGACGGCAACGGCGGCTCGGTTTCGGACAGTTTCGCCGTAACGGTGAAGGCCGCTCCGGTGGTGGCTGCCGCCATTGACGACGTGAGCGAAGTGTTCATTGACGCGACCCACGAGGTTGATTTGACCGACGTGCCCAGCGACGCCGACGAGGAGGTGTTGACCGACGTGTTCACGGACCCCGACGGCGACGCGTTGACCATAACCGCCGAATCGTCGGACACGGAGGTGTTGGAGGTTGCCACTGTCGTCGACGAATCGACCGAGACCGTTACCGGCCTCACGGTAACGGGCGTGGCCGAGGGAACCGCGACCGTTACGGTCACGGCCCAGGATGCCGACGGCAACCAGGTGAGCGACGCCTTCGACGTAACGGTGACCGAGGACACGAGCTCGCAGTTCTATGATGGGGAGGCGGCGCCCGGTCCGGTGACTGACATGCAGTTGACGGCCGAGGGCGTGAGCCTGACCGTGAACTGGAGTCCGCCCGCGCCCGAGAGCGGCGGCGAGGTACGTGGCTACATCGTGCACCTGAAACCGGAGGGCGGCGGCAAGGGCCGGACCAAGACGCCCAAGGCGAAGAAGACGAAGCTCAGCTTCGACAACCTGGAGGCGGGCCAAACGTACAAGGTGTGGGTACGGGCGCAGAACGAGGCCGGCAAGGGAGAGCGGGTCCACGCCAGCATCATCCTGCCGGCGGAGTAATCCGAATGGCTGGCCGACGGCCGTTTGATATTTTTCATCAGAGACGGCGGCAAGGATTCGCACGGAAACCCGGCTCACCCGATGAAGATCGTGGCGTGGTCGGGTTCCAACCCAAGCTTGGAAACAGTCGCAGACCTCGGCACGAATTTCCAGGGATGGCCCGGACCCTTGCAGTTATCCTCCGACGCCGCCCGAATGGCGTTCGTGGTCGGGCATAACCACTTCCTCGGTGACGATCTGTACATGATGAGGCTTGACGGTACCGACCTGAAACTGACCGACACTGGCTTTTATCAAGGGGTTTCATGGTCACCCGACGGGACCACATTGGCGGTGCAGGAGGTGGGGCGAAACCGCTTTACCGGGGAAGAAGTTTCCACAATTGACCCCAACACTGGCAAAAAAATCGTCGGTGCGCTGGGATTGATAACCGGCTTGTACCGCGATGCGACGTTGGTTTAGGCCGTCCACCAGCAGGTGCCGTGAAACTCATGCATGCCTTGTTCCTCCTTGCGATTGTCGCAGTCGCGATTTCCAGCGTGTCCTGCCTGAGCAATAAGGAGACCACCTGGGATTGGGTACGACAAGAACAGGACCGGTACAAAGAGACCAGCAGGGGCTACATCGCCGTGAATTACCAAGGCGTTGACCGGACGCCCAGGTGGACGTCAGATGGCCAGACTCTGGTGGTAAACACGGGCGACGGCCGCGATGGCGACCTCGCCATCTACGGGGTTCGGTTAGATGGCTCCGCGCTTTGGCGCATTCCTGCGGAACCGAGGGGAGTTCAACTCTCCCCGGCGATTTCATCGGACAACCGCGTCGCGTATCTGAACTACGAATGGATCTCTCGGGGCTTCATTGCCGAAAAGGGCAGCAGCGCGGATCACCACCATGTGGTCGTTTCCTCGTTGGACGGAGCCCATGAAGAGTGGCGGGTCAAGTTGCCCGTTGATGTGCATGGGGTGGGCCCGGCCTGGATGCCGGACAATGCCCGCCTTGCTGTTGCCCTGAGCCATGTTCGAGGTGATGCTCTGTTTGGTCGGATGGGGCCGGGTTTTCCAATATATGCCGTTGATGAGACTGGTGAGTTCTCGCTCCAGAACGGATATGGTCTTCGATACGATAAAGGCTTCGCAATATCCCCGGACGGACGGCACGCAGCGTATCAGCCTCGTGTGCCGAGCTCAATCATGATAGAGAGCTTGTCCGACCGGGTCGTGATCAGCAGCATCGGCGCCGGGCAAACCGGGAAACACGTGACCAATGGCAGTCTCCAAAGCCTGGCAACAGGTGAGTCCAACACATGGTGGTCATTGTCGCGCGCCGCGTGGTCAACGGACGGGCAACAGCTCTTTTTCGCCATGACTAACATTGACGCCACCAAGCCGGTAGAAGCAGCCATCATGACGATGGCTCCCGACGGCTCTTTGGACGCGGTCGCAGACGTGAACCCGCCCACCCAGATATACACGGTCCAACCGTCGCCTGATGGGCAGCGCGTGCTGGTCACGACCAGACAAGGTCCCGGGGTCGGCGTGGTTACGCTGGATGACTCAAGGTACCGGCAAATATGCTGTGCCGGGCCAAGGAATGGTTGGCTGTGGGCATCCTGGTCGCCGGATGGCGAACACATTGCGGTGCTAGACACTGCGCCACAATCCCGACATGTGCTGAAAGTATTCAGGACCGATGGAACCGGCATGAGGACCTTGATCCAGAAAAATTCGAACGGGACCATGGCCGCGATACCGGACACTGAATCCACTCGCTCCAAACCAACCTCAACTGCACGGTGAACAAGATGAAATTCAAAATGTCCCTGTTTGCAAGGGTCGCGGCACCCCTGGTAATCCACCAGATAGTTATCCTCACGCGTTCGACATCATGGCGATCTGGCCGCTGTACCAGACTGTGAAGTAGTTATGGTCCGCACACTGACAAACATCATTGTCGGGGCGCTCATGGGTTGGGTCTTCATCGGCGCAACCTGCGAATTCGACTCCCCCCTAGGGACCGCCTCCCTCGGGGGGCCGGTGGAGACGCTGCATGCCACTCAGACGCTTGACCATTCCCCCCGGTGGGGCCCTGATGGTCAATACGTGGTAGCAAGCATCTACAGGGACTACTATCGCCGGTCCGTTTATCTTGCGGCGGCGGATGGTTCCGCTGTTCGCAGGGTCTTCATTGACACCGATGGAACCCAGGCTTCGCCATCGATAACATCGGACGGTCGAATCGTTTTTTTGGAGTATGTGTACAAACCACGTTCTGGTTTTGTGGATGGGCCCAGCACTCCGCACTACGAGGCCGTTGGCGTTGCCAACCCAGACGGAACAATTCAATCGGAGATACCGCTCCCAGCGTTCAAGGTTGTCGGCGAATCCGGAGAGATGGAGGCCGCCAGATTCAATCATCCGTCGATTTTGCCAGGGACGAACCGCATCGTCGCCATGGTCTCCTATCGGTGGATTGATGGCGATGCAGGTATTCACGAAGTGGTAGCGCCCGGGAACACCCGCCTGTTGAGCGCGACCGCGGGAAGCAGTGTCCTAGGGTGTGTTGACAAATTCAGCATAGACCCCGGAAATCAGGTTTTCAACCGATTGGACGGAAGTATTGGAAGGTGTTTGCAGGCAAACACCTTCTTTCACATATCCTCGTCTCTCAGGTCGAA